>Ga0209624_10000401_pt1 | contig 38314 bp, 29 predicted proteins | sample JacPinW_OM2H0_O1_FD_188565 | JGI IMG/M metagenome (GOLD analysis project Ga0209624, IMG submission 188565) | Forest soil microbial communities from Algoma, Ontario, Canada - Jack Pine, Ontario site 1_JW_OM2H0_O1 (SPAdes) (version 2) | ecosystem: Environmental > Terrestrial > Soil > Boreal...
TTTGGATAAGCTCAGCGAGCACGTCGACCAAGATTCCTCGTCCCGATTTGCCGATATTGCGGCGAGGCTCGATAAGCTGGAGAAAAGAGCCGCCTTGCCCACGACGCCTGCCTCAGACTCTGCCGATGTCGTGGCTAGGCTCGATAAGTTGGAGAAGAGAGCCGCCGTCACGGCTGCCCCGGCCTCAGAAATTGCCGGTCTCACGACAAGGCTCGATAAGTTGGAGAAGAGAGCCGTCGTCGCGGCTGCCTCGGCCCCAGAAATTGCCGGTCTCACGACAAGGCTCAACAAGTTGGAGAAGAGAGCCGCCGCCGCGGGCGCAAGTTCGGCCAATCCCCTTCCACCTGCCGCGCCGAAACAATCGTCGCTTGTGGCAACGGCGGATCTTTCCGCCCCGAATGAAACGGCCAGATCCGACAACCCGGGGCCGTTGCTCCGAGGCTATAGCGTCCAGGATGCACGGGATGGCATCGCCGTGGTTGACAGTCGCGATGGTCCGCAAGAGGTAGCGCCCGGAGATTCGATCCGCGGGGCGGGGCGCGTCTTGCGAATTGAGAAACGGGGCGGCGATTGGTTCGTCCTGACAAGCCGCGGCGTCATTGCGAGCGGTCCGGCGCCCGAGTAGCGCGAGGCTGGCTCGCAAGCGTGCGGTCCTCCTCTGCGCCAGTAAGACGGCTGAATCCGAGGATATCCACCGCCAGGATAGCTGCGAGTTTTCGAGTTTCGAAACCCGAACCTTTGCTCCAAGGGCTGCTACAGGTCAATTTGATATACCGCCTCGCCCACCCGCAACGTCCGCTATTTGCGCATTCCGGCCGAAGACCCGCGTCGCTTCTCCCCTGCGATGCGACCGATCTTGTCGCGCCATCAGCGGCCTGCGCCTGCGCGCGAGCGGCGGTGAGCTTCGCTTCGATCTTGATCCGCTTGGCGGCGTCAGTGACGGGAGGGGGCGAACCATCGTCCGCCTCGACCAATGCGCCATACGCACAACGCCTTCAAAGCCGCTTCTCGCTGGGCTAAGCGTCTATATCAAAGCCTGAGCGGGGAACACGCCTGTAGCGAAAGCAACGGCGGCCGCGTGGGTCAGATTCATGCATTGCAATTTGTGACGGGCGGTGTCCAGATGTGTTTTCACGGTGCTAAAGGCTAAACCCTGGATCGTGGCAATCTCCTGATAGGTTTTGCCCCGCGCCGCCCAAAGTAAACACTGCTCTTCTCGATTCGAAAAATGGACTTGAGGCGCGGGCAGTTTGAAATTGACGTGAGAGGCGGCATCAATAAGAACGGCTAGAAGTTTAAGACCGTGTATATTGGCCGCTTTGTAAGCCTCCCATTCTTGCTTCGACAGATCGCTAGTGAACGAAACCACCGAGAAAACACCTCGGCGGCCGTGTAAGGGCACCGAGACGCCGTTTCGGCCAACACTCTGGTTCAGAGCGTCGGTCAAGAAAAGCTTAGTGGCTGGATCGTCAGCGGGCAGGTTCGCCCAGTCGAATGGCTCATCAGTTTTTCGTCCGTGAGAAACTGTGGGGTCATGGACCAGGTATTTATTCAGAGAGTATCGTTGCTTCCATAATCTAGAGGAGGTGAACACTGAGAGTAAAGAGGAAGCATCGCCGCTCCCGTCCAGCGACACACGCAAATGGACGATGTTGCTAACCCCGATCTCGGAAGCGATCGTGCGCAGCGTTTCCGCGAGGTCGTCGTCATCTCTGCCTAGGATCGTGTCGGTCAGGCGCGCAGTCGCCGTCCGGATGCTGATGGCTATGAGGTCGACGGTCTCGACTACACGTTCAAGCGCGGCTTGCCTTACCCCACGGGAACCGACGGAGCGCCGGCCAGCGTCGAAATTCTCGGCATGGCGCCCGCGATGAACGCCGAGTTCGAGCACGCGGGCGAAGGTTTCCGCTACTATTTGCGAGACAAGGATCTCCTGGGTGTCGCCTCGACAATGCTGGGCTCGACGAGCCCCGAGAACCTCGACAAGCGGCGCTACGGCTCGGGAATGATCGTCCATATGACGCGCAGCAAAGGCGAGGTCGTGGCCGCCGGCAGCTGCGAATGGATCATGGGCCTCAAGCTGAACGATTTTTATACGCAACAGATCACCCGCAACGTCCTCGACAAGTTCTCCGCCGACTGAAGGCGTGACGGCTCACGCGCTGCCGCAGCTCTGCACAACCCCAAACTCGGTTGCGCGGCGCTGTAGGCGCGGTCCATGGCCCGTCGAAAAAGGGCGTCGTTCCGGACGCCTTTGGCCCGCGCGGCCGCACTTGACCCAAGCGCGGCTACAACCGGCGCGTCGACTCAAACGCAATCCGCTTTTAGGGGCTCTTCATCCAGACGTTCCAGAAGCGCGGCAAATAGTAGGGAACGAAGTTCTCGACCTTCTTCTTGTTGAACGCACGCAAATCGCCCATGTCCGCAATCTTGATCATATACGCTTGGTCGAGCACGCGCTGTTCGATAACGTCCCAGGCGGCTTTTCGATCGTTCATATCGAGCGATGTGTAGAACTTGTTGTACGCGTCATCGAGGACTGTGTCGTTCTGTACGTGTGGAAACGTGTAGAACATCACGCGCCATTGCTGCGGGCCCAACAGGGGGTTTGAACAAAAGCCAGTCGTCGACACATTCCACGCACCGGTTCCGCGCTGCATGTTGCTGGCATTCGTCGTCCAGTCGACGACGTCGACCTTCGCATTCATGCCGGCCGCCTTCATTTCCTCGGACAGAACGAGGATCGCGTCGCGGAAGCTCGGGTAATTGGCCGATGTTTGCAGGACGATCTCCTCGCCCTTATAGCCGGCCTGCTCCAATAGCTTCTTCGCCTTATCCGGGTTGTTCTGGCTGTAGTAGGGCTTCATCGCGTCGCCCTGATAGTAGGGGCTGAACGGATAGACGAGCGAGTGATCGAGCTTGTCGACGAGCCCCATGGCGGCGGTGACGTCGTCTGCATCGACGACGGCCTCGATCGCCTGACGCACGAGCGGACTCTTGGTCGGACCTTGCTGCGTGTTCACCACGTAGACCTGCATGCAATATGGGATGATCGTTTGCACCTCGATGTCCGGATTGCCGTCGAACCGCTTCGCGAGGTCCGGGGGAATGCTGGCGACGACGTCGGCCTCGCCAGCCTGTAGCGCGGCGACTCGCCCGTTGGCTTCGGGCACGAAATTGTAGCGGACCGTGTCCAGATAGGCCGTTCGATTGCCCCCAAATCCATTCAGACCTGTGTAGCTCTGGTTCGGCGTATAATCCTCGAAGCGTTTGAGGACGAGATGGCTGTCCTTGACCCACTCGCCAAGCTGGAAGGGCCCGGTTCCGATGATATCGATCTCTCTCGGCGCCTTGTCCTTTTCCTCGGCGGGCAGGATCTCGAACGGATAGACTGGACTCTTGAGGATATCGACGAATACGGCGTTCGGCTTGCTGAGCTTGACGACGAACGTGGATGGATCCGGCACAGAGTAGCTTTCGACATCGGTAAACACGGCCGCGTTGGGGCTCACGCGGCGATAACGCTCAAAGGACGCGACGACGTCGGCCGAAGTCATCAGTTTGCCATTCTGAAACTTGACGCCGCCGCGCAGCGTGAAGGTGAACGTCTTGGCGTCGGGACTTATATCGATCTTGGATGCCAGCATCGGCGCGGTTTCGTAGTGTTCGCCGATCGTCACAAGCGGCTCATAGATATGGTGGATCACCTCGAGCTCGACGGCGCTGCTCGATACATAGGGGTCGAGGGTCCCAGGCCCCGACACTAAGTCGTAAACGAGGTTGCCGCCCTTCTGAGGATCCGCGAGGGCGTCAGCGATCCGCAACGCATGCGTCGACACCAGCAGGGACGCTCCGAGGAACGCCGCGCGAACGAAAGTCTTCATCGGCTCTGCTCCGCAAATCCGGACGTTTCAAAGGACGCCAAGGTCCCCCGCGCTCACCCCACCCGCGCGACCACCGCAAAAAATATACCATATATCCCGAGCGCTCAAAACGGTGGGGCCTGCGGCTGGGTTCCGAGGGCAGGGCCCTTCAATCGCCGCGAGGGCGAGCCTCCGCCGTGGTCGAAATCTCCGCGCATGCTTTGCGGGGCGACGATATAGAATATATGCTCCCCCAGCCCAAGGCTCTCGCAGCGCATCATTGCGCGACGATCCCACGGCGCAACTTCTGACAAAGGGTGCTCAGGATGAGCATAGGCGCACCTCCGTCCCAAGCCCCCGTCGTCGCCGACATTTGGCGGGATCAATGGGGCATCCCTCACATCAAGGCGAAGTCGCGGACTGACGCCTTTGTCGCGCTCGGCTTCGCCCATGCGCGCGATCGTTTGTGGCAGATGGAGGCGCTGCTCCGCAGGGGAACCGGCCGTTACGCCGAGTGGTTGGGCAAGTCGGCGCGCGCGGCGGACATCCTGGCGCGACAAGTCGACGTCGCGGGCGCGTCGAAGCGCGATTTCGCAGAGCTGAGCGGAGAGGGGCGCGCGATGCTCGAAGCCTACGCCTCGGGCATCAACGCCTTCATCGCGACGGGGTATCGGCCGATCGAATATGGCTTGCTCAAAACCGAGCCGGAGACTTGGCTGCCTTGGCACTCGATCGCCGTCATGCGGCAAATCGGCTTCCTGATGGGGTCGGTGTGGTGGAAGCTTTGGCGCGCTTGCGCCTTGCCGATCGTTGGAGCGGAAGGCGTCGCCAAGCTGCGTTTCGAGGACGGGGGCGGCGAACTGCTTTGTGCCCCGCCGGGTCTCGAGAGAGGTCCGTTTCGCGCCGCGCTCGACGAGCTTCAGCCAGGCATTACGGCTCTCCTCGAGATCGCCCCGCACGACGTCGCCGGAGGCGGCAGCAACAATTGGGCGCTCGCCCCGAGCCGCACCGCGACGGGACGTCCGATGCTGGCGGGCGATCCTCATCGCGTCCTCGAAATGCCGAACATGTACTGGCAGGTCCATCTCGCCTGCGACGAATTCGACGTCATCGGCCTCACCGTGCCCGGCGTCCCCGGCTTTCCCCATTTCGGTCACAACGAGCGCGTGGCGTGGTGCGTGACGCACGCCTTTGTCGACATCCACGATCTTTTCGTCGAGCGCTTCTCCGACGACGGCCGCAGCGCGCGGTTCAAGGATAATTGGGAGCGGGTCGCCACGCGGCGGGAGGAGATTCTCGTCAAGGGCGAAGATGCGGCCGTTATCGAGGTGACCGAGACGCGGCACGGTCCCGTGATCGCGGGCGATCCGCGAAAGGGCTTTGGCCTTGCGCTGCGCTCAATGCAATTCGCCAAGGTCGATCGTTCCTTCGATACGCTGCTTCCCATGATGCGGGCTGGAAGCGTCGAAGCGCTTTACGAGGCGACACGCGAGTGGGGGCTGATCGACCACAATCTTGTCGCCGCCGACGTCGACGACCACATCGGCTATCGCGTGCGCGGCAAGGTTCCGCGGCGTCCTCGCAGCAATGGCTGGTTGCCGGTTTCCGGCTGGACAGGCGAACACGAATGGGACGGTGTTGTTGATTGGAGCCGGATGCCCTCGTTTGTCGATCCGCCGGAGGGCGTGATCGTGACGGCGAACAATCGCGTTGTCGAGGAAGGTGACGACTATCTCTGCACCGACGCTATGCCTCCGCATCGGGCTCGGCGGATTTGGCGCCGGCTGGCCGTTTTGGGCTCGGCCACTATCGAGGACATGACCTCGATCCACCGCGACCTCGAGACTGTGCCGGGACTCGAGATGCGCGAGCGGTTGCGGAGCGCGCCTGAGCCCGCCGCTAAGAACGCCGCGGCGCTACGAGGGGCTATCCTCGCTTGGGACGGACGCATGGACGCATCGTCTCATGGCGCCGCCGCTTACAACGCTGTCCGGCGCGCCCTGACCACGGTCATGGCGTCGCGCAGCGGGTTGAGCGTCGCAGCGAAGAGCCCCTTCGCGGAAGTTGCCCCGGGCGTCATTCCCGAGAACCAGCTCTGGTGGACGATCCCGGGCCTTCTGCGAAACGATGACCGAACGCTGCTCAACGGGGCGTCCTGGGAAGAATTGCTAACCGAGGCGCTCGTCCGCGCGGCGGCCGAGCCGATTACGGAGTGGGGCGCAGCGCATCAGCCTCAATTGAACCATCCGATTGCGGCGCTGTTTCCCGAGCAGATGGAGACGTTGAATCGTGTCTCTGAGGTTGTCGGCGGCGACAATGACACGATTTTCGCGACGGGATGCGCCGCGAGCGTGGGTGCCCGGGCCGTCTATGGATCGCTGTCGCGCTATGCATTTGACGTCGGCGCCTGGGATAATTGCCGATGGGTCGTATTTCACGGCGCCTCAGGCGAGCCGGGCAGCCCTTGGCACATGAACCAGAACGCGGCTTGGGCCGCGGGCGAGATGGTTCCAATGCTCTACGATTGGGCCGCGATCACGGAGCAAGCGGTTTCCCATCAGCGTCTATTCTTCCGTAACGGCGAAGTGTATGGCTCGTCGGCTGAGGCGGCCGGGGGAGGAGGACCTTGATGCTCAGTGCCTTGAAAGTCAGCAACCGAGAGAACTTCACTTCGCGCGTCTACGCTCAACTCCGCGAAGCTTTGATGGCCGGTCGGTTCTGGCCGGGCCAGCGGCTGCGGATCGGCGAATTGGCCCTGGCGATGGGAGTCAGCCAGACGCCAGTGCGCGAAGCGATCATGCAGCTTGTTCGTGAGGGGGGACTAGAGATTCGATCGAGCCAAGCCATCACGGTCGCCAACCTCTCTCTGTCGCGCTACAAGGAGTTGCGCGAAGTTCGCCTGCTTCTGGAAGGACTCGCCACCGAAAAGGCAACCCCGCTCATCACTTCCGCCAACTTCGCGAGGCTCGACCAACTCCATAGGGAGCTTATCGCATCGGAGAAGAGCGGCGATTTCGAGACGGCGACGCTCACCAATTTCCACTTTCACTTTCTAATCTATCGCGCCTCGCAGATGACCGATCTCGTGTCGATTCTGGAGGGCGTCTGGCTTCGTAATGGACCGTTGCTGAGGTACCTCTATCCCTATGCCCGGCCGACCTATCCTGGCCGGCATCAGCACCTCAACATTATGAGCGCGCTCAAGCGCGGCGACGCCGTGGCGGCTCGGCAGGGGGTGCAGGACGATATGATCGAGGGTGGCGTCGGGCTCGTGAAGCTGATGGAAAAAATAGAGACGGGCGAGACGGCGCTGGTCGAAGGACCCGACGGAGCGCTCCAATTGAGTTTCCGTGCCGACGCGAAACGCAAGGTTTCGACGCGGGAGGCGCAGCGATGAGTCATTCGCCGCCGGGAGTCAAACCGTCGGCTTGACGAATATATCATATATTATAGGCTGACTTCCGCAGCGAGAGGCTTTTCTCATGAACGCCCTAACAGAAACGCAGGATCAGAAGCTTCGCGCCCGAGCGCGCCGAGTTATTCCGGGCGGGATGTACGGGCACATGCGCAGCGAAACACTTCCCGCGGGCTATCCGCAATTTTTTGAGCGCGCGGAGGGTTGCCATATTTGGGACGTCAACGGTCGTCGGTATCTGGATTTCATGTGCAGTTGGGGCCCGATCGTGCTCGGCCACAATCATCCTGTCGTCACGGAGGCCGTGCATCGCCAGATGGCGAAGGGTGATTGCATGGATGGTCCGTCCGAGCGGATGGTGGAGCTGGCTGAGCGCCTGGTCGGATTCCTTCCGCACGCCGATTGGGCGATATTCGCGAAAAATGGAACAGACGCCACGACCACCTGCGTGATGCTGGCCCGTGCGGGGACGGGGCGTCGCAAAATTCTCGCCGCTCGGGGCGCCTACCATGGCGCCGTTCCATGGTGTTCACCGCACCCTCTCGGCGTAACGGCGGAAGACCGCGCGCATATGATCTACTACGTCTATAACGACATTCCGAGCCTCGAAGCCGCAGTCGAATTGGCCGGAGCGGACCTTGCCGGCGTGATCGTCTCCGCCTTCCGGCACGACTATGGTTTTGACCAGGAAATGCCAAACGCGGAATTCGCCAAGCGCGCCCGCGCATTGTGCGACGAAAAGGGTGCGGCGCTTATCCTCGATGACGTGCGGGCCGGATTTCGACTCAGCCTGCATGGGAGTTGGGATCTCGTCGGCGTTCAGCCGGATCTCAGCGCATGGAGTAAGGCAATTGCGAACGGTTACGCGTTGGCTGCGGTGACCGGCTCCGATCGCTTTCGCGACGCCGCTTCACGAGTCTTCGTGACTGGATCGTTCTGGTGCAGCGCGGTTTCGATGGCCGCCTCGCTTGCGACTCTGGACGTCCTCGAGCAGATGGACGGACCGGCCCTGATGCGTAAGATGGGACAGAGATTTCGCGACGGGGTCGCTGCCCAGGCGGCCGCTGCGGGCGTCGGCATCCGGCAGAGTGGCCCGCCGCAAATGCCGACCATCCTCTTTGACGACGATCTGGACTTCACCAAGGGAGAGCGCTTCACGCTCGAGGCGATGAAGCGGGGCGTTTACATGAATCCCCGCCACAATATGTTTCTCTCGACCGCGCATACTGCGGCAGATATCGACTCCGCGCTCGAAGCGACGAAAGAGGCCTTCGCCGCTCTTGCTGCGGAGTGAGCTGGCATGATTCTTGATCCCGTATAGGATATATACTGAGCGCCGCGGCGTTAAATCCCCCGAGCGCCCCTGAGCTCAAGGCCGAAAGGGAGTGCCGATGGCCGTTCTGGGACGACGTGATTTCACGCGTGGCGCGCTCGCTGTCGCTGGCGCGGTCCTGTCGCGGTTGGCGCCCGGACGGGCGCTGGCGGATCCAAAAAAGGGCGGAACGTTGGCCTACGCCAGCGTCTCGGGTCCCGGCACTCTAGATCCCCATGTGTCCTCGAGCCTCGTTGAGCTCGAAGTGATCCACAACGTCTTCGAACCACTTGTCACGCTGGACAATGCGAACGCCACGAAGGCGATGCTGGCCGCGAGCATCTCGGCGTCGCCCGATTGCAAGACCTATACGTTCCAGCTGCGCAAGGGCGTCAAGTTTCATAGCGGCGAGGAGATGACGTCGGCCGACGTGCAGGCGTCGATGGAACGCTACGGTCGCGTCAGTCCGAACGCCGCCAACCTGGCCGGCGTCGACCGCTACGAAACGCCTGATCCCTACACGTTCGTAGTTCATCTCAAGGAGCCTAATGTCGTCCTGCTCGATGTGATGAAGGCGCCGATCTTCCCTTTCATGATCCTGCCCGCCTCGCAGAAGGATAAGCCCGCACGCGGAATTGACGTGGTCGGCACCGGCCCTTTTTCGCTCGGCGAATGGGTCAAGGATAGCCATCTCGTCCTTAATCGGTTCGACAACTACACGGCCGATATCACGTCGCCGGGCCGTGATGGCTACGCGGGCCGCAAGACCGCCTACCTCGATTCAGTCAGGTTTCGCTTCATGCCGGAAGCGACCACGCGCATCGCCGCGCTGCAGACAGACGAGGTGCAGCTCGTCTCCAGTATCCCGCCGGAGCTTCGCGGACAAATCGAGGCGCGTCCGGAGCTTGCAATCCGAGAGATATTTCCGCTTGGCGGAACGTATATCATTGTGAACTCACAATATGGATTGACGGCCAATCGAACAATCCGTCAGGCCATCGCCGCGGCAATCGACATCGGTGAGATCACGGAGGCGGTCGGCGGCGTGAACAAGCCGAACGCTTGGATGTCCTACCCGAACACGCCCTATTATCCTGGCGAGAAGACGCCCTCGCCCTGGTACGATCAGAAGAGTCCGGAGCGAGCGAAGGAGCTTTTGACTCAAGCGGGTTATAAGAACGAAAAGCTGATCATCGAGACGAATGGCAACTATCAGTGGATGCGTACGACCATGCTGGTCGTCGCGGAACAACTGAAAGCCGTCGGGATGAATGTCGACGTTCGTATGGTCGATTGGACAACCAACGCCTCCCATATGCAGCAGGGATCAGGGGAGTGGAATTTGTCGACGACGCTCTTTGGCCCCGAGCACATTCTCGGTCCGCAGCAATGGCGGCCCCTGATCTATGCCTTTGCGAACATCAAGGGCGACGACGCGCTCGACGCCGCCTACAAGGGCTTTTTCAGTGAGCCGGATCTGGATAAGCGGCGCGAGCTGTGGGTCAAGATTCAAGAGGAGGTCCTCGGCGGCGGCTATTTCATCAAGATCGCCGACGCTGGTCGCCTGTGGGCCTATGCGAAGAAGCTCCAGGGTCAGTCCGACTACCCTGGAATACTGCAACTCTGGGATATCTCGCTGGCATGAGTCGGGCTGAAAAGACGCCAACTCGCTTTGGACTCCTGGCCCTCCCTGCTTTCGGTGCTGCGCGCCGAACCGATACGAAATGTCTCGGCTGATTGCTGTCCGAGTTTTGCAGGCCGTTCCGGTCATCCTGATCGTGTCCGTGCTCGCCTTTCTCCTTATTACCCTCCTGCCAGGCGACCCCGCTGTCGTGATCGCCGGCGATCAAGCATCCCCCGAAGCGATCGCCGCGGTGCGGCACAATCTCGGTCTCGACAAACCGCTCATCGAACAACTCGGCATCTGGTTCATTCATCTGGTGCAAGGCAATTTTGGCTCGTCCCTGATGCTCAACCAAAGCGTTCTCTCCGCGATGGGAGAGCGGCTGCCGGTCACGCTGTCGCTCGCTGCTCTGTCGATTCTCATTACCCTTCCGGTGGGAATCTTTGCTGGCGTCATCGCCGCCTACTATCGGCAAACTTGGGTCGACACGTTGGTCATGACTCTGGCGCTGATCGGGGTCTCGGCACCCGCGTTCTGGATCGCGATCCTCTCGATCCTTTTTTTCGGCGTATACCTGCGCTGGCTTCCGACCAGCGGGTACATGCCTTTCCTTCAGAATCCGGCTCTCTGGCTGCGCTCGCTCGTTCTCCCCGCGCTGATTCTATCTCTCTTCCAGATTGGGTTTCTTGCCCGCATGACGCGGTCCGCGATGCTGGAGGCGCTCGGCCAGGATTTCGTGCGAACAGCCCGCGCCAAAGGCCTCAGCGAATGGAAAGCGGTCGGCAAGCATGCGTTTCGCAATGCGCTGATCCTGATTGTCACCGCTATAGGCATTCTGCTGTCTACGGCGATTGGCGGATCAGTTGTTCTCGAGCAGGTGTTCGCGCTGCCGGGCGTTGGCCGCCTTGTGGTCCAGGGCATTCTGGCGCGCGACTATCCCCTCGTGCAGGGCGTGATGCTCATCTACGGTTTCGCGTTTGTGCTCATCAACCTGGCGGTCGATCTGCTTTACACGCTGCTCGACCCGCGCGTGCGGTATGACTGACCTCGCCGTGGGCGCCGTTGCAGGGACGCTCGCGCCGCGCAGGCAGTTTGTTCTGTTACGGCGGCTCGCCGCGCATCGCTCGTTTCAGATCGGCCTGGTTCTCGTCGTGCTGCTGGGGCTCGCGGCAATTTTCGCCCCCCTTCTCACCAGCGTCGATCCGTCCGCCATGAAGGTCCGCTTCCGTTTTCGGCCCCCGTCAGCCGCATTTCCTTTCGGCACCGACAACTTCGGCCGGGACATCTTCACGCGCGTTCTCTACGGGGCGCGCGTTTCGCTATGGATCGGCTTGGTTGTTGCGGTTTCGACGGGCATACTCGGCGCTGCAATCGGCATCCTCGCCGCGCAATTCCACCGCCTCGATTCGATCCTCATGCGCTGCATGGACGCCCTCATGTCCTTTCCAGCGATATTGCTCGCGCTTGGCGTCACGGCGGCGTTAGGCCCAAGAATGGAGAGCGTTATCGTTGCCCTCACCGTCGCCTACGTTCCGGCGGGCGCGCGAATTGTACGCGCCTCCGCCCTCGTGGTGCGAGAGCTCGACTATATCGCGGCGGCGCGAATTGCAGGCGCGAGCAACGCTCGCATCATGATTCGCCATATGTTGCCGAACAGCGTGAGTCCGCTTCTGGTGCACGTGACTTTCGTTTTCGCCTACGCGATCCTCGCAGAGGCAGCTCTGAGCTTCCTCGGCGTGGGCGTTCCGCCGCCGACCGCGAGTTGGGGCAACATCATCGCGGAAGGCCGCGACTATGCGACGGAAGCCTGGTGGGTGATGCTGTTCCCGGGACTGGGCATTACGTTGTCGGCGCTCGGCCTCAATCTGGTCGGTGACGGATTGCGCGATGTCCTCGATCCGAGATTGAGTTGGCGTGGCTGAGATGAGCGCCCTTGTATCCATCGACAAGTTGGCCGTGCAATTCCGCGGTGATCGCGGCTGGGTCAGCGCGGTTGAAGACGTGTCGTTCGATATCGGCGAGGGGGAGTGCGTCGGGGTCGTCGGAGAATCGGGCAGCGGCAAGAGCGTGACAGCGCTCTCGATGCTTCGATTGCACCCGCGCGGCACCGCCCGCTTTCCCTCGGGCTCGATTGTCTATGCCGGTCTCGATTTGCTGCACGCGCCGGAGCGAGATCTTCGCGCTGTCCGCGGCCGTGATATCGCGATGGTGTTTCAGGACCCGATGTCGTCGCTCAACCCCGTCTTGACCATCTGCGACCAGATCTGCGAGCCGCTTCGCCTGCATCAGGGACTGTCCAAGGCCGCGGCGCGCCGCAGAGCGATCGAGTTGCTTGATCTCGTTCGCATCGCCGACGCCGCGCGCCGTGTCGACGAATATCCCCATCGTCTTTCAGGCGGTATGCGTCAGCGCGCGATGATCGCCATCGCGATTGCATGCCGGCCGCGCCTTCTCATTGCGGACGAACCGACGACGGCCCTGGACGTGACGATCCAGGCGCAGATCCTCGAACTTCTGCGCGATTTGCGTGCGGAGCTCGGAATGGCGGTTCTGCTGATCTCGCACGATCTCGGCGTCATCGCGGAGTTCGCGCGCCGCGTTGTCGTGATGTATGCCGGGCGGATCGTGGAGGACGCCCCGGTAGATGTTCTTTTCAACGCGCCTCGCCATCCCTATACAGAAGGCCTGATGGCGTCGATGCCGCCGCTCGAGGGCGGCGCCGACCGGCTGTACGCGATTCCTGGGCGTATCCCGGATCCTGACGAGCCTATTCCTGGCTGCCGTTTCGGGCCCCGGTGCGCGCATCTCGAGCCCGTCTGTCGCGCGAGCGCGCCAGAGCTTGTGGCTATAAGCGAGACCCATCGCGTTCGATGCACGCCGCGCGCCCGGCCAGGAGTTCTCGCCTGATGGACGCGCTTGTCGAAGCGCGCGACGTCGAGATGACATTCGCTTCCGGCCGCAGCGGCAGGCGCATAAACATCCATGTTCTGCGCAAGATTTCCTTCGACGTCGGTCATGGCGAAACACTTGGACTGGTTGGCGAGTCCGGTTCGGGAAAATCCACCATTGGGCGTATTGTCGTCGGATTGCATGAGCCGACTGGCGGCTCGCTGAAACTCTTCGGGCTGGCTCTTACCGGCCCGAATCGGAATGCCAATCTCGCCACGGTGCGGAGTCGCGCTCAGTTCGTCTTTCAGGATCCGCACGCGGCTCTCAATCCTCGCATGCGCACTGGAGATTCCATCGCGGAGCCGATCGATGTCGCGGGCGCCCATACGCGGCGGGATCGAAATGATCGGGTCAAGGAACTGCTTGATCTGGTCGGGCTGCCCTACGACGCCGCTGAGCGGTTTCCGCACGAGTTTTCCGGGGGCCAGCGACAGCGCATCGTGATCGCGAGGGCGCTTGCTCTCGAGCCGTCGTTCATCGTCTGCGACGAGCCTGTGTCGGCGCTCGATGTGTCGATGCAAGCGCAGGTCGTCAACTTGCTGATGGACCTTCAGGACCGCTTTTGCATCGGCTATCTCTTCATTGCGCACGACCTGGCCGTCGTTCGGGCGGTTTCTCGACAAGTCGCGGTGATCTATGCTGGTGCAATTGTGGAGCTCGCGGAGAGGAACGCGCTCTTCACTTCCCCTCTGCACCCCTATACGCGGGCGCTATTGGATGCGGTGCCGCGTCCCGATCCGAGTCGCATTCGAAACCGCGTCATTGTTGGCGAAGTGCCGAGCCTCCTTTCACCGCCGCCCGGGTGCCGCTTTCATGGGCGATGCCCCCGAGCGATGTCGAGATGCACCGTGGACGAGCCAGTCTTACGCGAGACGTCGCCGGGGCGTTTCACTGCCTGCCATCTCTATTGACCTTCCTTTGGCTCTCTCTGACAAGGCCCCACGATGACCGACACCGAGTTGCTTTTCATGTCCGCGACGAAAGCGGCTGCGCTCATTCGGCGCAAGAAACTGTCGCCTGTGGAGTATGTCGACGCAGCTCTGTCCGCCGCCGACCGGCTTCAACCCAAGCTTAATTGTTTCATGACCATCACGGCCGAACAGGCGCGAGAAGCCGCCAAGGCCGCCGAACAAGCGGTGATGACGGGACAAAGATTGGGGCCGTTGCACGGGATCCCCGTCGGCGTCAAAGACCTGCTTCCCACGAAGGGAGTGCGCACCACTTTCGGCTCAGTCGCGTTCGCCGATCATGTGCCGGACCGGGATGACGTGCTGGTCACGAGGTTGCGGACCGCTGGGGCCATCATGATCGGCAAGACCACGACGCCGGAATTCGGCATCAAGGGGCAGACTGACGGGCCGATCTTCGGCGTCACGCGCAACCCGTGGAATCCCGAACGCACGCCGGGCGGATCGAGCGGCGGGGCAGCCGCCTCCGTAGCCGCTGGCATCGGCCCGATCGGGCTCGGCAGCGACGGCGCCGGATCGACCCGCATTCCGGCCGCCTGCTGCGGCCTGGTTGGCCTCAAAGGCACGACTGGCGCCGTCCCCTATCAGGAAGCGCGTGACGCTTTTGGAAACGTCATCGCGGCGGGGCCGCTCACACGCACCATCGCCGACTGCGCGGTGATGCACGCCGCCCTTGGTGGCGACGATTCGATGGATCCTTGGACCGCCAACGCAGCGCCTATTGGCAAACTTGCGCCCGCGCTCTTGTCGCAAGATCTCTCCGGCGTCCGCATCGGTTACCTGAGCCGCTCAGCCGCCCCGAAAATCGCCGAAGATGTGCTGAAGGGCGTCCGAGCTTCGCTCGACGTTCTTGCTGGGCTTGGCGCCGAAGTCGAAGAGGTCAACGCCGACATCGACTGGATGTCGGAACACCAGCGCGCCCTTTATCTCTCCTCGATCGCGAACAATCTGGGTTCTGTCGTCGAGCGCTTCGGCGACAAGACCGATCGTGTGCTGCGGGCCTATGTCGCAGCCGGCAAGAAATACGATATCGCCGCCTATATCGCCGCGATCAATGCGCGCACACGGCTGTTTCGGGCCATCCAGGGCCTGTTCGAGACTTATGACTTCCTCGTGTCGCCCACCGTCACCAGGACAGCGCTCGACGCCGATTTCGATGGCGCCGCGAGCATCGTCGAAGTGGACGGCGAGCCGGTTGGCCCCACGCAGCCGGCGTTTACCGGTTTCGTCTATCCATTCAATCTGACCGGCCATCCGGCGCTGGCCGTGCCGTCGGGATGGGGAGCCGACGGCTTGCCGACCAGCGTGCAAATCATTGGCCCGCGCCACGGCGACAGCGGCGTCCTGCGCCTTGGAGCCCTGTTGGAACAAGCGCGCCCCTGGGCGGACCGGACCCCAGGGCTAGTGAGTCACTGACTGCGAGTGGCGGATCGCCGAGTCCGTTTTGCGCGATTTCAACGGCTTACGGCGCCATTCCCGAGTTCTTCGCCGCCCTTAACGCCGAAGCCCCGGTCGCGCTTCGCCGACAAGAAAAATGCTAGTCGAGAGTTCTGAAAAACAATAGCAGGCCCCAGTCGACTTGGCTAGAAATTGTCGATTTTTCTTAATCAGCCGTCCCGGCCTACGACCGATTGCCTTCGCTGCCCCTCAGCGGCTTTGCGCAACGTCTCAAGCGCGGTCTCGAGCAAATCAACGGCGCCCAATTTGCCCGATTTTCAGGCAGAGCGACAGGGGTTTCGGCTCAACCGTTGCGCACAAGCCAATGCCGGCGAGGTGAATGGCGCCACCGTCAGCCGCTTGACGCCGAGCGCGTCAATTGCGGTGCCGGACGTTTCGCCTCCCCCAATGACCAGGCAGCCAACTCCAAGCTTGACCAGTCCTGAGCGACGCCGCCCAACATTATCTCGGCCCGTCGGGCCGCGCCCTCACGCCCCCATTTGGGTTGCGCGGCCTCGCCTCCTGGTCGCTCGACGTCGCGACGCACATTGGGCCGGCGGCGAGACGCGCAGCCACCCATTGGAGGGCGTTGTGGACCACCGCCTCCGCCGGCGTCTGATCTAAGAGGTCGATCTGGAGGACAGGATGCCTCTCCGCGAAGCATGCGATCTGCTCGCCCGTTCGTTCCGAGCAACTGCCAGAAAGCACGGCGCCGGACGCGTCGGTGTTCGGAAACGGCTGCGGAGAATCGCCCTCGAGCAATCCGTGCTAACGCCGTATCGCGGGCCTATAGCGCACCGCCTCGGTGTCTATTGTCAGCGTCACGCAGAGAAGCTGCACTGTCACAGGCGCGCCGTCCGCCCCTGTGGGAAAGGGCAGACCGCGGCGAACGTGTAGTCTAGTCCGTCCACCTCGTAACCGAAAATGGCATGCGCGGCAGAGACGTGCCGTAATGCAAGTCTGTCTTGTCGAAGGCCGCCTCGTTCAGCGCGAATTGTCATGCTCACAGCCGATGATGTATCATGCGTCAGCAATTTGGGGGCCCAAATGCAACCCATTCTTGGCGTCATTGCCGACGATCTGACTGGCGGGATGGAAACCGCGGCCATGCTGGTCGCGCTCGGGGTGGATTGCGGGTTCGTTACTCGGCCGGCGCTCGTAAGAGAGACCGCGTCATCGCCGGCGACCGTCGTCGCGCAGAAGACTCGGGTCATCCCGGCCGCGGACGCGGTTCGTCGCTCCGAGGAGGCGGCTAAAGCGCTCCTCGAGACAGGCGCGCGACGACTGTTCTTCAAATATTGCGCCACGTTCGACTCGACGGACAAAGGCAATATCGGCCCCGTCGCCGATCGGCTCCTGGAAATGACTGGAGCAACCCACACGGCCTATTGTCCGTCCTCCGCGGATCTCGCGCGCAGCGTCTTCAACGGTCATCTGTTCGTCGGGACGCAACTTGTATCCGAATCCCCGAAGCGCTTCGATCCCTTGACGCCGATGACGGACCCGGACCTCGTCCGCGTCCTGCAAAGACAGACGAAGGCGCGGGTTGGCCTCATTCCCCACGCGGTCACCCGAGCTGACGCAGCTACACGGCAGCGGCACGTGGAGACGCTTCGTCTCCAAGGGGTCCGGCACATGATCGCTGACGCGATCTACGAGGATGATATCGCCGCGATCGCCGCCCTCACCGTCGACTGGCCGCTGATGACCGGCAACGCGCCGATCGTGCGCCATTATCCGCCGATCTGGCGCGAGCGGGGCTGGCTCGACGCGTCACCGCCGAAGCGCCCGCTGCCGGCGGTGGAGGGGCCGGGAGTCGTGCTCTCGGGCAGCTGTGCTGAGCGGACGCTGGAGCAACTCGCAGCCTTCGAACGGGAGCGGCCGGTCTACCGTATCGACGTGGCCTCAGTCGAAAGCGTGCGCTCGGTCCTCAATGAGGCGCTCGGCTGGGCCTCGGAGCGGCTCGACGCCGGCCCTGTCGCCATCGCGACGTCCGCCCCGCCGGACGAGGTTGGCGTCGCGCAGGCGAAATATGGTCGGGAGGGCGCCGCCGCGCTTGCTGAGCAAATCCTGGGCTCGCTTGCGCTTGGGCTTCGCGAGCGGGGCGTTCGCCGGTTCCTGGTGGCGGGAGGAGAATCATCCGGCGCGGTTGTCGAGAGCCTTGGCGTCGACCGGCTGCGCATCGGCGCCTATCAGGAGCCGGGGATTGCGCGCGCCACCACCGAGCAGGATGAGGTCATGGCGCTCAGCCTCAAGTCGGGAAAGCTCGGACCCGTCGACATGTTCCTGCCGACGCTCGAGTCCATGCTGCGCGCGGAGCCGTGAGAAGACGGGAATGAGCGACCACGCGGAACGGCAGGCGATGCTCGAGATCGTCAGGCGCCTGGAGGACAGGGGATTCAATCACGGCAGCAGCGGCAACGTCAGCTTGCGCATCGGCGAGGGCGCCCTGATCACGCCGACCGGCGCCCACAGCGGCAATCTGACGCATGAGCGGCTCGTGCGGCTCGACGCGCACGACGCCGTGATCGGCGATGGCGCGCCGTCGAGCGAATGGCATATGCACGTGAGCATCCTTCGCGCCTATCCTGCCGCCAATGCGGTCATCCATACCCATGCCGACGCCTGCGTGGCTCTCGCGTGTCTGCGCAGACCGCTGCCCGCATTCCACTACATGGTCGCGGCCTTCGGCGGCGCCGAAGTGCGTTGCGCGCGCTATGCAACCTTCGGCACCGCCGACCTTGCGGCCTCGGCGATCGAGGCTTTGCAAGACCGCACCGCCTGTCTGCTCGCCAACCATGGGATGATCGCGGTCGGCGGGACCCTCGAAACAGCGTTTCAGAACACGGTGAAGCTAGAGACACTGGCGCGCCAATATCTGACGGCGTTGCAGGCAGGCGAGCCTGCGCTTCTGTCCGACGAAGAGATGGCGAGAGTGGGCGCGCGCTATGGCAATTACGGGGTCGGACTTCTGCCGGGCTGAGCGATGCGAGGGTTTCCCGCTCAGCCGTCGAGAAACGCTTCCGCCACCTCGCGGATGCCGGGACCGTCGAGCTTGTAGTGCGCGTAGAGGTGGGTCGGCGGAGCGATCAGGCTGAATTCGTCGTAGATGCCGTGGCGACGCAGCTTCACGCCGGCTCCCTCGTCGGTCAGCACCTCGGCGACGGCGGCGCCAAGCCCGCCAAGCACATTGTGCTCTTCGACCGTCATCATTTTCCTTGTCCGCCCGGCCGCGGCCAGGATGGCGTCGCGATCGATCGGCTTGATCGACGCCATATCGATGACTCCGACCGAGCGGCCGGTCGCGTTCATCGCCTTTGCGGCTTCCAGCGCCCCATGGACCGCCATGCCGCAGGCGATGATCGTGAGCTCCTCGCCGATGAGATGCTCATGCGCCTTGCCGAACGCGAAAGTGACGGTGGAGGGATAGACCACGGGGTCGCGCCCCCGGCCGATGCGGAAATAGATCGGCCGGTCGTAGTCCGTCGAGGCGCGGATCGCCGCTTCGAGCTGCGCGCCGTCGGCAGGCGACACGATTGCGAGATCGGCGATTGAGCGCATGGTGGCGATGTCCTCGGTCGCATGATGCGAGGTGCCGTAGAAGCCGAGCGAGATTCCAGTGTGGTGGCCAATGAGCCGCACTGGCAGAGCGCAATAAGCCACATCCATGCGGATCTGCTCGCAGGCGAGCAGCGCCATGAAGGAGGCGAAGGTCGCGACGAACGGGATCACGCCGCAACTCGCGAGCCCCGCCGCAGCGCTCACCATGTTCTGCTCCGAAATGCCGAAGGAAATGTAGCGGTTCGGATAGGCGGCGGCGAAGCGATTGAGGCCGTTGGAATATTGCAGGTCCGCCGAACCGGCGACCACGTTGCGCCCCGCCTTTACGAGATCGATGATCCCGTTGGAAAGATGGTCGAGGCCGGGATTGGCGGCGTTAAGGCCGCGATACTGCCACGAATCGGAAGAGAGCGGCTTGCCCATGTCACTTCCCCTCGGCCGTGATCTCGGCAATGGCGGCTTGAGCGTCGGAAGGATGAAGATAGCCGAGATGCCACCCGGGCTCTTCCTCCATGTAGGACACGCCCTTGCCTTTGACGGTGCGGGCAATGACGCAGCATGGTTTCTGCCGCTCATCGTCCGCTCGAACTCGGCGCAGGAGTTCGGTCGTGGCGGCGAGGTCGTGCCCGTCGACCTCATGAACCTCCCATCCGAAGGCTCGCCATTTGTCGGCGAGCGGCTCGATATTCATCACGTCGTCGACCTTGCCGTCGAGCTGATAGCCGTTTCGATCGACGATCGCGATCAGGCTGCGCGCTTTGTGCTGGGCGGCTGAGATTGCCGCCTCCCACACCTGTCCTTCCTGCATCTCGCCGTCGCCCATCATGCAGAAGACCCGATAGCTCTCGCCAGTCCAGCGTTGGGCCAACGCCATCCCGAGCCCGTTGGACAGCGCATGGCCGATGGAGCCGGATGAGAAGTCCACACCGGGGACTTTGCGCATGTCGGGATGATCGCCGAGCGGGCTGCCAAGCCGCGTATAGTCATTGAGCCACGTTTTCGGGAAGAAGCCGAGGTCCGCGTAGATGGGAAAGAGCCCGACCGCCGCGTGACCTTTTCCGATCGTGAAGCGATCGCGCGAGGGCCAACGCGGCTCTCCGGGCTTCAGCCGCATCACATCGTAATAGAGCGCAGCGAAAAGCTCGGCAGCGGAGAAGACCGAGGAATAGTGGCCGGTCTTGGCGATCTCGATGAGGCGCACGGTCTCAAGCCGGATGAAGCGGGCGCGCCCACGCAGCAGGGTCACGGTTTCTGCAGAGGGAGTGAAACTATTTTGCGCGTGAGGACGGTTGTTCAGCTTCGATGTCAATTTCTGTCTCCCCCTCGGAGCCCTTCAAAGGTTAGGCTCGCAGCGACGGCGATTCCGCCAGCCCGCCGATATGCGTTGCCTTGTGGGAGCAGAATATATGATGTACGATCGGTCTGGAGCAAGCGTGTCGGCATGGAGGCAGCATCATGAAGGGGCTCCAACGAATTTACGGAATAGCGCTGCTCACCCTGCTAGGCGGCGTTTCTCCCGTCTTAGGGGATAGCGCCTCGACTTTCGTCTATGCGGACGCCGGTGAGCCGAGCACGATCGATCCAGCCAAGGCGAACGTCAACTTCGAGCTGACAATTACGCGAAATGTCTATGACCGTCTCGCCGATTTCGACCTGAACGATCCTTCGCGGCTCCTCCCGGCGCTTGCGACGGGATGGAAGCAGGACGGCAAAACATGGACGTTCAAGCTGCGCGACGGCGTCAAGTTCCATGACGGCGCGGCCTTCGACGCCACCGACGTGAAGGCGACGCTTGATCGCCTCTTGAAGATTGGCCAGGGACAGTCCTATCTCGTCGACGACGTCGAAAGCGTCACGGTGGTCGACCCGCTCACGGTCAAGATCGAGACGAAGGCGCCGACAGTCTTTCTGGCCTCAAATCTTAGCCGCATCGAGATGCTGTCTCACTAGGACGTGGCCAAGCACGCCGACGATCTCGCGCAGGCGTGGTTCAACGAACATGCTAATGGTACCGGGCCTTATGAATTCGTTTCCTGGACGCGCGGCGCGCAGATCGAGCTTAAGCGCAACGACAAGTGGTGGGGCAAGTTCCCGGACAAACCGTTCGATCGGGTGATCGACCGGTTCGTCACGGACGGCGCTAATCGCGCGCGGGGCGTTGAAGGCGGCGAATTCGACATGGCGAATTTTGTGCCGCTTGACGAAGCGCTCCGCATCGGCTCCGCAAGCGGCTTCCATCTTATCGAGGGCAACAATCTGTGGGCTTGGCCCGCCATCTACCTCAACATGGACCTGGCGCCGACCAACAATAAAGATTTCCGAAACGCGCTCATCAAGGCTTTTGACTACAACGCCATGCTACAGTCCTACCAGGGCAAGGCAGTGACACCCCGAGGGCCCGTGCCGTCTTGGTTCCCAGGGAGCCCGGAAAAAGACGAGCCCGAGATCAAGACCGATCTCGCCGCGGCCGAGGCGGCGCTGGCGGCGTCGGGTATTTCCAACGCCAAGATGAAATGTTCGGTTCCCGCCGGCTTTCCAGAGTTCCGTTTCGCCGCGACGGTGCTCCAGTCGTCGGCGGCGCAGCTCGGCGTCACCGTAGAGATCGAGGAGCTTCCGTTCGTCGAGGCCATCACGGCCATCAAGACGGACAAGAGCAATTGTTTCGTGCTGGGCAACGCCAATCTGAGCCCGACGGACGCGACGAAGTTCTTCGCCGCCCACTATATCAAGGGCGGCTTCTATAATTCGGGCAAGTTCTTCGACCCCACGCTGCAGGAGTTGGTCGCGAAGCTCCCCACGATTTCGGATCCGGGCGAACGGGAGAAACGCTCGCCCGCATCGCGCTCAAGCTGATTGACGCGACGTCGGGACGCGTGCGGTTCGACGGCCTCGACATCACCGACTTCAACGGCCGGCGGATGCTGCCGGTCCGGCGACGCCTTCAGGCGGTCTTCCAGGACCCGCTCGCCTCGCTCAATGCGCGTATGACGATCGAGGAGATCCTACGCGAGCCCTTTGATACGCACGGGGTTCGGCTCGGTCCCCAACTCGGCCCGCGCATCCGGGAGCTCCTTGGTTTCGTGGGGCTTGAGAACATCGACATCCGTAAGCTCCCCGGCCAGTTCTCCGGTGGGCAGTTGCAACGCGTCGCCATCGCTCGCGCGTTGGCGCTGGAGCCTGAGATCATCGTGGCCGACGAACCGACCTCAGCGCTCGATCCCTCGATTCAGGCGCAAATCGTCAACCTCATGCTTGAGATTCAACAGCGGCGCGGCATCTCCTACCTCATTATCTCGCACGACCTCGACGTGATCGGGCATATCGCGGACCGCATTGCCGTCATGTATCTTGGCGTCATCATCGAAGAGGGCGGCGCCGCCGACATCATGGAGCGGCCGCTCCATCCATACACGCAGGCTCTTCTTTCTGCGGCGCCAACGCTGGCGGCGCGGCGCCAACGTGGCTGGAGGCGCATCGTCCTGACCGGCGACCCTCCCAACCCCGCCGACGTGCCGACGGGCTGTCGCTTCCACCCACGCTGCCGGCTTGCCGAGGACATCTGCCGGACAACGCGACCGCCGCTGCGCGGCGTTCGGGGTAGGGGCGAGACGGTCGCCTGTCATCTTGCCCCGGATCGGACGGAGGCGACAGGCGAGGCTGTGGGACGGGCGCGTCGCGGCGCCGCCGCATGAGCGAGGGAAGGCCGCGATGAGACGAACCCAGGAAGTCCACGCGACAGGCCTCGGCTTTCCCGAGGGGCCGGTCCTGCTGCCCGACGGGTCGATCGCTTTTGTCGATCTGCTTCACGGCAAGGTGCGCGCTTATCGGGACGGCGCCTTGCGCGAGATCGCCAAGCTCCCGGGCGCTCCGAATGGCATGCGGATGGGAACCGATGGTTGGCTCTATATTTGCAACAATGGCGGGATCGCGCCCGAGTCGTTGGAAAGGTTACATTTGGCCGAGCCAATGATCGCAGGCTGTCTGCAGAAACTCGCTCTTGACGGCGTCTTCGAAACCATCACGGGCGACCTGCCCGGCGGCAAGCCTTCCCGCCCGAACGACCTCGTCTTCTCACCCGAAGGCGAGATCGTTTTCACCGATCCGCAGAACTGGGAGACACTTCGCGCGGACGACGCAAATTATCTCGGCGGTCAGCTGCTGGTGCGCGCGAAAGATGGAGAGGTGAGGCGCCTGGCTACGATGACTGGATTTCCCAACGGGCTTGTCTTCCATCCCGACGGCTCGCTCATCGTGGGCGTTACGCTGGAGCATCGTCTTGTGCGCTTCCCATGGTCTGCGGGCCGCGTGGGCGAGATGGCGGAATGGGTCTGCTTCGACGATCGGTTCAATCCGGACGGCATGGTCTTTCACGAAGGGCTGCTCTACGTCACCGGCAGTACTGGCGATCGCGTGGCGATCCTCGACGTCGCGGGCAAACTCGTCGACACGATCGACTGCGGCCCCGGCAGCGATCCAACAAACTGCTGTATTCACGCCGGCAGGCTTTGGATCACTCTTGGCATTCGAGGCCAACTCGTCTCGTACGCTCTCTGAATCTCAGCCTCTTCAGGAACGCTCCACATGTCCGAAAAGACTCCGTTCGTCCCACCTGAACTCGGACCGCTCAACATTCGCCCTCGCAAGGCCTGGGCGATGTCCGCCGACGAGCACTGGCACTCCAATCCCTGGTACGAGTCGCCCCGCGACGATCCCTTGCTGCCGGAGGTCTACACCTATACCGACGCCATGTCGTACGATCCGGGGGACGAGGTCGTCTTCTATACTTCGACGACCGCTCCGAACTGGACCCTTGAGATTTATCGCGACGGCTATCGGCCTCAAACCGTTCACAAAGTTGACGCCATCGCGGGGACCCACGCTCCAATCCCGCCGGACGCTTATCGGAAAGGCTGTGGCTGGCCGGTCTCGCATCGCTGGTGCTTGCCGAAAGACATCCGCTCGGGATTTTACCGGGTCGTGTCGACTTGCGCGCGAGCAAACGGTGGCAAGTTCGTCCAGCACCATTTCCTTGTTGTGCGGCCGACAGAAGAGACGCGGACGGCAAAAATCTTGATCATTCTGCCGACCGGCACGTGGACGGCCTACAACGATTTCGGAGGCGCCAATCACTACTTCGGCGTGGCCGGCTCCAATCAGGACCTCGCCTCGCCGGTGCTTTCCCTTGAGCGGCCATGGACACGAGGGATCGTTTGGCTGCCGCCCGGCGCGCCGCGCATCTGCGCCGATCCTCTTCCGGAATTCGGCGACGCTCCTCGCTATCCGATGAAGGAATGGGCGTATGCGAATGGTTTTGGCCAGTATTACGCGGCCGCGGGCTGGGCGCAGTTCGATCGGCACTTCGTGGTGTGGGCGGAAGAGGCAGGCTACGAACTCGACTTTATCACTCAAACGGACCTGCATTATCGGCCCGCGTTGCTCGACGCCTATCCCTGCATAACAATCGTCGGCCATGACGAATACTGGACGCGCGAGATGCGTCTGGCGATCGAGGCCTATGTCGAACGCGGAGGCAGACTAGCGCGGTTTGGTGCGAACTTTCTCTGGCAGATACGGCTCGAGGACGAAGGCAAGAGGCAGGTCTGCTACAAATTCGACGCGAGCAACACCGATCCGATCGCGGGGTCGGGCAGAGACCAACTCCTTTCTACGGCATGGGAAGACAGACACGTCCGCTGGCCCGGCGCTTCAACGGTCGGCGTGAACGGTCTGCACGGCCTCTATGCCTCGTGGGGTGGTTTTGCTCCGCATGGCCAGAAGGGCTTTACGGTTTACCGACCGCAACACTGGGCCTTCGCCGGGACCGGCCTGCACTACGCTGACATCTTTGGAGATTCGGCACGCATCTTCGCCTACGAGGTCGATGGACTCGACTACACGTTCCGAAAGGGTCTTCCGTATCCAGTTCCAACCGAGGGCCAGCCGGAGACGATCCAGATCCTCGCTATGGCGCCAGCCGTGCTCGCGGAAGACGAACCGAACGGCGAAGGCTTCCGCTACTACGTACGAAGCAGCGACCATGAGGGGCTGGTGAAATGCGTAACCGGCGAGGTCACGCCTGAAACACTCGCCCGGTACAAGTACGGCAGCGGCATGATGGTGCACATGACTCGCGGCAAAGGCGAAGTCCTGACCGCGGCAACCTGTGAATGGGTGATGGGCCTGAAGCGCGGCGATCGGTTTACGCAGAAGATCACGCGCAATGTGCTCGATCGATTCACAGCAGCGTGATTGAGGCGACGCAGCCGACTAGCGCTCCTGAGCCCGGATGTCTGCGTAGACGTCGTCAAGCGTGTGCGCGAGCGTTCCGACCAGCGTGTCGACTTCCTCTTCGGTCACGACATAGGGGGGGCAGATGGCGATGCAGTCACCAAGATTGCGGACGATGAGACCGCGGGCACGGGACGCGCGCTCGACTCGTGCGCCAACCTTCAGATCCGGCTCAAAGGGAATGTTGCGCGCCTTGTTACCCATCAGCTCGACGCCGGCTAGGAAGCCGCAGGCGCGAACGTTTCCAACCATCGGGTGGTCGGAGAGCTCTGGCAGCCTTAGCGAGAGGCGTCGCCCGAGCGTCGTTGCGACCTTGGGCAAGTCCATCTCCTGATAGATGCGCATCGCTTCGACGGCGATGGCGGCGGAGACAGGATGGCCAGAATAGGTGAAGCCGTGGCTGAATACGCCATTGAGGGTAGCTTCGGAAGAAAGCGCCTCGAAAACCGCGCCTGATATGACTACTCCGCCGATCGGCGCATAGCCTGACGACAAGCCTTTCGCGATCGACATCATGTCCGGCTCGACACCAAATGTCTGGCAACCGAACCAATTTCCCGTACGCCCAAATCCGCAAATGATCTCGTCCGACAGATACAAAATGCCGTATTTCTTCACGATCGCCCGGATGGCTTGCAGATAACCCTCCGGAGGCGTGATCACGCCTCCGGCGCCCATCACCGGTTCTGCGATGAAGGCGGCGATCGTCTCGGGCCCCTCGATCTCGATGAGCGTCTCGAGATCACGCGAGAGGCGCGCGACGAACTCGGCTTCGCTCTCGCCGGGAAGCCCTTCCCGGTAGAAATGCGGCCGCGTCGTATGGACAACGTTGCAATCGGGCAAATTGAAGGACTTGTGCATTGCGGGCAGGCCGCTGATGCGGGCCGCCATGACAGTCGAGCCGTGAAACGCACCGTGCCGCGCGATGATTTTCCGGCGCGAACCTTCGCTGCGCGCCATGTGATAAAACCACGCCATCTTAACCATGCTATCGACGGCTTCCGAGCCGCCATCGGTAAAAAAGACACGTGCTCCCTCCAACGGAGCGATGTCACACACCAGAGAGGACAGTTCTGCGACGTATGGGTTCGAACGCCGATTGAACGTGTGATAAACCGGCAGGGTCTCGAGGGCGGCCGCCCCTGCGGCGGCAAGTCGACGGTCAGAAAAGCCAAGGCTCGCACACCAGAGCGATGCGACCGCGTCCAGATACTTCCGACCTTCGAGATCGAAGACATAGGGCCCTTGGCCACGTGCAATCGTGAGCGGCCCGTCGGTCTCAAGCTTCGCCGGATCGGTCTGCGAATGAAAGTGGAATCGGCGGTCGGCGGCTTCTAGGTCCGCCTTTGAATTCAGCAGCTCCACGCCTCGCCTCCCGCCATAATCATATATATATAATACGTCATGCATCATCGGCCAATCGACCCTAGCGGCGCGGGTCTCGACGTCAAGGCAGGCGTCCGACCTAAGGCCGACGATCGGAGCCGCGAAGGCTCTCAGGCGTCCGACGGCTGCGCCGCGGTCGCCTGAGACCGCAAGACCGCCTCAATGAGGGGACCCCCCTCGATAATGTCATTCTGGATTGCGGCTCTCGCTTTCTCGGGATCGCGTGCGCGCAATCCGGCGAGCACGTCGAGGTGCCGGTAGACGCCGCGTTGCCATGGCTGCACCCGGGGGAAAAGCGCATTGAGGATCGGCCCGCTGCGAAGCCAAAGTGTCTCTACGAAATTGGTGAGCGTCGCCATGTGCGAAAACTCGACCAGCGTGAGGTGGAAAGCGCGGTTGTATTCAAGACAGCCAGGAATGTCTTGGTCGCTTTCGGCGATCTCGAGGCGCGCATGGATCGCCGCAAGCCCGTCGATCTCTTCGTCCGAAACGCGCTCGGCCGCGACCGCCGCCGCCTCGCCCTCGAGCATGATCCGGAGCCGCCGCGTTTCAAGATATGCGTTGAGGGACATTGCAGGGACGTTAAAAGAAGTATTCTGCTTCAGCTCAAGACAGCCGCTCGAAACCAACTGGAGCAAAACCTCGCGGACAGGGGTGGTGCTGATGCCGAGCTCCTGCGCGAGCGCGCGAATGGTGATCCGTTCGCCGGGCTTCCAGGCGCCAGAACACAACTGCCGGCTAGCGTAGCGCCGCGCCTGCGCAAGCAGGGGATCGCGCACGACTTCGTTCGTCTGCCCGGCTCCGGTTCGGCCGGTCTTTTCGCTCAAAAGAATCGACAACGCGATTTCCTTCCACGTGGATAAGCCCGGATCCCGACAGAATCCCCTCGGCTCCCCGCGATTGTGGCCACTCCATGGGCCGCCTTGGCTTTAACCTATGATTAGCTCAAACTCATTCGACCAAACGCCCAAGACGCCGCCCACGATCTGTCGCGGCTCTCCTACATGGTTCGCTCTGGCGGCGCGGAACTTGCGTGCGTAGTTTGGCACTTGACCAAGCATCATACATCATACACGATGCCTCGCAAAGCCGCCGAGCGGCAACTCACGAAAACGCGGGGCTGGGCGGTCGTTGGGATGGAGGCCTCCGACTGCTTCGCGGCCGCCGGAGGCGACAACATGAAGGGAGCTCGAGTGATGAAATTTCGATCCGCCATTCTGGCAGCATGTGCTCTCGGCGTTTTGACGCTGCCAACCGCTCCCGCATTGGCGAAAGACTGGTGGCCCTTCTCTGTTGTGCCCGACGGCCCCGACAAGACTCCGATCCAATACGTTCCACTGCCTAAGGCGGAGAAGAAGTGGAACCTTTGTGTGCTCTTCCCCCACCTCAAAGACAGCTACTGGGTTGCGGTCAACTACGGCATTGTCCAGGAAGCCGAGCGCCTAGGTGTCCGCGCCTATACGTACCAGGCGGGCGGGTATGACCAGCTTCCCAAGCAGCTCTCCCAGTTCGACGATTGCGTCGCCTCGAAGCCGGATGCGATCCTCGTGTCCGCGATCACGGAAGCCGGCATTGCGGGCCGGCTCGAGGATGCCATGAAGAAGGGAATTCCAATCGTCGCCGTTGCCAATCCGGTGGAGAAGACCCCGATCACCGCGCTGATCACGACCAACCACCAAGAAAAGGGCTATCTGTCGGGCAAGGCGCTGGTCGAGAAGCTTGGAGACAAGGGCGGAAAGGTTGTCGCCTTCCCCGGACCTCAAAATTCCGGTTGGGCCGAGAACTATCTCATTGGCTTCAGGCGCGCCATCGAAGGAAGCAAGGTCCAGGTGCTCGACGTCAAGTTCGGCGAGGCTGGTGTCGCCGAGCAGCTCCGGCTCGTTGAGGATTCTCTGCAGGCTTATCCTGACATGAACGCGATTTGGGGTGGCGCGCCGACTGCCCAGGCGGCGCTGAGTGCGATAGCCGACGCAAACCGCCCCGACATCGTGATCTCGTCCTCCTGGGAAGACCAAATCATGCCGGATCGCGTGAAAGAGGGGAAGATCATAGGCTTCTCGGCGGAGTACCCGGTCATCCTTGCGCGCATCGGTGTAGACCTCGCGGTCCGCGCCATCGAGAAGAAGCCGCTCGACTATCTCGCGCAGCATCCCGATGTCCGTATCTTGCGGATCGTGCCCGGCGAGGTCACCGCCGACAACATCGGCTCGTTCGATCTCAGCCAGATCTATGCGCCCGGGAACTGGCAGCCGGTCTTCGACACGAAGTAGAGAGCGGCGATCCCCTCTGATGGCGGGCGGCGCGCATCTCCTCGAGCTCATTGGCGCGCGTAAACGCTTCGCAGGCTCCGTAGCCCTCGATAATGTGGACTTCGACCTTCGCGCTGGAGAAGTTCACGTTCTCTTCGGGGAAAACGGAGCCGGCAAGAGCACGCTCATCAATGTGATCACGGGGAACGTGGCCCCGGATGCTGGAGAATATCGGCTTGCGGGGGCCGTCGTCCCTCACATGACGCCACGGCTCGCGCGAGATTCCGGCCTCGCCTCCGTGTTCCAAGAGTTCAGCTTGGCGCCCGACTTGAGTGTCGCAGATAATCTTTTCCTTGGCCGCGAGCCGAACCGCGTGACCTTCCTGAATGCCCGCGCCATGCGCAAGGCCGCTGGCGAGTTCCTCGCTCGCCTGCGTTTCAATGTTCCTCCGGAAGCTCTCGTCAGTCGCCTCTCGCGCGCCGAGCGGCAGATGGTGGAGATCGCCAAGGCTCTGATGGATCCCCATGCGCGGATCTTGATCCTTGACGAACCGACTGCCTCGCTCACCGACGCGGACGCTGAGAAGCTCTTCGCAATCATCGCCGACCTAAAGAAGCGCGGCGTCGGCGTGATCTACGTGTCGCATCGTATGCGGGAAATCCGACAGCTTGCCGACCGGATCACCATCCTGCGCGGAGGACGGCTTGTCGCGACCGTCCCCGCCGGCGGCGTGACCGAATCCCAACTTGTCGAACTCATGGTTGGACGGCCGATCGGCGACCTCTATCCGAAGATCAACCACCATCCAGCAGAGGTCCGTCTCGCCGTTGAAAAATTGAGCAGCAAGGATGGCCGTGTTCGCGATGTCTCGCTGAATGTCCGGGCTGGCGAAGTCGTCGGTTTGGCCGGATTGGTCGGGTGCGGAAAGGGAGAGGTGGGCCGACTCGTATTCGGCCTCGACGCGATCGCGGGCGGGCGCGTGACGGTTGACGGGCAGGCGGTTGGCAGACCCGCGCCGCGCGAGATGTTGCGGTCGGGTGTATGCTATTTTCCCGCAGATCGAGGCCAAGATGGTCTCGCTTTCAACCGCCCCGTGCGGGAGAACGCGTCGGCCGCCGCGCTCGATCTCCGGGCGATCGGGGGTGGTGGTCTGCTTCGTCTCCGTGAGGAGGCGCGGCGCGTTCAATCCGTGCTGCAGAGGTTAAGCGTGCGACCGCTCGCGCCGGAGCAGCAGGTCGTCCAATTCTCTGGCGGCAATCGTCAGAAAATCATGCTCGCGCGCGGGCTCATGCGCGACATCCGGGTCTATCTGTTCGACGAGCCGACGGTCGGCATCGACATCGGAGCCAAGGCCGAGATCTACGCGCTCGTTCGTGATCTCACGGAAGCCGGAGCCGCGGTGCTCCTCTCTTCTTCCGAACTCCCCGAGTTGCTCTACCTTGCGAACCGTATCTACGTGATGCACGAGGGCGCGATCGTCGACGAACTGTCGGGCGAGAACAAAACGGAGGCGGCGATCCTCGCCTGCTTCTTCGGCAGGAAGCAGTCCGACTCCGCCGCGGGATCGAGGACGGCAGCCTGATGCGCAGCGCGCGGGCCTGTCTGGCCTCGCTTCTCGGAAGCGGCGGCATGATCGTCCTGCTCATCGTCCTTACGGCCGCCGGGACCGCGCTCGTTCAGCCGCGTTTTTTCAATGCCCTCAACATCATCAACATCCTGCGGAACGCCGCGATTCTTTCGGTCGCCTCGATGGGACAGATGTTGGTGATGGTCGCCGGCGGCTTCGATCTCTCCGTTGGCGTCATCGTCGCGCTGGCCTCGGTCCAGACTGCGCTCCTGTCGGGCATAATCGCTGGATGGATGCCGGACGCACCCATCCTGGCGCTCATCCTTGCGACTCTTCTAACGATGGTGACGGGTGCGCTCATCGGATCTGTCAATGGCGCTTTCGTCAGCGTATTTAGGCTCTCTCCCTTCATGGTTACGCTCGCGATGAGCTCGGTCGTCATGGGCGTTACTTTCTACGTCACCAAGGGAATTCCGATTTACGGGCTTCCCGACGCCTTCATGAATGGCATAGGGCGAGGAATGATCGGACGCTGTCCGGTTGTCGTCGTGATCGCTGTCGCGATTGTCGCGGCCGTCATCATTCTGCAGCGGGCGACAACGCTCGGTAGACACATTTACGCTGTTGGTAGTAGTCCGCACGCCGCCAGAGTGTCGGGCGTTCGCGTGCGTCCATTGCTGATTGGCGTCTATGCGGTTAGCGGCGCCGCCGCGGCCATCGCGGGTATCCTTTTGACCGCGCGCATAGGTTCGGGCCAGTCCACGCTGGGCGGAACGCTGGCGCTCGAGACGATTGCGGCTTCGGTGGTGGGAGGCGTCTCGCTGCTGGGCGGCACAGGGCGGGCCGAGCGGGTGATGCTCGGAGCCTTATTCCTGTCGCTCGTCGCGAACGCGCTCAATCTGTTGCGGATCGACTCGAAGTACCAGACTTTGGTGCTCGGCGTCGTGCTTATCGCGGCCGTCTGCATCGAGTCCCTGTCCGGGGTTCGACGCCGTCATGACTGAATCGTTGCGAGCGATGCCAATCCGTTTGCGCTCGCTACCCTTGGCTCCGTTGCTGACTGCGATTCCAGCCTTCGTGGTGCTGTTCGGATTCGGCATGGTGGCACCCGATGTTCTCACCACGGGCAATCTCTGGAACATTGCGACACAGACCAGTTATCTGGCGATCTTCACGCTCGGCCAGACCATCGTCTTGCTGACCGCCGGTCTCGATCTGTCGATCGGCATGGCGGTCTCCTACACGAGCGTCGTCGCCGCGCTTGCGCTCGTCAACGTCGCGGCGCCGGGCCTCGCGATCCTCGCTTATCTTGCCGCCGGGGTTGGACTCGGGCTCGTCATTGGCGCGGTCAATGGTTTCTTTGTCGCCATCGTCGGGATCAATCCATTCATCGTGACACTGGGCACATACAATATTCTTTTCGCCCTGAGTTCGACCGTCACGGGTGGTTTTCCCGTTTCGGACTTCCCACCGCTCACAAGTCAGATTCTCGTCGACGCATCCGTCCTCGCCATACCCATCCCGATCGTCATATCCGCGATCGTCATGGCGGTCGTTGGATTTCTCCTGCGGAGAACCGTATTCGGGCGCAGTCTCTATCTCATTGGCTCCAATCCCAGCATGGCGACCGCCGCGGGTATTCGGGTCAGGCTGCACACGCTGGGCGCCTATCTCCTGTGCTCTGGTCTAGGCACGTTTGGCGGCCTGCTTCTCAGCGCGCGCGCAGGATCGGGCGAGCCGAATATCGGCGGCAGTCTCGCGCTGCAAACTGTCGCCGCCGCGGTTATCGGGGGCGCGCGCCTGCGCGGCGGCAAGGGCGGCGTTCTATCGGCGCTATTGGGAGCGTTCTTTATAACGGTGCTTTCGAACGGGATGAACCTTGCGCGTATCGATGGCTACATCCAACAACTCTGCATCGGGGCGATCATCATCCTCGCCCTGCTGGCGGAGCAGATATCCCAAAATGCGGAACGGTCGAGCTAAGGGGCAAAAGGCAGTATGACGTTTCAGGCGTGTATCGATATTGGCGGTACGTTCACCGATTGCCTTGTGTCCGACGCGAGCGGCCAGATTTCGCTGTTCAAAGCGGCGACCACCCCCGGGGAGTTCCATCGCGGCTTCATCGACGTTCTGCGCAACGCCGCCCAAGGGTATGACCTATCTCCCCGCGCATTCATGGCCGAGGTCGAGATGATCGTCCACGGCTCGACGGTGTCAACGAACGCCTTGGTCGAGCGAAAGGTGGTGCGCACCGGGGTCCTCTTGAACGAAGGACATCGCGACATTCTTGTCCTGCGCGAAGGTCCGAGAAAGGGCGCATTCGAGTGGGACCTTGACTATCCCGAACCTTATGTGCCGCAGAACCTCACCCGTACGATCCGCGGCCGGATCGACGCACGCGGCAAGGAGATCGTTCCCTTTCGCGATGAGGACGTGACCAACGCCGTCAAAGCATTTCGCCAGCAGAACGTTAAGGCGATCGCCGTCGGCCTGCTGTGGTCCGTGGTGAATCCTTCGCATGAACTGCGCGCTCGGGAATTGATCTGGAGGGAGTGGCCGGATGTCTCGGTCACGCTTAGCCACGAGATCAATCCGATGCCGCGCGAGTACAAGAGAATCATCGCCGCGGTCATCGACGCTTCCATCAACCCGATCGTTCGCGGCTATGTCGAGCAGCTTGACTCCGCGCTGGCGGAAGAGGGTTTCAAGGGTCAGCTTCTGCTCGCGAACTGTCTCGGCGGGATGATGCCGGTCAACGAAATGATCCGAAAGCCGATTTACAGTGTGATGTCGGGGCCAACCTTGGCGCCCATGGCCGCGCAGGCGCTAACCGAGGAGCAGGACGTTCTTGTCGGAGACATGGGCGGCACGACTTTCGACGTCTCCGCCCTGCGCAACCACCAGATCATCGTCACGCCCGATTCCATGATCAACCAAGACTCGCTTGGAATCCCGAAAGTCGATGTGCGTTCGGTCGGCGCGGGAGGAGGGTCGATCGCATTCGTCGATGCGGGAGGGCTCCTCCATGTGGGTCCACGCAGCGCGGGCGCGTCTCCCGGTCCCTGCTGTTATGGCAACGGCAATACCGAGGCGACTGTGACGGACGCGAATGTAGTGCTCGGCATCATCGATCCGGACTATTTCCTCGGAGGCCGGATCAAGCTGCGACGCGATCTTGCGGAGCAAGCGGTCGATCGCATCGCCAAGAAGCTCGGTGTCGATCGCATGCGCGCGGCCTACGCGATTCACACCACCAGCAACCACAACATGGTCGCCGCGATCGAGGAAATCACCATCCGGGAAGGCCTCAATCCCCGCGACAGTTATTTCGTTTGCGGTGGCGGAGCGACACCGTGCCACATTGCAGAAATGGCGGACATCCTCAGACTTCGCCGTTACATGATTCCTCGCTATGTCGCGGGCCTCAGCGCCTTTGGCGGCCTTATCTCAGATTTGCGGTGGGAGCAGAGCGGAGTCTGCCAGACGGACAAACGTAATTTTGCGGTCAAAGCTGTGAACGAGACACTCGACAAGGCTAAGGTGGCGGGCGACGCCTCTCTCGCGAACGCAGGCATTCCCCCCGAGCGTCGGCGGTTCGAATATTCCTTTATGGGCCGCTACGAATATCAGTCGTGGGAGATCGAGGTCGCTTTCGAACGCGGAGAGGCCTTGTCGCTTAAGGACCTGCCGGCTCTGGTCGAGTCGTTTCATCAGATGCATGAACGCATCTATTCGATTCGCGCGGACAAGGACCTTGTGGAGTTCGTGACATGGAAGGTGAGAGCCATCGGCGAGCGAGCGGGCAAGAACCTGTTCCGGGAATTCCGGCGAGAGGATCAGGCGACACCACCGGTCGCGAAGGCGCGCCGTCCAGTTTATCTGCACGAACGGGGCGCGGCGGAGACCATAGACGTCTTCGACGGCGAGGTCGCCGGCGCAGGCGCTCGTTTCGCAGGCCCGTGTCTGATCGAAACGCCAACCTTCACCGCATTCATTAAGGTCGAGCATTCGGTCCTGACCGATTCCTACGGCAATTTTCTCGTAACCGTCGCGTCCAACTGAGGAGCCTTTCCATGCACGGCGCCGCCCGTCCGGATCCATCCGTCCGCGTCATGCGCGGGGACCCGCTTCTTGTGGCGGTCGTGAAAAGCCGATTCGAGGCGATCGTTCGCGAAATGACGCTCGTGGTCATGCGCGCGAGCCGCTCAGCGGTCATCAAGAACGCTCGTGACTTCTCGTGCGCTATTCTGACATACGACCACCGTATTGTATCAACTGAAAACGCCTTGCCGATTCACGTCGCCTCCATGAATCTGGTGACGGCGCCGATCACCGAGCTGTTCGACGACATCGCGCCGGGCGATATCTTTTTGAACAACTCGCCCTACCACGGCTCCACCCATCACGCCGACATGACTCTGGCTCTTCCCGTCTATTTCGAGGGGAGACCGATATTCTGGGCGATGGCTTTGTCCCACCACGCAGATACCGGCGCACCGGTCCCTACGACGTATCTGCCATTCGCCCGGACGGTCTACGAAGAAGGGATCCACTTCCCTTGTGTTAGGATCGCGCGAAATTACAAGCCGATCGAGGATGTGATCCGCATCGGCGTCACGCGCAACCGCGTTCCCGATTTGTGGCTGGGCGATCTCAACGCGCAGATCGGCGCCTGCAAGACGGCGGAGCGCCGTCTCGTCGAGCTCATGGAGAAATACGGCCTGCAGGCGATCGAGGACTTCATCGAGGACTGGTTCGACTATGGCGCGCATATGGCGACTGAAGCGATCCGCAAGTTGCCGGCTGGGACCTACAAATATGAAACCCGGCATGACCCGGTGCCCGGCGTCGCCGACGACGGAATTCCGGTTCGCGTGACCGTTACGGTCGATTCCGAAGAAGGCATGATCACGATCGACGTCCGCGATAACATCGACAATGTGCCTGGTGGACTGAACCTTACGGAGAATACCTGCACCGGCTCGTGCCGGATGAGTGTGTTCAACAATCTTTCGGCCGATATGCCCCACAACCATGGCAGTGCGAGTCGGGTGAAAGTGCTCATGCGGGAAGGCAGCGTGATCGGCAAACCACGTTACCCCGTCGGCACCTCTGTTGCGACCACCAACGTCAACGATCGCTTGATCTCGGCAGGAAGCTGCGCGTTCTCCGGAATGGGGGCGCCGTACGGACAGGCGGAGGGTGGACAACATCTTCCGGTCGGCATCGGCGTGGTGTCGGGGCACGACCCGTTCAAGAACAACCAGCCTTATGTCAACCAGGTCTTCGTCGCCTATGCAGGTGGAGGCGCGCGATTTGGGCATGACGGCTGGCTCACCTATTGCGGCCCGGCCAATGGCGGCATGATCAACCTCGATTCCGTCGAGATCGATGAGGCCATGTATCCCTTCATCATCGAATCGCGCGGAGTCGAGCCGGACACTCAGGGGTTCGGCGAGTTCGAAGGATCGCCTGGCGTCGCTGGCGTCTTCTATCCGGTCGATCATGCGATGACGATTGTCTACGCGGCCGACGGCACCACGTTTCCACCCAGGGGCGTGCTCGGGGGTGAGCCCGCAACGCCGACCCGAAGCCAGAAGATTTTGCCGAACGGGCGCCTCGTCGATCTTCCCGCTTTCAACGCAGAAGTTTGCTCTGCCGGCGAGAAGATGAGTTTCCTCGCCTCTGGCGGCGGGGGCTATGGACCGCCCTCTGGGCGATCTCCGGAGCGCGTCCTTCGGACCATAAACCGCGGTTGGCTAACTCCGGCTAAGGCCGCCGAGGTCTATGGGGTGAAAGTCAGGTTCGACGATTCCGCCGCGCAATACGAGCTTGTCGAGCCTGCATGAGGGCTTGGTGCGCGGGTCGACCGAGTTCCGACTGACGTCTTGCTCATGATGGAACGGATCGAAGGGATGAGGCTATGACGGAAACGAACGACGATCCGGCTGCCGGAATTGCTTTCGTGGACGGACAATATGTTTCACTCGCGCTTGCGAACGTGCCGCTCGTCGATCGAGGCTTCGTGCGTTCGGACGCAACCTATGACGTCGCTCATGTCTACGATGGGAAGTTCTTTCGCCTCGATGATCACATCGAGCGATTTCAGACCTCCATGCGCGGACTGCGCATGAGCCTGCCATATTCAGCACAGGACATCGCCGGGATCCTGATTGAGTGCGTGCGGCGCAGCGGCCTGCGCGACGCTTATGTTCAAATGACTTGCACGCGCGGAATTCCGCCTACCGGGACGCGAGATCCTCGGCTCTGTGTCAACCGCTTCTATGCCTTTGCTCAGCCTTTCGTCTGGATCGCCAACGAGGAGCAGCGCCTGAATGGGCTGAAGATGGTCGTCAGCGGTGTGCAGCGTATTCCCTCCGAGTCGGTCGACCAGCGGATTAAGAACTTTCACTGGCTCGATTTGACGATGGGGATATTCGAGGCTTACGACAAGGAGGCGATCGTTCCGGTGCTTCTCGACCGTGAAGGTAACGTCACCGAGGGCCCAGGCTTCAATGTCTTCAGCGTTAGGAACGCAAGACTCGCGACGCCCGATCGCGGTCTCTTCGAGGGAATGACTCGCCGCACGGTGATTGAGCTTTCGAGCGAGCTTGGCCTTCCTTGCGAAGTGCGCCCTGTCGCCGCCGAGGAGTTGCGAAACTCGGACGAGATTTTCATAACCAGCACCGCGGGCGGCGTCATGTCGGTGACCGATCTCGACGGCCGGATCTATGGAAACGGCAAGCCGGGACCGATCACGATCCGCATTGGCGAGGCCTATTGGCAGCGCCATCGCGAGGGGTGGCGTTCAACTCCCATCAACTACAGCGCCTAATGCAACTAAATGCGTGATCCCTAAAGATCAGCCTATGTCTGACCGATTGCGTCCCCAACCAGCATCCTCGACTGCCCGCTCAGCCAAGCAGGCAGCCGATCAGATCGGAAATAAGGAGGTCTCCGAGATGCGGTAGGCGGCGCACTATACCGTTATTCTCGGAATTATGATGCTCTCTCGGCGATCGCGCTCGCGGTCTCGTGCATAACGCGACCGGAGACTCCTTGATAGCGTGGCCGCCGACCATGGCGACGCCGCGTTTGAGAACGTCGGGCGATATGTTGTCGAGCAGCGCAGCGTCGACGTCGACGCCAAGCGCCTTTTGGAGCTGGGCGCGCGTATCGACCTCGACTTCAATCTTGACGAAGCGGTAGATGGCCTCGCGACGGTCTTTTTTGGAACTCCAGGTGTCGATCAGGCGACGGCAGACAGAGAAAAATCGACCAATTACTGTCGATAGTCGCCGAAATCGAGCAAAATCCAAACTGGCGAAATTCTCCTTTGAAATCAAGAGCGCAATTTTCTGACGGTTCGTGAGTCGGTGATCCAACGCGTTCGCAAAAACTTTCCGCTGCTAAATCAGAGTGTTAGGATGTGCCAGAATAATCGAGTGGGAGTGAGGGGACGTAGCATAGGACATTTAAGGACAGTGTAGCGCATCGCCGCGAGCTGGTCGTATCGATTGTTGGCAATAGTACCTGATCCTATTCTCATAACGTGAAGCGCAACATTGAGAATTTTTAATGTGGCATATACGCCGGGCGCGGATGCCGACGTTTGCGCCCGCGCAAACGGATCTCAGATGTGCAGCTTCAGTCGGACGTATCCTCTGCGATCCGCAAAATCTCCGACGGCTGGCG
>Ga0209624_10000402_pt1 | contig 38245 bp, 30 predicted proteins | sample JacPinW_OM2H0_O1_FD_188565 | JGI IMG/M metagenome (GOLD analysis project Ga0209624, IMG submission 188565) | Forest soil microbial communities from Algoma, Ontario, Canada - Jack Pine, Ontario site 1_JW_OM2H0_O1 (SPAdes) (version 2) | ecosystem: Environmental > Terrestrial > Soil > Boreal...
CATTCAGAAGGGCGTTTTGTTTCAGACCTCAGCCTACTTCAGCGCGCTTAGCCGCGCCGACAGCCGCGATTTATAACGCGACGCCGTGTTCTCATGCAAAACGCCCTTCTGAATGGCCTTGTCGAGCGCCGAGACGGTCGTGCGGTAGGTCTCGCCCGCGGCGGCCTTGTCACCCTTTTCCAGGCTCTCGCGCAGGCTCCGCAGAGCCGTGCGCAGTTGCGATGAGTTGGCCCGGTTGCGGGCCGTTCGCTTCGTTGTCTGACGAGCGCGTTTCAGCGCCGAAAAATGATTTGCCATGCGGCTTGATTACCTTCGTTGTCCTGGATTGCACCAGGAGGATATTCCGGTGGGAACCGAAGCTGTATTCTACGGGAGCCAGTCACACCTGGTCAAATCGATATGAACTCAGTCGGCAGCGCGCAAAGCCCGGACGTGAATGCGGATCAAGGTGGAGGCCGAAATCCGGCCCCAAGTCCAATGGACCGGCTGAAGATCCTCATCAACTCTTCGACGCCTATTGTGGTAATGGAGACGGTCGAAGAGATGCGCGCGCTCGGCTTGGTGCGCGGCGCTTGCTCCGACCTGCGTTTAGCTCTCTTCGAATGGACCATCGCTGACGGCCTCGTCCGCTCCGACGGCGCTGTGGCCGTCGCGCAGGCCGCCCTGGGGAACGCATCCGTTTCGCGCGCTTCGATGTACAACACGCTCGATCCCGTGCAAGCTCTAGCGAACCTCGAGGCCATGACGCTGGAGGCTGTCTTCGTACTGAAAGATTTCCATCGGCATATGGATAATCCTGCGGTCGTGCGACGTCTGCGCGATGTGGGGCAGAAGTTTTCCGCTAACCGCCGGACTCTGATCCTCACCGCCCCCGCCATCGAAATGCCGCCCGAGCTAGTCAGCTTGGTGGAGTTCCTCGATCTGCCGCTGCCCGATCGCGATCGCTTGCGCGAGATCATCCGCGAAACCTATACGCGCATGGCCGGCACTCATCCTTTGAAACTTCAGCTCGACGCCAGCGGCGTTGACGCCATGGCCGCGAATCTCCGTGGCCTGACCGAAGAGGCCGCCGAACGCGCTATCTCTCAGACGGTAGTGGGCCGCCTGGCGCTCTCATCCGATTGCATCACCGATGTGCTCGAAGCCAAGAAGGCTCTGCTGAAGCGCTCGGAGATGCTGGAGTTTGTCGACTCACCCGACACGATGTCAAGCGTTGGCGGCCTCGACAATTTGAAGCGCTGGCTGGAACAACGCCGCGGCGCATGGGATGACGACGCCCAGAAGTTCGGCCTTGATCCGCCGAAAGGCGTAATCCTCCTCGGCACGCAAGGCTGCGGCAAGAGTCTTTGCGCGCGAGCTGTGGCCGGAGAATGGCAACTCCCGCTAGTAAAATTCGACACCGCCGCCGTCTACGACAAATTCATAGGCGAGACCGAAAAACGCATCCAGAAAGTCTTCCGGGTAGCCGAAGGCCTCGCCCCCTGCGTCCTCTGGATCGACGAATTGGAAAAAGTCTTCGCCGGAAGCGGCCCCGATTCCGCCTCCGCCGATGCTGGTGTTTCCTCCCGCCTGCTGGCTTCTTTTCTCTCGTGGATGCAAGATCGCAAGCCCGCCGTTTTCGTAGCCGCCACCTGCAACAACGTAACCGTCCTCCCGCCCGAACTAATCCGCAAAGGCCGCTTCGATGAACTCTTCTTCGTAGACCTCCCCAACGCGACCGAACGCAAGCAAATCTTCGCTATCCAGCTGACCAAACGCAAACGCAGTCCGAACGACTACGATCTAGATCGGGTAGCAGAAGCAGCCAAGGGTTTTTCGGGAGCCGAGATTGAATCGGCTGTGCAAACAGCTCTCTACGCGGCGTTTGCTCGCAAGCAAGAGTTGAATAACGAAGACTTGCTCACCGCGCTCGGATCGACCGTGCCGCTTTCGATCACGCGGGCAGAAGAGATTGCGGAGCTGCGGGCTTGGGCGGAGAATCGGGCGGTATGGGCGTCGACACAAGAAGCCAAGTAGGATAGGGCATGGGAACGGATATGGGTAACAAAGACGCCCTCCGGCTATCTATCGGTTTTGAGCAAATCGCGCAGGACTTAGAAATTCCTTATCCGAGTAGACTCTCCGGGACGTCACAGTGGGCGCTGGCGAATGAACCGGAGAGCATGGAGTGAATGCTTGCCCTATTCGAGCGCAGTAGTGATTCTTCGGAAGACGTCCGGGACACTCATTGCAATCCGGCGATCCTAGAGCGGCCATCTAAAGCGGCCATCTAAGCGCTGCGGGCAACGGTGCCGAGAGGAACGCCAGCCTTAACAGTTCCCGCGTAACCTGGGCCTCCGTCCGCTCGGGACGGTCCCGCCAGATTCCTGCTTTGGCGCGATTTCCATGTCGGCTTCGGCCTATCGGCGGCGGCCGTCGATCACATCGTGGGCGTTGGATATTCGTTCCGCTTCCAGGCGATCCGAAGCAAGGAGTAAGGGCAGCAAGTCGCGTCCGCCCTGCCAGCGATCAATTCGTAGCTCCACCCGCCGACCCCACCGCCACATTCAGCAGGATGCTCAACGGCTCAACGTGTTCCGGCTTCACATACCGATTCACCAGAAAGCGCTTTCCATCCTTCGCCACGTCATAAGTAAAAACATCGGTGCTAGAAATCGGAGCGCGCCCCTGAATCTGGAACAGCGGAACCGGCGTTCCGGTAGCGAAAGCACTTTGAGCATTTACTGGCACCGCCGTCAACATGCCGCCGGCATTAATGTAGTAAATCTCTTTGCCATCTCCGCGCCAGCGCGGCTCGGTTCCTCCCCCGCGTGACACTTGCCATTTCCCCGCGGCGCCCGGAAACGACGTTACATAGATTTCCCACGCGCCAGAGTCATCGGAGGCATACGCCACCCAGTTCCCATCCGGAGAGATCTGGCCGTTTGTCTCGCTGCCCTTGCTGTTGCTGTTCAAAAACCGGCCAGGTTCTCCGCCAGCAACGGGCAGCAATTCCAAATGGGCGCCTAATGATGTCTGGCGGGTGAAGAGAATCTGCTGGTCGCCCAGAGACCAGGAATTCGGAACCAGGTCGTCCATAGAGGAACTCGGGATGGTGAATCTCTTCTTTTCTCGCTCCAGGCCAGTCGCTCGCTTTAAGTACAGGCTCGCGCCGTCGGCATCTGCCATGCGGTAGGCGAGCATGCTTCCGTCTCGCGACCACACACCCACAACTTCTTCCGACGGATCAAAAGTGAAACGCGAGTTGCCGGCTCCGGTCGTACTCGCGAGCCAGATATCCACGTTGTTCGCCTTCTCGTCGCTGATATCCACCGCCACGCGGCTGCCGTCGGGCGAAAGCGTGGGATTGTCCATGATTGCCGGATCACCGATGCGGCCCAGTTCTTTGCCCGATCGGTCGATCCAGGTAAGCGCGGACTCCGCTGCCCCGACGCTCGTGTTGTAGATCACCGTCCCATTCTGCGCGACGGCAAAAGCCGCCCAATAAGTAGATGGTTGAAATCCTACGATATTCGCGATCACCGTCGTGCTCCCAGATACCGAACCGTCAGACGGATCAAAAGCGATGCTGATCAGTTGCCTTTGCTCATCCGCATAGAACAGATAATGAGCGTCATAGTCAAAACTCGAATGGCAAAGGGCAACAGGTTTTCTCTCCTTGCCTTCAAGAGAACCGACGTAGATGCCACTCGATCGGTCGTCTTTGAGGTTGCCGAAGTTGCCCGCCCAGAATAAGAAATGCTTGCCGTCGGGAAGAAAACGGGGCCAGCGGTGGGATTGATCTTCCTTGATCCTGATGCCTTCTGTAGCCGGCGCCATCCCGGTCCCATCGGCATTGACGCGCTGCAGCGGGCTCTGGGCGTCCGGGGAATAGATAATGACGCCGCTACTTCCCCAACTGCCACCGCGCGCAGCCAAAGCCGTGGCGAGCACCTGTGGCGTACCCCCTGAGACTGCCATTTTCTGCAACTTGCCGTTGGCGAAAAATCCGACGTAGGCGTTGTCCGGCGACCAGAAGGGATAACTTGCGCCCTGCGTCCCCGGCAGCAGCGCGACGTTCGGAGACCCTACGCGCTGCACGAAAAGCATGGGCATCGCCGAGTGTTCTTCCGGCGATACAAATACCAGCATCGAACCATCTCGCGACAGCGCCATGTGGCTGATGCTCATCTCGTCCGGGACGGCCAGCGCGAACTGCATGCGCTTAGTAGGCGCCGGCCGCCGCGCCACTACCCAAGTCAAGCCAGCAACCGCGATCAGTGCCAGCGCGACCGACAGCCAGAGAAGCACTGACACTCGCCGAGGTGCCGCCGCCGTGGCTCGCGCCATGGCGCTCGCTTCTGTCCCCGAGAGCGCGCTTAGCGCGAACGACAGATCGCGGGCCGATTGGAAACGCTGCTCCGGATTTTTCTCGAGGCAACGGCGCACGATGCGCTCCAGAGCCGGCGAAACCAAGCGCCCCGGATCGGATAACTCCGGCGGATCGTCCTTGATAACGGCGGTCATGGTTTCGGCCGCCGTGTCGCGGCGAAACGCGCGAACGCCGGAAAGCATCTCGTAGAGCACGGCGCCGAACGCAAAAATGTCAGTGCGCGCATCGGCGGTCTCGCCGCGCACCTGCTCTGGTGCCATGTAGCTCGCCGTGCCCATCACCACGCCAACTGCGGTGTGCGGGCTGGTGAGCGTGATCTCGTTCGAATCCGCGCCCAAGGTAAGCGCCAGCTTCGCCAGGCCAAAATCGAGAATCTTGATGCGCCCGTCTTTGGTGATGAAAATATTCTCGGGCTTCAGGTCACGATGAACGATCCCTTTTTCGTGCGCAGCCGCCAGCCCATGTGCGATCTGCACCCCGTATTCGATCGTCTTCCGCTGGGGCATCACGCCGCGATCGAGGGCCGCGCGCAGGCTTTCGCCCTCCAGCAATTCGGAGACGATGAACGGCGAACCGTTCTGCTCGCCTATGTCAAACACCGCCAGAATGTTGGGATGATTGAGCGCGGCCACGGCGCGCGCCTCCTGCTCGAAACGACGGAGTCGGTCGGCGTCACGCGCGAAAGATTCGGGTAGAATTTTTAGGGCGACGTCGCGTCCCAGCCGCAAATCCCGCGCGCGGTAGACTTCTCCCATGCCGCCCGCGCCGAGCGGGGCAACGATTTCATAGGGACCAAGCTTCGTGCCAGAGGTAAGAGCCATCGGTGCGCCATTATAGCCTTAACGGGAGTCCACAACGGGAGTTGAATCTGTACGACGGTTCAGCTTGCGGGGTCCGGCCGGCCGGAAATCCGCCGCGCTCTCCCATTGACTCGCCCGTCCGCCCGCGCTACGCTGGTCTCAAATGGTTGGTAACCGCCCCGTCATTGGGGTGCGCAATCCGGTTCGCTGCGCTTCACCATCCAGCTATTTGCGTGCAAAAAATGCTGCGGCGTTTTGCAACCAAGCAAAATCAACCACTTCCCCGCAACCCACATCTCATCTACTACAAAAAAGTGAGCCCAGTCTGGCTGCTGGAGGCGGCATCCCAATCCTGAATGAAAAAAAGCATTGAACTCAGCCCGAACATCGAAACCCTGTTCGGCACGCGCGACGAGAATCTCCACGTGCTCGAAGACGGCCTCAACATCAATATCGATCTGCGCTCGAACCGCATAGAACTCGAAGGCGCGCCCCGCGACGTAGCCCGAGCCGAGCAATTATTTGCCGACTACGAGCAGCTCCAGAAAGCCGGCCACCAGTTCGTGAACGGCGACCTGAACAGTATGTTGCGCGTGGTCGTAGGCGATCCCAGCGCCACTCTCCGCGGCCTCGCCGAAGCGGGACGCCAGCGGTCGTTTGGACGCCGCACCGTCCAGCCCAAAAGTCCCAACCAGCGCCGCTACCTCGAAGCTATCGAGACTCACGACATGGTGTTCGGCGTGGGCCCCGCCGGCACCGGCAAAACTTATCTCGCCGTGGCCATGGCCATCTCAGCGCTGCTCAACAAGCAGGTCAATCGCATCATTCTGGCGCGGCCCGCGGTCGAAGCCGGCGAGCGTCTCGGCTTTCTCCCCGGCACATTGCAGGAGAAAATCGATCCCTATCTCCGCCCCTTATACGACGCTTTGTTTGACATGCTCGACCCCGAGCGCGTCGAGCGCTATTTGGAAAAAAATATCATCGAGATTGCGCCCATAGCCTTCATGCGCGGCCGCACGCTCAACGATTCATTCGTAATTCTTGACGAGGCGCAGAACACAACTTCGGAACAGATGAAGATGTTCGTCACGCGCCTGGGATTTAATTCCAAGGCTGTTATCACCGGCGACGTCACGCAGATCGATTTGCCGAGCGCCCGCCGTAGCGGCCTGATCGAAGCCGTCGACATTCTGCAAGGCGTAAACGGCCTGGCGTTCGTGCACTTCGACGAGACCGATGTAGTCCGCCATCATCTGGTGCAGCGCATCATTCGCGCCTATGACGAACATAAAGCGCGCTTAGCGGAGCAGCAACTATCGCTGCTTGAGCCGAAACCCATCGCTCCGCAGCCAGCGCCGTTGCCGGCTTCCGACGAGTCGCATCTGCGCAACTAGCGCGATATGAATTAGCGCATATGAATATTGCTTGTCATCCTGAGCCAAGCGAAGGACCCATACATGTGATTCCACCACCATGCATGGTTCCCGCGCTCCGCTCGGAATGACGATATTGGTGCGAGCTTGGTCATCTTTCAAAAGCGCGTCCCCGACCTCACCGAACTCGCGCTCGACCGCTTCGTGACCCGCGCCCGGCACTCCGTCAAATTAAAAGGCGCTGTCAACGTCCTGCTGACAACGAGCGCCGAGATGAAATCCCTAAACCGCCGTTTTCGCGGAAAAGATAGACCCACCGATGTCCTCTCCTTTGCCGCCGAGCCTGGCGCTAGTGGAAAGAACGCAGGCGAGATCGCCATCTCGGCCGAAATCGCAGCCAAAAATGCCCGTACCCTAGGCCACGCGCCTGCCGAAGAAGTTAAAATCCTCGTGCTTCACGGCCTGCTCCACCTATGCGGCCACGATCACGAGTGCGACAATGGACAGATGGCAAGGCGCGAAAAACAGTTGCGCGCGCAACTCCGACTACCGCTTGGCCTGATTGAAAGGACGCCAGCCCAGGCAACAACGGCCGAGCGAACGGCGAGAAGGCGTCGCCCATAACTGATGATCGGCGTCGGCCTCACTCTCGCGCTCCTCTTCGGCCTACTGACGCTGGTCTCCTACGTCGACCGTCTTTATCAGGAAATCGGCAAATTCCTCTCCCGCGATTTTCAAGACAACATCGATGCCTTCGAGCAAATCGTCGAGCCGCGCCTCGGAGTAACGCGCACCCGCGCCTCGCTCTCCATGGCCATTCTGACACAACTCGTTACCGCTGCAATCGCGATGATCGTCGGCTTCACCGTTTTTCGCGACCGCGCCTGGAGCATCTACGAGGTCCTCGAAGCCACGCTCAGCCTCATCCTCATCATCATTGTTTTTAACCGCCTGCTTCCCTTTGTATTTTTCTCCCGATCCAGCGGACGCTGGCTCGGCCAGTGGACGCCCCTTTTGCGCATATTGATTTACCTCGTCCTCCCAGTCACGCTCGTCTTGGGATTCTGCCAGTCCGTCGCCGCTCTCACCCGCGAGCACGCTGACGCGCAACCCGAAACTTCCTCCGAAGCCGTGGACGCCTTGATCGAAGCGGGCCAGGAAGAAGGCATCATTCAGGAAGGCGATCGCGAACTGATTCAGTCCGTAGTCGAATTCAGCGGCAAGACAGTTCGCGAAGCGATGAAGCCTCGGCCGGAGATCGTCGCGATCCCATCCGATTACACAGTCGAGAAGGTTGTCGAGTTACTCCAAGCCAGACCGCTATCGCGCATCCCTGTCTATGAAGGTTCGATCCATCATATAAAAGGCATTCTCCACACCCAGGACGTGCTGCAAGTCCCCGACTCCGAGGCGCACACACGAACCGTTGGCACCCTGATGCGCAAAGACGTCTACTTTGTTCCGGAGAGCAAGTTAGTAAGTGACTTACTGCGCGAGATGCAGCGCAGTAATATTCGCATGGCGATCGTAGTCGACGAATACGGCGGCGTAGCCGGCCTTGTAACTATTGAGGACTTAGTCGAAGAAATAGTAGGAGAGATCGGCGACGAGCACGAGAAGGCCCAGGTAGTGCAGGAAAACGACCACTCCTATGTTGTTCCCGGCAACATGGATGTAGACCGCCTGGATGAACTCTTCGGTCTGCGGCCCGAAGGCCACGAATCCTCCACGATAGCCGGCCTGGTCAGCGAGTTAGCCGGGCGCATTCCCAAGAAAGGCGAAGTCATCGAGGATGAAGGCTTGAGATTCGAAGTAATCGATTCGACTGACCGCCGCGTGGAGCGCGTACGGATCACAACGGCTGAGCCAAAGCAGATGAAGTTGATTTGAAAAGCGAGTGATGAGTACGACGAGCGGTTAGAACGCGGGGGCGCGCTCGGATGCAGATGGTGAATAACCCGAATCCGCATCCGCAACGCAGGACATTCGCCCGCCTCTCGATCCTTGCCGGAAATACAATCCAAATAACCGGACTCGCGGCCGCCGTCGTGGCCCTAGCCCTCGCCCGTTCCCTCCACTTCAAGGCTGCCGCCATCGCAGCCATGATCACCGCGTGGCTTCTACTCTATTTCTTCTGTCACGGCATCGCACACTGGGCGGTCGGAAGACTTCTCGGGATTCGCTTCGCTTTCTACTCCGTCGGAGGAACCGGCAATCCCGCAGGCTATCCTGCCCCTCTGCGGTGGTTGTTCGAACATCTTCCTTTCTTCGGAGTTCAAACCGAGAAGGCATCGATGCAAAAGGCCAGCCCGACCGCCAAAGCAATCATGTGGTCGGCAGGAGTTACTTCTTCCGCGATTGTCCCGACTCTCGGTGCGCTCGGTGCGTGGCGCGCGGCGGTTCCCGCAAGCCTGCCGTTTCTAATTTTTGCGGTGTTCTGGGCGATCGGAACCTTGTCCAGCAACTGGCGAAGCCGGACAGGCGACTATGCCAAGGCGAGGCGCGCACTCCGTTCGTCATAATTGCGCGGTGCGGTACCCACCGAGAATCGAGACCGAAGACCTAAGACCTGACATCTGGTACCCGGCACCTGTACCCTATCTGTATGTCTTTCCACTCCGGGTTCGTCTGCATTCTCGGCCGCCCCAACGCAGGCAAGAGCACGCTGTTGAACGCGCTTGTCGGCGAAAAACTGGCCATCATTTCGCCCAAGCCTCAGACCACGCGCAACCGCATCCTAGGCATCATCAACGTCCCGAAGCAGAAGGGCAGAGAGGCTGGGCAAATTGTCCTCATTGACACTCCCGGAGTTCACCGCTCGGGCTCATCGCTAGGCCGTAAGATGATGTCCGAGGTGCGCGAAGCCCTCGAAGGTTGTGAACTCATATTGATGATTGTCGACGCCAAGAAAAAGTGGGACGCTGACGATGCGGCGGTGCTCGATCTGGCGAAAAAGGCTGGCACTCCTGTCTTCTTACTGCTCAATAAAATCGATCTGCTGGCCGACAAAAGTAAGTTGCTGCCGCTGATCGCGCAGTTCCAGACGCTGCACGATTTCAAGGAGATCGTCCCCATCTCCGCCCTGAAGAGGAAAGGCCTCGACGAATTGGTGTCGTGCGTGCTGAAGGCTTTGCCCCATGGCCCACGCTATTTTCCCGAAGATCAGATCACCGATCAGCCGGTCGGCTTCATGGCCGCCGAGCTAATCCGCGAGCATGTGTTGATGCAGACCCACGAAGAAGTTCCGCACGCCGTCTCGGTCCTGATCGAACAGTTTGAAGAGAGTCCGAGACTGACGCACATCGCCGCAGCGATCTTCTGCGAGCGCGAGGGTCAGAAGGCCATCCTGCTAGGAAAGGGGGGGCAGATGCTTAAAAAGATTGGAACGGCCGCCCGCCTCGACATCGAGAAGATGGTAGGCACAAAAGTTTTCCTCGAGCTCTTCGTCAAGATCAAAGCCGGCTGGCGCGATTCGCGAACCTTTGTCGAAGAGCTGGATTGGCGCCGCCAGTTGCAGCAGATCGGCGGCCCGCCTGAGCAGGAATCATAACTACTAGGCGGATGGTCTAGTCCGATTATCGCAAAGCCTAAGTGCTTTCCTGGGCGCCGTTTCAGACCCTTGGAGCCGCGTCAACTCCCAACGGTAATCCGCCGAAGTAATCGATAGCGGCCGCACGCGAACCGAATAGATTTGCATGTTGGCGCCTAAATCCCTAGAATTTGTCAGCGCCCTTCCTGCATCTCACCAGGGGGATAGGCTGGAAGCACGGCCCACAGCCGGTTATGGAAGACACGCCCCCATCGTCCGAGCACCAACCGCAAACGCCGCAGTCGTGTGCCTTTGACCCTAAATCGCTTGATCTCAAGCTAAGCGTCACCCTGGCCGCCGACCGCGATGCTGTGGATCCGGTTGTCCGCAGCGTAATGGATGTGGTGCGGGAAATGAAATGTGCTCCGGGACGCGAAGATGACATCGAACTGGCGTTAACCGAAGCGCTCGCCAACGCCGTCGTGCATGGCGCGAAAAACGACGCGTCGAAAGTTATTGAATGCGACGTGGCTTGCGACAGCCGTCATGGCATCCTGATTATCGTCCGCGATCCGGGCCCCGGCTTCGATCCCACCAAAATTCCCGATCCCTGCCACGGCGAAAATATCTACGCCAACCACGGCCGCGGCATTTACCTGATCAACCAGTTGATGGACGAGGTTCAGTTCCACAAGAACGGGACAGAGATTCACATGCTGAAACGCTGATCGGCTTTTCACCATGCGACCCGCGAATGGCGAACGACGAACCCCGTCCCTACTCTTTGGCCGCAATTCCCAAACTCTTCATCTTCCGATACAGGTGGCTGCGCTCGAGTCCTAGCACTTCCGCAGTACGACTGACATTGCCATGATTTTCGTCCAACTTTTTCAGAATGTAGTCGCGCTCATAGGCGGCCCGCGCCTGATGTAGCGTCGAGCCTTCTGTCCCCGCCACCCGTCGGCTGCCGTCGCGGTGCACCAGAGGTGGAAGGTGTTTTCGTTCAAATCGCGACGTCGTCGGGTTCATAATCACAATCCGCTCAATCACATTGCGCAGTTCGCGGATGTTCCCCGGCCACGCGTAACGCATCAGAGCATCGATGGCATCGTCTGTGATCTCTCGCGGACGCCGGCCATACGCCGAAGCAAATTCTTTCAGAAAATGTCGCGCGAACAGCGGTATATCTTCCTTCCGTTCGCGCAGTGGCGGGACGACGAATGGAATCACATTCAAACGGTAGAAAAGATCCTCGCGAAAATTCCCCTTGGCAATTTCCTCTTCCAAGTCCTTGTTGGTCGAGGCAATCACGCGCACGTCCACGGTGACCGCGTCGTCGCTGCCGACGGCATTGAAGCGTTGCTGCTCCAGCGTACGCAACACTTTCGACTGCGTCTTCAGGCTCATGTCACCGACTTCGTCCAGAAACAATGTCCCGCGATCCGCCTTCTGAAACTTGCCTTCCTTGTCGGCAGTAGCTCCTGGAAAAGACGATTTGCGATGCCCGAACAGTTCACTGTCGATCAAGTCCTCCGGAATCGCCGCACAATTCATCTCCACAAACATTTCGGATTTGCGCGCGCTCTGCATGTGGATGGCATGAGCGACCAGTTCTTTGCCGGTGCCAGATTCGCCGTAGATCAGGACGCGTCCATTGGTCGGCGCCATCAGCCCAATCTGCTGCCGCAGCGCTTTCATGGGCACGCTATCGCCGACGATCACGCTTTTCGTCTGCAGCTGCTTGCGCAGGTCGAGATTTTCATGCCGGAGTCGCCGCGCATCGATCGCATTTTTTACCAGGATCAACATTTTCTCCAGCGACAGCGGCTTTTCCGCGAAATCGTAAGCGCCCAGCTTGGTCGCGCGGACCGCCGTCTCGATCGTCCCGTGGCCAGAGATCATGATGACCTCCGGCGGATCGTCCATCTCACGAATCTTCTCCAGCACTTCCAGTCCGTCGATTCCGGTCAGCCACACATCGAGAAGAATCAGATCGAAGCTCGCCCTGCGTAGCATTTCGAGGCAATCTTCGCCGCTTGGGCTGACGCTGGTCTTGTAGCCTTCGTCCTCGAGAATGCCGCGCAGAGATTCGCGAATACCCGATTCGTCATCGACGATGAGGATGTGTGCCATGGTTTCGGTCGTTGGTCGTTGGTCGCTAGTCGTTCGTCGTTGGCGTAATGCGCATTACTCTTCGAGAAGTATCGAGAGCCGCAGCCGACCAACGACTAAAGACCAGCCGCCTAGCTCGCGGCCGGCGTGCTGACAGTCTCCATCGCGACCGGCAATTCAATCACAAAGCGGCTGCCGAACGGCTTGTTTTCTTCCACGCGAATCGAACCATGATGGTCTTCGACGATCCGGCTCACAATCGCCAGCCCCAGCCCGGTGCCGCGGCGTTTGGTTGAAAAGTACGGAAGAAAGAGCCGTTCTTTCACGTCGCGCGAAACGCCCTGCCCGGTGTCGGAAACGACCAGTTCGATTGCGTCGCGGCTGGCCACGAGCGCCGTTGACACGGTGATCTCTTTCAGCACCGCGTTCTGCATCGCCTCCGCCGCATTGTCCACCAGGTTCGCGACTGCACGCTTGATCGCTTCGGGATCGGCCAGCACTGCGGGAAGATCATGCGCCAGCTCCGTCCGCACGCGAACACCCTCCAACCGTCCCTCGAACATCATGAGTGCACCTTCCACCAGCATATTAAGACTGGCCGGTTGCGGCCGTGAAGCAGGGAACCGCGCCAGCGCCGAAAATTCATCCACCAGGGTGCGCACCGTTTCAACCGCGTTGCCAATGGTTTCCGCGCAGGTGCGGATGACCTCGATCGAGGCTGTGTCCGGCGCGGAGCCACGCGTCAAATGGCGATGAATGCGCTCGGCGGAAAGCGCGATCGGAGTCAGAGGGTTCTTGATCTCGTGCGCCACGCGCCGCGCCACCTCGCGCCATGCCGCCTGTTTCTGCGCCCGCAGCAGGTCCGAGAGATCTTCGAACACCACGACGTAACCCAGACCCTCTGCCGCGTGGCTCAGCGCGGATACGGTAACCGCGACATTCAGTTTCGTTCGCGGTAGTATCAGTTCCATGTTGGCGGCCGTGATGCCCATCCGGTCCGCGCGCCGCAGCAGGGGCTCCAGATCCGCGAGCACATCCGCTGGCAGCACCTCGCGGAGGGGTAGGTTCACCAGGTCCGACGGGCTTACAAATTCGCTGCGCTCCAGATAAAACATGCGCGAAAAGGCGGCGTTCGCCAGCGTTACCCTGCGCGATCCGTCGATCGAAATCACACCCGTAGGGATGCTTTCAAGAACCGTTTCGATATAGCGGCGTCGACTTTCTAGCGCTTCATTCGCTGCGCCGACGTCGCGGTTCGATGCCTCAATCTGGCGCCGGCTGGATTCAAGCTGTTCCGCCATGCTGTTAAATGACTGCACCAGTTCGGCCAGTTCGTCGGTGGCGCGTATATCGACGCGATAATTCAGTTGCCCCTTGGAGATCGCTTCCGTGCCCGCGGCCAGTGCCGCGACCGGGCGGTTGACCAGCTTCGAAAGCAACAGCGCGAGCCAGGTCGATGCGAACAGCACCACCACGGTCAGCAGCAGAAGATAACCAATGTAGGTCCGTCGAAATAGCTTTCTTTTGCCCGCCAGTTCGATGTAGCGCTTCTGGCTTTCCTGAATCTGCCGCGCTGTTTCGGCGAATCTTGGGGGAAGGGGAATTGCGACGATCACCGCGCCGCCGCGAAGTGGAGCCGCCGCGACAATATAGTCGGTGGCGCCAAACTGGAAATGCGGGTGCTCGCTGCGTAACGCCGCCTGCAGCGGGAAATTGTTTTTCAGCTCATTCCACGCCACCGGCGCGTTCAGGCTGGCAGCCGCGTTGCCGTTCGCCAAGGCAACCGCGAATCCGCCCTGCAGCAGTGGGATATATTCCCGCAGCTCTTCGCGTGCGCCAGAAAAATCTCCACTGGCGAATGCATTGCGAAATTCGTCAGTCTGCGCGATCGACTGTGCTTCCGCAGTGGCATTCTGCCCCGCGTAATCGTAGAGCAACGCCGACATAGCCGCTGTATCCGCGCGCACTTCTTCCACCGGCTGCGAAAACCATTTGTCGATCGAGCGGTTCATCAGTCCATACGAGAACCAGAACATCGCAATCACGGGCAAGAACGACAGCAGCAGGCTGACCACCACCAGGCGCGTGCGAAATTTTGAACCGGCCACTCCCCGCCGCCGTTCGGCGTAAAGCTTCAGCAGGTTGCGTCCGAGAACCAAACTCAGCGCCACGAAGGCAAAAAAGATCAGTCCACTTAATCCGACAAAAAACAGCAGCTCCTGATTGCTGTCCGGGCTGAGGAACTTCAGATTGAACGATGACTGCCCCACTAGAACAGCGAGCAGTAGAAAGGCGCAGATCGCCAGCGCAATTACCAGTTTCCGGCGGCCGGAGGTCTTGGTTTCGTCGCGAATTGGATTCGGTGCAGCCAAGGACTGATCACATTATAGGGCGTCGTTGGCCATTGTCGTTGGTCGTTCGCGCTTCGCCCCGTCCTGTCGAAGGCCGCGCTCTGGCTCGCTGAGAACGCCAACCAACGACTGGCGAGCAGGCGACTCCAGCTCATTTCGCACCGCTGCATACGCGCGTCCGACTTAGGATTGACAGCCTCCGCCTCTGCCTCGCTATAAAACAGCAATGCCTGGGGATCGGCCTCGTGCGCCCAGCGGAAACAACGTTCGATATAGGAGGAGCCGTTTTTCGCTAGGCCAATCCCCGCCTGATCGCGCCAGATTGTGCTGCGCGGTTCCCCGGGCTGCAATTCGCTGAAGGCCTCATTGACCACGTCCCACGCGAATATCTTTCCCCGGTAATGTCCCACCACCGTTTTCATGTTGCCACACCAGCGTGTGACCGCGCACTCTCATACCATGCCCCGCCGCGAAATCGACGACCTGATCGCCTTGAGAAAAATCGTGAGAGTCGGGTTCCGGATGCACTACTCCCACTTGAGGGCGTCTTCTGGCTCCGCCATATTGAATTCGTGCGCCGGCGTGGAGGCATATGCCGCTTCGGAAAGTTCGGTTGGTCTCATCGCTGTCCCGATGAGAATTCCGGAAGAGCTGGCCGCCCCACGCAGCGATTGACCTGATGCAGAGCCGCCAATCCCAGGCAAAGGCCTGCGATCGTCAAAACACAAACGCGCCTATTCATCGGATTTCCTCCGTGCCGACATACCTTCAATGATTCACTGTGCTGCAGGAAGGAACTTCTGCAAAGGACATTGCTCACACCGCGCTTGTGACTTTAGGCAGTAATGCTTGCCGACCCCGACAAGCAGCCCGTGCATCTCATTGAAGGTCTGCACTTGCGCCGTGCGAGTGCCTCGGCTCACCCGCGAAGGACGATGGCGGGATCCAAGCGGGCCACTGAGCGTGGTCACTCCGTTGCAGCCCGGCCCTGGTGTGTCCATCGTCGCAAGCGCTCCTTCAAACAGAAGCCGAATTTCCTCATAGTCTGCCCCGCTCTCCACAATACCGTGGCGTTCAAGAATGCGGCGCGTGTATGCGTCCACCACAAAGACTGGATGATTCCCGGCATACAACAGAATCGAGTCTGCTGTTTCCGGTCCCACTCCATTCAGCGCCAGCAGTTCGTCGCGCAATTCGCTTGTCGGTCGAGCGAACATGCGTGTCAGCGAGCCGCCATAATGCTCATCGAGAAATTTCACAAACGTTTTCAATCGCTGCGCTTTTTGCCGGAAGTATCCCGCCGAACGAATTAATTGCTCAAGCAGCGGCTGCGGCGTTAGGCGAAGTCCGCGAATCGTCAGCACCCTGGCTGCGCGCAGATTGCGCAGCGCCTTCTCCACATTCGTCCAGGCCGTGTTCTGCGTCAGGTACGCGCCGACTATCATCTCGAAGCGCGATTGCGCCGGCCACCAATGCTGCCGTCCCCAGGAGGAGAACAAAGTGTGGTAGTAAGCGCGGATTGTGTCGCGTGTGTTTTCGTTCATAAGTCGCGAAGCGGGAACGCTTGTTTCAAAATTGTAGGCGTCGTCAGTCGTTGGCGGCGAGCCAGATTCGCGCGGCGCGACCCATTGTGGCCAAACGACTAACGACTAACGACTAGCGACCGTGGTGCCCGCCTACAACCGTTACGATACCCGGCCGCACACCGAAGAACCTGGACTGCCGCGACGTGATCCCTATGACACGCCGCTTTCTGCCCACAAATACCGAGCCGGGCGGGCGCAAACCGCACCTTCCGCGAAGTACAGGTTCACGGCTTACTAGGCGCCCGAGGCAAGCAAGGCACTTCCAGCCGGGCTGTGCCGTTATTGGGACGGCAGCCGCCCCGGCGTGTGATCAATACCCCCAAACCGGCGCACGCTTCTCGGCCCGATTTGCTGCGGACGAACTCATTTGGCACCCTTACTGTGATGGTCTCTGTGCAGCAGGAATGTCATTTGGGACATTTCTGATAAATGCGGCAAACCACGGTAACCCCTCTTTTCAACAAGTTCCATGGGCTCAATGCCTTGTAGTTACTACCCTCTAATACTTAAGTTACTTTTTCGGAAATCCCATTGGGTTGACAATTTGTGTCAGTGCCAATGCGTCCTCGTCTGATCCCCACGGAAATCAGCGGTTTCGCATCGGCATCGACGCCGACTTCGCGAGATTACTAGGAGAGATATGTCTCAGCGGCTGGGTGACCTACTCGTCAAAGAAAAGGTCATTACCCCGGAGCAGTTGGAGCAAGCTACCAAACTCCAAAAGGAGTCGCACACTCGCCTCGCCTCCGCCCTGGTGAAGTTGGGCTTTCTTTCGGACGAAGACGTCACCAACTTTCTCTCCCGCCAATACGGCGTACCCGCCATCAATCTTTCTTATTTTGAAATCGATCCCGCGGTTGTCAAGCTGATTCCCTACGAGACCGCGAAACGCTATCAGATTTTGCCGCTTAGCCGCGTCGGCGCTTCGCTCACCATCGCCATGGTCGATCCCACCAACGTCTTTGCCATGGACGATATCAAATTTATGACCGGCTTTAATATCGAACCGGTCGTCGCCTCCGAAAGCTCGATCATCACCGGCATTGACAAGGCCTACGGCACTTCCAAAGAGGAAGAGCTCGAGCAGGTGATGCAGTCGATGAACGACATGGGCGAAGCCGCCGATGTCGAAGTGCAGGCGGAACAGCAGGAGGTTGAGCTCAAGGAGCTCGAGAAAGCCGCTGACGAAGCGCCTATCGTCAAGCTCGTTAACCTGGTGCTCACCGACGCCGTGAAGCGCGGCGCCAGCGACATTCACATGGAACCCTACGAAAAGGAATTTCGTGTCCGCTTCCGCATTGACGGCGTGCTCCAGCTGATCATGAATCCGCCGCTCAAGCTAAAAGACGCCATTACTTCGCGCCTTAAGATCATGGCCAAGCTCGACATCAGCGAAAAGCGCCTGCCGCAGGACGGCCGCATCATGCTGAAGATGCAGATCGGCGGCAAGAAAAAGCAGCTCGATTTCCGCGTCTCTACCCTGCCCACGCTCTGGGGTGAGAAGATCGTGCTCCGCTTGCTCGACAAAGAAAACCTGCGCCTCGACATGACCAAGCTCGGCTTCGAGCAGGAGTCGCTCGATAAATTTCAGAAAGCCATTCTCAAACCCTACGGCATGGTGCTCGTCACCGGCCCGACCGGGTCCGGCAAGACCAACACTCTTTATTCCTCGATCTCGCAGCTCAACCAGGTCGACACCAACATCATGACCGCCGAAGACCCGGTCGAGTTCCAACTCGGTGGCGTCAATCAGGTTCAAATGAAGGAACAGATCGGCCTCAATTTTGCGACCGCTCTTCGCGCCTTCCTGCGGCAAGATCCCAACATCATTCTGGTCGGCGAAATCCGCGACTTCGAAACCGCGGAAATCGCCATTAAAGCTGCGCTTACCGGCCACCTCGTTTTGTCCACGCTGCACACCAACGGAGCACCCGAAACCATCACCCGTCTCATGAATATGGGCATCGAGCCTTTTCTGGTTGCGACCTCGGTCCACCTGATCTGTGCCCAACGCCTGATTCGCCGCATCTGCAAGGACTGTGCGGAGCCCGTCGAAATGCCGGTCCAGGCCCTGATCGATGAAGGTTTTACGCCCGAAGAGGCCAAGACCGTGCAGATCATGAAGGGCAAAGGTTGCACCACCTGCAATAAGACTGGCTACAAGGGGCGCACCGGTTTGTACGAAGTGATGGAAGTGGACGACGAGATTCGCGAACTGGTTCTGGTGGGCGCTTCCGCTCTCGAACTCAAGAAGAAGGCGATTGAACGCGGCATGATCACTCTGCGCCGCAGCGGCTTGGTCAAGGTTGCGGCAGGTTGGACCACGCTCGAAGAAGTGGCTCGAGAAACGATCCACTAAGAAACGTCGTTCGCCTTCGCCTTTTGCCTTTCGTCTGGCGAACAGCGAATGGCGAACGACGGATTAGCGATAGCGAATTTGCAACAGGAAGTGGCAAACAGAAGGAAGAAAGAAAAACTATGGCTCTCTCATTAAGCGATCTGCTACGCCGCATGCTGGAGATGAACGGCAGCGACCTTCACATCACCACCAACTCCCCGCCGCAAATCCGCGTGCACGGGCATCTGGTGCCGCTTGACCTGCCGCAGTTGACCCCGGCTGAAACCAAGCAGCTGGCCTATAGCGTGATGACCGATTCACAGAAGCATCGCTTTGAAGAAAGCCTCGAACTCGACTTTTCCTTCGGTTTGAAAGGCCTGGCCCGCTTCCGCGCCAACGTTTTCAATCAGCGCGGCGCCACAGCTTGTGTATTCCGTCTCATCCCGTTCGAGATCAAATCCTTCAACCAGCTCGGTCTGCCCGCCGTCGTCAGCAAAATGTGCGACAAGCCGCGCGGGCTGGTGCTCGTGACCGGCCCGACCGGTTCGGGCAAATCCACGACCCTCGCTTCCATGATCGATAAGATCAACACCGAGCGCCACGATCACATCCTCACCATCGAGGACCCGATCGAGTTCGTGCACATGAACAAGAACTGCGTGGTCAACCAGCGCGAATTGCACTCGGACACCAAGAGTTTCACCGACGCGCTGCGCGCTGCTCTTCGTGAAGACCCGGACGTTGTCCTCATCGGCGAAATGCGCGATCTCGAAACTATCGAATCCGCCCTGCGTATTGCGGAAACTGGCCACCTCACCTTCGGCACGTTGCATACCAATTCCGCATCGTCCACCATCAATCGCGTCATCGACGTGTTTCCGGCGCACCAGCAATCGCAGATTCGCGCCCAGCTTTCGCTCGTGCTCGAAGGCATCATGTGTCAAAGCCTGTTGCCCAAGATCGATGGCAAGGGACGCGCTATGTGTATGGAAATTCTCGTGCCCAATGCTGCCGTGCGCAACCTGATCCGCGAAGACAAGATTCACCAGATCTACTCTTCTATGCAGTCCGGTCAGGAAAAATTCGGCATGCAGACTTTTAACCAATCACTTGCCAACGCTTATTTCCAGAAACAGATCACGCTCGAAACGGCGCTGGTCCGCTCCAGCAATCAGGACGAGCTGCAAGAAATGATTGCGCGCGGCGCCATCACTGTGAATCGGGGTGGCGCAGCTCCGCTAGCCAAGGCTGCGGTCCCGGCCAAACGCTGATGTCAAGTTCGTAGCAGGGCATCGCTTCAACGATGCCAAAAGTTCTGTGAATTCAGACGCTCCTTTAGGGGCCGGACACAGAAAACGAAGTTAAGGAGAAGTAACCATGCCGGTTTTTACATTTTCAGGGAAGACCGCTTCGGGCGAAAAAGTTCAGGGAGAGCGCATCGCCGCCAACAAAGACGGATTGGCGCAGCAGCTCCGCAAGGAGCGCATTACGCCAGGCTCCATTCGCCAGAAGGGCAAGGAATTTTCCATGCCCACGTTCGGCAGCAGCAAGATCAAGGTCAAAGAAGTGGCCGTGTTCTTCCGCCAGTTCTCCGTCATGATCGATGCCGGCTTGCCGCTGGTGCAGTGCCTGGAGATTCTCGGCGCCAATCAGGAGAACCCGACCTTTCAGAAAACGCTGCTGGGGGTTCGAACCACGGTCGAAGGCGGCGCGACGCTCGCCAACGCCATGCGCCAATATCCCGTGATCTTCGACGACCTCACCACCAACATGATCGAGGCGGGTGAAACCGGCGGTATTCTCGACATCATCCTCCAACGCCTGGCTATCTATGTCGAAAAGGCCGTCAAGCTACGTGCCGCCGTCAAATCGGCGTTGATCTATCCCGTGGCGGTCGTCTCGCTCGCCGTGGTGATCGTGGGCGCATTGCTCAAGTTTGTCGTGCCCATCTTCGCCAACCTCTTTGTGGGCTTGGGTGTCGCCCTTCCGCTGCCTACCCGCATAGTCATCGGGCTGAGCGCTTTCGTAGGTCACTTCTGGTGGTTCTTTATCGTCGGTGGCATAGGAACATTTTACGGCGTGAAGCAGATCCGCAAGCATCCGCGGGGCGCTTATTACTTCGACAAAGGGCTGCTCAATCTTCCAATCATCGGTATTCTGCTGAAAAAGATCGCAGTCGCGCGCTTCACCCGTACCTTGGGAACGCTGATCACATCGGGCGTTCCAATTCTGGAAGGCCTGGCGATCACCGCCCGTACATCGGGCAACAAAGTACTCGAAGAAGCGCTCATGAGGGTTCGTAAGGCCATCGAAGAAGGCCGCACCATTGTCGATCCGCTGCGGGAATGCGGCGTCTTTCCTAACATGGTGACGCAGATGATCGGCGTCGGCGAAGCCACCGGCGCGATGGATTCCATGTTGCAGAAAATCGCCGACTTCTACGAAGACGAAGTCGACTCCGCCACCAAAGATATGCTGGCCATGCTCGAGCCGGTCATCATCGGCGTTCTCGGCGTCAGCATCGGCGGCATCGTTATTTCCCTGTACATGCCGTTATTCGCCATGATCGGAAAACTGGCGGGATAGAAAAGCAGTCGTTGGTTGTTCGTCGCTAGTCGCTGGCACGGCGGTTTGCGCTGGCGACTGACTGCGAAATCGCCAGCGACCGGTGATGAACCCCGAACGATTAACGACCAACGACCAACGACCAACGACGAACGACCAACGACCGACTTCATGCACTCCATCTCCGATGAGCGAAACTGGCTGACCTGGTTGGTGAAGGTTCGCATCCTGATCCTGATGGTCCTGCTCGCCATCGAGCTTGCCGTCATCCGGCTCACGCCCAGCCCCCTGCCCATCCTTCCGTTTCTCACTGGGATGGTGCTCTGGTTCGCGCTCTCGCTCTTCTTCCTCTTTCTCGTTTCCGTTTGGAGCGAACATCGCCTCCAGGCCATCCTGCAGGTGCTCGCCGATCTCGCCATGGTCACGCTCGTCGTCCATGTCACGGGCGGCATCGACAGCTCGCTGAACTTCCTTTATCCGCTCGTCATCGTGGTCGCCTGCATGCTCCTGCCCCGGGTCTGGGGATACCTGAGCGCTGCCCTTGCTTTCATCCTCTTCGGAAGCATTCTCGAACTCGATTACTATCTCGTCGTTCCCTCATACTCCACCTCGCATCCCAAGCTCAAGGCGCTCCAAGTCGTCATCTTCGTCAACCTGTTCGCCTACTTCGCCATCGCTTACCTCGCCGGGCTGCTCATGAGCAAGCTCCGCCAGGTCGATGTACAACTCAAGGACGCCAGTGGCGCGCTCCGAAATCTTCAGGCGCTCCACGAAAATATCGTGCAGTCGATGAGCGGCGGCGTCATCACTACCGGCCTCGACGGCCGCATCACCCTCGTCAATCGCGCCGCCCAGCAACTGCTGGAGATTTCCGAAGCCGAGTTGCGCGGACGTTCCGTGGCCGATCTCTTTCAGGATCCCTTGCCCCATTTTGGCGGAGCCCGCGCCGATGCCGAGGTACGCTACGTCGCTGTCAATGGCTTCCGCAAGACTTTTCGCGTCCTCGTCTCCGCGCTCAACGTCAGCGCCCGCGGCGACCTCGGCTTTGTTTATTCGTTCGACGATCTCACCGAAATCCGGCGTCTCGAACGCGAAGTGCGCATGCAGGATCGGCTCGCCGCCGTCGGCCGCCTCGCCGCTGCCATCGCCCACGAGATTCGCAATCCTCTCACTTCCATCGCCGGTTCGGTCAGCATGCTGTCCGATGCACCCAGCCTTAGCCCCGAAGAACGCCACCTGTTACAGATTGTGATTCGCGAATCCGATCGCCTCAACAACATCATCACCGACTTCCTGGCGTACTCCCGCGGCAAGCAATATACCTTCGCTCGCGTGAATCTGATTCCACTGCTCGAAGACACCCTCACTTTGCTCGAACACCGCCTCACCGCCGAAAACGCCGGCATCGAACTGCAGCGCAATTTTCCAAAATCGGAAGCGTGGGTGCTCGCTGACGGCGACAAGCTCAAACAAGTATTCTGGAATTTCTGCGAAAACGCCGTCCGCGCCATGAAATCGAAATCAAAGGATAAAGGCGGCATCCTCAACGTCATCCTCGCCGAGCGCGGACCCGATTGGGAGATGAGTTTTTCCGATACCGGCCCGGGCATCAATCCCCAGCAGACAGAAAAGATATTTGAGCCGTTCCAGTCGAACTTTGAAGGTGGAACCGGCCTCGGCCTCGCCATCGTCTACCAGATCGTTCAGGCCCACGATGGCAAAGTCTGGGCGCGCTCCGAACTCGGCAAAGGTACTAGCTTCGTAGTCCGGCTGCGCCGCATGGATTACGCGCATGACGAGCCCGCCGCTCGCATATCCTCAGCCAAATCCGCTCCCGCCGCCGAGGCGTCTCCCGCCGCGCTCGCCGCCAGTGGAGGCCAGCGTGGGTAACATTCTCGTCTGCGACGACGAACGCTCCATCTGCGAACTGCTCGACATCGCCCTGCGCCGCGACGGCCACAAAGTCGAAACTGTCACCGGAGGCGACGCCGCCATGCGCAAAATCGACAGTGCGCTTTTCGACGTGATCGTCACTGACATTAAAATGCCAAATGTCGACGGCGTCGACGTTCTGCGCCACGCGCACCAGATCTCGCCCGAATCCGCCGTCATCCTGATGACCGCTGTCGACGACTACGAAGCCGCCGTCGAAGCGGTTAAAGCCGGAGGCGCGACCGATTACATCCGCAAAAGTCCTGGTCTCGTTGACGAAGTCAAACTGGCCATCGCCCGCTCGCTCACGAAAGTTACGCTAAGCCGCCAGAACTTTGCTCTGCGTCGCGATGCTGCCACGCGCAACTCGCTAGACAATATCGTCGGCGTCAGCTCAGCTGTCGACAAACTCAAGCAGACTATTCGCACCGTCGCCACCACCAGCAGCACCATCCTCGTCTTCGGCGAAAGCGGAACCGGCAAAGAGCTGGTCGCCCGCGCCGTTCACACCTGCTCGCCGCGAGCGGGCGAAGCCTTCGTCTCCGTCAATTGCGGGGCCTTTCCGGAAACACTGCTCGAAAGCGAACTCTTCGGTTACGTCAAAGGCGCTTTCACCGGAGCCAATCAGAATCGCCGCGGCCTGTTCGAAGTCGCCGACCAGGGCACCATCTTTCTCGACGAAATCGGCGAGATGACCATGCCCATGCAAGTCAAGCTGCTGCGCGTGCTGCAGGAGCGCACCGTCCGCCCTGTCGGAGGCACCGCCGAAATTCCTGTCGACGTCCGCGTCATCGCCGCAACCAACCGCGATCTCGATCGCCAGGTCACCGAAGGAACCTTCCGCGAAGACCTCTACTATCGTCTCAACGTAATTCCCATTCGCGTGCCCGGACTGCGCGAACGCCGCGAGGATGTCCCCCTGCTGGCCAATCATTTCCTGAAAAAATATGCTCCCGGAGCCGGCAAAAGCATTCACAGCGTGCAAGCATCCTCGCTCGAAAACCTAACCACCTACGACTGGCCCGGCAATGTCCGCCAACTCGAAAACACAATCGAGCGCGCGGTAGCTCTCGAGACCAGCGCCGAGTTGCGCGTAGAGTTGCCCGCCGAGCGTCCTAAAGCCCGCGCTGCCGCCGCCGGAGCCGATTCCGTCGCCGCCATTACGGTTGGCGCCGGCGCCGTCCTGCCCGAAGGCGTCAACATGGAAAACTACGTAGCCCAGATCGAGCGCAGCCTCCTGCAGTCCGCACTGTCGCAAACCCACGGCGTACAAGTCCGCGCCGCCGACGTCCTCGGAATCTCCTACCGCTCCTTCCGCCACATGATGAAGAAATACGAGCTGTAACTAAGCTGGCAGCCAGCAGCTTTAGTTGTCAGTTACTCACCCACGTTGTCATCTTGAGCGAAATCGAAGGACCCCTACACTACTCTTACGCAACGGCATTCCGGGAATTCCCTTTTCGTGCGTTAGGGCTGAAAGGGTTCGGCACGATAAGTCGGGTAAAAACCAGTCCGCCAGCCATTTTTTCCTGCTTGACGAACGCCTGCTTCCGGCTATACTCAGGCGTCTACTGCAGTTTTCTGAATTCTCGCTTGAGGGGGCGCGAAATTCGGAGGAGGCGGAGTTAGTGTCGCCGCGTATCTCGCTACCTCTCCCCCCTGGAGCACGCGGTTCCCGCCTGCGTTACATCTGGTTTCTCGATAGCACGTTGAACCGCATGATGTGAACGTAAGAACGTAAGCAAGTTGAACTTATAAGACCGAAAGCTGCCATTATCTCGGGAGTAAGGACAACAACTATGTTCCGGTCATCCAAATGGGTTCTGGTCGCGACCTGTGCAGTTTCCCTGTTGGCAGCCCGGCAAGCCGAGGCCAGCCTCGGCTTCCAGCCCATTTCGCAGGATGAACTCAGGATGACCGGCGAGCCCCATGCTCCTGGAGCCCCCGCCATCATCTTGTATCGCCAGGTCGATCGCGACGACAACATTCACACTCCCCACGAAGACCATTACTTTCGTATCAAGATCCTTACCGAAGAAGGGCGGAAACACGCCAACATAGAGATTCCTTTTGTAAAGGAACTCGATAACGTTGCGAACATAAGGGCTCGGACCATCAGGCCGGATGGATCAATCGCCGAGTTTGACGGCAAAGTTTTTGAAAAGGAGTTGGTCAAGGAGAGGGGAGCGAAAGTATTGGCAAAGGTGTTCACGCTTCCGGATGTGGAGGTTGGGTCTATCATCGAGTACTCGTTTACGATTGACTTCGCCGAGCACAAGCTGTTCAGGTCCAATTGGATACTGAGCGACCCGTTATTCACCAAGAAAGCGCAATTTTCGCTGAAGCCCTACGAGGGCACCTACGTGAAATATACCCTGCGCTGGAGCTGGCACGACCTGCCTCCTGGCGCGGTGCCGAAAGAGGGGCCCGACCACATCATACGGATGGAGGCGAGCGATATACCGGCGTTTCAGGCCGAAGACTACATGCCCCCTGCGAACGAGTTGAAGTCGCGGGTGAGTTTTATTTATGAAGAGGGCGTCACCCCCAAAGACCAGGTCGATTTCTGGAAACAGGTCGGGAAGAAGCGAAACGACGAATTGGAAAGTTTCATCGGAAAGCGGAAAGCCATGGAGCAGGCCGTCGCTGGAATCGTCTCCCAGAACGACCCGCAGGACGTGAAACTGCGAAAGATCTACGACCACGTGCAGCAGATTCGAAACAAATCGTACGAGCTGCGCAAAACCGAACAGGAATTAAAGCGGGAAAAAGAAAAGCCCGTAGAAAACGTCGAGGAGGTTTGGAAGCGAGGTTATGGGAGTGGCGTCCAGCTGACATGGTTGTTCCTTGGCCTTGCGCGAGCTGCGGGGTTTGAAGCTTATGGGTGCTGGGTTTCGAGTCGCCGGGAATATTTCTTTACTCCCACTACCGCGGAAAGCGCGAAATTGAACGCCAACGTTGTGCTCGTCAAGCTCAACGGCAAAGATCTTTATTTGGATCCGGGAGGACCCTTCACCCCGTTTGGCTTGCTGGAATGGTCGGAAACCGGGGTGCCTGGACTGCGGCTGGATAGCGACGGAGGGACTTGGATTCGGACCACGCTCCCGGAACCCTCGGAATCGCAGATCGAGCACGTTGCCAAGCTGAAGCTCTCCGACACCGGCGACCTGGAAGGGAAGCTAACCCTGACTTACACCGGCCTGGAAGCGATGTACCACCGCTTGGAAGAAAGACACGCAGACGACGTGGCGCGCAAAAAGTTCCTGGAAGAGCGGGTGACATCTCAGATCGGGGTGCCGGCCGAGGCCGCGCTGATCAACCAACCGGACTGGGCTAGTTCAGAAACGCCTCTGGTCGCGGAATTCAACCTGAAAATTCCGGGTTGGACCGCGAATGCCGGCAGGAAGGTGCTAATCCCCGCCGCTATCTTTACCGTTGGAGAGAAGAAGGTGTTCGAACATGCCAACCTCGTTCATCCAATTTATTACGAGTATCCGCACGAGAAGGTGGATGACATAACCATCGAGATTCCCCCAGGCTGGCAGGTAAACAGCGTGCCCCCTCTCCAGGATCACGATGGCAAGATCATCACTTACACCTTAAAGGTTGAACAGAGCCCAGGAACACTGCGGCTGACGAGGAAATTGTCGATCGACGTTTTGTTGCTCGATCAAAAATACTACGCTGCCTTGCGGAGCTTCTACGAGAATGTCAGGACAAGTGATGGGGTGCAGATTGTCGCGGTCCCAGGAGAGATTCATGCCAGTAACTAAGCGACTTACTACAAGGCGGACGTTGCCGCTTTTATTCTGCGTCATTATCTGTATCGCAGCCCGCCAGGCTAAGGCCGGTCTTGGTTTCCAGCTGATTTCGCAGGATGAGCTCAAGATGACCAGCGAGCCGCAGGCCCCGGGGTCTCCCGCCATCATTCTGTTTCGACAGGTCGACCGCGATGACAACATTCATACTCCCCACGAAGATAATTACTTTCGCGTCAAAATACTGACCGAAGAAGGCCGCAAGCACGCCGATATCGAAATCCCCTTCCTCAAGGAAAATGAGAATATAACGGGCATCAAGGCTCGAACTATCCGGCCGGATGGATCGGTCGCCAACTTTGACGGCAAGGTTTTCGAAAAGTATCTGGCCAAGGGAAAGTTCGAGGGCAGGCAATTGAAGGTCCTGGCGAAAACTTTCACTCTGCCCGACGTCCAGGTGGGCAGCATCATCGAATATTTCTACACCATCGATTATGGCGAATACCAGATCTTCAACTCGAATTGGGTTCTGAGCGATGAGCTATTCACCAAAAAGGCGCTATTTACGCTGAAGCCCTTCAACGACAGCTACTATGGAACCTACTCGCTGCGCTGGAGTTGGAACAATCTGCCCGTTGGCGCCGTTCCTCCGAAGGAGGGACCCGACCACATCGTTCGCATGGAAGCGACCAACATACCGGCGTTCCAGACTGAAGACTTCATGCCCCCGGAGAACGAACTGAAGTCGCACGTTGATTTTATCTATGAAGAGGGTTTCTCCGAGAAAGACCAGGCCGGCTACTGGAAGCGTTTGGGAAAGCAACGCAACGGGCAATTGGAAGGCTTTGTAGGCAAGCGCAAGGCGATGGAAGAAGCGGTCAGCCAAATCGTCGCGCCCAGCGACTCGGCCGAAGTTAAGCTGCACAAGATCTATGACCGCGTGCAGCAACTCCGCAACACATCCTTTGAAGTCGAAAAGACCGAGCAGGAACAGAAGCGCGCCAAGGAAAAAACGGTCGAAAATGTAAACGTAGAGGACATCTGGAAACGCGGCTACGGCAACGGAGTTCAGCTAACCTGGCTATTCCTAGGTTTAGCTCGAGCCGCGGGTTTCGAAGCGTATGGGTGTTGGGTCTCCGGACGCAGCCAATACTTCTTCACTCCAGTTACGATGCAAGGTTCGAAGTTGGACTCTAATGTCGTGCTCGTCAAACTCAACGGTAAAGACGTCTATTTCGATCCCGGAGCGGCCTTCACCCCGTTTGGCATGCTGACTTGGTCGGAAACCGGCGTCGTGGGCCTGCGGCTCGACAAGGATGGCGGAACCTGGATTCAAACCACACTCCCGCAAGCGTCGGAATCGCGCATCGAACGCGTCGGCAAATTGAAACTTTCTGACACCGGCGATCTCGAAGGCAAGCTCTCCATCACCTACGTTGGCCTGGAAGCTATGTACCGGCGTCTCGAGGAACGCCACGCGGACGAAGCGGCGCGCAAGAAATATTTGGAAGATGGGTTGAAGGAGCAAATCGAAGCCGGAACAGAAGTGGATTTGACGAATAAACCCGATTGGACCAGTTCAGAGACGCCGCTGGTCGCGGAGTTTGACCTGAAGATTCCCGGCTGGGCTTCGAACGCCGGCAGGCGCGTGATGATTCCCGCCGCCGTTTTTACCGCCGGAGAGAAAGGTGTCTTCGAGCACGCCAAGCGGGTATACGCGATCTATTTCGAGTATCCCCATCTAAAGGCGGATGACCTGACCATCGAGCTTCCGGCGGGTTGGCAGGTGAGCAGTGTGCCGCCGCCGCAGAATCAGGATGGCCATGTCATTCTCTATACTCTGAAAGTTGACCAGAGCCCGGGCACGGTGCGCCTGACGAGGAAATTCACTGTAGATTTCATGATGCTGGAACCAAAGTACTACACCGCGCTACGCAACTTCTTCCAGACAGTAAGAACCGGCGATGGGGAGCAGATAGTCCTGCAACCGGGGGAGATCCATGCGAGTAACTAATCACCTAACTAACCGAGTCACCGAACTAACCATGCGAGTAACTAACCACTGGCCATTGGCGGGTTTCTTGCTAATTGCGCTGTCGATTACAGTCCTCGTGCCGCGGGCCGCCGCTAGCGCAGATGCTCCCCAATGGATGCACGCGCTCGTCGGTGTCACCTTGCCTCCCTATGATGACAAGACCGACGCAGTGTTGCTCTATTCCGACATCAACGTGACCGTGCTGTCAGCGGATAAGATCCGGAAGCACGTGCGCGAGGCCTATAAGATTCTGCGGCCAGAAGGACGCGGGCGGGGAACAGTGTCTGTCGATTTCGGCCCAAGCAAGAAAATCAGGAGTCTGCATGGCTGGTGCATTCCGGCGCAGGGCAAGGATTACGAGGTTAAAGATAAGGACGCAATCGACGTGGCGCCATCGGCCGACGGCGGCGAATTGATCGACGATTTAAAGTTCAGGGTGCTGCGCATTCCAGCGCCCGACGTCGGAAACATTGTGGGCTACGAGTATGAAGTGGAGGAGCAGCCTTTCTGGCTCCAGGATACTTGGCGCCTCCAGGGAATCGATCCCGTGCGCGAAAGCCATTTTTCGCTGCAACTTCCTCCCGGATGGGTTTTTAAGGCTTCCTGGCTTTCGCACCCCGAGGTGAAGCCTGACGAAGCGAGCGGCAACGTTTTGCAATGGGCTGTCGGCGACATCAAAGGGATTCGGCGTGAGCCCGAAATGCCGCCCTTGGAGGGTGTGGCCGCCCAGATGATCGTGTCATTCTTTCCTTCGGGAGGAACCGCGAAGAGCAACGAGTTCGTCAGCTGGGAAGGCATGGGGCATTGGCAAGAAGTCTTATACCAGGGACGCATGGATGCTTCCGATCCGATCAAACAAAAGGTAAACGTTTTGGTTGGTGGGCAGAGCGGCCAGCTCCAAAAAATGCAAGCCATCGCTGCTTTCGTGCAACACGACATTCGCTATGTCGCGATCGAGCTCGGCATCGGCGGATGGCAGCCTCACGCCGCCTCCGACGTTTTCTCCCACCGCTATGGAGATTGCAAAGACAAAGCGACTCTGATGCGCACCATGCTGAGAGAAATCGGCGTGGAATCCTACCAGGTAGTGATCAACACGGAGCGGGGCTCGGTAACGCAGGACTCGCCGGCGCACAGCGCCTTCAACCACGTAATTCTAGCCATCAAGTTGCCCGACGAAGTGGCGAAGGATCCTTCGTTGATAGCGGTGATACCGCATCCCAAACTCGGCAAAGTCTTGTTTTTTGACCCCACCAATGACATAACACCTTTCGGTCAGATTGGCGGATACCTGCAAGCCAATTACGGTCTACTGGTAATGCCCGAAGGCGGCGAACTAGTCGAGTTGCCGCAACAACCATCGGCAATGAACAGCATCCAGCGCGTGGGCACGCTGACGCTTGACGCCACCGGAGTTCTGAAAGGCGATGTCAAGGAAGTGCGGCTGGGAGATCGCGCAGCATCGGAACGCTACCGATTGCGCACAGTGACCAAGAACGAAGATCGCATCAAGCCGATCGAAGGCCTTCTCGGCGGATCCCTCTCGAACTTTCAAATCGCACGAGCCAGCCTGGTTAATCTCGACAGGTCCGATCAACCCTTCGGTTTCAACTACACCTTCCAGTCCAGCAACTACGCCAGAAGTGCAGGGAATCTCTTGCTGGTCCGCCCGCGAGTGCTGGGCAACAAATCGTCCGGAATACTCGAAACCAAGGAGCCGCGGAAATTTCCGCTTGAATTTGACGGCCCATCGCGCGACACCGACACTTTTGATATCGCGCTGCCACCGGGCTATGAAGTGGATGAACTGCCCCCGCCAATGGATGTCGAATACAGCTTTGGCAGTTATCACAGCAAAACCGAAGCCAGCGGAAACGTCATCCACTACACGCGCTGTTTGGAAATCAAAGAGTTAAGCGTTCCCGTCAGCAAAATGGACGAACTGAAAAAGTTCTACCGCATGATCGCATCCGACGAGCGCAACACGGCTGTCCTGAAACCGGCGGGAGCTGCGAAGTAGCAGTATTCGAGAAATAGCGGTCCGAGCGAAGTAGCAGCTCGTTGAGAAAGTCTGAACTCCGCCAGAGAGAAAAAATGAAGATTGGTCGGGGCGCGCGGATTTGAACCGCGGACCCCCTGCGCCCAAGGCCCAATTTGGCGGACCCGGCCGTTCTCTGTAGGCTCAGATAGTTAGAGCTGAGTTTCCAACGCGGAGGATAGTATCACATCGGGTCAAAGCGGAGCGCGGATAGAGCGCGCATGTGAGGGCCCAGGAGTGGCTAGAATTACACAAGAAAGGCCCCCGACATGCCGATTATCCAGCCGCCCGCCGTCAGCAAGCAACTACGGGACGAAATACACAAGGCCGAGCTGATGCACGACTTCATTTCAGCCACAATTCCTGACAAATTTATCGGGGACACCGACCAAAAACTGCTCGTGGTAGCAATCTTCTCGCTTATAGCAGAACACCACGGCGCAATTCTTTATCTTCTCAAAGCCGGTCGGTTCGATGGGAGTGCCCTTGCCCTTGTACGGCCGCTGATAGACGGCGCGTATCGTGCTCACTGGATTTATTCTTGTGCGAAGCCGGATATTGTCGCGCGCATCAAGAACGGCGAGAACGTCTATCCGGGGTTGATTAATATGGCCACCGAGATTGAAAAGAAGATTGATGCCGACGGGATGTTTGCCTCCATTGCCCCTTATATCAATGCGCTACACGGCTACACGCACGGTGGATTGGAACAACTTGGTCGCAGATTTGACGCAACCGGAACCGCCGTTAAACCGAACTACGATGATGGTGAAAAGCTGGAGGCCGTTAAATCGACGACGGCGCATTTGACTGCATTGGCAATTGCGTGGTGTCAGATTGTCTCAGCCGAACCACCCGACAAGGAACCGTTATCCAAGAAAATCAGCGACCACTACGTGGCGGAGTATCCTATGCCTCCAAAACCCTAACCCCGCTCAGAATCCGGCTTCCTCAAGAGTTCCCGACCGCGCTCAGTGATGCCCAGTGAAGAGTATGAGCATTCTCCTCAGTGTCGCAACCCCGTATTGTGCAACGCAGGTCTCCGACATGCAAGTGACTGCCTTCGCTGACGGGCAGCCACTTTCTCAAAAGCAGCGAAAGTCGATTGTGTATTCGGGGAACAACGTGCGCTGTCTTGTGGGCTGGACCGGCCTTGCGATAATTGACAGCCACAACACGGGCGATTGGTTGCACGGGCAATTGGACGCCATCATCGCAGACGACCCAACGTTTCCGATTTTCATGGAGGCACTAGCGAATTCTGCGACTCTGCACTTCGCAACACTCAAGGTTAAGGACAAGCGATGCGAATTTAATATCGTCGGCTGGTTTCGTGTTCCGTCGGGTCAGTACGCCGCTTTCTCCGCGATAATCTTCAATTACGACAGCCATCTATGGGAACTATCCGCGGGCCATGGGGCGATGTTCCGCTCCGCTGTCCGTGCGCAGACGTGCCCTTCCAAGCGCGCCTGTATGTATTCCGTTTCAGGTTACGAGGCAGCGGTAAGGGAGATGCCGCTCTATTTTCGCGGGCTGCGTGGCTTGTTAAAACGTCGAGTGAGTGCGGATGTCATCAGCGGAGCATGTAGGCAAATCGCAGCCAAAATTGCGGCGAGGCAGGCTGAGAGAAAAGCAGCTAATCCGAAATTCACAAAGACCGTTGGGGACAGTCAACTGACCGTAGAACTGGACATCAGTGGTTCCGTCAATACGTTTTCATCCAAGGACGGCATCGTCACGCATGGCCTTCCGGCTGACATTGTCCACTCCATCATCACCACCAACGACATGCAAGTGGACCGAACCGTTGACGCGGACGGAACGATTCGACTGCACATCAAGGGTTGGATAAAGGTGAACAGGCCAAATATAGTGATGGCTGTCCCAAGCGTCCCCGGCGCGTGAGCTGGGCAACCCGCGAAGAAAGTGGTTCACCCGCAGCTAAATACAAACTTCTCATCCCGCCCATTCTCCCCGGAACCGCTTAACAATTTTATGAGGTTGACCGGAGCTTTGGACGGTATGGTCAGCTTTATTTCGGTGTTCGGCAACCATCGGGGCACGCCAAAATTTATTGAAGTGTTCTTGAATACAAAACTATTCTCTGGATTCGGCAGTTTGTCAGCCCGACTATGCGTGTACCCGAAAGAGGCGCTGGACAGTTCCGCACTCCCATCTCCCACCGGGCCATCGAAGAGAAGAGCGTACCACGGTTCCATGATTTCAACGTCCGTCTTGAAAGTGAAGACCGTCTGATATTGTGCCCCGTTCGTGGGGATCGGATGAGAAATGCAAATCGTTACGGTTGGTGTTGGTGGCGGGGGCGGCCCGAAATTGTTGACGGTCGGGTTGTTCACGATGCCCCCGCCGATAGCAATTCCGTTCGGCGCACTTACTTGGACTCGCGGTGCCGATGGCTTAGTATCGTCCTGACCATCGCCCCCTTTTGGCTTGCCCTTCTTGCGAGGTGTGGCCGGTTCTTTCGTTGGTGAAGTATCGGGCATCGTAGCGGCCGGTGTTTGCGATAGTGGTACCTGCTGGACTACCGCTTCGGGCGCGGGCTTCTCAAGGCCAAGTTCCCGGCGAACTTCGGGGAAAAGAAGTCCCACAACAATAGCGAGCACCGCAACCGCCACACCGGCAGCCGCCAATTTGTCGTTTCTACTCCAGGGTGTTCGTTTCTTCATCCCGTCTAATTTTACTCTGCCCGGCCACGGGGATAGAGCGCAGACACGCCTATTCGGCGTATGTGATTTTCGGGCGGGGCTGACCGGGTGCGAAGAGTCTGCCTACCTCAATCTCGAAAATGGTTTTTGTATTCCCCCACCGTTGATAGTCAATTCGGAAAGTCGTCCCATTCGTCTGCAACACAGCCTCGCAAGCACCTTGCTTACCGGGTCGGTTGTTCCAACCTCGCAGTAGTTTTTCGCCGGATACCGGCGGCTCAATGTGGCCTTCGAGGATTTTCATCTCATCGTTAAACATGGTTCGGCAGCCTCCATTCTCAGGGTAACCCGGTTCCGCCCGTTGTCAAACGAGCGCGCCGTCAGAGTATCTCGGAAGCCAGTTTTGCGAAGGTGCGGTTTGCTGGCCTGGACCTTGAGCCGGGATGGCCCAACTGCCGTTCGGTCCCCACATTCGATACAGTGCCGAAGCCGCCTCGTGGATTGCCGAACACCGAAAATTGTGGTGTCTGGTCACCGTTTGCTCTCTAGCGCCCGGTGCGCATCGTGCTTATCGTGTAGTTCTCGCAGTTCATTTTTGCTTGTCCCGCCAACGCTTTCTCTCCATGCGATGCGCTTCACGGCACGATGGCGTGTGGTAAGTCTGCTTCAGAATCTTCGGGACGAAGGGAACCTCACATTTCGGACACACGCGCAACTGACTCACAAGCATCGTTGCGAATGCGGCAGTCTTCCAATCGGGACAGTAAACACCGGGGAGGAAACGCTGTTCTCTATCCGAGCACCACATAACTAAGCGGGCGTTCTGCATCAAACGGTTTAACAGCATCGAATAGACCCCTCGCACGCCCACTGCCCATCTCGGCTCTTTGGCTGATGATGGGAAGGACCATTCTGTGCGGACGCCCTTCATGGGTAATTCAAGCAACGGCCTCACACTTTTGAAACTCCGTTGGAAAACTAATTCGTCCTTCGATTCGTATGCAAATTTCAAACCCGCTGCGCCATTGAAGATGGAGATGTCCTCCGGCCGGGGAAATATCTCTCGCAATCTCTTCTTAATCACTCCAGGCGTTATAACGCGGACAATTGCCGATTTCTCAGTATGAGGACCGGGGTAAAACGTTACCCATCCGTGGGCTTCCTCGCGTGTTCCATCCACCAATACCGGAAGCGTTACGGTCTGTGTAGGGTTACGGGACATCGACAATACCGTAACAGATAATAGACATCATATCAAGCGGTGTTTGTTAACCGCTGGAGGGGTTGGTTAATGAAAACACAGCGAAGCGCACCGGATAGGCTGCACTCGGTTGAAAGCGCGGCGGAGTTTTTGGGGTTTGTGTCCCTATCCACAATCCGGTCATGGCTCACACAACGCCGGTTAACGCGAATCAAGGTTGGACGGCTTACCCGAGTTCGCGAGAGTGAGCTACTGGCACTCATTCAGCCTGAGCAGAAAGGACCAAACCGATGATGCAACAGCATGTCAGTCAAGTAACAGACAGCACCAACACAGCGCATGACATCTTCGCTTTCATTGACCCGCGCACGAAGCGGGCGTTTCACGTGGGGTGCCATCGCTCCCCGGACCACGACTTAGCGTGCCAAGCGCGGGACCCGCAACAACCGGCACTCCCCGAGGCAGTCGAGGCCCGATGCGCAGAGCTGGGCTACCGACATAGTGTTGTGATTTTGCAGACCGTGGAATCCGCACCGCTGTTCGCTTGGGTGAAGTGGAGTTTGCGATTCCGCCGTGACCTCTTAGCGACCGACTGGAAAAAATTCACCAGCGAAACGGGGTTGCTGGTTAATTCCCTTCGTTTACGACGCGCCTTTGGCCAAGACGTTCTTTCGGATGCCCGGCTCCAGGAAGAGTTCCTCGCGTTCCACAGCGAAAACTCCAAGCTGTTCGAGTCGCTACTTCGTGGTGCTCGTAGCCTGAAAGAAAGCGGACGCAAGCTCTTTGGCATCGCGGCCATTCTGGAAGAAATTCGGTGGTATGGCACCGACACAAACAAAACGGACGAATTCAAAATCAACGACCATCACGGCCCGTTCTATGCCCGGCTGTTGCAGATGACGGACCCCACGCTGTGCGGATTGTTTGCTATGCGGGACTCTGTAGCCGATGACTTGGCGCTTCCTGATGGGCGCGCTTGGCAGGATTTTGCCAGAGAACACGCGGCGGAACTTCGCTACCTTGAGACGCCGGACCTGGACGATGACAACGGGGATTGGTCGTATTAGATGAATAACTCCCTGTTTTCCGGCGTTCACGAAGTCAGGCTACTCCGTCCGAATGGCGTTAGCGTCGGACACTTCGACTCTTGGGATGCGGCGCTCCGCGCGGTGGAGCTTGAGCCGTCGCAATTCAAAGGTTGTTACTACACTCTGAATCCCGTCAAACTACCCGACGGAATTCCGCTCAACCCCTCTTCGTTGAATCCAGCACGAACGGCGGCCGGTGATTCTGACATCGAACGGCGAATCTCTCTGTTGATTGACCTGGACCCACCACGGCCAGCGGGCACCAACTCCACCGAAGCTGAAAAGCAGCCTGCTCGTGAACAAACTGAGCGTGTCATTGCGTGGCTGACCTCGCAAGGATGGCCGGTGCCACTTTTAGCTGACAGCGGCAACGGCATCCACATTCTTTACCGGATTGACTTACCGAACGATGAACCGGCCACTGTTCTTGTTAAGGGTGTGCTTGCCCGGCTGCATCAGTTGTTTCCGATGGTGGACGCGGGGAACTTTAATGCCTCGCGCATTTCCAAGCTGTACGGCAGTTGGGCGCGAAAAGGGCAGCACACCGAAGAGAGGCCGTGGCGTCGTTCTTGCATCGTCAGCCATGGAAGCAACACGGTTGTAACTGAGCAGCAACTACGTGCCTTGGTTCCCGCGCCCGTCGTTAGCGTCCAGCTAAGAGCGGATGACATTAAGCTCGCTGGGTTGGTTGGCTTCCTCGATTACTACAGCATCGTGGTGCGCTCAGAACCGCGCGAGGTATCGGGAGGATGGCAGGTTGAGATTGAATGCCCCTGGGCCGATGAGCACTCCGATGAGAACCGGCGTGACACGGTAGTTAGCTTCGTGGCTGGCCGGGGCTATGGTTTCAATTGCTTCCACTCACATTGCCGCGACCGACATTGGCGCGAGCTGCGCAAAGAAGTTGAGCGACGCAATCCCGGACTCGCTCCATACTTCGGGAAACTCCCACCGATTACGCACAGCGACATCGCGCGTTCATTCATAGAGGCCCATGAGGGCTTCGTGCGCGTTTACGACATGGATAACGCTACCGCCGTCTGGATGCCGGGTAAACGCTGGACGCTGAGTGACCCCGGAGATGTTCTCTTGCGGTTGGCGATACGGCGGTACCTTGACGAGCTGTTCGAACGCTACCCCGCACCGGAACAAGGAAGGTCTGACCCGCGCCGTGCGCTGAAGCAAGCCGCATTTGTCAGTGGAGTGTTGGCAGAAGTCAAGCCTTGGCTGCCTCCAAAATCAAGCCGTGACTTTGACATTGACCCGGCGTTGTTGCCATTGCCGAATGGGAAGGTTGCAGACCTTCGACGGGGTTTCATCCGCGAAATGCAGCGCGAGGATTGCCAGAGTAAGCGCCTGACCATCACCCCGGCCGACGTTGCAACGCCCAGGTGGGACCGGTTCCTCCTGGAGATTGCTTGCAGTGATGAAGAGTTAGCGGCTTTCATCGTGCGATTGTTCGCGCTGGCAATCACCGGTTTGTCGCTCCATCACCTTATCTTTTTCTACGGCCGTGGCAGGAACGGCAAAGGCGTAAGTCTGCGATTGCTGGAGCGTGTCTTAGGTCAAGGAATGTTCGCCGTGGTGATGAAGCCCAACGATGTCGAATTCCCAGGCTCGGAGAACGGGAACAAGCGACTCATGGGCGCACTTCAGGGGATGCGGATGGCCTACACCGGAGAAACGGTTGGCGGAAACCTAAATTGGACTCTCTGCAAAAGTCTGACAGGCGGTGACTCGCTCCGAGGTGCAAAGCTTTATCAAGACGAAGCCGGTTTTATACCATCGCATACGCTTTTCTTGCTCACCAATGACCGACCGAAGCTGCCTCCGACGGCTGCCTTTAAAGGTCGCTTAATCTTCGTACCTTTTGACGCCGATTTCACTGACTCCAAGGACATGACTTTGGAAGAGGACTTGAGGCGGGAAACACCTGGGATTCTGTGGAAGCTAATCCAGATTGCGCCGTTTGTGTTTGAGCATGGCGTTGCGCCGCCGTCATCGGTGCTGGATGCAACCGCCGACTTGATGGATGAGAACGATGTAGCGCGGCCGTTCATTGAACAGTGTCTTGTGGAAGATGCTGAGGCCCTTACACCAACCACGGAAATGCGTATGGCAATAGAGAAATGGCTAGTTGTTGGCGCGATGATGCTGGGTGACTCGCGCGTCAACGCCATCATGGAAGGCATCAAGGCGCGTTGGGGCACCGGGCGCAGGCGGCTAAAGGGTGACAAGCATCAGACGCGGGGTTTTGTCGGCGTTCGCGTCGTTACATCGTAAGACTGAGACAGTTGAGACAGTCTCAAAGCATTGTTTGGGTTATGTTTTGGAAGTAATAGTAGGCACTGTAGTTAGACGATAAACAATGAAAGGCTCTGAGCAGGAATCTGAACAAGTGATGGATTGACGGGCTTTTCTAAAGAGCAAGATTTTCGTACGCTCTGTGGATGAGCGAGAACGAATGGACAAAGATTTTGGGGTGGCCGGGATACCGAGTG
>Ga0209624_10000403_pt1 | contig 38215 bp, 37 predicted proteins | sample JacPinW_OM2H0_O1_FD_188565 | JGI IMG/M metagenome (GOLD analysis project Ga0209624, IMG submission 188565) | Forest soil microbial communities from Algoma, Ontario, Canada - Jack Pine, Ontario site 1_JW_OM2H0_O1 (SPAdes) (version 2) | ecosystem: Environmental > Terrestrial > Soil > Boreal...
GGAAGGCAGAGCGATTGCTCTGGTACCAGCCGTGATGAGAGACGATGTAGACATCGACGGCGCCAAGCTGATTGATCGGACAAACCAACTCGAGTTCCTGGTCGCGGGTCAGATCGCCCAGCTCCAGAATTTTCAGCTTGCCGAACGAGCAGCGATTTTCGGTTTGATCAGCAGGGAACTGTTCCACATTTTTGCAACTAGCGTTTTCCTGTCGCGCTCCTGTTGTCGCGCCCTGTTAATGAAGGGGTGGTCGATCAAGGCACCGTCGGAGCCGCCGGAGCCAGGACTGCCCTGGACGAATGGCCGCGTCCAGGTTGGGATGGTCGCATTCGCAAACACGCTGGAACAGGAGACATCTTCAGATCCTTTTGGCGGACATGCGAAGCATCGAGATCATCTTCCATTCGGTTCCGCCCGCCAAGAAAAACCTTATCGTGAGATTACGTTTCACCCCCGAGTTTGCGCTATCATCCCTGCAGTCGGGCACAGGTTGACCGGCGCCGCCAGTCGAAGCTTTAAGGACGAGCAATGAATAAAATGCGCAGCCAGGCATGGTTCGGACGAGACGGCCGCGATGGTTTCCTTTACCGCAGTTGGATGAAGAACCAAGGCTGGCCCCATGACCTGTTCGATGGGCGTCCGGTCATAGGGATTTGCAACACCTGGTCGGAGCTGACTCCGTGCAACGCTCACTTTCGCGAACTCGCCGAATTTGTGAAACGCGGAGTGTGGGAAGCAGGCGGCTTCCCGCTGGAATTTCCTGTCATGTCGCTGGGTGAGACGCAACTGCGGCCGACCGCCATGTTGTTTCGGAACCTGGCGAGCATGGACGTGGAGGAGTCGATTCGCGGGAACCCCATCGATGGAGTTGTTTTGCTCATGGGGTGCGACAAGACCACTCCTTCTCTGTTGATGGGAGCGGCTTCCTGCGATTTGCCTACCATTGGCCTTTCCGGCGGCCCCATGCTCTCTGGCAAGTTTCGCGGCCGCGATCTGGGATCAGGAACAGGACTGTGGCAGATGACCGATCAGGTCCGCACGGGAGAAATGAACGTCGAAGAGTTCTTTGAAGCGGAGAGTTGCATGCATCGCTCCAAGGGACATTGCATGACTATGGGCACCGCCTCAACCATGGCCGGCATGGTGGAAGCGCTCGGTATGAGCTTGCCAGGCAATGCGGCGATCCCTGCGGTCGATGCGCGCCGCAACACTCTGGCGCAGATGACGGGGCGTCGTATTGTGCAAATGGTACGCGAGGATCTCTGCATGTCGCGGATACTGACGCGCGAGGCTTTCGAGAACGCCATCTGCACGAACGCAGCCATCGGCGGATCCACCAATGCCGTGATCCATCTGATCGCAATTGCGGGCCGGGTGGGCGTGCCATTGTGCCTTGACGACTTCGATCGACTGGGATCATCTCTGCCATGCCTGGTTGACATTCAACCTTCAGGCAAACATCTGATGGAGGATTTCTTCTACGCGGGCGGACTCCCGGTCGTACTCCGCGAACTGGCCGAGGCCGGTGTCCTGAATCCAGAAGCCTTGACGGTAAACGGGCAGCCGCTGGGGAAGAACGTGGCCAACGCGTCCTGTTGGAATCGCGATGTGATTCGCCGATTCACAGAACCGTTCAAGGCGAACGCTGGAATTGCGGTGCTGCGCGGCAATCTCGCGCCTGACGGCGCAGTGATCAAGCCTTCAGCCGCCAGTCCGCACCTGTTGCAGCACCGTGGACGAGCCGTTGTGTTCGAAACCATTGAGGAATTTCACGCTCGGATCAATGAGGAGACGTTGGACATCGATGAAAACTGTGTCATGGTGCTGAAGAATTGTGGCCCGCGAGGTTACCCCGGTATGGCAGAGGTCGGCAACATGATGTTACCTGCCAAAATCCTCCGCAAAGGTGTCAGCGATATGGTGCGTATTTCCGACGCTCGCATGAGCGGCACCGCCTATGGAACCGTAATTCTGCACGCTTGTCCCGAAGCTGCGTCCGGAGGACCGCTTGCTTTGGTGCAATCCGGGGATACGATCACTCTCGACTTGCCCAAGCGTCTGCTTCGTTTGGATGTGGACGAGCAGACGCTCGCCGCCCGGCGCGCCAACTGGACTCCTCCTCCCCTTCCCGATCGCGGCTGGCTAAGGTTGTACGTCGAACATGTCCTGCAAGCGGATAAAGGGGCGGATCTGGATTTCCTCGTGGGTCGCAGCGGCTCGAGCGTGGCCCGCGACTCGCACTGAACCGTTGACGCAACCTGCTTGCTTCTGGAGGGTGGGCGCGCGAGTTATTTTCTTTGGCGGTCAATCCAACCGCTTACTTCCGAGTCCAACACGTCGAGCGGCAGCGCGCCGTTCCCCAGCACCTCATCGTGAAAGGTGCGGAGGTCGAATTGGTTGCCGAGCTTCTGTCGGGCCGCTTCTCGCAACTTCAAAATCTCAAGCTGTCCGAGTTTATACGCTAAGGCCTGGCCCGGCCACGCGATGTAGCGGTCGACTTCGCTCTGGATGTTGGGCTCATCCATCGCGGTGTAGCGATGGAAGTAGGCGACCATCTGCTCCCGGGACCAACGTTTTTCGTGCACTCCGGTATCGATCACGAGCCGGATCGCTCGCCACATCTCGTTTTCGAGACGTCCGTAATCGCTGTACGGATCCTGATAGCGACCGACTTCTTTTCCCAGCCGTTCCGCATAGAGAGCCCAGCCTTCCACGAACGCGGTGTATCCGGCGTGGCGCCGAAACTCAGCAGGTTTGTCATCTCTTGGGCGAGGGAGAGTTGCAGGTGATGACCAGGAATGCCTTCGTGGTAGGCAATGGCCTCGATGTTTAGCACCAGGCGGTGCTCGGGATTCCACTCATTGACATTGATGTGTCCGGGGCGCGAACCGTCCGCTGCACCGTCGCTATAGTCGGCGGGCACGGCGTTCTTGGAGCGCGAGGCTTCCATGGGTATCACGGTCAGCTTGCTGTTGGGCAGGTGGCCGAAGAGCTTGGGTAATTCGGCTTCCATGCCGCGCGCGTAGTTCGTATATAAATCGAGCACCTGTTGGCCGGAGGTTGCGTAAAAGCTGCTTTCGTTTTTGATGTGATCGTTCAGGCTCGCCAGATCATTGAATCCCAGCTTATGCGCGACCGCGAGCATCTCGGCTTCGATCTCATCGATCTGCTTTAAGCCGAGGGCATGGATCTCCTCTGGCGCCACTTCGGTAGTGGTGATGCGGCGGATCGCGAAGCGATGTCGTCTGCTTCGGCGGCGACTTTCTCAAGAAGAAAGCGCGGAGGCATCAAGCCGTCATCGAGTCCCTGCCGATGTTTGCGGTTACCTGATCGAATGCATGCGGGATCTGATGCAGGCGGGCCAGATAGTTGTCGTAGTCGCTGACCGTCATGAAAGGCGTCAGTACGATCAGGTCGGGAAGTTCAAGCTGCAGGCCGTCCATCTGATTCACCGGCATCTCCCAATGCTTGAACTTTGCCCCTTCAATGTCTTGGCGCAATTCGCGAATCATCAGTTCGCGGCTGAGGGTGTCTGGTCGTGAAAACCCTGCGGGATTGATGGCTTGGAGGCGGGCCAGCAACTTGCGCTTTTGTTCGAGATCGGATTGGAAAAATTCGGGGGAGTTGTTGCTCAGGCGATCGTTGTAGCGACTGTCACCCAACATCGTCGCCCACTCGGGATTGGTGCGCAGAGTGTACTGCCAGTCTTCGTCGAAAAGAGAAGAAGTTGCTTGCGGCGCGTCTCAACCGAGGTGGGTGTCGAGGTGGCGCCTTGCGCGGCTGAGGATTGGGGGAATAGGAGTGCCACCGTAAAACCAAGAATGGCGCAGCCAAAGGTTGACCGAACGGAGAGAGTCATGCGGTGTCCTTTCCCGACGAGGCGTTCGAAGGGAAATCGGATTTCTAAGTAGTTTTGTTGCCAACCTTCCAATAAACGGCGTAGCGTTCGTGAATCACGTTGTTGAGCGGTACTAGCGTTTGCGGTTGCGATTGTCCCACGGTGGTGAAGCTGAGGGGCTGCTTCCCCTCGGGCTCGAGCCACGCCGTAGGATTGCTCGGATCGGCGACGATGTCGGGCACTTTTTTCTGCTCCCCTGGTTTCGGCTTGAAGTCGCCGTAAGTCATCTCCGTGGTGACAGCCTCGAAGCGTCCGGCTAGCACCAATGGTCCGTACATTGCAGCCTGCATGGTTTCGTTATCCGGAATGCTGTCGACATGAAGGGCCATCGGCAAACTGAGCTGAATCTTGTCTCCGGTCTTCCAGACGCGGTTGAGTGTGAGGTAGCTGCTCGGGCTAGAGAACGCGGGCAATGGAGCGCCGTTGATCTTTACGCTTCCGCCTTGTACCCAGTATGGAATGCGAAGGTTGATTGAAAGTTGCGTCGGGCTCTTGGCCACGACTGCGATCGTGGTACCTTGCTCCTCGGGAAAGCGTGTCTGCTGCTTCACCTGCAGACCCTTTTCCGGCCAATCCAGTTGCGAGTCGATGTAGAGATTCACGTAAAGCGAATCGTCGTCGTGAAAATAAATCGTATCGGTCAGCTTGGCGTATTCTTCCGAGCCGGTTCCGGTGCAGCACCAGAAAGCGTCAAAAGGCTTGCCGAAAGTCTTCCAGTAGCCGGCCGCCAGGGGAAGGTAGTACATCATGGTGCCGTCTTCTGGGTTGATGGTGCCGAGGCGGTGGTTGAACAGAGTGCGTTCATAGTAATCCATGAGATGTGCATCGGGTGACCAGCCAAATACGTGCCGAGTCAACTTCATCATGTTATAGGCGCAGCAGCACTCTGTGGTGCTGGTGCTGAGTTCGGTCGATAGCTTGCCTGGATCGGTATTCCACGACTCACGGTTGCTGGTGCCTCCGGTGCAATAGGAGCGCTCGCTGACCACCTCGTCCCAGAAGTACTCGGCGATGTCGCGGTAGCGCCGCTCGCCAGTCAATTCGTAAAGTCGTGCCGCGGCAATGACCTGCGGGATGTGGGTGTTGACGTGCAGACCTTTTAACTCATCCCGGTGCGCGGCGAGCGGATCGAAGAATTGCTTCTTGTCGAAGCGTTGCGCGACCTCAAGGTAGTAGACCCTGCCCGTGACCGCGTATAGATTTGCCAGCACTTCTCCCATGCCGCCATATTCTGTGCCCAGCACCCGCTGCATGTGTTCGTAACTGAGTGGGCCAGTGTAGCCGGCAGTCCAATCTGCCATTTTCTGAACCATGTCGAGCGCCTGCTCGTTGCCGCAATAGGTGTACATGTCGAGAAGGCCGGCCATGATCTTGTGAATTGTGTAGAAGGGAGCCCACACCGCTTGACGCTCGCGCAAGCGGTCGAAGAACTCAATTGGGAAGGCGCTCAGGTAGCCACTCTTCAGCGCGTTCTGGCACTTGCCCAGTTCACCTACGACGGTATTCGCGTTGTTCTTCAGGTCTTCATCTCCAACGCTGGCATACATCAGAGCGCAAGCGGAAAGGTAGTGGCCCCCGGCGTAGTGCCCGCGAAGCTCGCAGTCTGGCTTTTCCCATCCCCCGAGCGGCTCCGCGGACGAGGCCATGGCAGCATTGATACGAAACGTGTGCAAGAGGCGGTCGGGTGGCAGCGAACGCAGATATTGACGGTCGGCCTCCATTGCGACTTTGCAAGGCCCGTCTCCCAATCGCACTTGCTTCAGGGGGAAGGGGAGTACTTTCCAGGGGACTTTTTCATGGGTGACGGACTTACCCGCCTTTTGAGTTGTGTTCACCACGGGATCTTGCAGGGGAGTTGCCATCAACGCTCTGGGTATCAGAGCGGAACCGGCAGCGGCCGCAACCGAGGTCACGAAATGCCTGCGAGAGAATTCCCCAAATCGCGTCATTAGGCTGTTTGCTCCCCCAACTCTCAGGATTGACCATGGAGATTGTATGCACAACGCCTGCCTTTGGCGAGGGGCGAAATTTCCTACGATACGGAGCCACAATTCCGAACCGCCAACTACTTCGGAACCGCGGGATATACTTCGCGGAGCGGGCCGATGCCAGGGTACTACCTCGATGGCTAGATTCTCCAGGGCAAGAATTCAGTTCTACTGCTGCAGTTTGTGCATTAATGGACTGCTCGCGGCGCCATCCCCTGCTCAGGTGTCGTCGAAAGCTGCAGCGCCGGACGCTTCATCGTCGGCGGAGCGGGGGTATCCGTCTGGCGGCGAAGGGCCGCTGCGGACCTGCGTTGCCCATTCTGAAGAGAGCCGCGGCGCATCTCACCGATAAGCAACTCAAGTATCGCGCAGTCATGTCGACGGCTCGGTGCGCCATGAATCTCCTCGCCATGATTCCGACTTGCTGGTGGAGTGCTCGCTGAAGCGCAGCGTCACCGACGGAGGCACCAGCCAAGTTCTCCATGATGCCGGCTGGAACGCCTACAACGAGTTTTGCCAGTCCCGATCGGGTCGTTCCCCAGCAGCAGTCGATCAAAGTGAATGGAACGAAGATGCAGCTCGACTTGCCCAGTCTTTCAGTAACCACGATAATCGGGCCAATTGGCTAGCCGCTTTTTAGGATTTCGAGCGCGGCCCACCGTTGCCTGAGGTTGCCTGGGCATCGTTCCGCTTCTGCTCCAGAGCTTGCTTCAGGGACTCGCCGGCATATCGGATATGCTCGCGCAACAGTTTGCAGGCTTGAGTTACCTCGCGCTGACGGCAGAACTCCAGAATCTGGTGATGCTCCTCATTGGCGCGCTTCATGCCGTGGGTGAGGTAGAGTTGAAGGCGGGTGTAGCGTTCGCCGCTGTTGTTGACGTTGCGGATAACCGCCATGAACCGGGGCTGGTTGGCGCGGGAGTAAAGGATGGAATGAAACTGCCAGTTCAGTCGCCCCCACGCCGAAACGTGGTCGTCCCGCCGCAGTTCACTTACATATTTGCGCAGCACAGCTGCGGCTTCCGAAAAATCGTCTTCTGTAAGGCGTGGGATCGAAAGTTTCAAAACCTCGGGCTCGAGCAAGGCGCGAATCGAAAAGAGCTCTTCGATATCATCGGGGGACAAGGCGGGTACAATTGCACCCCGGTTAGGAACAATGGCAATCAGACCTTCTGCGTCCAGTTGCCGCAAGGCTTCGCGAACCGGAATTCGGCTGACGTGGTATTGAGTCGCGATTGCGTCCTGTCGAAGCTGGGCGCCCTCCGGGATCTCTCCCCGAATAATCTGGTCGCGCAATTTATCGGCGACCGCCGAAGTGAGCGATTGTCGCGGGATGGCTGAATCGGATGTGGTTTCCAGATCCATATTGAGAGCGTCGAGCGGCAAAGCTTGACGCCTATTGCACGTCGTTTTCACGTCTACTATATCGCACGTTGTATCCGATAGCTTCCCTTACCACTCCGTGGTTTCTCCGCTTTGTGCCGCATCCATTGCCGGGAGAACGTCAAATGTCTGAGGTCTTGAGGTTTGCTTGAAGGCAACCTTCGTCATCACTCGAGTCCGTCCGGAAGATTCAGGTTCTTGCAACTCACTTTGCATCCTGGAGATCCAGGGCTTGAGAGTGAGACGTCTTCGCATCCCGTCCTCCACCCGCCCAACCGTTCAACAGGTAAATTGGAGCTCCCAACAGAACAATCTGCACTCCCGGCCACGTCTGGCGAATGCCGGCCACCCCCCATGCCACGAGCAGCCAGCCTGCGCTTCCAAGGTAACGGCCATCTCCGCCGGAACAATGAAGATACCCGAACCAATCATGGCCCCGACCACCACCATGATGAATCGAACAGGCCCAGGCTACCGGAGAATTCTCGTGGTTCAAGATCAGATGACTCTCGGGTTGTCTGTTCGAGTCCTGCCGTCAAGCAGGGATAACCTTCTGGGAAGATTGGGTTTGACGATTGCATATTGTATCCATAAAATACAAAAGCGCCCAACGAATTCGCCCTCATTCAATAAGCCTTAAATAATAATAAGGAGGTGCAACCTCCGTTTCGGGGCACATTCTAAGCCAAAGGGTTTTCGGAGCGATTGAAAAATGCAGGACTGCCGCAGAGTCCGGGTCATCGATTCTCATACCGGAGGTGAGCCAACCCGCCTGGTAGTAAGTGGCGGCCCTGACCTCGGATCTGGTTCGCTGGCCGATCGGTTGGAATGCTTTCGGGCCAGGCACGACTCCTTTCGCTCCGCCGTCGTGAACGAGCCCCGGGGTTCCGATGTTATGGTTGGCGCGTTGCTTTGTGATCCTCTCGATTCCTCGTGCGCCGCCGGTATCATCTTTTTTAATAACGTGGGTTACCTGGGCATGTGCGGCCACGGAACGATTGGTCTGGTTGCGTCGTTGGCTTACATGAAGCGCATCCGTCCTGGAGAACACAAGATCGAAACGCCGGTGGGCACAGTGAGCGTTGTTTTGCACGAAGGCGGCCAGGTTACGGTCAACAACGTAGTAAGTTATCGCAGCCAGGCAAATGTCGCAGTCGAGGTTCCCGGATACGGCGAGGTGTGTGGGGATGTAGCCTGGGGCGGGAACTGGTTCTTCCTCGTGCGCAATCACAGCATGGACCTGACCCTCCGGAATGTCGACCCACTAACGACTTTTACTTGGGCAATCCGCCAGGCTCTTCGAGACCATGGCGTTGCCGGTGACGACGGCAAAGAGATTGACCACGTCGAGCTGTTTGGCCCATCTCAACGTCCGGGTGTGGACAGCCGGAATTTCGTGCTGTGTCCGGGCAAAGCCTATGATCGTTCTCCCTGCGGCACCGGAACTAGCGCGAAGCTGGCTTGCCTTTATGCGGATGGCAAAATTCGCGAGGGGCAAACGTGGCAGCAGGAAAGCATTGTTGGGAGCCTGTTTGAAGGCAGCGTGAGGGTGCACGAAGGCAAGGTCTATCCCAGCATCAAAGGATCGGCATTCGTGAACGCGGAGGCCGAGTTGGTGCTTGATCCAGCCGACCCTCTGTGCATGGGCATTCGCGCATGAGAAACACTGCCTATGACGTTGCCGTTGTCGGTGCCGGCATTGTCGGTGCGGCGTGTACGGACGAATTTGCACGCCGTGGCCTGCGTGTCGTGGTCATAGGCGAGGACATTGTTGGGAGCGGTGCAACCGCTGCGGGGATGGGTCACATCGTTGTCATGGATGACAGCGACGCGCAGTTTGCGTTGACTCGCTACTCGCAGCAATTGTGGCAAGGCTTGAGGCCCGAATTGCCCGATGATGTCGAGTACGAACAGTGTGGCACGATCTGGGTCGCGGCCGACGAAGAGGAAATGATCGAGGTCCAACGCAAACGAGCCTACTACGGCGAGCGCGGAGTTCCCACCGAAGTGCTCGATACTAAAGCGTTGCAGCGCCTCGAGCCCAAACTTCGCTCAGGAATGGCCGGAGGTCTTCTCGTCCCGCAGGACGGTGTGCTGTATCCACCGTGCGCTGCGCTTTTCTTGATGGAGCGAGCGCAGACGCGCGGAGCAAAACTGATCCTCGGAGTTCGGGTGGCTCAAATAGGCGAGGGGAGACTAGGTTTGACGGACGGTACCGAGATCGCCGCTGAAATCATCGTCAATGCGGCCGGAGCTTCCGCCGCCGATGTTACTCCCGGACTTGAGATCAAGAAAAGGAAGGGCCATCTGGTTATCACCGACCGCTATCCTGGATTCGTGCGCCATCAGTTGGTGGAACTCGGCTATCTAAAAAGCGCCCATTGCATGAGCGGTGATTCTGTGGCCTTCAACGTTCAACCTCGCCGCACCGGCCAAGTTCTGATCGGATCTTCGCGGCAGTACGGCGCAGAGCACAAGCAAGTGGATCATTCCATGCTCGTGCGTATGCTGCAACGAGCGCAAGAATACTTGCCCGGCTTGTCCCAGATGTCGGCCGTGCGTACCTGGACCGGATTTCGTGCTGCCACTCCCGATAAGCTTCCGCTGATTGGGCAGTGGAGCGGAGACAAATCCGTCTTCCTGGCGACCGGGCATGAAGGATTGGGAATCACAACATCGTTGGGAACGGCACGTCTTCTTGCCGATCAGATCAGCGGCACGAAACCCGAGATCCCCGTCGAACCTTACCTGCCTTCGCGGACGGCGAAGGAGTATGTGCATGCATAGCGAGGTCACAGTGACGGTCAACGGAGCGCCGGTCGTCGTACCCTCGGGTACCAGCGTCGCGGTTGCCATAGTCATGGCCGGACAAGCCTGCCGAAGATCAGTGAGCGGTGAGCCGCGCGGCCCGCTGTGTGGGATGGGAATCTGCTTTGAGTGTTGCGTTGCGATCAACGGGAATCGGCATGTCCGGAGTTGCCAGCTGTTGTGCGAGCAGGGCATGGAAGTAGCGACCGAGAAGTGCATCGATGAATAGGGAAGAGCGGCATCATTTCGATGTCTTGGTGATTGGTGGAGGCCCGGCAGGCATGGCGGCCGCGGCTTGCGCGGCTGAGTGTGGAGTCCGTGTCGGAATGGTCGACGACAATCCCAGTCTCGGCGGTCAGATTTGGCGGGGCGAGTCGGATGGTCAACACCACCCGGATGCGTCGAAATGGGTTCGGCGGGTGCGCAGATCGGGTGCTGCCGTGCTCTGTGGATGGCGCGTGGTGCACCAGCCGGAAGAAGGTGTCCTCCTGGCGGAGAACCTCAGCGGCTTTTGCGAACTCAAATACGGGAAGCTTGTGCTGGCACCTGGAGCGAGAGAGCGATTCCTGCCCTTTCCCGGTTGGACGCTGCCGAATGTGATGGGCGCGGGTGGTCTGCAGGCAATGGTCAAGTGCGGCCTGCCAATTCGCGGCAAGCGTGTGATTGTTGCGGGCACGGGTCCGCTGTTGTTGGCGGTAGCGGATTACCTCCGCAAACATGGCGCCGAGATTCCCCTGATTTGCGAGCAGGCATGCTGGAGGAGCCTGGCGAAATTCGGCTTGGCCCTGGTGCGCTGGCCGGCAAAGATTGTCCAGGGGCTCCGGCTAAAATTCGATCTGGCTGGTGTTCCACTGGCCGCCAACAGTTGGCCGCTCGCCGCTCACGGCGAGACGACTGTCGAGCGCGTCACCGTTTCGCGAGCCGGAAGAGTCGAAGACATCCCTTGCGATTACCTCGCTTGTGGTTTTCATTTGGTTCCGAACATTGAGTTGCCGTTGCTGCTGGGTTGCGCGGTCGGCAACGGCTGCGTGCAAGTTAACGAATTTCAGGAAACGACCAGCTCATCGGTCTTCTGCGCGGGTGAACCCACCAGCATCGGAGGCGTAGAGTTGGCGCTCATCGAAGGCCAGATTGCTGGCCTCGCTGCAGCGGGACGCACAAGGGAAGCCAGAGCATGGTTCGAAAAGCGTAAGAAGGCGCGCGGTTTTGCACAGTTGCTGGATCGCACGTTCCGCCTGCGTACGGAATTGAAGAGCCTGTCTCGGTCGGAAACCGTGGTCTGCCGTTGCGAAGATGTTTCGTACTCGCGTCTTCGGCAACACACCTGCTGGCGATCCGCCAAGCTGCACACGCGTTGCGGCATGGGATCCTGTCAGGGACGAGTTTGCGGTCCCATGACGCAATTCCTTTTCAAGTGGAAGCCGGACTCGGTTCGGCCGCCGGTTTTCCCGGCTCGCGTCGAAAGCTTGGCGGCCCTGGCGAGGCAGTTGGAAGGGCAACCCACAGCGAAGTAACTGGAGGACACTGATGAACTGGAAGGGCGTGATGCCCGCAATCACCACCAGTTTTACCGAAGATCTTCATGTCGATCACACTGCCGTGAGGAAGCATTGTGGCTGGCTCCTGGACAACGGGTGCGCAGGGATCGTTGCCCTCGGCTCTCTGGGGGAGGGCGCGACGTTGTCTTTTGACGAGAAAGTGGAGGTTCTGCGTACCTGCGTCGGCGCGGTTCGAGGGCGCGGACCAGTGGTGGCTTCGATCTCAGCCCTTACGACATCGGAGGCGGTGGCGCTAGCGAAGGCGGCCGCCGATCTCGGCTGCGACGCCCTGATGGTGTTACCACCCTATGTTTATCAGGGGAATTGGCGGGAAATGAAGACCCACGTTGCAACCGTGTTCCGAGCCACTCCTCTTTCCTGCATGCTCTACAACAATCCCATCGCTTACGGAACAGATTTCGTACCTGAACAGATACGCGAACTGGCGGCGGAGCACGAAAACTTCGAGGCCGTGAAGGAATCGAGCACGGATGCTAGGCGTGTATCTGCTATTCGTGCGCTGCTCGACCGTCGCCTGGAGATCTCGGTTGGCGTTGATGACGCCGTGCTGGAGGCCATCGGCGTGGGAGCCACCGGTTGGATTGCCGGCCTGGCCAACGCGTTGCCGCGGGAGTCGGTAGAGTTGTTTAATTGTGGTCTCAATGGAGAGAGCGACAAGGCGTTCGAGTTGTATCGCTGGTTTTTGCCGCTTTTGCGCTTGGATACTGTGCCGAACTTCGTTCAGCTCATCAAGCTGGTGCAGGCTGAAGTGCGAATGGGGAATCCTCGCGTCCGTCCGCCGCGCCTGGAGTTAGTCGGCGATGAGCTCGAGCGGAATATCTGGATCATCCGTGACGCCTTGCGTTCCCGGCCGCAGCCGGTAGCCAGTTACGCGCTACCAAATAGAAAGTAAGTTTTAAGAAAATGGTAAAACTCACAGGTCGGTCTCTCATTGGATTTCGACAAGGCAACGGTTCGGGCGAACCGCTTTGCGCCACGGATCCTGCCACCGGGCATTCTTTGCAACCGGGTTTTATTGCCGCAACTGAGGAAGAGGTAGACCTCGCCGCCCGCCTTTCCTCAGAGGCATTTGTCGCCTATAGCCGCACCTCGGGAGGTGTACGGGGGGCATTCTTACGCACGATTGCGACAAAGATTGAATCCATCGCGGGTGAGATCGTCGAGCGCGCGGGGCGGGAGACGGCTTTGCCGCCGGCCCGGTTGCAGGGTGAAACCGCCCGCACTTGCGCTCAGCTTCGATTGTTTGCGGACGTTGCTGAAGAAGGATCGTGGGTGTCCGCTCGCATCGATCATGCGGACTCGGATCGCAAACCTCTTCCCCGGCCAGGTATTCGTTCCATGCTGCGTCCCCTCGGTCCAATCGTCGTATTCGGTGCGAGCAACTTTCCACTAGCCTTTTCGGTGGCCGGAGGGGATACGGCCTCGGCACTGGCGGGAGGGAATCCGGTCATCGTTAAAGCCCATGCCGCGCATCCCGGTACCAGCGAACTTGTAGGGCAGATGGTTCGAGACAGCGTCCGTGAGTGCGGCCTACCGGAGGGCGCCTTCTCGCTTTTGTTTGGCACCGGTGCCGAGATCGGCGTGGCATTGATGAAACATCCGCTAGTGAAGGGCGGAGGTTTTACCGGCTCCCGCACTGCGGGAAGAATATTGATGGACGTCGCAGGCTCGCGCCCCGAGCCGATTCCGTTCTATGCGGAAATGAGCAGCACCAATCCCGTCTTCATCCTGCCCGGCGCCTTGCGAGAACGGAGTGAAAGTATTGCGGCAGGGCTGCACACTTCCTTTACCATGGGGGCCGGCCAGTTCTGCACGAAGCCGGGAATGGTCTTTTTTCCCCACAGCAGCGAAGCCGCCACGTTTACGGAAAAACTGCGCCAGTTGGTCGCTGGATCGGCTCCCTTTCATCTGCTGACCAAAAGCATCTACTCTTCGTATGATGCAGCGCTTGCCGGGCGGAAGAACAATACCGCCGTGAGGCTTGTTGCCGAAGTTCGCAAAGGCGCCCCGGACTGTGGATTTGCCGTGGGGGCTGCACTTTTTGAAACAGATGCAGATACGTTTCTAAGTTCCCACCTCGATGCGGAGATCTTTGGTCCAACCACGCTCCTTGTACGCCATTCCAAGCGGGATCAGATCCTTGAGATTGCCCGTTCTCTCGAAGGGCAGCTTACTGCGACAATTCATGGTACAGCGCAGGATCTTCACGATTTTGCGGATCTGATTTCGATTCTGGAGGGCAGGGTGGGAAGGCTCGTGTTTAATGGCTTCCCGACCGGAGTTGAGGTATGCAACGCTATGGTCCACGGCGGACCTTATCCGTCGACCTCAGACGGGCGCTCCACCTCGGTGGGAACCCGTGCGATTTTCAGGTTTACGCGGCCGGTCTGCTATCAGGGATTTCCGGAGGATGCATTGCCGGAAGAACTGAAAGATTCGAATCGGTCAGGGATCTGGCGGATGGTCGACGGACAGATGACCCGCGAGGCGACCGTGCTTGCATCTTTGGCTCCCAGACCGTGATCGTTCAACGCGATTCGAACAGCGTAGCAGCCGATTAGTCGAGCCCTGCCGACGTCCGCCGCCAGAGCTTAGCGGACCTCAGAAGCGGGCTAACCCAGATGTCTCACAGTGGGAGCGGCGAAAAGGCGCTGGATCCGGCGGCGCAGGCAGCTCAAGTTCCGGAAATCATCGTACGGACCTTTTCCGCCGGGCTCACTCGGCGTCCTCGCCCCAAGGTTCCCTTTTTTATCAGGGCGAGACATGTCACCGCCCCCGACTTGGAATGCGACCCTTCGTCTCGCTGCTCCCTCCCTTTGAGCGCAGAGCTGCGACTTGCAACTGTCAGTGCACCTGGCGGAATGGCTCCAGGTAAGGATAGCCCGTTGCCAGCGACGCCCAGACTGTGCGTACGGTGATGCGAATCTGGGCCCCCATCTTGAGCAAACTTTTAAGGCGCCGTGTTGCATCGCGCCCGGGCCCGTTCGGTGCTTGCCGACCCCGACGGCCGCAGAGCCTGCATCAGCAGGTCCGCTACCGTCGAGAGGTAGGGCCGGATTTAATGGCTGGTAGCGAAGAGAAGACCGAAGGGCGGCGGTTACGCGCAGCTGCGCACGCCGGGACTGAGTTTATGAATTCTCCTCTTGACAATCTATTGGACTGATGTACCCTCTAGATAATCTAGAGGAGAGTGTATGAGCGCCAAGCCAGAGAAGCCGGAATTGGGCCCTTCTCAATCCAGTGAGCTGGTGCAAGGGACGCTGGAAATGCTCATCCTGAAGACTCTGGCACTCGAGCCAATGCATGCCTACGGGGTAGGTCTGCGCATTGATCAAATCAGTGGAGGCATTTTTCGGGTAAACCCCGGTTCGCTGCTTCCGGCTCTCAGCCGCATGGAACGCGCCGGCAGCGTGAAGTCAGAGTGGCGATCTACGAAAAATAATCGCCGCGCGAAATACTACTTGCTGACCGCGAAAGGCCGCAAAGCTCTGATCTCGGAAACCGAGCGATGGCAACGTCAGATTACTGCCGTTGCTCGTATCCTCGAAGCCTGACTCGCAGCCTCGGGGAACGCGTGAAAGGGAATGCGTGAAAGAGCACGATTATGAATTGGTTTACTAATCTCATCATCGGCCTCAGATCCTTCTTTGCGAAAGAACACGTTGAACGGGAACTCGACGAGGAATTAGAAGGCTACCTGGAAGCCTCCGCCGCTCACAAGCAAAATATCGGCATGAGCCCAGAGGCCGCTCAACGTGCTGCCCTCGTAGAACTAGGCAGCCGCTACTCTGTCAAAGACCAAGTCTGGTCGACGCGATGGGAATCCATCCCAGACAATCTCGTTCAGGATCTCCGCTTCGCTTTGCCTCAGCTCATCAAGACACCTGGCTTCACTGCCGTCGCCCTGCTGTCGCTCGCTCTCGGCATCGGCGCAAACACGGCCATCTTCAGTTTGCTCAACGCCGTGCTCCTACGACCGCTGCCCGTCCCCCAGCCGCAACAACTCGTTCTTTTCGGCCACGCCAGATCGGTTGGCAGTACTGGCGGGTTGCCAGATGGCAGTTCGGAACTATTTTCTTATTCCTTCTATCGTGACTTTGCGGTTCGAACCCCGTCATTTTCCGGAGTAATCGCTGTTAGCAGCGTTCAAATGGGAAGCCACATTTCGGTGGATGGTGGCAACGTCGAGCACGTTAGCATCGATCTGGTTTCGGGCAGCTATTTCAACGTCCTGGGCGTTCTGCCGGCGCTCGGGCGGCTAATCGCGGAATCCGATGATCGCTCTCCCGGCACGGGTCCCGTCGCAGTCGCCAGCTACGGCTGGTTTCAATCGCATTTTCAAGGAAATCCCTCCGCTATTGGCCAATCCGTCCGCATCCAGGGACACGATTACACAATCGTCGGGGTAGCCTCGCCCGGTTTCATTGGGCACTCTCCGGCTGCGCCTGCCGACTTATGGATTCCCCTATCCATGGAAAAGGAAATTTCCCCCGGGTGGAACGGGCTAACCGATCACGACTTTCGCTCTCTCTATCTCATGGGCCGACTAAGCCCCGGTGTCTCTCTCGCTCAGGCGGGCGCTTCCACCAATTTACTGTTCCGGCAAATCATTCAGAGTGAATATCTCGGCGACCATCCCTCGCCCCACGATCTCACTGAACTTCAACACGCCAATATCGAGCTTACTTCCGCGGCGGGAGGTCTACCTGGTCTGCGTCTCCAGTTCTCCGCGCCTCTGGAGATCCTGATGGGCATCGTTCTTCTGGTGCTGCTGATAGCCTGTGCCAACATCGCTAACATGCTTCTCGCCCGCGGTGTTGCCCGCAGCCGCGAACTAGCTGTCCGCCAAGCCCTGGGCGCGACCCGCCGCCGCATCGTTGTTCAACTCCTTACTGAAACCTTCGTCCTTGCTCTTATTGGCGCGACTCTAGGAATCCTCCTCGCCTGGCGCGGCAGCCATTTGCTCCTCGCCCTCGCATCGCAGGGTCCCAACGCCATTCCGCTCGACCTCACGCCCGACTATCGAGTTCTCAGCTTTACCCTCTCACTCACGGTACTGACCGCGCTGTTGTTCGGTATTGCTCCCGCTCTCCGCGCCACCCGTCTGGACCTCACGCCATCTCTGAAGGACGGGAGGGGAGGCGCTACCGCCTCGGTACGCGGCGCGCTTTCGCGCTCGCTCATCGTTAGCCAGATCGCCCTCTCGATTCTGTTGCTCGCCGCCGCCGGACTCTTTCTCCGTAGTTTGCGCAATCTCACCCACCTCGATCTTGGCTTCGATCCACAGCAGGTCCTCGTCTTCTCCCTCGACGAATATGCGGCCAACCTTCCTCTCGACCCGCGCCTCATTCAACTACAGCAACAGATTGAACAAAACGTGCAATCGTTGCCCGGCGTTCAAGCCGCAAGCTTCTCTATGTTCACGTTTAATCAGGGCGAGTGGTCTGATTCAGTGCTCGTTCAGGGAGTTGCTCGCACGCGGGAGAACGGCGAAGACGTTCTCTACAACGTGATTGGCACTCAGTATCTAAAATCTTTCGGTATTCCTCTGCTTGCGGGGCGCAACTTCAACGCGCAGGACACTGCTCAGAGTCCTGAGGTTGCTATCGTCAACGAGAGCTTCGCCCGCCGGTTCTTCCCCTCGGGATCGGCACTGGGCCATCGCTTCTGCCTCTGTGACGGCGATCCCGCTCACGGTCGGAACCACCCGTTCGACATTGAGATCGTCGGTGTCGTCCGCGACGCGAGGTATGTCCGCCTCGGCGAGAGTCAGCAGATGGCTGCTTATTTCCCCTACGCTCAGCACATTCAGTACTTCGGCAACTTCTCCGTCCGTTCCATGAGCTCGCCCGAAGTACTCGTCCCTGCTGTCCGCCGCGCTATCGCAGAGGTAAACCCCAACATCGCGATCGCCCAAGTCCTTCCACTCGCCAATCAGGTGCAAGGGTCGATCGCAACCCAGCGCCTTATCGGAATACTCTCGGCTTCCTTCGCGGTTATCGCCGTCTTCCTCGCGGCGATCGGAATTTACGGCCTCATTTCCTATTCTGTCGTTCGGCGTACTACCGAGATCGGCATTCGCCTCGCCCTCGGTGCCCAGACCCGCGACCTACTGTGGCTCGTCTTCCGCGAATCTCTGTTCTTGCTTGCTGCCGGACTTGTTGTTGGACTGCCCATCGCATTGGCCACGGTCCTCAGCCTCGCCGCCTCTCTTAGGAGTCAGCTGTTTAACGTCAGTGTCGTGGACCCATTTGCTTTCATCGCCGCTATTAGCATCGTCTCGGCGATGACAATGCTCTCGGCTTGGCTCCCCGCTCGACGGGTCACCAGGGTCGATCCAATGCTGGCTCTCCGTTCTGACTAGGAGTGCGATCAGGCAGGCCGAAGTAAGAGTTAGACGCCGTTCGCGGGCAATTCCTTCAGCCATTAGCCAAACTAGAATCTGTTCTGGAATATTTGACACACGGCACGTCTCTTTGAGAGCATCCCCTTCACCTCGACGCGAGGATCAGCAGCATCATCGCAAAGTTTTGATTAGGCTTCCCTAAGTGCCGAATCAGTTCACCCTCTTGGGGCGGTAGTGGAGGTGAACCACGCCGTTGCCGAAGCGTCGTTCGGCCATTAGATTGAGCCTCAGCCGAACAGCCGAACGTGGTTCGGCTGGGATTGCTTGCCACCTCCCACTACAATGGGCGAGATCATCAGGTCGTATTCGTTCACGAACTTCAAGGGTCAGGACGCACGTGGTCAAAACGATGACTGGCTGATGGTGGTCGGGATTGTCGCCGACATGCGTCGCAGCGGACTGGACAAAGAACCCATTCCGCATGTCTACGAGCCAAACACACAGGCCATTGGTGGATACCGGACTGCGGATCTAGTTGTTCGAGTCGCTGGCTCTGCTGGAGCCCTGTCGAGCCCGCTCCGAGCAGTGGTTCGTGAAAGTGATCGAGCCGCGCTCCTTTCGTCCGTGATGACGTTGCAAACGGAACTGTGGGATCAACTATCGCCGCGTCGCTTCCAGGCTTTGCTGCTTAGCCTATTCTCGCTTGTCGCACTTTTACTCGCAGGGGTTGGCATCTATGGTGTTCTCGGATACTCCATCACGCGCAGGACGCACGAGATCGGCATCCGGATGGCACTCGGGGCACATCCGCGCGAAGTGGCGCGCCTCGTAGTAAAGGATGGTGCCAAATTTGCAGTTATCGGCCTGTTGATCGGAGTGATTGGCGCGGCGGCAATCACTCAATTCCTGAAGAGCTTGCTCTTCGGAATTGCCTCCACTGATCCCGTGACCTTTGTTGGCGTCGCGTTCTCCTCATGGCCACGGCGCTCCTCGCTTGCTATCTCCCTGCTCAGCGAGCTGCACGCGTCGATCCGATTGTTGCGCTGCGTTATGAGTGAATTGAGCCTAAAGGACATACGGAACGATCTGTGCTGTTCCATCGACGCTGAGGTTTCGTCGGTGAGATCAACAATCTCGTTGATGGATCCGGACGGGGCACGGCTTTGGCATACTATCGGCACCCGTGTCCCACGCGATTGGCTCCCAGTAATCAGCCCACTACCATGCCCGTCAACCCGCTACCCGAGAAGTGAATACGCGGGCATCAACATACCGCCACTTGCGATCCGTGCGATGCCCAATGGTGAAAAGGCGATTGAAGCCCTTTGATTTGAAGGAGAGAACGATGCTCGACCACATGATTCTGACTGTCAGCAACATCGAACGTTCCTTGGCGTTCTATGAGGCGGCCTTGAAGCCTCTCAATATCAAGTTCTTCCTACCCTACAAGGGCGAAGGCGATCATCCCGATCTGTGGGGATTTGGTGATGGCAAGAGGGCATGTTTCTGGATCAAGCAGGGAAAGCCTGATCCAGCGTCCATTCACTGGGGGTTCATGGCCGAAAACAATGGTAAGGTCGATGAATTCTACAAGGCTGCAATATCCGCTGGTGCCAGGGACAATATTTCGCCGCGGGCACGAATGGAATACTATGCGGGATACTACGCCGCGGATATATTTGACCCGGACGGGTATTCGTTCGAGGTCGTCCATAAAAGCTAGTGATGGAACCTCCCATCATTGACCGCATTTCGGGCGGCGTTGATCGAATGCAGCGGAACTTCGAGCCGATGCGCAAGCCGGTGGAGTGGAAGCGTGGCAGAGAACTGAATTGACGGACGTCACCCCCAAAGTGGTTATCTGCGAGGCGTTCGTCGAGGGCAGACTCGAGGCTCCAAAGCATCCCGCTCGCACCGTGCGTGATCTCTGCTTTGCGCCGAAGGACGAGGAATTCCGGCCGCGAACGATCTGGCGTCTTTCGAATGCGTTTACCTCCGCATTCAAAGAACTGGACGCCGTTCTCACAATTCAGGGCGACGGCCAAGCTGCGCGAATTCCTGGAAGCCCGGTTCTCACCGTCGTTCTAGCGCGGGCGGCGGCCCCGGCCGACCGCCGTTCCTTTTGGCGCGCGTTACCGGAAAGATCAACCTTCTGCCCCAACTAACCCTCCATAACCCAGTTCCTGGCCCGCGCGGACGGACTACTCTGCCGAAATCGATATAGGCGCGGGTTCTTCGATGGCACGGAGTGCGAGGGGAATCGCTAACTAACCTCTTGCGACTAGCTGTTCCCTGATATCACGACTTCTTTGCCGAGGCTGGGTTTCCATTAGCAGGCGTGGCTGGAGGAGTGGTCTCTATGCCAGGTGGAAAAGTTGCATGGGCCCCGACGTAGTCGTTACGTTTCGCAGGTAGGAGCAGCGCGTGAAATTCTCATATCGCGTTAATCTTCTCAGATGCGTATTACTCGTGCCTCTGTTGCAGGCTCGGGCGCGGCGCACGCCCATTATATCCGCGGGGTCGGGGGGAACTAGACGAGCATCCGAAGGGCGGAGATGCAGGCAGTCTCAGAGTTGCAATTCAGTTTGCGCGCCAACGGCGTGGACAAGTATGTGGACGCCTACGGTTCATTCCGTGAGCCAGCATGGTTTTGCGCCGCCCCGCCTGAGCCACATTCAGCGAAGTCCCGCTGCAGACTGGAGAGCCGCTCGGCCAGTGTCGCATTTCCCTGGGGGACTGCCTGTCGATACCGGCAAATCCTGCCCTGCCAATGACGACAACCGAATGAGAATTTTTTCTGAATTGAGAAACGACTTCAGTCAGCTTGCGCAACGGGGACGACTAAAGAGGATTCTTCTCTACACTTGGCAAGGTGATTTTCGCAGTGGAGAGAACAATCCGTACGGTGCTTTCATAGGGGGTGCTGTAACCAAGGGCGGCCACCTGGCGGTCGCGCCAATGTAATACAACTAAGATGGTTAGGGTGGAAATGACCAAGTTCTCTGAATGGAGCGTTCAATGCGCAGTCCCACTTCGCGATGTAGCTGTCGTTTTGTAGCGCTTCTCGCGGGTATCATGACGGCGATACCTGCAGCGCATGCGGCGCCTCAAGAAAATCCTTCTGCTGACCCAGATCGATACGCGATCTGTTCAAATTTGGGCGAGTATATTTTTGTCGGCGGGACGGGTGGCTTCGACGCGCTCCGCCATGGCGATCTGTTCGAAGAGCTTCTCAAAACCGGCCACGTGGGGCTGTACGAGCACGGCAATGCGATCAGCGCAGCGGAGAATCCACCGAGCATCCTTCGGGCAATAGAAAGAGTGTTTCGCGGAACCGGACCGGGCGAGGCTGAACTGGGGCAGGTGGGCTGGAATTATTTCACGCTACCCCCAAGCTACGGGTACTACCAGCAGCAATATATAGAAAACGGTCTCCATCCCTCTGAAGCCAACGTGAACACACCATTCGATTCGGCGATTCCGGGACAGTTGGACGAGGATCTAAAGCAGTGGAGGGAGTACGTGGACGCGGCCGGGACGATGGGAATCGAATCCGTGGCTCCGATCGTCGGTCCGAATGATCCGAGCGAACCGAAACTAGGGGAAAACGTTTTTGCGACGAATTCGTTCTATGCGCTGGAGCGGGGTGAGGCGCTGTATGGCAAAGCAATCGCATTCGACGTTCCGCCACACTTCTTTCTGACTGGCGGAAGTGGGCCGGGCTACGAAAAGTTTATTGTGCAGGCAATCCAATGGGGGAATGTCCACGGGTTGCGAACCACGGTGTTGCTCTCTGTTTACCCCTGGCCCACGAATGCGGACGGGCAGTTGGAGACCTTCGATCAATTCACGGACAATACTTTCAGCCGCGACACCGAAATTTTCGTGAGGCGATTGGTGGAAGAACATGCGGTTCCGTCGGAGTGGGCGGTCGACAACTACGAAGATACATACCCACATGATGCGCCTGCGATGGTGCCCGAAACTGCGCTCAACACAACGACTGAGGTAGGTCTGTGGTTAGCAGAGAATGCGCCGGTCTTTGTCCCTATCCATGTCCAATCGCATGAGGATAATACCGAGGGGGTGATATGTTTCCCGCCGCTCGTGCGAGCGGGAGATCTTGAGTGATCTGGTTTGGGAGGCTGTAAATGGTCTCGAGCCTGGAAAGCGGTACGTGGCCACACACTTGTCATTGCGCAAAGGCTCTGCTACGCAGAATCTCGACTCTATGATCAGGGTTATTACTGGCCGTTCGTGGTCATGGGGATCAGGCTGACCACGACTTGCGTGCGCCTGAGCAACGCGCCCAGAAGGGAAAGCATATGGCGTTATGGCAAAGTGGAGATCGGATTTCAGGCAAGAGCGACTCGGTTACTGCCGCCCTTGTCTGGCTCGTTGCATTAGTGACAGGGCTGTTGCCGGTTCGATCAGCGGTGGCACAAACAGTCACTTTCACTGAGATCTATGCATTCAACGGTACCGGTGACCTTTCGGATGGGGGTTGGCCCGAGGCTGGTGTGACCAGAGATGCAGCGGGTAATTTCTACGGAACCACTTTTTTCGGCGGCGCCGGCACGGGATGCGACATCTACTTCGGCGGCTGCGGGACCGTCTTCAAGGTCGATGACAGTGGCGCGGAAACCGTGCTGCACAGTTTTGGCGGTGCGCCCGATGGATCGAACCCCACGGCGCGAGTAATTCTGGATGCATCCGGCAATCTGTATGGCACAACCGCATTTGGCGGGGAGCATGGCCAAGGAACGGTATTCAAAGTCGATAGCACGGGCAGGGAAACCATCCTCCACAGTTTTGCCGGTGGCCCCGATGGCGCGACTCCGAACGCAGGACTCGTGCGGGACGCGGCCGGAAATTTTTACGGCACCACGCAGTATGGAGGCAGCGGGTGCAATGGCCAGGGCTGCGGAACCGTATTCGAGCTGAGCGCAACGGAGCAGGAGGCGATCCTCTACCGATTTAGCGATGTTCCGGACGGCGCCAGCCCTCTCGGCGGCGTGGCGATCGATTCGTCGGGAAATATCTACGGCACTACATGGCTCGGCGGAGCCTACGGCCTGGGAACAGTATTCAGCCTCGACAGAGACGACAACGAGAAAGTGCTGCACAGCTTTGCCGGCGGAAGTGACGGGGCAAACCCCATCGGCGGTCCGGTCTTCGACGCGACCGGGAATCTATACGGAGCCACATCGGCTGGCGGACCCTACTATTTCGGGACCCTGTTCATGATCGACGCCACCGGCGAGCAGAGCATCTTGTACAGCTTTACGGGCGGGACCGATGGTGCGTATCCCTATTCGCACCTGCTCGTGGACACTGCCGGAAATCTCTTCGGCACCGCCTCACAAGGTGGCTGTTGCGGTCAAGGCACAGTGTTTGAGTTCTCCAATAGCGTATTGACATCCTTGTACGGATTTAGCGCGGCTCCCAATGGAACCAATCCCGACGGACAGATTCCGATGGGCGGTTTGACAACGGATTCGATAGGCAATCTTTATGGAACGGCGACGGAGGCAGGCCCTAACGGGTGGGGCACAGTCTTCGAGATCCAACTTGGCGGTCAGTCGCTTGATCGCCGGTCAAGAGATGGCCGAGCACTGGAGAGCCATAGTGATCCGCCAAGCACGAGATTCTCCGCTGCGGGATCGATTCCGATGCGCAGTGAGGTTGCGTCTGCAAACGCACCGACGCTTCAGCCGATGTGCAATCCCACGATGTCGGCGCCGGTCGAGGTCGCGTCTTCCCGTCAGCGAGACATAGCCGGCACCAAAGCGCAGCCGCCGCTCACCGACCGCTTCGATTGGCCCGATGGACAGCTCTCGGCACTTAAGACCAACGATGGCTACATGTTTTTCAGCATTGACGCCGGCCTTCACAAGCGTCACCTCTGGCGCGGCCATATGGCAGGGAACAACAACTCCGGATCCGTCGTAAGGACTATCGGTACATTGGACAATCCGCTGGGGTCGGCGCCGCCTGTCGACGTAGTCATCGACCCGAATCCCGATCCCAAAGTGAATCCCCACAACTGTGATCCCACAAAATACCCACATCACTACTGCTACACCTATATTGGCGGCGGCCCTGTCTACCAAGTCCCGCAGGATCGGGTGGGCGCCGGGAACTGGCTCCTGGTCTATCACGCTGAATACAACAATCCCGCCTATTTCCTGCTCGGTCTCGCCATGTCCTCAGACCGGGGTTTGCACTGGACCGATATCGGGGAAATCATTCGCTTCAACATGCCCTTTAGCTATACAGGCCAGTCGGCGCCCGGAGCCATCGGCGATCCACCGCTCGTGATCTCGCCCGATGGCAAGTACTTCTATGTTTATTTTCTGGACTGGCTGAAGAGCGGCGCTAACACTACCGCATCCATCGCGCGAGCGCCCATCGCAGAGGTGCTGCAAGACGCTTTCGGAGGCAGCGTGCATTTCGCGGCGCCATTTAGGAAGTACTACCGGGGTAGGTGGGATCAACCGGGAATCGACGGCGCTTCCTCCGACCTTATTCCAGAAGGGCACTTCGGAGGCGGGAACAATGTGGCCTACAACTCTTACATTCACCGCTACATGATGCTCAACAGCGACTCGCAAAACTACAGCTACGCCGAGTCGCCCGACGGCCTCCACTGGACAGACACCATCTTCCTGGGCATGTTGGGATATGTCCCGGACATCGCAGGATACTCCGGGCCGATCGGTACCGGCGATGACCCGACGGTGCTGGGGAAAGACTTCTATGTGTATTACACGCAATTCCGAGGACCGTGGCCTGGAGCACAATCCGTAAAGAGATTCACGCTTACGTGCCGGTGGGGGAAGCTACCGGTCGAATGAACATTTCCGCTCGGCAATCGAATGGTCACCTTCGAGCTTCGATTGAATGTTGCAAGGCACATCTCTCCCGAATTTCTGCTGGTTGATCTTGTTAATGAGCTGCTTGCGGAGGATCGGGACGCCGTTCTTTCTCGCGTTCGCGGAGAGGCCAAAGAGATGGACCCGAAGAAGCTCGCGCTTGCGGTTTCTCCCTACGGCGAGTACTCCACGCAGAAAAAGTTTAAGGAGATGTTGCAACATGTCGCCTAAGTCCTTTCTGTGCCAGAGCGACGATCTCGAGGCTCTTGTCGACCTGTTGCCGATAGCGAGAAAATCAATGATCCGGCTCTGGTTGAAAAGGATTACTGGATCATGCATGCCGCCCTTGGGCTTAAGCATGTCGGTCTAACGTTTGAGCTCAAAGGGGGCACGTCACGTTCCAAGGGCTTTGGCGTTATTCATCGCTTTTCCAAGCAGATCGACGTTCGCATTGAACCCTTCGATGGACTCCAAGTAGATACAAACCCGAATCACGAGAAGCCCAATCACGTCGTTTCGCCCTTGCCTGATCGTTCACCACCTTTCATTCATCACTGAAGATCATGGGGGGGGGAACGTCCGAGCCCTCAGGCTCGATGCTTGATCCTTCGCGCGCCAGGTTTGTGCAGAATAACGGCCGCACCCGGGCGGCGCGGCCGGAGGGGAAGCGCTACGGATTGGGTTAGTTCGAGGCGCCACGCCGCGTAGCGCCTCGAATTTCTCTAGGCTAGAAGCGGACGCGACCGCCCAGCTCGATCTGCCGGTTGCCGCCGGGTTGCTCCTGCGCGGAGCCGCTATTCAGAGCGCCGAAACCGGACGCGCCTTCGAAGAGAGCCACGGCGGAGTTGCCAATCGGATCCAGCCACTGATTGTGGTTCAAAACGTTAGCGAACACGCCTTGGAATTCCAAGCTGATGCCCTCCGTGACCCGGAAGTTCTTCTTGATGCTGAAGTCCATATTCCAGTAGGGAAGCCCAGTGAGTATGCCCGTGCCGCCGTCCCGGTTATCTAACCCCAGAATCGGATTACGGAAGCTGTTAATCGCTGCCGTGCCTTGCGCGAAGAGATTCACCGGTAACCCGCTTGAGGGCTGGTTATAGTAGGCGTGACCGGATTTGACGGGTCCAATCGGCACCGCATTTTCGTCTCCAAAGAAGTTGCTGTTATCCCCGGCGCCGTATTCCTGACCGCCTCCGGTCGTGGTCAGAACCTCGACCGGAGAGCCGCTGCCCGCGGTCAAGATAGACGAGAACGTCCATCCGCCTAGCGCCCGTCCCATGAGTCCATGCTGGCCTTTATAGAAGGGCGGCTGGTACACAAGGAACGTGTTGTAGACGAACTTGCGGTTAAAGGTCTGTTGACCGTACATCGTATAGGGATTGAAGGGATCGTCGGGAGTGAATTCACTGGTGGCCTGGACCAGCGCCGCCGTGCCCAGAGCCTTGGACCAGGTGAAGTTCGACTGCATCGTCAATCCCCTCCAGTCCGCCATCTTGACGGAGGCGAAGCCGCCGTTGTAGTTCCCGAAGCCTGTGCTGGCGTTAACACCGACGCCCGACGTCATCTGGGGCCCCAAAGGCCCTGTGGTTGTGTTCATCATGCTGTGCGGGAAGTTGAACGGGCCGCTGTCCAAATCGCTCCACAGGCTCCACACCTGAGCATTGGCGAGAGCACCAGTAGCATTAGGGTTCCCCGCCTGGGAAGCGACCCCTTCATTGAAGACCACAGCCGCGGTGCAACTGCTAAACCCGTTGCAGTACCCCGTGGGTGAGTTCGCCAGCGCCGCCTCGAAGAACGGCTGCGGGGTCACCGCCGCCGCGTTGGCCGCGCAACCGCCGCCAGCCAGACCGGTTACGCCGCCGCAGTATTGCAACACCACATTCTTATACGCCTGGGCGAACTGTTGCCCGCCCAGCGTCATCATGTAAGGCACTGCGTTCAGGTTAATGGGTTGGTACTCATGGGTGATTCTGCGCCCGATGTAGCCTAGTTCCAGCGTGACCTTGCGGGACAACTGGCGTTGAATCGTCAAGTCGAACGAGTCCACCTGGTTGGGCCGGAAGTTCGGATCCAGGGTCTCGGCGGTCGCGGCCGAAATGGCATTGTATCCGGGAAAATCCGGTTGCGGCAGCGTCGGACTGGGCTGCTGTAGTGGGGCAGTCATACCATCCACGCCAATGCGGAAAGCCGTCGCCGGCGTGGCTGTGTTTTCTGTGGCGCCGCAGGTGCCGTTACCGAAGGCACTACCGACGCACTGAACCGGCTGCATGAGGCCCGTGCCCAGCAGGGGCACCAACACCAGATCCACACCGTTCAAGCGCCCGTAGACGCGGCCATAGCCGCCGCGAATGACCGTATCTTCGTGGCCGAACATCTTGCCGCCCAGGCTATTGCTGTCGAAGTGCGGGTTCCAGGCCACGGCGACGCGCGGACTGAACGAGCCGTAGAACGGGTTGTAGGGGTATTTCAGCCCATTCTCGGTATTGCCCACCAGGGCAAAACCGATCTCGGGATTGTAGACTTGGCCCTGCAGCGCAGCCCGCTTCCGATTCGCCAAGTAGGATTCCGCCGAGATTGGCTGATCCGATTGATCGACCAACTCCACCTGCTTGCCCGCCGCTTCCACCGGCGGCATCTCCAGCGTCCAGCCCAAACCGTAAGTCAGGGTGAACGTCGGTTTCATGTGCCAGGTATCGCTAAAATACACGTTGTAATAAGGAATGGTGCTGTTATCGAATGCCGGTGTCAGCGGAGGATTCAAAGTCAGATTTGGGCCACTCCGCGTATAGACAGTCTGGGCGATGGAAACGATGCCCAGCGCCGCCGCGGTAAGGGCGGGGCATCTGGGGATGTCTGGATTCGTGCAAATCGACACGTTGGACGCGAGTTCCGATCCGGAGTCCCCGTTGCCCAACTCGTACACCGGTTGGTAGTTGATGCCGCCGCCATTATCGGTGCGCGAATGGTAGTCCCAATTGTGCTGATAGGTACCTCCAAGCTGGAACAGGTGGTTGCCTTTCAACATGGAAATATCGTCGCGAACCATCTGATCGTGCCCATCCCAGATTCGGTTGCGGGTGTTCTGCGTGTTTACGTTGTAGGGCCCTAAATCCTGGTCTTCGCCGGCGGTTTGGCCGCTAAAAATTTCGAGGGCTCCCCCCAGCGTGGAGGTCTGCGGGGTATCTCCTTGCCGGGCGTACGCCCACCAGTTACTCAGGAAGCTATAGTGGAAATCGTTGGTGGTGCTGGTGCTGATGTTGGTGGTCAGCCCGGCTACTAACAGATGAGACTGCAGCGGCCCCTTGGCTATGGAAGCCGGGGTACCCTTCATGTCTCCGGGGAAGAAACCGCCGATATCGATCTGATTATCGTTGTTCGAGTTCAGCTTGTTCCAACGATAGCTCGACATGAAATGCCATTTGGCCCCAAAATCGTGGTCCACGCGCCCCACTGCGAAGTTGCTGGTGGTGGGCAGGGCAACGTTGGCCGTGAAGCCCAGAATGTTGGCCCCGTCGCATTCGTTCTGCGTGCAGCTAGCATTCGACTGGGGTTCGTAGGTCTTCCAGATCTGCTGAACCAGGGGGTTGATGCCAATCCCACGCGGGTCGACGCTTGCCAAGGAGGTCACGACGCCAGTTACGGGATCTGTTATGTTTCCCGCTATCAAGGCCGGCGAGGGAACGTTCCGATTGATGGTCTCGGAGTTGGGGAAACGGAAACCTTCGTAATTGGCAAAGAAATAAGTCTTACCCCCGAGAAGCTCTTTCGAGACAAGCGGCCCGCCGATCGCCCCGCCGAAGCGGCTGTAATGGAAGCTGGGCAGCGGAACGTGGTTGTAGTCATTCTGCCAACTGTTCGACGACCAGTTGTTGTCTTTATAGTATTCGTAGCCCGTGCCGTGCCAGGCATTGGTTCCGCGCTTGGTGACCACCTTCACTTCGGAACCCGCGGAACTGTTGAAATCGGCAGTCTGGCCCGCGGTGTTTACCTTAAACTCCTCCACGCTGTCCTGCGGCGTGGGCAACACCCCCGTGGGCCCGCCCACCCCTGCTCCCAGGGTAGCCTGAGAGGCCACACCACCGGTCGGATCGCCCGCCATGCTGCTGAAGTACACGTTCTGGCTGCCGTCCATGTCGCTGCTGTTGTTGCCGCCATCCAGCGAGAAGTAGCTCTGGTCGAGCACCGCGCCCGCCACGCTGCCATCGGGACTCACGCCCGGCTGCAACTCGACGAAGGAACTGACGTCGCGGCCCAGGCTCGGCAGGTTATCCAAGGTGAGACTCGTAATGGTGTTGCCTACGGTGGCATTCATGGTTTGCAGTTCGGTGCCAGCGCTAGTCACCTCCACCACCACATTCGCCCCGCCCACCTGCAGAGACAGATTGAGCGTAAGGCTGGCTCCAACTTTCACTTCCTGGTTCTCGGTCTTGGTAGTTGCAAATCCCGCTCTGCTGACTGCAATGCTGTACATGCCCGGGTTAACATCCACATAGATGTACCGCCCAGACGCATTGCTGGTCGTGGTGCGCGCAGTATTGGTCCCAATGTCAGTCAGCGTAACTGTCGCGCCCGCTACGAGCGCGCCGGTTGGATCAGTTACCGAGCCGGCGACTGTGCCGGTTGAGGTTGACTGCGCCCACGCAGGCAGTGAGCTGCCCACACAAACCACCAAAAGCAGAACCAGAGCCAACTTCACGCTGCGGATTTGCATTGCTTCCTCCGACCAATAGATTGAGTGTCGCGACTGACCATGAAAACTAGATGAGTCACTAAACACTTCCACCACGTTGATTGTTTGCAATCGGCGAACCAGAGCGTGGGCGTCACGTTTTCAAGCGGTTACATCAACGGTCAGCTCTGAAGTTATGAAATGCGGGATGCCAACCAGACACTCCTCACAGCGTATATCCTGCGCTTGAAGTTGCGTGACGGTTAAGACCGTCACTGCGTCCTGTAGGACTACACCAAACGGGAAATGAATTTCCAAAAATCCCGATCTCCGGAGATTCCTTGACTCTGGTTATTCGAAGATGCATACTGGTCGGTATGTTAGCTATTAGAAAACGATCGCGACGCAGGCGGACGACCTCGCGGGATCCGGAGCGCACACGAGGACTCCTGTTGCAGGCTGCCTTTCAGGAGATATACCGCTCTGGCTATCGGAGCGCTGACTTGGATGCCATCCTGGCGGCAGCGGGCGTCACCAAAGGCGCGCTGTACTACCACTTTACCAATAAGGAGGCTCTCGGCTATGCGGTGGTGGACGAAATCATCGCGAGTAACCTTCACCAGAAGTGGGTGCAGCCCTTACGAAACGCCGAGGACCCCCTTGACGTTCTGGTCCGCATTATTCAGTCCGAATCGCTGAAAAGAGAAGACGTTCAGCGGGGCTGCCCCTTGCTTAACTTGTCGCAAGAGATGTCAGGTCTGGATGAGGGTTTCCGCAGAAGGACGGCAAGAGTTTATAAGGACTGGCACAACGCCATGGCGGAGGCACTGCGCGAAGGACAGAAGCGCAGGGTAGTGCGGAGTGATATAAACGCGAATGAAACGGCTACGTTCCTGATCGCGGCGTGGGAGGGGTACGTCGCTTTAGGAAAGAATTCGCAGGATCCTCGGATGATGGAATCAGGCCAAAGAAATGTGAGCGGCCACATCGAGTCGCTGCGTCCGGCACGAGGCCGGACGCGAGTGGCAGGCCGGGGATAGCCGCCTTTTGTTGAGCCCGTCAAGTCTTCCTAGTATGCAAGCCGGTTACGATGATTACGCGAAGCCAGATCGCGCGAAACCTGTCGATTTGGGCCATTTTGCTGCCGGAGGTCAGGTCACCGTTGCGGCAACTGACAGTTTTTGCCGGCAATGAATACTCGCAGCCCCCTCCCCAGCGTTGACACTTGTTGCTATAACATACATACTCGTCGGTATGATCGATGCGACACCCAAGTGGAGTGGCGGCATCATAATAGTCGGATCGTCTCAAAATCCGCAGCGAAAGGGGCAATGAATGGGCCGAAGGACAGTCAAGATAATCGGATTAGCAAGCTCCGCTCTTGTTGTCGCGCTGGCTGCGAGCTCGCGAATGCAAGCACAATCCAAAACTTCGTATCCTAGCATGGCCGCGCTTAACCAGTACCTGATGCCGGATCGAAATGCCGAAATAGCCCTGGCACGAAGTGCGGCTCCAGACTCCATATCCCACGATGCAAAGGTTCTGGTTCTTGGGCCGCATGGCTATGAAACTGCCGTCGAAGGCAAGAATGGTTTCGTATGCGTCGTGGAGCGAGGATGGATGGGCCCATTCGATGGTGAATTGGCTGTTAATTTTTGGAACCCTAAGATTCGAGGTCCGATCTGCTTCAATCCGCCGGCGGCCCGCTCCATCCTGCCGATGACGTACAAAAGAACGGAGATGGTATTGGCCGGTCAGTCCAAAGCTCAGATCATCGACGGCATCAAGACATTCATAAAGCAAGACCTGCCGCCCCTGGAGCCTGGAGCCATGTGCTACATGATGTCGAAACAACAGTATCTTACCGATGACGACCACCACAACTGGATGGCTCACCTGATGTTTTACACTCCGCTCATGGACGGTGCAGTTTGGGGTGCAGATCTGTCCAACTCTCCCGTCATGCTGAATCCACAGTTCAGTGGCGCTCCGGAACCAATCGACGTATTCATGGTGCCAGCGGGCTGGTGGTCGGATGGAACGGCGGACCCAGTCAGGGTCAGGTAGGGATACACCGCTGTGCGAGGGAATGGGCCGATGGTATCAAGCGTGGTGTATCTCTCTTGCCGGCTATCGTTTCTTCTCTGCCGGTTGAGCAGCAAGTTCTGATAGTCGAAGCTGAAGTCAGCCAATGGAGACACGGTAGCCAACGGCAGCGAGAGCCTGAGGATGTCGAGGGAGCAGGATGAACCGGAAGTAGACGCCGATTGACGGCCGTTCAGGTCACGATGAACTTCGGGCAGTGGAGCAGTAACGAAACCGGCGATGGAGGTATTTTGGATAACGGCGATCCGCAGATTCGTGAAGTCGTACCCCAGACACGGACGCTTGCGATGGGGAAATCTGCGCGGATTGCAATCAGAGCCAAGGGGAGAATTCTCTTCATCGATGCGGCGGACGTTATCGCGGTGGAAGCCAAAGGAAACTATGTCTTGTTATTGCAAACTTCAAGTTCGCATATGCTGCGAGAGTCTATCTCGACCATGGAGGAAAAGCTCAATCTGCATGGGTTTGTTCGAATTCATCGATCAGTGCTGGTGAACGCGGCATTGGTTGAAGAGATTCATCCATTGTCGGCGGGCGATTATGCGCTCCGCGTGCGGGGAGGAAGGGAGTTCACAGCCACTCGTACTTACAAAAAGAATCTGCGACTACTGGCGCAGTTGTGGATCGGTATCGAGAATTTTGCCGGCGAGTAGGAGCTGTTATCCGTCTAACTGTCCGCGCAAAGCTTGCCGTATAGGTACACGAGCAGCCCCGCCAACTCATGATCTTTGACGATACCTTAGACCTCGGACAGATTTACTGCATCGAGAGGCGAGCTTTGGTTGGGGCCGGACATTACGATCTGGTGACGCCGCTCCGGGTGCGCCGAATACACAGGACGGCAGCCAGAAGTTTTAGACGGTTCCGCCAGAACTACCCTCTATCCGGGCACGCAATGCAAGTGGACGTTGTATGCGAAATGTGCAAATGCCGCTTCCAGCACGGCTTTTCGCGAAGTCCTGATTTTGGCAAGTGGGGAAGTAGTTCACTCGGTTCGAACGCTGCCTTATAGCTCCAATATCTCTTTATACCTCAAGCATTTACATCGTTACCCGTTGGTCGCTTTCTGACACGAAATTTGCTCGCGTGAAAGAACTAGCCTAGAGGCCGAGGTCACACAATCCTTGATGGTTTTCGGGACGTCGCCCGAGTGCCCAGTGGTATTTGCGATCGGCCTCCAAAATGGGGAGGTCGTTGATTGATGCATACCTTGACGCCATGAGACCATCGTTATTGAACTCCCAGTTCTCATTGCCATAGGAGCGATACCAGTGACCCGAGTCATCGTGCCACTCGTAAGCGAAGCGCACGGCAATGCGGTTTCCCGTGAATGCCCACATTTCCTTGATGAGCCTGTAGTCGAGTTCTTTGGCCCACTTGCGAGAGAGGAAAGCAATAATTTCGCTTCGCCCGTTGATGAACTCCGAGCGGTTCCTCCATCGTGAATCGATGGCGTAGGCCAGAGCCACTTTTGCCGGATCGCGAGTGTTCCAGCCATCTTCGGCGAGACGCACCTTCTGAATCGCGCTCTCGCGGGTGAACGGAGGCAAAGGGGGACGGGCTGCGATCGTTGCAGTCGCCAAGATTTCTTCTCCTAAGGCCGCTTCAACTCAATTGTTGAATGAAGCAATTCCTTCGGCCTTCGATCTTTCAAGTTGCGGCACGCATCATAGCACGACGGATCAGTTTGAAATGCCTCATCCAGTGCGCCGCGCCTGCAACTCTCCGCGTGAACCGACAAAGTCTCGGACCAATGCGGCGATCTCGTCAGCCGCCGTGTCCAACGCGAAATGCCCGGCATCGAGAACGTGCACTTGAGTTTTCGGAACATCCTTGCGGTAGCGCTCTGGTTCGCCGAGGTCAAACGAGAGGTCATACTTGCCCCAGATCACCAGCAGGCGCGGCTGCTTCTCGTGTATGCAGGCTTGCCACCTGGGATCGTTGTCGACGTTGGTGCGGTAGTCGTAGAAGAGGTCGCTCTGAATCTCGACCTGGCCGGGCTGATTGAGAAAAGCAAATTCATCGGTCCACAGATCGGGGTCATAGCGTTCCACGGTGGGATCGCTTCCGACATGGCGCGTCCGCGTCGTCTGCAACGACAGGGGCTTGCTATGAAGCGCGTCTTCGTTGGGGGCGCGCGGTCGGCCCAAAAGGCCCGACGCGTCTTCCAGATCGCGCCCAGACTCTCGTTGTGCGCCACAGCATCCTGGACGATGAGACCGTCGATCCGGTCCGGATGGGTTAAGGCCATACGAAAACCCACAGGGCCGCCGTAATCCTGCCTATAAAGCGTGTAGCGCGAGAGCCCAAGAGCTTCGGTGAAGTGATTCATGGTTTCGGCGATGTGATCGAACGTGTACGCGAATTTTCTCGGGTCTGGCCAGTCGCTGTGTCCGAAGCCGGGCTAATCGGCGACTCGGTGATAGCGACGGAAAGCCGAGAGAACAGGAGATCGAACATCGTGATGAGGAAGGAAGCCCGTGCAACAGCAAAAGCGTCGGCGCGTCTTTTGGCCCAGCCTCTCTGTAATAGATGGAGAGTCCATCTACCTGTAGGGTGCGATGAAAAGTCGGGTGTTTCACGGGACGTTCGTTCTCCTGGCTTGGGCCGGCAGGCGAGATGTTGCGAGCATCATAGATAACACCATCACCGTACGAGAAATCTGCGAAAATCAGGGCGAACGGGACAAGTAGAAAGGGTGCATGGTTTACCTCCGGGTCAGAGGTCCTATGCAGCTTTGTCGGTGATATTTGACATTTCTATTCTCTTTTTCTCCTTATTTAAGGGTTTGCTTTTCACGGCGGGCTGCGCTCCACTGAATGATAGGCCCGGCGATTTCAGAAACATCCTCGACCAAAGAGGTCAAAAAAGCCGATACATCGGTGCAAGTCGAAAGATTGGCGCTTTGCCCGGCCCACATAGGTACAAGATCAGCTCGGCCCGCAGCCTCTGCAGCAATCGCGAGATTTCTGACGAGTTCTCGTTGTAGCGGATATGGCAAGATCTCGGTTCCGTTTCGGTCCAAGTCCTCCATCACCCGGTTGTGGACAGCCCGTGCGAGTCTTCCCGTGAATCCTTTCGTCAAGGCAGTATGTCCGGCATTGCGTCGTCGCAGAGTTTCGCGATGAAGGCGGCTGGCGCCAGATCCTTCGCACGCCAGGAATACCGTTCCCATTTGGACGGCCTCTGCGCCGAGAGCCAGGGCGGCGATTACACCTCGTGCATCTCCTATTCCCCCCGCGGCAATTACTGGAACATCGACGATATCGACGACCTGTGGGACTAGCGACAGCGTGCCGGTGAGCGAATCCTCCGCCGGCCGGAGAAATGAGCCGCGATGTCCCCCTGCTTCGAAGCCAGAAGCGACAATTGCGTTCACACCGGCTTCCTGAAGTGCTGCAGCCTCGTCGGGCGTTGTCGCGGTGCCGATGGTGACGATGCCTTTCGCCCGGCACTCATCCAAGATTTGTCTTGCCGGAATTCCGAAGATGAAGCTGAATGCCGGTACGTTTGCGTCCAGTAGCACGCGGGCCTGATCTTCAAATCGCTTCGGCGAATATGGCTGGTAGGTTGGACGAGGTGCCCCTAAGGCAGCGAGATCAACGACTAATGGAGCTAGGCTCCTGTTGAATCCGTTTTCATCTGCTGTTCGCGCACCTTCATCCTCCATTGACACCCACAAGTTCATCGCGAACGGTTTGGACGTAAGGGAGCGAATCTCTGCGATCACGTCTTTGATGGCGTTGGGTGGCAAGCTGTGCGCGCCAAACGATCCGAGTCCGCCAAAGTTGGACACTGCGGCCGCCAATCTTTGCGATGACAATCCGCCAAGCGGACCTTGAATGAGGGGATACTCGATTCCGAGCTTTGTGGTGAGCCGGTTCTGGTTCCATGAAGCAGGCATGATCATCCCTTGTAAGGAAGGCATTGCACCGAACGTTGAGCTAGCGTCGATGCGCTGGAATCTGGCACTCTCTGATTTTGGTTTGATCGCTTTTACCGACTCACTTCTTTCTTCCCCTCGAGTGCCCGGCAGAAGAAGTTTCAGAAGCACTTCATCAGAAAACGCATTCTGACCTGAGATCACCTCGCGATCTTGAAGGACGTAGCTCTTCCATGGAGCGACCACACTTACGTCACCGCCCGCCGCACGCAAGGCGAAGTCCGGGTAGAAGAACACCTTACCACCAATCTCAATCGGCTCCCGCTGCTGCTCTTCCGCCGTCGAAAAGATGGTCATCTTATATCCAGAATATATCCAATCTTGAGTCTTTGCCCGCGCTCCAGCGGTATCGCCCGCTTTCAGCGCGTCGACTACTTCCGACGCATTCGGAAGAGGCGCGAGAAGTGAAATCGGTCCATGGCAGAGCACTGCCGTGGTTTTGGACGTTTTATGAAAGTGTCTCAGCACGGTGCCAGCGTCCGGATCATCGAGAAGATCGATCATGGGGCCATGGCCGCCGGGGATCTCGGCCTTTGGGATTTGGGTTGCGACTGCTTTGCATTCTGATTCACGCGGGCCTGGAGGGATCGAGATGAAAGGGTTGTTCCTATCTTTTATAGTTGGTCTCGGTGTGGCTATTCTGTATGGGCTCATCCGAGTCAAGAGCCCAGCGCCGCCCATTGTAGCGTTGCTCGGCCTGTTGGGAATGGTGCTTGGCGAACAGTTGGGAATATGGATTCATACAAAGAAGCCCGATGTTCCGCGTGCTGCGGCCATCTGCCTGGTCGGCGAGTCCTACGATTCGGCGGCATCCGTCCGAAGCCCTTTAGCAGCGTCAGCGCCCGAGGTTGTCGAGCAAATTAAGTGATTGTCAATTTAGGAGAAGAGAATGCGCTTCAACAAAAGTTCCGTTGCAACGTGGGTTGCGCTACTTTTGACGCTCGGTCTCGCGATCGGATCTCAACATGTCAGCGCTTTTGCCCAAAGTGCGCAGACAGCCGAAACCGTAGCCGTTGCCGTAGGGCCGCAGTACGACACTACACATGTCTACGTGGCTCCGGAAGATTTCGATCGCTTCGTCGCGAGTTTGATAGCGACATTTGGCGGCACAACGGCCAAACAGGGAGTCTTCACTATAACTCCGACCCAGAGCAGCACCATGTCGCAACTGGTCCTGACGCCCGTGGGAACGGTGTCTGTGTTCGGCTTCAAAACACCGATCCCATATCCTTTTGGATCGGAGCGTACAGGCTATCTGATCACTGATATGGACGAAGCGATCCGCCTCGCCAAGTCTGCTGGTGGGGATGTTGTGGTCGCTCCTTTTAACGACCCCATCGGTCGAGACGCGATTATTCAATGGCCAGGTGGTGTGAACACGCAACTGTATTGGCACACCACTGCGCCGTCCTTTACACCGCTCCAGACAATCCCCGAGAATCGGGTGTATGTGTCACCAGACAGGGTGGATGCCTTCGTGCGCAGCTTTCTTGCTTTCTCTCACGGAAGCGTTGTCTCGGATGAGGCGGGAGCGCCAGGGGTTGAGATCGGAAGGCCTGGGGAAACCTACCGGCGAGTGCGCATCGAATCAAAGTTTGGGAAGTTGACTGCGCTCGTTACCGACGGCCACCTTCCATATCCCTATGGCCGGGAGATGACGGGATATGAGGTGGCGAATCTCGCGGAGACCCTTGCCAAGGCTAAGGCGGCTGGTGCAGATATCCTCCTCCCTCCGTACAAGACCGACGAGCGAGATGCCGTTGTTGTCAGGTTTCCGGGAGGATACGTCGCTGAGATCCACTCAGGCACAAAGAAATAGGACACATAACGGATGATGCGATAGAACAAGCAGAACCGCGCACGGCATGACAACGAAGACACAGATGCGAACCGTCCTCATATTGATCGTCATGTCTTCCGTGAGTTCGCTGTTCTCGCAAGGACAATCGATTCCGACGAATGAATCCCCGCCCCCGGCACGAATCTATCACTTACTTCGCGAGGACGACGACTGGAGTTTCCTTGCCGATTCAGCGGAGCGACAGGATTTTTGGGATCCTATCAAATACATTCCCCTGCGATCGGGCCGGAATGGCTGGTTCCTATCTATGGGCGGCGAAGCACGCGAGATGTGGGAACAGATTGGAAACGATAACTGGGGCCAAGAGCCGTACATGAACGGCTATTTCGACGAACGGTACATGTTTTATTTTGACGTTCACTACGGCACGCACGTTCGCTCGTTCGTTGAACTGAAAAGCGGTTTGAATTCTTACCGGATCGGCGGCCCGAGGCCGATCGACGAAAAGAAGCTGGATTTCCAGGCCGCATTTCTCGAGGTCGGAACGGGTGATGATCGGAGCTGGTTCAAGTTCAGAGCTGGCAGGCAGGAGATGGAATACGGCTCTGGCCGCCTGATCGATGTGCGGGAGGGGCCAAACGTCCGCTTAAGTTTCGACGGATTCAAGGTAAGGGCCGGTATCGATTCTTGGCAGATTGACGGCTTCGCCATGCGGCCCGATCTGGACAACCCCGGCCTTTTTGATAATGCCCCCAATCATACGGTCGGATTCTGGGGAGTGTATGGCGTCCGACCTCTCAAAAAGAGCCTGACACTGGATACCTACTAACTCGGTCTCG
>Ga0209624_10000404_pt1 | contig 38143 bp, 33 predicted proteins | sample JacPinW_OM2H0_O1_FD_188565 | JGI IMG/M metagenome (GOLD analysis project Ga0209624, IMG submission 188565) | Forest soil microbial communities from Algoma, Ontario, Canada - Jack Pine, Ontario site 1_JW_OM2H0_O1 (SPAdes) (version 2) | ecosystem: Environmental > Terrestrial > Soil > Boreal...
CGAATATATGGCCAACGCCCATTGCGCCGATGCGCTGGTGTGCATCTCGAACTGCGACAAGATCACGCCCGGCATGCTGATGGCGGCGATGCGCCTCAACATCCCGGCGGTGTTCGTCTCCGGCGGCCCGATGGAGGCGGGCAAGGTCAAGCTCTCGACCGGCTCGCGCACGGTCGACCTCATCGACGCGATGGTCGCCGCGGCGGATTCCAAAGTCTCCGATGCCGACGTCGCGGTGATCGAGCGATCGGCCTGCCCGACCTGCGGCTCGTGCTCGGGCATGTTCACCGCCAATTCGATGAACTGTCTCACCGAGGCGCTGGGCCTGTCGCTGCCCGGGAACGGCACGGTGGTGGCCACTCACGCTGACCGGCGGCGCCTGTTCGTCGAGGCCGGTCACCTCGTCGTCGATCTTGCGCGGCGCTGGTACGAAGAGGGCGACGAAGGGGCGCTGCCGCGCGGGATCGCCACATTCAAGGCGTTCGAGAACGCGATGTCGCTCGACATCGCCATGGGCGGCTCGACCAACACCGTCCTGCACTTGCTCGCCGCCGCGCACGAGGGCGAGATTGACTTCACCATGGCCGACATCGACCGGCTGTCGCGACGGGTGCCCTGCCTGTGCAAAGTCGCCCCGTCCGTGGCCGATGTGCATGTCGAGGACGTCCATCGCGCGGGCGGGGTGATGGGCATTCTGGGCGAACTGGATCGCGCCGACTTGCTTAATCGCGACGTCAGGATGGTGCACGCCGAGTCGCTCGAGCACGCGCTGTCGCGCAACGACATTAAGCGCGAAAGCGGCAACGCTACGCGCGAGTTCTTCCTTGCCGGGCCCGGCGGCGTGCCGACCCAAGTCGCATTCAGCCAGTCGGCTCGTTACCCGTCACTCGACGAGGATCGCGCCAAGGGCGTCATCCGCGATTCGGAGCATGCCTTCTCGAAGGACGGTGGCCTCGCGGTGCTGTACGGCAACATCGCGCTCGACGGCTCGATCGTGAAGACGGCAGGGGTGGACGCCGGCAGTCTCAAGTTCCACGGCCCCGCGCGCATCTTCGAAAGCCAGGACGATGCGGTCCAGGGAATCCTCGGCGGCAAGGTGGCCGCGGGCGACGTCGTCGTGATCCGCTACGAGGGGCCGCGCGGGGGCCCTGGCATGCAAGAGATGCTCTATCCGACCAGCTATCTCAAATCGCGCGGGCTCGGCAAAGCTTGCGCCCTGGTCACCGACGGACGTTTCTCCGGCGGCACGTCCGGCCTCTCGATCGGCCACGTCTCGCCGGAAGCCGCCGAGGGCGGCGCGATCGGCCTGATCGAGGAAGGCGACATGATCGCGATCGACATTCCCGCCCGGTCGATCAACCTCCTCGTCGTCGAGGCCGAGCTCGGCCGGCGCCGTGCGGCGATGGACGCTAAGGGCGCGAGCGCTTGGAAGCCCTCGAAGCCTCGCAAGAGGGCGGTGTCCACGGCTTTGCGCGCCTACGCCGCGTTCGCGACCAGCGCCGCGCGCGGCGCGGTGCGGGAAGTGCCGTAAAGCCTTTTCATGTTCAAGGCGCTCAGCGCACGGTCGATCGCTTCGCGCCTGTTTCTCTCTGCGGCGTTCTGGAGCATCCTCATCCTCGCGCTCGCAGGACTGGGTTTGAGCGCGCTCAACAAACAATGGACCGAAGCCAATTTCGACGACCAGCTTGGGGTCTACCTCAAAGCGCTGGTCGCCAATGTTGCGGTCCCGAATGAGGAGGGGAAGGCGGGTGCGCCTGCGGCGATCGCGCCGCAATTCGAGCTCGCGTTCTCGGGCTGGTACTGGCAGATCACTCGGACCGATGTGAACCCGCCGGAAATCCGCGCTTCGAAGTCGCTGTTCGCGACCCAATTGCCGCAACTGGTCGCGGTGGGCGATGATCCGGGCGCAATCCTTAGCGGCTACGCGGTCGGTCCGGGCGGACATCAGGTGAGGATGATCCAGCGCCAGATCGACGCCGGCGATGACGGGCGCTTTCTGGTCCAGGTCGCCGCTCCCGGCGACGCGATCCAGGGTCAGGAGCGCAGCTTCGAATTGGGCCTCGCCGCGACGTTCCTGACGCTGGCGTTGGCGCTGATCGGCTCAACGGCGCTCGCGGTTCGATTCGGCCTGCGCCCACTGAGAGTCCTCCGGGAAGGCGTGGCCGCGATCCGCCGCGGCGAGGCCGAACATATAGCCGGCGAATTTCCGCAGGACGTCGCTCCGCTGGCGACAGAGGTCAATCAGCTGATCGACGCCAACCGCGAGATCGTCGAGCGTGCGCGCACCCAGGTCGGTAATCTCGCCCATGCGCTCAAGACGCCGCTTAGCGTGCTGATGAACGAGGCCGATTCAGAGAGTCCAAGCCTATCTGAGAAGGTGCGCGAACAGGCCGAGATCATGCGCCGGCAGGTGACGTTCTACCTCGACCGCGCGCGCGCCGCCGCCCGCGCCAGGACCTTTGGCGCAGCGACCGAGGTCAAGCCGGTCGTCGAGGGACTGGTCCGTACTTACGAGAAGCTGCACGGCGAGCAAGTCCTGACCTTCGACGTCGAGTTGCAGCCCGGCCTCAGGTTTCGGGGGGAGGCCCAGGATCTGACCGATCTGATCGGCAACCTGCTGGACAATGCGGGAAAGTGGGCGCGCGAGCGGGTCTCGATTCACGCCGCCCGCGCGATCGCGGCCGAAAAGGATCCCGGCGCTTTTCTCGTCGCCGAGATCGACGACGATGGGCCAGGTCTCGACAGAAGCGCGCGCGCGGCGGCGATCGAGCGGGGAAAGCGGCTTGACGAGTCGAGGCCCGGCTCCGGCCTCGGCCTGTCGATCGTCGTCGAACTCGCCTCGATCTACGGCGGCTCGCTCGAGCTCGACGAAAGCCCGCTCGGAGGCTTGCGAGCGATCTTGAGGCTGCCGTGCGTCTGAAGTCTTATTCCGCCATCGGCGAACCTCAAACGACTGGGAGAATCGGATCAATGCGGGCGAGCCTTCTCATCATCGCGCTTGGGTCGATCGGACTTGCTGGCTGCCAAAGCGTCGGGTCGAACGGCGCGCCGCCTGTCACCGGCTCGACGACGCCAGCCGGCGCCGCAACGTCAAGTGTTGCGCCCACGCCGACAGGGATACCCGCTCCCGCGATTCCGACCGGGGCGGCGCTCGGCGGCGTCCTCGGTGGGCCGGTTGGCGCGTCACTGACAGACGGCGACCGCCAGGCGGCTTGGGACGCGCAGGTGGCGGCGCTCGATTCGGGTCAGAAACGCTCGTGGCGCGGCGCGAAGGGCGTCTTCGGCTTTGTCGAGCCAGGCGGTGCGACGGGTGACGGCTGCCGCGCCTATTCGCAGAGCATTTACGTGGCCGGGCGGCCGAACCGCGGCAAGGGCGTGGGTTGCCGACAGCCGGACGGAAGCTGGAAAATGACAAGCTGAGGTTTTAAAGGGCACTCGCGCCAAGCCGCCTCTCCAATTTCCTATGACTGTTCCGTCACGCGTGACGCGGTCGGCCCGGACAAACTTGGACAAGCGCGCCAGGCGGCCCCCGGCGACGGCCGCCAAGGAGCTATTTCCAGTGCTAACCGATTTCATCGGATCGCGGATCGACAGGCACACGTAAACTTGTGCGCAGCGTGGCGAGGAACGGCTGGTCGGGTGCATCCAAACGCAAAGCGTGCTCTAGCGGACGCAGCCGACGAGCTCTTTTTCCTCGATCGTGAACACCTTGCCCGCCTCGATGCGGACTCCCTTGGCCATGCATATGCGTCCGTCGGCGAGCTTGAGCCGCGCATCATAGGAGCCGCTCTTCACCCCGGTCACTTTCAGCCGCTCGTCGTGGTCGACGTCGCCATCGGGATCGTTCGCGCATTGGTTGGAGCCGAACGCCGACGTGCCGGCAGGCGCGAGCTCGAGCGACTTCACGGTTGACGACGTCAGGTTCCAGAAGCTCGTGTCCTTCGCCGCGGCAGGTTGGGCGAGTAGGGTGGCCGCGACGCCAAAGAGAATTGCGTATTTCATCGTCCCTCCCTGAGAGCCTCGGCTGCGCGCCGGGGCTCGATATGTGATGACCATGGCGCCCCGCGGCGCCAGACACAACGCTTGCTACGCCGCGTCACGTATGGGGCCGCGTCGCCTGAACTCGAGCGCGCCGTCCTCGATCGCCGCAAAGCGCAAGGCCATGACGTCGAGGGCGTAATTCTGATTCATCCGCCAGGGTTTCCCTGTCCCTTGTTTGGGCAGCAGATGCTTCGCCCTCTCGATATAGCCTGAGGTAAGGGGCAGCGTCGGTCCGTCTGCAATCGCTGTATCCCCCCGGCGTGGGGTGCAAATTGCATACCCTCGGCGATCCATATGGCTCAGGAGCCGGCAGACATATTCGGCGATCAAATCCGACTTGAGCGTCCAGGAGGCGTTGGTATAGCCGAAGATGGACGCCAGATTCGGGATGTCGCTGAACATCACGCCCTTATAGGCGGTCGTGGTCGCGATATCGACTGGCGCGCCGTCGACCTCGATGGCGACGCCGCCCATGAGCCGCACGTTGAGTCCGGTCGCCGTGACGATGATGTCGGCCGCGATCTCCTGGCCCGAAGTGAGCCGCAGGCCTGTCTCGGTGAAGGTTTCAATCTCGCCGTTGACGATCGACGCCTTACCTGCGCGCATGGCTGCGAACAGGTCGCCGTCCGGGACGATGCACATCCGCTGGTCCCAAGGATTGTATCGGGGTTCGAAATACTCAGCGGCGTTGAACTCCGGGCCAATCTCGGCTTGCGCAAGCTTAATGATTTGCGCCCGCACGGCGGCCGGTTTGCGACGCGAGATGCGATAAAGGTACATCTGCAAGAGGATGTTCTTCCACCGCACGGCGGCGTGCGCGGCCCGTGCAGGCAGCCACTGTTTGAGCCGTTCGGCGATCGCCTCCTCGGCCGGCCGAGCGACGACGTAGGTTGGCGACCGCTGCAGCATGACGATGTGTGCGGCTCGTGGCGCCATCGCCGGAACGATCGTCACCGCCGTCGCGCCGCTGCCGATGACGACCACGCGCTTGCCGTCGTGCTTCAAATCTTCGGGCCACTTCTGCGGATGCACGACGCGGCCACCGAAGCGCTCTATTCCCGGCCATCCCGGCATGTAGCCTTCGTCGTATTCGTAGTAGCCCGTGCACAGAAAGAGAAAGTTGCAGGATAACCTGAGCTTCTGGCCGTCTGGACCGTCAACGTCGAGCGCCCAGCGGGCGTCGGCGGTCCGCCACGACGCCCAAAGGACTTTGAGGCCGAAACGAATGTGGCGATCGACGCCGTAGGCTTTCGCGGTTTCGGCCAGATAGCGGAGAATCGAGGGGCCGTCGGCGATCGCCTTCGAATCGTCCCATGGACGGAACGCGTAGCCGAATGTCGACATATCCGAGTCCGAGCGAATGCCCGGATAGCGAAAGAGGTCCCAGGTGCCCCCAATCGCGTCACGCGCTTCGAGGATGGCAAAGGTCGTTTTTGGTCGCTTCCGAACGAGATGGCAGGCCGCTCCGATTCCTGAGAGGCCAGCGCCGATGATGAGAACCTCGAAATGCGCGCCCACAGCATTGACCGGCGAGGGATCGTCATGGCCATGCGTCGCCAGGACTCCATCGTTCATGCTTCGCCTCCATTCGGGACAGCGACGCCCCGCGGCGGCAATTCTATTTGAATTAACGCCGGCTTCGCCACCGCCGAGAAGGTCGTATCGCCCCGGGTCCAACTTTCATGGTAAGGGGCTCGGCCATGAAGCCCCCATCGTTCCCAGCCTTCGCCATTTGCGGGCTTGACGAACTCATCGGCCACCAAGGCCGCGGCGTCACCCATGTTCTTTCGATCCTTGACCCCGACTGGCCCGATCCCGCGGCGTTCCAGGCATTCGATCCGCACTTTCGCGCCACGTTCCGCTTTCACGATGCGATCGAGCCGGGCCCCCGTCTTCTGTTGCCGCAGAGGGCGGACGTTGAGGCGATCCTTACCTTCGGCCGCGACGCGGTCGAAGCAGGGAGCCTGCTGATCCACTGCCACGCCGGCATCTCCCGCTCGACGGCCGCCACGTTGATGATCCTGGCGCAGGCTCACCCGCACGAAGGCGAGGATGAGCTCGCTGGGCGAGTGTTGCGGAATAGACCGCAGGCGTGGCCGAACTCGCGCATGATCGCCTTCGCCGACGAGCTGCTCGATCGCCGCGGCCGGCTTATGGCCGCGACCGCCGGCGTCTACGCGCGGCAACTCGCGATTCGCCCAGAACTCGCCGACATCATGCGCCGGGGCAATCGCGGGCGCGAGGTGGAGCTTGGCCTGCGCGGAAGGCAACCCGGCCCATTCGAGCGGGCCATTCAGGTCGTTCCCGGCTTCGCGGTGAACGAGGATTTGGACTGATGCCCGACTTCGGGGCCTATCAGATCGAAATCTACCTTGCCGGACTGAGCGGCCGCTTGCCCTCGTTCCCTATGCGCTTCGGCGAGCTGGAGGCCAAGGCGCACGCAGCGATGCCGGCGAGTCTCGTTTCTTACGTCGCCGGTGGCTGCGGGGACGAGCGCACCCAGGAGGCTAACGTCGAGGCGTTCGACAAATGGGGGGTCATGCCTCGGATGTTCGTCGGCGCCAAGCAGCGCGACCTGTCGATCGAACTCTTTGGCATGAGGCTGCCGTCGCCTTTGTTCATGAGCCCCATCGGCGTGATCGGGCTCTGCGCCCAAGACGGCCATGGCGATCTGGCGACCGCGCGCGCCGCCGCGCTGACCGGCGTGCCCATGGTCGCCTCGACCCTTTCGGTCGATCCGCTCGAGGCGGTCGGCGCCGAGTTCAAAGCGACGCCCGGCTTCTTCCAGCTCTACACCCCGACCGATCGCGAGCTGGCGGCAAGCCTTGTGGGACGCGCCGAGCGGGCCGGTTTCAAGGCGATCGTGGTGACGCTCGACACCTGGGTGACCGGCTGGCGGCCGCGCGATCTCTCGACCGCCAACTTTCCACAATTGCGAGGCCATTGCCTCGCCAACTATTTTTCCGATCCGCGCTTCGCGAAATTAATCGGCGGGCCGCCCGAGAAGGATCCGCGCGCCGCGGTTGCGACATGGGCTGCGATCTTCGGCAATCCGCTGACCTGGGACGATCTGCCCTGGCTGCGTTCGCTCACGAAGCTGCCGCTGATCATGAAGGGGATTTGTCATCCCGACGACGCGCGGCGCGCGATCGACGGCGGCGTCGACGGAATCTATTGTTCCAATCATGGCGGCCGCCAGGCCGACGGCGGCATTCCGGCGCTCGACATGCTGCCCGCGGTGGTGAAGGCGGCCGGGAGCGTGCCGGTCATGTTCGATTCTGGGATCCGATCGGGGACGCACGTCGTCAAGGCTCTCGCGATGGGCGCGGGGGCGGTCGGGATCGGCCGCCCCTATGCCTACGGGCTAGCGCTGGGCGGGACCGACGGAATCGTCCACGTGCTGCGGTCTCTGCTCGCCGAGGCCGATCTCCTGATGGCCGTCGACGGATATCCGACCCGCGCCGACCTCAAGCCCGAGGCGTTGCAGCGCGTGGAGCGTTGACAAAAGAGCGTTGGGCGCGCCTGGAAGGCCGAAGATCTTATTTTCGGTCCCGGATTAGAGCGAGTTACTTTGGAGAGACGCACCCAGGCGGAACGGCCCCGGTGACAATCTCTTGCAGAAAATCAGAAATTTGGTTAAGCTTGCCGCATGAGCAATCCGTCCCTTCGCCATGCGCAAATCGTGGGCAGCCGTCTCGACGGATCTTTCGCGACGACAAAGCGCGAGGAAAACTTTTTGTCAGGTTTCTTCGCGTAACCCATTGATAAGTCTCGATCCGGACGAGAGAATCCAAGGAAATCCAAGGAAATACAACGCCAAAAATTTGTGGTTTTCGCAGCAAAACGGCGATGCGCCAAGAAAACCCAAATCGGGGTTGATCAGTCTGAATGGAGAGCCGGCCAGCGAGACGGAGCCAAACCGGCTCCATCCAAAGGCGAAGCGCTCTAGGCCTTCGCTGGCGCCGGATTCCGCCACGGGCCGTCAGCGCCGATGAGCGCGGTCGCAGCCTCCGGTCCCCAGCTTCCGGGCGCGTATTCCTGAACCGCCGGAGGGTTCGTCAGGATCGGCTCCACGATGCGCCATTGGGCGTCGATTGTGTCCTCGCGCCCGAACAGCTCGTTGTTGCCGCGCATCGCGTCACCGAGCAGGCGTTGGTATGGCGGCATGTCCGACCCGGCGCGTTGCATCAGGGAGAGTTCGACATTGTCGCCGGTCATGCGCTCTCCAGGATGCTTCATCCGCAAGCCAATTGCAGAGCCGACGTCTGGGCTCAGCCGCGCACGCATGTAATTGGCTGACGGGTCTAAGGTCTCGCCGAACGTCGAGCGAGGGGGCGCTTTGAACTCGACGGTGACCTCGGCGGCGGTCAAAGGCATGCATTTGCCGGCGCGGATATAGATGGGCACTCCCGCCCATCGCCAGCTGTCCACGAACAGTTTCACCGCGACAAACGTTTCGGTCGTTGAATCCGGACGCACGCCTTTCACATCGCGATAGCCCTTATATTGCCCGCGCACCACGCTCGCGGCGTCGAGCGGACGAATCGCCTTCAAAACCGCCGCTTTCTGGTCTCGTTGCGCCTCGTGCTCTTCGCCGGTCGGGGCGTCCATCATCACATTGGAAAGAACCTGAAGCATGTGGTTCTGAACCACATCGCGAAGGGCGCCGACGGCGTCATAGAAGCTGCCCCGGTCCTGAACGTCGAACGCTTCCGCCATGGTGATCTGGATGCAGCGGACATAGTCGCGGTTCATGAGCGGCTCGAACATCGCGTTGGCGAACCGCGTGTAGAGGATGTTCTGGACCGGCTCCTTTCCCAGATAATGGTCGATCCGAAAGATAGAGTCTTCCGGAAAATGCTCGAGCAAAATGTGGTTGAGCGCCTGCGCCGATTGGCGATCGCGGCCGAACGGTTTCTCGACGACGAGGCGCGCGTCGACGTTGAGACCGCTCTGGGCGAGCGCCGAGACGACAATGCCAAACAGGCTGGGGGGAATCGCAAGATAGTGCAACGGCCGCTTGGCGCCGCCGAGCGCCTGCTTCAGTTTTGCGAAGGTCTGCGGATCGTTGTAGTCGCCATCGACATATCGCAGAAGGCGCAAGAGCTTATCAAGCTTGGCCGCGTCGGCGCCGCCGTGCTTTTTGATGCTGTCTGTGGCTCGTCCCTTGAGCTGTTCGACTGTCCAGCCTGCCTTGGCGACGCCGACGATAGGCACATTGACGCCTTCGTCGCCGACGAGGCCCAAAAGCGCCGGGAAAATCTGCTTGAAGGCGAGATCGCCGGAAGCGCCGAAGAACACCAGGGCGTCGGACTGGGCGGCCTCCATCTCACCTCCTGCGGTATTTCAGTTGGGTTCGGGCCGATCGTCGACACGGCGGCTTACTGCCCCCAGTCTAATCACACTCTTATCGACATGGCCACTTGAAGCCTGTTGACGACATCGCCCTCCGGGACCTGTGCGTGGTAGACGTCCTACTGCGCGCGCGCCCACAATCTCACGGAGCAGGAGACGTAAGACATGGCAAAGATCGGTTTCATCGGTCTCGGCATTATGGGGCGCCCGATGGCCGGCCACCTTCTGGAAGGTGGTCATGAGCTTTTCGTTCACACCCGCCGCGCTCCGCCGAATGAGCTGATCGACAAGGGCGCGGTCGCATGCGCCAACGGCAAGGAAGTCGGTGAGAAGGCCGAGGTGATCATCGCCATGGTTCCCGACACGCCCGACGTCGAGACGGTTCTCTTCGGCGCCGCAGGCGTCGCGGAGGGGCTTTCGGAAGGCAAGATCGTCGTCGACATGAGCTCGATCTCGCCGATCGCCACCAAAGAGTTCGCCAAGAAGGTGAATTCCCTCGGCTGCGAATATCTCGACGCGCCGGTTTCCGGCGGCGAGGTCGGCGCCAAGGCGGCGAGCCTCACGATCATGGTTGGCGGCCCGGAAAGCGCGTTCGAAAAGGTCAAGCCGATCTTCGCGCTCATGGGCAAGAACATCACGCTGGTCGGCGGCAATGGCGACGGCCAGACGACCAAGGTCGCAAACCAGATCATCGTCGCCTTGACCATCGAGGCCGTCGGCGAGGCGCTGGTTTTCGCCTCCAAGGCAGGCGCCGATCCGGCCCGGGTGCGCCAGGCGCTGATGGGCGGATTCGCGGCGTCCCGGATCCTCGAGGTCCACGGCGAGCGGATGATCAAGCGCAATTTCGAGCCCGGTTTCCGCATCGCGTTGCATCAGAAGGACCTGAACCTCGCGCTGCAGGGCGCGCGTTCTCTCGGGGTTAGCCTACCGAACACGGCCACTTGCCAGGAGCTGTTCAACGCCGCCGCAGCCGCCGGCGGCGCGGCGTGGGATCACTCAGGCATGGCTCGCGTGCTTGAAAGTCTCGCCCACCATGAAATCGGCCAGGAGACGGCGTCGGCCTGAGGGGCGAGGCCAATGAAAGAGCGGCAATTGCTGCGTGCGATGTTCGAGGCCGCGATCGCCGCGGCCTCGCCCGACAAAGCGGTTCCTGCGAACCTTCCTCCCCCGCCTGCGGGGCGCACGATCGTCGTGGGCGCCGGAAAGGCTGCGGCCTCGATGGCCCGAGCCGTCGAGGCTCATTGGCCGGATGACAAAGCTCTCTCAGGTCTGGTCGTTACGCGCTATGGCCACGGCGTCGGCCGTTTGAAGCGGATCGAGGTCGTTGAAGCCGCCCATCCCATTCCCGACGCCGCAGGGCAGAACGCGGCCCGCAGAATTCTGGATCTCGTCAGAGGCCTCGGTTCGGACGACCTGGCCCTGTGCCTGATATCGGGCGGCGGCTCTGCTTTGCTTTCCCTGCCGGCGCCGGGGATTACGCTCGACGACAAGCAGGCTTTGAACAAGGCGCTGCTCAGGAGCGGCGCCAATATCAACGAGATCAACTGCGTCCGCAAGCATCTCTCCGCAATCAAGGGCGGCCGGCTGGCGGTCGCTGCGGCCCCTGCCAGGATCGTGTCTTTGATCATATCCGACGTGCCGGGGGACGACCCGTCGGTCATCGCCTCCGGCCCGACTACCCCCGACGCAACGACCCTCGAGGACGCTAGAGCGGTCCTCCGGCGCTACGGCATCGTCCCGCCTCCCTCGGTGCAGTCGCTTCTCGACGACAGCAAGTCGGAAACCCCCAAGCCCGGCGACCCGGCCTTCACTCGGAGCGAAACGCGCATCATCGCCGCTCCGCAAGCTTCGCTCATGGCGGCGGCTGAACTGGCCGGTCGGGCCGGCTATTGCCCGCTCATCCTCGGCGACGCGCTCGAGGGCGAAGCAAAGGAAGTTGGGAAAGTAATGGCCGGAATCGCGCGCCAAGTCGCCGTCCACGGCCAGCCGGCTCCCGCTCCCTGCGTCCTCATCTCCGGCGGAGAAACCACGGTGACGGTTGGGGGAGCGGGCAAAGGAGGAAGGAACGTCGAATTCCTGCTGTCTCTAGCGGTCGAACTCGACGGTCGGCCTCGAATCTACGCCATCGCCGGCGACACCGACGGCACGGATGGGGCCGAGGAGGTCGCCGGGGCGATCGTGACGCCCGGCAGCCTCGCGCGTGCTAGTCAGTTCGGCCTCAACGCCAGAGCCTTGCTCGCCGATAATGACGCGCACAATTTCTTCCGCGCGCTCGGCGATCAGGTTATCACCGGGCCGACCTTGACCAATGTCAACGACTTCCGCGCCGTGCTCATCAACCCCGAATGAGCACTTGCTTAGCCGCCGCGCGACAGTATCTGTTCTTATGATGATTTTAGTCCTTGGAGGCGCGCCATGATCGCCATGCCTGAACCCGATCGCGCCGTCCTTGGCCGCCGCGCGGAGATCGTCCAGGCGCTGCGGCGCCTCGTCCCGGGCGAGGGCGTCATCGATCATGAGAACGAATTGCGCGCCTTCGAAAGTGACGGGCTTACGGCTTATCGGCAGCCGCCCATGGTCGCCGTGCTTCCGCAGACGACGGCGCAAGTTGTCGAAGTCATGCGCTATTGCATGGCGAACAAGATCAAGGTTGTCCCGCGCGGCGCCGGGACGTCGCTTTCGGGCGGCGCGTTGCCGCTTGCCGACGGCGTTCTTCTCGGCATGGGGAAGTTCAACAAGATCCTCGACATCGATGTCGCCAATCGCTGCGTTGTCGCCCAGCCCGGCGTGACCAATCTCGGCATCACCCACGCCGTGCAGGGACTGGGACTCTACTACGCGCCCGATCCCTCCAGCCAGATCGCCTGCACGATCGGCGGCAATGTCGCCGAGAATTCGGGCGGCGTGCACTGCCTCAAATACGGGCTCACCACCAACAACGTCATCGGCGTCGAAATGGTGACAATCGAGGGCGAAATCGTGCGCCTCGGCGGCAAGCATTTCGATTCGCAGGGCTACGACCTGCTGGGCGTCATGGTCGGCTCCGAGGGCATGCTGGGAGTCGTCACCGAAGTCACGGTCCGGATCCTGCCGAAACCTCCAGGCGCGCGCGCGCTTCTGATCGGTTTCTCCACGGTCGAGGGCGCAGGCGACTGCGTCGCCGATGTGATCGGCGGAGGGATCATCCCCGGCGGAATGGAGATCATGGATCGGCCAGCGGTCGCTGCTGCCGAGGCCTTTGTCCACGCCGGCTACCCGCTCGATTGCGAAGCGTTGCTGATCGTCGAACTCGACGGCTGCGAGGCAGAGGTTGATCATCTGACGACGGAAGTCGAGGCGCTTGCCGAGCGTCATGGAGCGACGAGCTGTCGAACGAGCCAGTCCGAAGCCGAACGCCTGTTGTTCTGGGCGGGGCGAAAGGCGGCTTTCCCCGCGGTTGGCCGAATCTCGCCGGACTATTACTGCATGGATGGAACGATCCCGCGCAGAGAGATTGGCCGCGTTCTTCAGCAGATGAAACAGATGGAGGCGCGCTTCGGTTTGCGTGTCGCCAACGTCTTCCATGCCGGCGACGGCAACCTTCATCCGCTGATCCTTTACGACGCCAACAAGCCGGGCGAACTCGACAGAGCGGAGGCGTTTGGCTCGGAAATCCTCAGGCTCTGCGTTCACGTCGGCGGCGTTCTCACGGGCGAGCATGGGGTCGGCGTCGAGAAGCGCGATCTCATGGACACGATGTTCAACGAGATCGACCTCAATCAGCAGATGCGGCTTAAATGCGCTTTCGATTCGGAAAGCCTGCTCAATCCGGGCAAGGTGTTTCCACAGCTCTGCCGCTGCGCTGAACTCGGCCGCATGCACGTCCATGCGGGCAAGGTCGCGTTTCCCGATCTTCCGCGCTTCTGAGGCTGGCGAGACGTGTCGTTGTTGCAACCGTCGGACGCCAAGCAAACGGCCGAGGCCATCGCTTGGGCGAGTGCAGAGGGCGACTCGCTCGAAATCGTCGCGGGCGGAACCAAGCGCCGGCTCGGCCGGCCGATGAAAACCGATCACGTTCTCGACGTTTCGCAGCTTGCAGACATCATTGACTACGAGGCGGCCGAACTTGTCCTGACCGCACGACCGGGAACGTCCCTTGCCTCGATCAATGCGGAGCTTGCAAAAACGCGCCAGATGCTGGCTTTCGAGCCGCCCGACTGGCGCGCCCTTCTCGGCGCTGAGGGCGAACAAACGCTGGGCGGCGTGATCGCCTGCAATCTGGCCGGATCGCGGCGCGTGCGCGCAGGATCGGCGCGAGACTACGTCCTTGGCTTTTCCGCGGTGAACGGCTTCGGAGAAATCTGGAAGGCCGGCGGCAAGGTGGTCAAGAACGTCACCGGCTACGACATGTGCAAGTTGCAGGCGGGCGCCTACGGCACATTGTCGGCGCTCACCGAGCTTTGTCTTAAAGTCATGCCGAAGCCTGAGACAGCCTGCACCATCGTGCTGCATGATCTTGCGGATGATCTCGCGATCCCCGCGCTGGCGAATGCGCTCAACTCGCCCTTCGAGGTCTCCGGCGCTGCGCATTTGCCAGCTTCCGCAGCTCGTCGTTCGAAGATCAGCGCGGTGGCGGCGGGGCTCGGCGCAGCGACCGCTCTGCGGCTGGAAGGCCCACGACCATCGGTCGCCTATCGGATCGAGGCCGTCGAAGCCCTGGTCGGGCAGAGCGCGCGTCTCGATGATGCGGAGACCGAGGCCTTCTGGTCCGAGGTCGGCGCCGTTCAGCCATTGCTCACGCAAGGACCGCGCATCGTTTGGCGGCTCTGTCCGACCCCAAGCCATGCTCCAACGGTCGCGCTCTCGATACGCTCCACATTGGCTTCGGCGGAGTTTTTCTTCGATTGGGGCGGCGGTCTGATCTGGGTCAGCCTCGATCCCGAAGAAGCGGGCCCCGACGCTGGCGCCGGCATCGTTCGCCCCGTGGTCAAATCGGCGGGTGGACACGCCACCCTGGTCGTAGCGTCGGAGGCCATTCGCGCCTCCGTTCCGGTGTTCGAGCCCCTAAACGCCGGGCTCGCTCAGCTGACCGCGCGCGTGAAAAACGGGTTTGACCCTCGCGGCGTCCTCAATCCCGGACGCATGCAGGAAGCTTACTGATGCAGACGAACTTCACCGTCGCTCAACTCGCCGACCCGGACACCAATGTCTCCGAAAAGATCTTGCGCGCCTGTGTGCATTGCGGGTTCTGCACCGCGACCTGCCCGACCTATGTTCTGCTGGGCGACGAGCTCGACAGCCCGAGAGGCCGCATCTACCTGATCAAGGATATGCTGGAGAATAACCGCCCGGCCACGACCGAGGTCGTCAAGCATATCGACCGGTGTCTCTCTTGCCTCTCCTGCATGACGACCTGTCCCTCCGGCGTCAATTACATGCATCTTGTTGACCATGCCCGGCAGCATATCGAGAAGACATACAAGCGGCCGTGGTTTGACAGGCTACTTCGGCGCGCTTTCGGGAGGGTGCTGCCAAGCCCGAGCTTGTTTCGCGCCTCCATGTGGGCGGCCCGCTTGGGCGCCCCGTTCGCCGGGCTCATGCCCGCGCAGCTCAAGGCGGCGCTCGCGCTCGTTCCCTCAAAACTGCCGCGCGCTTCGCCCGTCGACCGGCCGCAGGTGTTCAAGAGTGAGGGGCGGCGTGTCCGGCGGGTCGCGCTGTTGAACGGCTGCGCCCAGCAAGTTCTCGCGCCCCAGATCAACGAGGCGACGATCCGCCTTCTGACCCGCCATGGCTGCGAAGTCCTCGTCGCGGCCGGCGCGGGATGCTGCGGCGCGCTTAACCACCATCTCGGGCAAAACGCACACGACTATGCGCGCGCCAACATTCTGGCCTGGACGAAAGAAATCGCCGGCGGCGGACTGGATGCGATCGTCATTAACGCATCGGGATGCGGCACGACGCTCAAGGACTACGGGTTTATGTTCCGGAACGATCCGGAACTCGCGGAGCCTGCTCAGACCGTTTCCTCGATCACGCGAGACGTCACGGAGCTCATGAGCGAGATCGGGATGCAAGCCCACGTCAATCCAACGGGCCAGCGCGTCGCCTACCATAGCGCCTGCTCGCTGCAACACGGGCAGCAAGTGCGCGAGCAGCCGAAGCGTTTGTTGAAGGAAGCGGGATTCGTTGTGCTCGACCCGCCTGAGGGGCACCTGTGCTGCGGTTCGGCAGGCACCTACAACCTGCTGCAGCCGGAGATCGCGCGCAGACTGCGTGATCGTAAGGTCGCGAATATCGGCGCCACCTCGCCTGACCTGATCGCCGCCGGCAACATTGGCTGCCTTACCCAGATCGCCAGCGGAACCAAGGTGCCGGTCGTCCACACGGTCGAGCTTCTGGACTGGGCGACCGGGGGGCCGCGGCCCAAGGCGAGCGTCGCGTGACTCGCAAGTCTCCGCCCGCGAACGCCGCCCCTATGCGCTAGTCAGTTGCGGCTGGCGTCGCGCCTCCTGGACGGCCCGCAAATTCGCCTGTCTCACCCGCTCGGCCTCCTCGTCGAACAGGAAGGTGAGGAACACATAGCGGCGCCCGCGCGTCAGGCGCGACACCTCATGGAGAATCGAAGCGGAGAAGACGACCGCAGTTCCGGGGGCGGCCTTGAAGGTTCGTGGGCTATACTCGGGAAATGAAATCTCGCCGCCCTCGAAATCCGCGTTGAGATTGATCGAGACTGCGAACCGGCGATGCGCCACCGAACGCCCAGCGTCGTCACGATGGGGACCGAAATGCCCGCCGGTCGCGGCGTCGTAGCACGCGACAAGGTCGCGCTCGATCCGGGTCGGGCGCATCTGAAACGCCTTCTTGATCTCCGGACAGATCCTTCGGCCGATGCGCGCTCGGAGATTTAGCGATGAGGCGCGCGTCGGTCAGATGGAAATCGCGTCGACGTTTCCAGCTGTTGTCGAAATTCTCAACCGACTTCCCGCCCACGTCCTGCATGAAGCCGCTGTCCTTGCCGCCGCTCTGTTCGAAGCAAGCGACGAGATGGGCGCAGAGTGCAGGTTCGAAAACACGCGCCAGGATGAGGATCGGCGCGGGCTGGGACGGCTCACTCGGCTGCGGCGATCCGCTTAAGCGAGCCAGCATCCGATCGGCCTCATCCAGAGGGGCGACGTCGACGACGCGGAGCATCGGGTCGAGGATCACCCAGGATCGGTCGGCGCCGAACGCGCGCGCCATCTCGTCGCCGTCCCACAGGAACACGATCGAGGGAAAGCGAGCCTCGAGCGCGATCTCTGGCCCTGAGCCGGATTCGGCGACCACGGCGAAGAAAGCGGCCGTACCATCGTCGACCAGGCGCCGGTTGGCCGAGAGCGCGACAAGCGCGGCCTCCGCGCCGGGCGAGGCGATCGATCCAAGGAACGCGAGCGCAATGGCGCGACCGGGGAAAGGATCGAAGGCTGACCGATGGCGTCCTGAATTGAGCAGGAAGGCGCTGTCGCCTGGCTGGGCGGGGGATTTTAGCGCAAAGTCGACTTGTTCGGACATCGATTTCCCGTCGATAGCGCCGCGGCTCGCCACAAGCCGGCGCACGCGGGAAGCTAGAGGGAAAAACTTAATCCTTATGGACAATCGGGTCCCGCCCGCCCGGATTTTCGCTCCCCGATTTGCTGAGGTTAACGCATCGTTAAGCCCTTGGACTTAATCGTGCTTTAACTTTGCGTCGTTGCGCAATGTCGGGGAATCGGCGAGCGATGAAGCCACTCGCGGTCACGAGGACAAACCGGCGGACCGAGCGGGAGGCGCTCCCGGTCCGAATCACGGCCGTCCGGGCTCGCCAGGCGACGACTGGCCCCAAACTATCGCCTTTTTCACTTCCCAAACGTTGGCCGAACATGACGCAAAAGACGCAAGGGGCGACTCGTACGCTATCCCGTTGGGGATTCTTAAACCGAATATTTACTATAAGGCCCACAACTTCGCGCCGGGGCCTATTCGCCCCGAGTTATCGCGGCAGGAACCGCGCCGACTTTTATCCGCGGGACGGCGGGCGATGAAGGCGACCTCGTTAATCTTTCAGTCAACGTTCGGCCGGGCTCGACGGTGCCGTCGCTTCTGCCGGAAAGGGGCCGCCCGAACCGGCCATTTCATTGGATATGCCGGCTTCCGGATGATGGAGGGCGGGTTGTGAGACGGTTGAGCGCAATGCTCGGATGGGGACAGGCAGCGCGATCGTCACCGGCCTCGGTTGGGCCCGAAGCGCCCGCGCACAAGGTGCTGCTGCGCGCGGAGCGGGCGGCGCGGGCGTCGCTGAGTTGGCGCGTTCGCCTGGATCGTCCTGCGCCGCACAAGTTCGATATCGCGCTGACGATCTTCGTTCTCCTCGGAGCGGCGCTGCTGGGCTCCGCGCGGGGCGGCCAGCTCGACGGGGTCGAGGCGCAAATGAGCCGCGCCGGCGATTGGCTCGCGCGGTCAGTCGGCCTTGGCGTCGCTGTGGTCACGGTTTCCGGCGCGACACACATGAGCGAGCCGCGGATCCTGGCAATCGCTGGCATTGATGCGAGCCGATCTTTGCCGCTTTTCGACGTGGCCCAGGCGAAGGCGCGGCTCGAGGCCGATCCGCTCGTCAAACAGGCGAGCGTGCGCAAGCTTTACCCCAACCAGATCGTCATTGAGATCGTTGAGCGCACGCCCTACGCGGTCTGGCAAAAGGACGGAGACGTCAGCGCAATCGCCGCCGACGGGGCGCCAATCGACGAGGTCAGCGACAGCCGCTACGGCGACCTCCCCTTCGTGGTCGGCGAGGGCGCGAACGGCCGCGTGCGCGAATTTGTCGGGCTCCTGGATGCGATGGACGAATTGAAACCGCGCGTCGAGGCGGGCGTCCTCGTCGGCCAGCGGCGCTGGAATCTGCGGCTGAAGTCCGGCCTCGACGTCAAGTTGCCCGAAGACAATCCGCAGGCCGCGATCGCCGAGCTTCTCAGGCTTCAACACCAATCCCGGATTCTGGAAAAGGACGCCATGGCGCTCGATTTCCGGGTTCCGGGCCGGGTGTTCGTGCGGTTGACTGAAGATGCGGCCGCCGCTTGGACGGAAGGCCACCCGGCCAGGAAGGGCGCCCAGCCATGAGCCTGAGATCGCTCGCGCCACGCATGCGTCAGATCCCGGCGCGCAAGAGCGCCATTCTCTCGGTGCTCGACGTCGGCGCTTCCAAGATCGTCTGCCTGATCGCCCGCCTGGCGCCGATGGAGCCGTCCGAGGCGCTGCGCGGTCGAACCCATCGGTGCAAGGTGCTCGGCATCGGCCATCAGCGCTCGAACGGGATCAAGGGCGGCGCGGTGGTCGACCTTCATGCGGCGGAGCATGCCGTGCGCCTGGCCGTCGACGCGGCCGAGCGTATGGCGGGCGTTGAGGTCGGCGGAGTCATCATCAACATGTCCGGCGGGCGCCTCGCCTCGCGTCGCCATGGAGCGGACGCGGCGCTGCGCGGCAAAACCGTCGCCGAGCACGACGTCCACCACGTGCTCGATGCGGCGGCGGCCGCGAAAAGCGAGCCTGGGCGGACCATCCTGCACGCGCTTCCGACCGCCTTCCGGCTCGACGCGACGAAAGACGTGGGCGACCCCAAGGGCATGGTCGGGGCGGAACTCGGCGTCGATCTTCATCTCGCCACCTGTGACTCCGCGGCCGCGCGTAACCTGATGCTGGTCATCGAACGCTGCCATTTGCGGGTCGAGGCGATGGTGGCGACGCCTTACGCCGCGGGCCTATCGACGCTGGTCGACGATGAGGCTGAGCTTGGCGCCGCGGTGGTCGATTTCGGCGGCGGCTCAACAACCGTCGGGGTGTTCTCCGGCGGGCGGCTCATCCATGTCGATGCGGTGGCCCTCGGCGGGATCCACGTGACGAGGGACGTCGCGCGCGGGCTCAATATTTCGATCAGCGACGCCGAACGCCTGAAGACCTTGTACGGCGCCTGCATCGCCTCGACCTCCGACGACCGCGAAACCATTACCGTCCACCGGCTCGGCGATGACCAGGATCATCCGAGCCACCTGCCGAAATCCGAGCTCGTGCGAATCATCCGTCCGCGGGTGGAGGAGATCCTCGAACTCGTGCGCGACCGGCTCAAGGCGTCAGGCTACGCCGCCCAGGCCGGCCGCCGCCTGGTGATGACCGGAGGCGCCTGCCAGTTGACCGGGCTGCCTGAGCTCGTGCGCGCGACGCTGTCGAGCCAGGCCCGGGTCGGGCGGCCGCTTGGGATCGAGGGCTTGCCGGAATCCGGCAAGAGCCCATCCTTCGCCGCCGCGGTCGGCCTCATGGTTTATCCGCAGATGGCCGGCCTCGAATATTTCGGAAGCACCCGGTCTGGCGCCGCTCAGCGTCAGGGCGAAGCCGGCTACGCGGCGCGGGTCGGCCGGTGGCTCAAGGAGAGTTTTTGACGCGCGTAGGAGGCGCTCGCTGGAGGCAAGCGCGTGGGTGAAGGGAAGACACGCATTCCAATCGGCGCCGGCGGGCGTCCAACCAATGAGGCAAGCATGTCGATCAATCTGAAGGCGCCCGAACTCAGGGAATTGAAGCCCCGCATCATGGTGTGCGGCGTCGGCGGGGCCGGCGGCAACGCGGTCAACAACATGATCGTGTCCGGCCTGTCGGGCGTCGATTTCATCGTCGCCAACACCGACGCGCAGGCGCTGACTTCCTCGCGCGCCGAACGCATCATCCAGATGGGCCTTCAGGTAACCGAAGGCCTCGGCGCCGGATCCAAGCCCGAAGTCGGCAAGGCGGCGGCCGAGGAGGCGCTCGAGGAGATCCGCGATCATCTCGCCGGCGCGCATATGGTGTTCGTCACCGCCGGCATGGGTGGAGGCACCGGCACCGGCGCCGCGCCAGTCATCGCCAGAGCCGCGCGGGAACTCGGCATTCTCACGGTCGGCGTGGTCACCAAGCCGTTCCATTTCGAGGGCGGCCGGCGGATGAAAATAGCCGAGAACGGGATCTCCGACCTGCAGAAGGCGGTCGACACGCTGATCATCATTCCCAACCAGAACCTGTTCCGCGTCGCCAACGAAAAGACCACCTTCGCCGACGCGTTCGCCATGGCCGACCAGGTTCTCTACTCAGGCGTCGCCTGCATCACGGACCTGATGGTGAAGGAAGGACTTATTAACCTTGATTTCGCCGACGTCCGTTCGATCATGAGCGAAATGGGCAAGGCGATGATGGGCACCGGCGAAGCGGCCGGCGACAAGCGCGCGGTGCAGGCCGCCGAGGCGGCGATCGCCAATCCGCTACTCGATGAGACCTCGATGCGGGGCGCGCGCGGCCTTTTGATCTCGATCACCGGCGGCAACGATCTCACGCTGTATGAGGTCGACGAGGCGGCGAGCCGCATTCGCCAGGAAGTCGACGAGGAGGCCAACATCATCCTCGGTGCCACCTTCGATTCGGCGCTCGATGGCGTGGTGCGCGTCTCGGTCGTGGCCACCGGCATCGATCAGGAGGCGATCGGACAGATCGAGCAGGTCAACGTCCACGCGAGGCCGGAAGCCTTGCCTCGCTCGCGCGCTTTCACGCAGCTTCGTTCGGCTCGCCCTGCGCTTAGTCCGGCGGACGCGCCCACCGCTGCGTTCGTCAGCCAGGAGGATGCCGCGACCGTCGCGGCCTTCCCCGACCCGATCGAGCCCCGCCCGGAAGCGGAAGAGTTGGCGCAGGAGGAATTCATTCCGCCGGCCCCGGAGCAGCCGGTGGTTCGGTCGCCTCGCATGCCGCAGATCGAGGACCTGCCCCAACTGGCGCAGAACCAACTGCGCGCGTTGCGCGAGGCGCAAAACGGCGTTCCCGCGCCCGAGACGCGCCGCCGGTCGCTCCTAGAGAAGTTGGCCGCGTTCGGCATCACGCGTCACGATGGCGAGGCCGCTCCCGCACCTGCCGCCGCGGGTCCCCCGGCGCCCGTGACCGCGCTTCAGCGGCCCCAGGCTTTGGCTCCGGCCGATCCTGTCCGCGCTCAGCAGCGCCCGCAGTCGGCGCGGCCCCAGGGGACGCCTGAGACACATGTTCGGGCCGTTCCGCGTCCTCCAGTCTCGGAAGACGACCATCTCGACATCCCGGCTTTTTTGCGCCGGCAGCAGAACTGATTCGATAACTCGGGGACCCCCGGCCTTTCGGCCGGGGATGGCGTGGACGCGCCATACGTACATACGGTTAACCATCGGTAAACTTTCTAAAGTGTTGAAAAATCTCAGACAATATGTGCAGGGGCGTTGTAACTTTTGTTCACTAAAGGTGATTTGTCCCGGGGGCGCCCCACCCCTAGTCTGGCTTTTCAGGAGCCGTCGCTAGGCTTTTTGGCGGCGGTGGGCGGACGACGATCGGCAGCTTTGAGTAGCGACGCGGTGTGGAGCCTTGAGGCTTCGCATTGCAGCCGACGGCGCGAATCAGGGCCGGGCGCAAGTCCGGATGCAGTTGATGCGGTTTGGGTCTCAGACAACGCTGCGCGATCGTGTGGTCATCCAGGGCGTCGGCGTCCACTCCGCAGCGCCCGCTCAAGTTGTCCTTCATCCTGCCCATATCGACACCGGCGTCACGTTCCTCCGCACTGGATTGCCGGGTGGACGCGAGCGTTTGCTCGAGGCCACGCGGGCGAATGTGACACAAACCTCGCTTTGCACCACGCTCGGCGACGCCTCGGGCGCGAGCATTTCTACCGTGGAGCACCTTCTGGCTGCCCTTTCTGGTCTCCGGATCGACAATGTGCTGGTTGAGATCGACGGGCCGGAAGCGCCGATCATGGACGGCTCGTCTGCCGATTTCGTCCGGGCGATCGATTCGGTCGGCGTGGCCCAGCAGGCGCGATCCCGCCGCCACCTCAAGGTCGTCAAGCCGGTTCGCGTCGATCACGAGGGCGGTTTCGCCGAGTTTCTGCCGGCCGAAGGCGGATTCCGGCTCGACGTCGAGATCCACTTCAAATCGCCCGCGATTGGGCGCCAGCGCCGGGTGTTCGATCTTGATCCGGCGACTTTCCGGCGCGATATCGCCCGCGCCCGAACTTTCGGCTTTGTCAACGACGTTCAGGCGCTGTGGCGGGCCGGCTATGCGCTGGGTTCTTCGCTCGAGAATTCGGTCGCCATTGATGGCGACGTCATCCTCAATCCTGAAGGGCTGCGCTACGCCGACGAGTTCGTGCGCCACAAAGCGCTCGACGCAGTCGGCGATCTGTCGCTCGCGGGCGCGCCGCTCATCGGTCTTTACCGAACCTATCGCCCGGGGCACCGGCTCAACGCGATGGCGCTCGAGGCGCTATTGGAGCATCGCTCAGCCTATCAGCTTCTTGAAGCACCGGCCCCGACAGCCGCCATCAGGGCGCGGGGCGGCGGCGCGCATGTGCCCGCCGGCGCCGCGGCGTTCGCTGCCGCGGATTGACCGCGCCTTCGGCTCTGGCTTTCGGGCTCTTCTCTCGCTTTCTCGCCCCGACGCGCCGCTAATCGCCATCTGTGCTTGGCCGAAAAGGTGGCGTGCTCCCCATGGGTGCGCTAAATGAGCCGCTTCGCCGCCGACAGGCGCAAATGGCGCTCCTCCGCCCGCAACGCGAGTCTTTGAAACATGGCCGACGTCGAATCTGGCGCCTTTTTGTCGAACGGTCGGAACCAACTGGCGCACCGCTCCATCGCTAGCGCCGCCCTCATCGCCATTGCGCTTTCCGGCTCGGGCTGCTCGATGTTCGACCAGTTCAATCCGTTCGGCGGGGAAAAGTACAAGATGGAGGTCACGCCGGACGTTCCGGCGAGCAAGACATACGACCAGGGTCTGGAGAAGCTGGCCAACGGCTCGCCCGCTGAAGCAGCGAAGAAATTCACCGATCTCGGCAAGCAGTATCCGAGCGCGGACTGGGCGCGCAAGGGCCTATTGATGACGACCTATGCGGACTATCAGGCGGGCGACTACACAAGCGCCGAAACGTCGGCCGAGCGTTACCTCAAGGACTACGCCAGCTCTCCCGAAGCGGACTATATTTTGTACTTACAGGCGAACTCGTACTACATGCAAATACCGGATATATCACGTGATCAGGAAAAGACGGCAAAAGCGCTGGAGACGTTTCAGGCCGTTGTGCAGAAGTATCCGAAGTCGGAATACGCCGAAGACGCAAAATACAAAATCCAGGTCACGCAAGATCAACTGGGTGGAAAGGAAATGTCGATCGGACGGTTCTATCTCAACCGCCGCAATTACACCGCCGCCATCAACCGATTTCGGAACGTGCTCCAGTATTATCAAACGACGCGCCATGCGGCCGAAGCGCTCTATCGCCTGGTTGAGGCCTATCTTGGGCTAGGGATCACCGAGGAAGCGCAGACCGCCGCCGCCGTGCTCGGGCACAATTTCCCGGACAGTCAATGGTACCATGACGCCTACGACCTCTTGAAGGGCAAGGGACTTTCGCCCCACGATTTCGGCGGCTCGTGGATTTCGACGGTCTGGCATACGGTCGTCCCGTCCTGATCAGGCGCTTGGATGCTTTCGCGCCTCTCTATTCGCGACGTGGTGCTGATCGATCAGCTGGACCTTGAGTTTTCCTCTGGGTTTACCATCCTCACCGGCGAGACAGGCGCGGGGAAATCCATTCTTCTGGATGCTCTGTCGCTGGCTCTCGGCGCGCGCGGCGACGCGGGCCTCGTGCGCCACGGCCAGCCGCAAGGCCAAGTAACCGCGACATTCGAATTGGCCCAGGGACACGCCGCCAATGCGTTGCTCGAAGGGCATGACATTGAAGTGGGAGACGAGTTGATCTTGAGGCGAGTCCAACTCGCAGACGGACGCACCCGCGCTTTTGTCAACGACCGGAGTGTCAGCGCCCAAGCCTTGCGTTCTTTGGGGTCGGCGCTGGTCGAGATCCACGGCCAGCACGACGAGCGCGCGTTGACCGATCCCTCCACACATCGCGCGCTAGTCGACGCCTATGGCGGGCTCGGACCGCTGGCGGCTGCGACTGAGCGCGCCTATGGCGCCTTGCGCGAGGCCGAGCGCGTGCTCGAGGCCGAGCGGGCGAGGGTTAAGGCCGCGGAGGCTGAAGCGGAATTTGCTGCTCATGCTCACGAGGAGCTCAGCAAACTCGCCGTCCAGCCGAACGAGGAAGAGACGCTGGCCGCGCGCCGGCAAGCGATGATGCAGGGCGAAAAGGTCGCAGCCGACATCCGCGACGCGCTCGATCACCTGACCGGCGAGACGGCCATCCTGCCGCTTTTGCTTTCCCTCTCGCGCCGCCTGCAGCGTCGCCTGACGCAGGCGCCGGCGCTGCTCGAGCCGAGCGTGAAGGCGCTGGACGAGGCAATTGACGCGGTCGAGCGGGCCACTCGCGAGGTCGAGGACGCGCTTGAGGCGAGCGCCTTCGATCCTCACGAGCTCGAACGTTGCGAGGAGCGCCTTTTCGCGCTCCGGGCGATGGGCCGCAAGCACAATGTTCCGATCGAAAATCTTCCAGCGCTGGCGCAGAAATTCGCCGGCGATCTGGCGGCTCTCGCGGCTGGCCGCAGCGAGGTCGGCCGCCTCGAGGAGAACGTAAAAGGTTCGGCAAAGGCTTACCACGCGGCGGCAGGCGCGCTGAGCGCCGCCCGTGAGAAGAGCGCGCGCGAACTGGAGACGGCGGTGAACTCGGAATTGGCGCCGCTCAAGCTCGAGCGAGCTCAGTTCAGCGTCGACTTGAAGCGCGACGACACAATCGTTTCGCCGAGCGGATACGACCGGGCGGAATTCTTCGTTCGCACCAATCCCGGGTCGCGGCCGGGCCCCCTCATGAAAGTGGCTTCGGGCGGCGAGCTCGCCAGGTTCCTGCTCGCGATCAAGGTGCGACTGGCCGAGCGCGGCACCGCGCCCACTTTGGTCTTCGACGAGATCGACACCGGCGTCGGCGGCGCCGTCGCCGACGCGATGGGGCAGCGTCTGGCGCGGCTTTCAGCGCGGGCTCAGGTGCTCGCGGTGACGCATGCGCCGCAAGTGGCGGCGCGGGCGCAGAACCACTACAGAATCGTCAAAAGCGATGTCGGCGCTGGCGAGCGAGTCGCAACGGGCGTTTCGCGGCTCGGCGTGAGCGAACGGCGAGAGGAAGTCGCCCGGATGCTCGCCGGGGAGGAAATCACCAGCGAGGCTCGCGCCGCCGCAAACAGCCTGATCGAAAAGGCCGAATGACGACCGGACAACCGGATATCGACGCTTGCTCCGCCGCCCCCCTTGGCCCTATCAAGCCCCCCGGGCCACGCGTGCGGGCTGCGGCTTGAAAACCGACTGAGGACCCGGCATGAACCCGGATAAACCCAGAGCAAAGAGCGAGGATCTCCGGCGGGCCCGCCTCGCCGCGTCGCTCAGGGAGAATTTGAAGCGGCGCAAGGGGCAGAGCCGGGCGCGGCAGGTCGAAGCGGCGCCGTCGGACGGGCCGATGGCGCAAACGGCCGGCGAGCCGAGGAACTGACGCGGAAGGTCGCCCTGGGCGGGTGACGTTCCGTCGATCGGGTGGGATTGGGCGAGAGGACGGGGATGGATCGCATACAAATTCGCGGCGGGGCGGCTCTCAACGGCGTCATTCCGATTTCGGGGGCGAAGAACGCTGCGCTGCCCTTGATGATCGCCTCGCTATTGACCGATCAGACGCTGACCCTGGAAAACTTGCCGCGTCTCGCCGACGTCGCCCAGCTTGCCTATATCCTTGGCAATCATGGCGTCGACTATTCGGTCGACGGCAAGCGCATCGGCGAGGAGACCGGCACGGGCCAGACCGCGCATCTGCGCGCCCGCACGGTCGTCGACACGACCGCCCCGTATGAAATGGTGGCGAAAATGCGCGCCAGCTTCTGGGTGATCGCGCCGCTCCTTGCGCGTATGGGCGCGGCTCGCGTTTCGCTGCCTGGCGGCTGCGCGATCGGCACCCGGCCCGTCGACTTTTTGCTGATGGCGCTCGAGAAGCTCGGCGCCCAGATTGAGATCGATGCGGGCTACGCGGTGGCCAAAGCGCCGAAGGGTCTGACCGGAGCAGAGATCGAATTCCCCAAGGTGACGGTTGGGGGAACGCACATCGCGATCATGGCGGCGTCGACCGCGCGCGGGGCCACGCTGATCCGCAACGCGGCCTGCGAGCCGGAAGTCGCCGATCTCGCCGCCTGCCTCAACAAGATGGGCGCGCGCATCCGGGGCGCGGGCACGACGACAATCGAAATTGACGGCGTCGCCCGCCTCAATGGCGCGCATCATCGCGTTCTGCCCGACCGCATCGAAGCGGGAACCTATGCCACAGCGGTGGCGATGACCGGCGGCGACGTTGTGCTCGAGGGCGTGAGCGAGGATCTGTTGGAGGAGGCCCTCGACGCGCTCACCCAAGCCGGCGCGACGGTGAGCAGCGACAATCGAGGCGTGCGCGTGAAGCGCAATGGCGCTGGCATCAGCGCGGTCGACATCTCAACCGCACCGTTCCCGGGGTTCCCGACCGACCTGCAAGCGCAGTTCATGGCGTTGATGACACGCGCGAAAGGTGTCTCGCGCATCAAGGAGACCATTTTCGAGAACCGTTTCATGCACGTCCAGGAGCTCGCTCGCTTCGGCGCTCACATCAAGCTCGACGGCGACACGGCCGTGGTCAGCGGCGTCAAACGCCTGCGCGGCGCGCCAGTGATGGCGACCGACCTGCGCGCCTCGGTTTCTCTCGTTATCGCCGGCCTTGCGGCGGAAGGGGAGACGGTCGTCAATCGCATCTACCACCTCGACCGCGGCTTCGAGCGGCTGGAAGAGAAGCTCGGCGCCTGCGGCGCCGACATCACGCGCATCGCGGGCTAGGGCGATGGCTCCCGCGCAGGCGCTCAAGCTGATCGCGCTCGACCGGGAGGGCCTGGGCGTCATTTCCGCGCATATTCAGAACACCTGCGTCAAACGCGTCGATATGACGTGGCTGCCGCGGCAGCGCCGCTTTCTCGTCGCCGGCATGCGCTACGACTGGGTCGGCGCCAAGACCGGCCCCGAGGAGCGCGTCTCCAGCGTGCTGAGGTTCGACCGTGTGTTGAAGGTTTCGCATCTGGGACTTACGGAGACCGACTCGGATGCGACGCTCAACCTGCTGGCGGTGACGTTCGAGAAGACGGATCCGCCGGCCGGCATCATCATCCTCGCCTTCGCCGATGGCGCGCTGGTGCGTCTGGACGTTGAGTGCGTGGAGGCCGAGCTCCGCGACATGGGACATCGCATCCCCGCCGAGGCCTGCCCTGGCCATGCCCTGGCCGACTCTTCGGGTGTATGAGGCGACGCCCGGTTGGAGAGTCCCGTTTAGCCATGGCCGTGGCGCTCAATATGCAGTCGTCGGATTTCGAGCGGCGCTTTGCGGCGCTCGTCGCCGCCAAGCGCGAGACGTCCGCCGACGTCGACCTGACGGTCGCTGACATCATCGACGATGTGCGCCACCGCGGCGACGCGTCGCTTGCCGAATTGTCGCTGCGCTTCGAGCGCATCGAAATCGGCAGGATCGGACTAAAGATCGCCGCCCCCGACATCGAGGCGGCGCTCGGCGCATGCGACAGAACCGCGCTCGAGGCGCTAAAGCTTGCCCACGCCCGGGTGATGGATTTTCACCTGCGCCAGAAGCCCGCCGACCTTTTCTTCACCGACCCGCTCGGCGTCAAGCTCGGCTGGCGGTGGCGCCCAATCGATTCGGTTGGGCTCTATGTTCCAGGCGGCGCGGCGACCTATCCCTCCTCTGTGATCATGAACGCCGTGCCGGCCAAGGTCGCCGGCTGCCGACGCCTGGCGATGGTCATGCCGACGCCGGACGGCCACATCAATCCGCTGGCGCTGGCCGCGGCGCGCATCGCGGGCGTGGACGAGATTTATCGGGTCGGCGGCGCCCAGGCGATCGCCGCGCTCGCCTACGGCACGGAAACGATCGCTCCGGTCGACAAGATCGTCGGTCCCGGCAACGCCTATGTCGCGGCGGCCAAGCGGCGGGTGTTCGGAATCGTCGGCATCGACATGATCGCGGGGCCGAGCGAAGTGGTGGTGCTTGCCGACCGCAGCGCCGATCCGCGTTTTGTCGCCGCCGATCTTTTGGCGCAAGCGGAGCACGATGATGCGGCGCAATCGATCCTCATCGCCGATGATGCGGGCCTCGCGCGCGCAGTGGAAGCGGAAGTCGAGCGTCAGCTTGAGAGCCTGCCGCGGGCGAAGATCGCCGGTGCGAGCTGGCGCGACAACGGCGCAATCATCCTCTGCCCGTCGCTCGAGGCCGCCATTCCCCTTGTCGACCGGTTGGCGCCGGAGCATCTCGAGATCATGGCAAATGACGCCGAAGAGCTCAGCGACAAGATCTTAAACGCCGGCGCGATTTTCCTTGGGCCTCATACGCCCGAGGCGATCGGGGACTATGTCGGCGGATCGAATCATGTCCTGCCGACCGCGCGTTCGGCGCGCTTCTCGTCAGGTTTGGGCGTGCTCGACTTCATGAAGCGTACGTCGCTGCTCAAATGCGACGCCCACTCGCTCGAAACGCTCGGTCCGGCGGCGATTGCGCTCGGCGAAGCCGAGGGGCTTGAGGCGCACGCGCGCTCGGTCGCGTTGCGGCTTCGCGCGAATCGCCGATGAGCCGCAAACCGGCCAAGAGCCGCAATCGCCTCGCCGAGGTGGTGCTGGATGAAGCGACGATCCCGCGCGCCGCACCCGATGTCGATCACGAGCGGACGGTGGCGATCTTCGACCTCATCGAGGAAAATTCTTTCGGCGTCCCGGGTCGCGACGATGGCCCCTACGTGCTCAAGATCTCGCAGGAGGAATCGAAGCTGACCTTCGAGGTGAGAACCGCGAAGGACGAGACCGCGGCCACGATTGTCGTGTCGATGACGCCGTTCCGGCCGTTGCTCAGGGACTATTTTCTTGTCTGCGAGACCTATTATTCGGCGATCCGGACCTCAAGCCCGCGCCAGATCGAAGCTATCGACCGCGAACGCACCAAGCTGCACAACGAGGGCGCGGAGCTCATGGCGCAGCGGCTGATCGGCACGATCGACATCGACCAGGGGACCGCCCGGCGCCTGTTCGCGCTGGTTTCGGCTCTGCGCTGGCGAGTGTGATCCCGAGGCAGCGATGTCTTTGAGCGCCCGAGGCCGAACAAAGGCGACCTCGTTCTGTGTCATGCGACGCTCCCGGCGCGCACGTGGAAAAGAGGAACGCGCGTTAGCCCCCATATCCCCAAGTGACCGCTTGCCGTGCCGAGTTGGCATAAGATTCAGGACGAGTTCGGCGCGATGGGCGCTATGAATGGGCGCGCCCGCCCACGATGCACGGCTTGAGGCGGACTTGGCCGGCGGCCAGACAAACAGAAAAACTGCACAATTATTTGCCAAAACGGAAATTATATGCTACACGTTTTCCTGCTCGCTAGATCAAACCTCAGCCGGCCGGCGTCGGGCGGGAGACAGAATGAGCGAAAGCTGGCTTGAGGCGATTTGCGGAGGGGCCCGAGAGAGGACGAGATTTTTTATTTGGATTCGCCGTAACCCATTGAAAAGTCCCGATTCGGACGAAGAAAACCAAATAAAACCAAGCTATTTTGCTTGGTTTTATTTGGCTGGGCTAGGTTTTGCTTGGATTTGTTTGGCCGCGAAAGCCGAACCGCGGCTGCGCGCGTGCAGCTGACGGCCCCCGGCTTGGGGGATGGTTCAGGCCGGAACGATCGGAGCCTTGGTCTTTCTGAGCGCGTCCATGAACTCCTCGTCCAATTTGAGGTGACCTTCAGGAGTTCGGGCGGCGTCAGCGCCAGCCATTGGTTCAATGACACATCGGCGTAGTAGCTGCTCTTGAAAATCTCCAGAAAGCGCAACGGCGTGGAGCCGGTGTTTTGCACGTAGTGGCCCATGGCGAACGGGACGTAGCCGACGTCTCCGCCACGGAAATCGAATGTTCGCGCCTGGCCGTTGGCGGCGAACACGCCCATGCGCCCCTCGCCGCTGATGTAATATTGCCATTCGTCGGTGTTGGGGTGCCAGTGCAGCTCCCGCAAGCCCCCGGGATCGACCTCGACAAGCGCGGCTGCGATGCCCTTTGATGCGGGGAATACGCTCGAGTCCGTGATCCGCACCTTCCCGCTCTTGGTGCGGATCGGCTCCTGCGCGAGCATGCGATGGCTGAAGGTTTGCGGAACCGCTTCGGCGCCCATGAGCTTATCAGGACCGAGCGGGGCCGGGACCGGCGCTTTGAAAATGTAAAGCTCACGAGGATCGGGCGTATGCCCGAACAGCGTCGCCGGCACGCCGAAGTTCTTGCCAAGAACGTCGGAAGGGACGTGCTTGAACCGGTCGCTGAGCAAAAACGTGTCGTCTTCGTCGAAGTCGCCATCGTCGAAGACGAGGAGGAATTCGCATCCATCCGAGCCGAGGCCCTGAATCGAATGGGGGATGCCGCCGGCAAAATACCACAGATCGCCGACGCCCACGTCGTCGACAAAGTTCCGGCCTTGCGGGTCAATCGCGGTGATACGCGCCGTCCCATAGAGCATGTAGGCCCATTCAGCCTGCTTGTGCCAATGAAGCTCTCGGATTCCGCCGGCGTTCAGCCGCATGTTCACCCCGGCGATCGCTTTCGAAATCCCGAGCTCCCGCGCGGTCACCTGTCGCGTCCAACCGCCGCTCGACTGCCGCACATGCGCGTCGGCGAAGGAAAATCTGAGGTTGGGCAGGGTTCCGGAATCGGTCGCGGGCGGATTGATGAGGTCTGGGTTCTGAGCCTCGCGAGCGACGTCACCCGGGACGGGATCGGTGCCGCCGACGCCGGGGGCTCGGCTCGGCTCGGGCATCTGATCGGCGGCCTCAGCCGCCGAGGCGGTCATCGCCGCGCCCGCGACCACAGCGGTCAAGAGAAGATCCCGTCGCGAGAATTCACTCATCGCTTCCTCCTTTTCGGCGGCGGCGCGCCGCGGTCTCCTCCCGCCCGGTTGCGAGTGTCCTGTCCGTGAGTTCTGCCCGTCAAACCAAACGCGATCACAACGGCGTGATGAATCCAGATGCCGCCCGCGCTGGTCAGGCGTGAAGGGGCGGCGACAGAGACGACGACGCTACGCGCTCGTCGCGTTGCGGTCTGCCGCGATTGTCGTCCGTGTCATTGCGCGGCTCGCGCCGCTCAATTCAAATGCTTGCCCAGGAACGCGAGCGTACGCGTCCAAGCGAGCGCCGCGCTCGGCGCGTCGTAGCTCTCCCGATGGTCGCAATTGAAGCCGTGATCGGCGGGATAGATGTGGACCTCGACCTCCGGGTGGGCTGCGGCGACCTCGTTCACCCCGGCGATGGGGATATGCTGGTCCTTCTCGCCGAAACGCAGCAGAGTCGGCGCGCGCGGCTTCAAGTCCTTAAGCCCGATGATCCCGCCGCCGTAATAGCCAACGGCTGCGCTGAGGCCCGGAAGTTGCCCCGCTGCCGCCCAGGCGATTGTGCCGCCGAGGCAGAAGCCAACCACGGCGACCTTGCCGCCTTGCCTAGCGACCTCAATCGCGGCGGCGACGTCGCGCAACACCTGCTCGCGGTCGATCTTGCCGGCGATCGCCATACCGCGCTCTCTCGATCGGGCGTCGTAGCCGACCTCGAACTTGGGCTCGGCATGCTCAAAAATCCTAGGAGCCACCGCGAGGTAGCCCGCGCCCGCGAACCGGTCTGTGACGCCCCGGATATGCGCGTTGACGCCGAAGATCTCCTGAACCACGACGATGGCGCCGCGCGGTTTCCCCGCAGGATCGGCGCGCCAGGCTCGAATCGGGCCAGCCCCTTCCGGCTCGGTTCAATCCAGGCCATGTCGATCTCCTCAGGTCATGCGGATTCCGCGTTTCGGGCCGCCCCGCCTCTTTGCGCAATGGCGATGCCGCCGACAACTAACAATAGCGCGAGGACATGATAGACGGCGAACGGTTCGCCCAAGATGACAACCGCCATAATGGCCCCAAACACCGGCACCAAGTTGACGAATACGCCCGCGCGGCCTGGCCCGATCAGTTCTACCCCGCGCATGAACATGAGCTGCGAGACAAAGGCCGGTCCAAGCGCCACGAAGGCGAGCACGAGAAACCCGCCCGCGGTTGGCCAGACGAATCCGCCGGATAGGATTTCCCAGATCATCAATGGAATGGAAGTGACGAAGGCGGCGACCGCCATCGCGGCCAGCATGCTGACGCCCGAGACGTTCGGCCGCTGGCGAAGGCCCACCGTGTAGCCCGCATAGAGCGCCGCCGCGATAACCATCATGACGTCGCCGCTATTGAAGGCGAGCGCCGCGAGCCTCGCCGGATCGCCCTGCGCCGCGATGACGACCACGCCCAGCATGGTGACGACCGCGCCCAGCGCCTGCAAGGCGCTGAAACGGACACCGAGGAAAGCGCGCGCGCCGATGAGAACGAGAGCCGGGATGGCGCCCTGGATGATCGACAGGTTGAGCGCGCTTGTGTAGTGCGCCGCGACATAGAACAGCGCGACGAAGACAGTGTATCCGGCCGCCCCCATTGCGGCGAGATAGACCCAGCGCGCGCGCAGGGCCGGCCAGTCCTCCCGCAGCGAAGGGCGAGCGGCGAGAAGAATGGGAATCAGCGCCGCCCCCCACCGCAGGCAGGTCAGAGTCATCGGCCCGATCTGGCCGACAGCCAACCGGCCGACGATCGAGTGCGCGGCCCAGATCAGCGTGGTGAGAACGAGCAGAAGGATTGGGTTGGCCCAGGCCGACAGCATGAGCCCGGTCCTTGGCGCAGTCGCGTCGGTCATGAACGTCTTCGGCGGCTTCGAGGATGGTCGCAATTCGCGCTCGGCCGGAAGCGCAGCACGACCTTAGAAATCGACCCGGGCGCCGGCATAGGCCGAGCCGGAGCCGATGGCAATCCGACCAAGCAGGCCGGAAGCGAAGGCGACGGGCCTCAGACGCCCCAGATCCCCATTTCGCTACGCTCAGGCGGCTGCTTGGCGCGCCTCAGCCCGGAGCGTTTGACGGATCGATTCGCCAAGCGCCTTGGCTTCTTCGCTCGGGCGTCCCGGCGCGTGGATGAGTCCCATGCGTGTCAAGGGCAATTCCGGCAACCCCTCGGCGCGCCCGAGAAGCTTGAGACCAGGACCGACCATCGAGGCGGGCAATAGCGTCGCGGCTAGCCCTGCGCGCAGGACCGTGCCGATGGCGGTGAAGTTCTTGGAGAAGAATCGCGCCCGCGTTATGCCCGGTGTCGCGGTCAGCGCCTCCTCGGTCGCGCGGCGCCAGCAACAGGTCACGCTGCCGAGCGCGAGCGGGATCGGCGCTCCCTCCTCCACCCGGAACCGCTCCGAGGCGACCCAGACGAGCGGCTCTTCGCGCAACAGCTCCAGCCCCATGAGGCCTTCGTGGTCGGTGATCAGCGCCAGATCGAGCGCCCCGGCGGCGACCTGGGTGGCAAGGTCAGTCGACGCCTCGCAAACGACCGAGACCTCGACCGAGGGGTGGCGGCGATTGTAGTGCGCGAGGATATCAGCCAGGAAAGATTCCGCGTAGTCGTCCGGAATGCCGAGCCGAGCCGAGCCCCTTAAGCCTTTTCGCGACAACGCGGCAAACGCGCCCGCCTCGACCTGAATCATGCGCCGCGCGAATTCAATCAGTCGCTCGCCCTCCTCCGTGAGCCGCGCGCCGCGCCCATGCTTGACGAACAGGGCGCAGCCCAACTGCTCCTCCAACCGGCGGACGTGCATCGAGACGGCCGACTGGGTCTTGTGCACCCGCTCGGCCGCCTTGGTGAACGAACCGGTATCGACGATGGCGAGGAAGGATCGAAGCTGGTCGGTATCGAGCATGGGACTCATCCGAAATTTTGATCAGTTACTCTACAAACATTCGTTGGACCGATCAATAGCTCGCACTATATAAAAAAGCATCCCGAGATAAGCATCCCGAGATTGAACGACCTCCACCGACGCCGTGGGCGCCGAATGAGGATTCGTCGCTTCAAACTGGAGGCGAACATGGTTGATTCTTATATGACTTTTGGACCGGCAAAGGCCCTGTGGCGCGTCCTCACCTGGCCGGCCCGGGTGAGCGCGACGCGGCGAATGATGTCCGAATTGGCGCAGATGTCGGAATATGAGCTGCGCGACATCGGCCTCACCCGCTCCGACGTCAACGATGCGACGGCGCTCCCATTGGACGCCGATCCGTCTGGCTTGCTCGTGAGGCGACGGGCTTGGCGCGAGCGCTCCGTCGGCGAACGAACCCATCTCGCGGCCTGATCGACGACGAACTCTCCACAAAGGCGGAGAAAAGGTCTAGGACATGCGTCTCGGACCTTCCAGCGCCTCTGCGGAGCCCCTCATGACAGCGCACTCGGCTGTAGCCGGCGTCGAGATCAACGCCAAACCTAGCGGTCGGCAGGATGAAATTCTAAGCGCCGAGGCGCTGGCGTTGATCGCCGGACTGCATCGGCGCTTCAACCGGCGGCGGCTCGAATCGCTGGTGCGGCGCATGGGGCGCCAAGAGGACTTCGACGCCGGCACGCTTCCGGACTTTCTCCCCGAGACCAAATCGATCCGCGAGCGCGAGTGGGCCATCGCGCCGATTCCCGCCGACCTTCTCGACCGACGGGTCGAGATTACCGGCCCCGTCGACCGCAAAATGATCGTCAACGCGCTCAATTCCGGCGCCAAAGTCTTCATGGCCGATTTCGAGGACGCGTCCTCGCCCGTCTTCGCCAACATGGTCGAAGGTCAGGCTAACCTGAAGGACCGTTGGGCCGGAAAGATCGACTTCACCGACCCCGCTACCGGCAAGGCCTATGCGATCAAGAGCAATCCCGCCGCGCTGATGGTGCGGCCGCGCGGCTGGCACTTGCCGGAGCGGCATGTCGCCGTCGACGGCGAGGAAATGTCTGGCTCGCTGTTCGACTTCGGCCTTTACGCCTTCCATTGCGCGAAGGCCCAGATGGCGCAAGGGTCGACGCCTGCCTTTTACCTGCCCAAACTCGAGAGCCATCTCGAGGCGAGGCTCTGGAACGACGTCTTCTCCCACGCGGAGCGGGAGCTCGGCGTGCCGCACGGGACGTTCAAGGCGACTGTGCTGATCGAGACGCTTCCCGCCGCGTTCGAGATGGACGAAATTCTCTACGAATTGCGCGACCACATCGTCGGGCTCAACTGCGGCCGCTGGGACTATATCTTTTCGTTCGTCAAACGCCTCGGCAAGAACCAGGCGTTCCTCACCCCAGACCGGTCGGAAATGACCATGGGCAAGGCGTTCCTGAACGCCTACTCGCTGCTCCTGATCAGGACCTGCCACCGCCGAGGCGCCTTCGCCATGGGCGGCATGGCGGCGCAGATTCCGGTCAAGGGCGACAAGCAAGCCAACGAGGCGGCGTTCGCGAAAGTGCGCGCCGACAAGGAGCGCGAGGCGACCAATGGGCATGACGGCACCTGGGTCGCCCACCCCGACCTCGTGCCGATCGCGATGGAAGTGTTCGACCGGCTGATGCCGGACAAGAACCAGCTCTCGAAGACGCGCGACGACGTCCACGTGACGCAGGCTGACCTGCTCGAGGTGCACAAAGGCAAGCGCACGGAGGAGGGCCTACGCGAGAACATCCGGGTCGGCGTGCAATATATCGAGGCCTGGCTCAGGGGCCGCGGCGCCGTGCCGATCTATAATTTGATGGAGGACGCGGCGACCGCCGAAATCTCCCGCGCCCAGGTTTGGCAATGGCTGCATCTGAAGGCCAAGTTCGACGACGGCCGCGAGGCGACGCCGGCCATGTTCCGCGACGCGCTCGCGGGCGAGATGGCGCGGGTCAAGGGCGAGGTCGGCGCGAAGGCGTTCGGCGGCGGCCGCTTCAAGGAGGCGATCGCCCTCTTCTCCGACATGTCGCTTGCCGACACGTTCGACGAGTTCCTGACCTTGCCGGCCTACAAGCTGATCGACTAGCCGCCGCGCGAACGAACGACCCGTAAGCAAACCAAGGGAGTGAACCACGATGGCCAAAGCCTATTGGGTCGCCACATATCGTTCGGTCAGCAACCCGGATGCCCTCGCCGCCTACGCCAAGCTCGCCGGACCGGCGATCGCGGCCGCGGGCGGGCGTTTCCTAGCGCGCGGAATGCCGGCGCAGGTCTATGAGGCCGGTCTCCAGCAGCGCACCGTGCTGATCGAGTTTGACAACGTCGAAGCGGCTCGGGCGGCGCATGACAGCCCGGCCTATCGAGAAGCGCTTGCCGCGCTCGCTGGGGGAGCCGATCGAGAGATTCGCATCGTCGAAGGGTTGTAGACGCGCGCAGGGTCTGGCGCTCATCCGTCGCGGCCGCTCTCGATATTGTCTGGTCTATCTTGTTATATGAACGCCGACCTTCAAGCCCGCACGCTTAAACGCAACTAAACGAGAGTAAACGATAATAAACGTTAGTAAATTTGCTTGCGTTTACTAGCGTTTATTTTTTGGAATCGGGACTTTTCAATGGGTTACGAGCGATTCAAATAAAAATTTTCTCCCCCGGTATCCGGCTCCTGCCCAAAGTGCCTCGAGCGCCTCATTGCCCCTTTCCCACAAGCCATGCCTGCAAATCGGGGCCCCCGCAGGGGCGATCCGCGATCGAGTGCGTCACAACGAAGAGCATAGCCTTAGATTCTGCTTTGTGCAAGAAAATGTCAAAAAATCGCGGAGCCCCTAGCCTCCGGCTCAGAGAGCGCCCAGCCGGAATAACCGGGCCGCGAGTCCCAGGCCGGGTGGGCGGCGGGCGTCGAAACCTTCATTGCCGGGTGCGGTGAACTGACCTAAGGTAAGGGCGATTTCGCGGGAGGAAGGGGCTTGAGGCTTCACCGGCGCGAGTTGCTCGGAAGCGCGGCGTTCCTGCTCATCGGCGGCGCGGCCGGCGCACGGGCGCAATGGTTGCCCTGGCGTCCGGAAGCCGGGTCGCCGCCCGAGCCGTTCGTCAAAGGGCCATGGGTGTTCTTCGACCCCGCCGAGGCGGCCGCGGTCGAGGCGCTGGTCGATCGCTTGATCCCCCCGGATCCTGAGACGCCCGGCGGCAAAGACGCCGGCTGCGCGGTGTTCATCGATCGGCAGCTCGCCGGCCCTTTTGGTCGCCGGGCCGGCCTCTATCTCAGCCCGCCGTTCATCAAGGGAACCAAGCAGCAGGGCCCGCAGGACGAAGACGGTCCGGCCGTGCGCTATCGCAAGGCGTTGGCGGCGCTCGACCAATATTGCAAGAAAGAAAAAGGCGGCGCGTTCGGTTCCCTGAGCGACGCGGACAAAGACGCCGTCATTGGCGGCCTCGAGAGCGGCGCCGTGAAGCTGGACAGCGTAGACGGGCAGGCGTTTTTCGAGCTGTTGCTCGGAAACACGCGGGAGGGATTCTTCGCCGATCCGATTTACGGCGGCAATCGCGACATGTGCGCGTGGCGCATGATCGGCTATCCGGGCGCCCGGTACGACTACCGCGACTGGGTCAAACGTCACAACGAACGCTATCCCCATCCGCCCGTGAGCTTCATGGGACGGGCGGATTGGAACGCCCACAAGACCTGAGGGACGCCCATGGCCCAGAAGCTGCCCAAGAAGGATGTGGCGATCATCGGCCTCGGCTGGACGGGTTCAATCCTCGCGCAGGAACTGACAGACGAGGGTCTCGACGTCATCGCGATCGAACGGGGCCCATGGCGCGACGCCCCAACGGATTTTCCGACCACCTACGTTCAGGACGAACTGCGCTATCGCATACGCCATGAGCTTTTCCTGCGCCCCGAGCAGATGACGTTCACCTTTCGCAACAAGATG
>Ga0209624_10000405_pt1 | contig 38135 bp, 35 predicted proteins | sample JacPinW_OM2H0_O1_FD_188565 | JGI IMG/M metagenome (GOLD analysis project Ga0209624, IMG submission 188565) | Forest soil microbial communities from Algoma, Ontario, Canada - Jack Pine, Ontario site 1_JW_OM2H0_O1 (SPAdes) (version 2) | ecosystem: Environmental > Terrestrial > Soil > Boreal...
GAAAAGACGCCTCGTCGCTGAACTTCGCCGTCATTCGACACACCGGCTACAACATCCTCAGCGCCGACAAGACACGCGGCTCGCTACGCCGAAAACGCCTCAGAGCCTGCATCGATCCCGCGTTCCGAACAAACCTCTTCGCCGCTTAACGATTTAGCACTTTGCCCTGGATTCTGCCGATAATCATCGCAACGCGCTAACCCGACTGAACAACGCTTGGTTCGCGTAGCCGTCGGGCGGGAGGCCGCTGCGCTCTTGATAAGCGGAGACGGCGGAACGGAGCGTATCGCCGATTTTTCCGTCGACCTTACCGACCTCGTAGCCCATTTTCTTCAGTTGAGTTTGCAGCTTCTGAATCTGAGTTGCGGCCAAGGGGTGATCGCGCGTCGGCCATTGAGCGGCGAGACCGGGCCCGCCCGACACGGCGTCGCCAAGCAAACCGACAGAAAGCGCATAGGCCGTTGAATTGTTGTAGGTCTTGATCGCGTCGAAGTTGCTTGTGACGAGAAACACCGGCCCATTGAGACCAGCGAGGATCAATAGCCGTCCATCGCCCGATTCCGGCAGCGGAGAACCATCGGCCTTCACCACGCCTCGGGCCGCAAAGGACGAGAACGGCGCCGGCGCAGAGGAGTCCGCCGCCGTCAATGCGAATTTGGCCGGCAGACGAACTTCGAAGCCCCAGGGCAAATCTTTGGTCCAGCCATGTTTCGCCAAATAATTCGCGGTTGAGCCGATCGCGTCGGCTTCACTCGTCCAGATGTCGCGTCGGTCATGCCGTTGAAACGCCACCGCGTAGGTTAAGTAGGTCGACGGCATGAACTGCGTCTGTCCCATCGCGCCCGCCCACGAGCCGCGCATGAGCGAAGGCGCGATGTCGCCCTCGTCAAGCATGAGCAGCGCCGAAAGCAATTCATCACGGAAATAGTCGCCCTGAAAGTGAATGTAGGCGAGGCTGGCGAGGGAGCGAATGATATTGTTCGAGCCGGCAAAACCGCCGAAGTCTGTCTCCAGCCCCCAGACCCCCAGGATCACTGCGTCGTCAACGCCATAAAGATTTTTCGCTCCCGCAAGCCACAGGGCTTCTGAGCGCGCTTTGTCGCGGCCGCGTTGAATCCGGTCAGCCGATACGGCGCTCGCGACGTAGTCCCAAATGGGACGCACGAACTCAGGTTGAGATCCCGCGCTGGCGGCGACCTTGGGATCGAAGGTGACGCCGGCGAACGCGCTGTTGAACGTGGGGCGGGAAACGCCGCGAGCCTGGGCGAGCGGCCAGAGTGTTTCGATAAATCCACGGAACGCAGCCGGCTGAGACCCGGTGATTTTGTTGGGGGCCACGGCACCCGCCGAAAACGCAACGCCTGACAAAGCCAGCGCGCCAACGAAGGCGCGCAGCAGGGTGAGGGCAGCGCCCCAAACCGGAGGGGATTGTCCGCCGATTCTGGCCATTGGCTCGAGCCGTCTAGAGGCGCCAAAATGCGTAAAAAGCAACCACGGCGTTAAAAGGCAGGCGGAATATCAAACGTCAACTGCTCATTTCGGTCGGGCGGGGCATGGAGACGATGTTGTAGCCCGCATCGACGAAGTGGACCTCGCCCGTTACCCCTTCCGAGAGGCCCGACAGCAGATAGACAGCGGTCCCGCCGATGTTTTCAATTGTGACCGTGCGCCGGAGAGGCGAATGGTCGCGCTGAAAGTTGAACATGAAGCGCGCGTCGGCGATCCCGGCACCGGCTAAAGTCCGGACGGGTCCGGCGGAGATCGCGTTGATGCGAATGTTGTCCGGGCCATAGTCCGAGGCCAAGTATCGCACGCTTGCCTCGAGCGCAGCCTTGGCGACGCCCATGACATTGTAGTTAGGCACCACGCGCGTCGAACCGCCAAAGGTGAGGGTAAGCATCGCCCCGCCCGAAGGCATAAGCACAGCCGCGCGTTTTGCGACCTCAGTGAACGAAAACGCCGAAATGACCATCGTCCGGGTGAAGTTCTCTCTGGTGGTGTCGGCGTAGCGGCCTCTCAGCTCATTGCGGTCGGAGAAGCCTATGCAGTGGACGAGGAAGTCGAGCGTGTTCCAAACATTTGTGAGCTCAGAGAACATGGTCTCGACCGAACTCAGGTCTTCGACGTCGCATTGGTAAACATGATCCGCCGCGCCGAGCTCTTCGGCCAGTGGCGCGACCCGTTTGCCGAGCGCGTCGTTCTGATAAGTGAAGGCGAGATCCGCCCCCTCAGTCGCTAAGGCTTTGGCTATGCCCCAGGCTATCGAGTGATCATTCGCAACGCCCATGACCAGGCCGCGTTTGCCACTCATCAAGCCAGATCTCATGGGTCGCGCTCGTTGATCGGTTTTCTGAGAGTTGGTGGGGCGGAGATGAGTGAGTCGCGGCGGGGACGGACTTGGGCGTTCAAGCGTCGACGTGCTTGAACACGAGCGTCGCGTTTGTTCCGCCAAAACCGAACGAATTCGAAAGCGTCGCCCTCAATTTTACGTTGTCGCGGCGCGCGCGCACGATCGGCATGTCCGAGAACGCAGGGTCGATCTCATCGATATGCGCGCTCTCGCAGATGAAGCCGTTCTGTATCATTAGCAAAGAATAGATCGCCTCGTGCGCGCCGGTCGCGCCTTGGGAATGTCCGGTCAGAGACTTGGTCGCCGAGATCGGCGGACATTTGTCGCCTGAGCCAAAGACCTCTCGCACCGCCTCGATCTCTTTGAGGTCGCCGATAGGCGTCGAAGTCGCATGGGGATTGATATAGTCGATCGGGACCTTGACCCCGCCAAGAGCCTGACGCATGCACCGGGCGGCGCCCTCGCCAGAAGGCGCAACCATGTCGTGTCCGTCCGAGGTCGCGCCATAACCGACGATCTCGCCGTAGATCCTGGCGCCTCGCGCCTTGGCCCGTTCGTATTCCTCAAGCACCAAAACGCCCGCGCCGGCCGAAATGACAAATCCGTCCCGATTTTTGTCATACGCGCGGGATGCACGCGATGGCGTGTCGTTATAGGCGGAGGACAATGCGCCCATCGCGTCGAACATCACCGACAACGTCCAATCGAGTTCCTCGCATCCTCCAGCGAACATCACGTCCTGCCGATTGCCCACGATCTGCTCGTAGGCCGCACCGATGCAGTGATTGGATGTGGCGCAGGCGGAGGAGATCGAGTAGCTTACGCCCTTTATCTTGAACCAGGTCGACAGGGTCGCCGACGCTGTCGAGGACATCGATTTCGGCACGGCGAACGGGCCGACACGTTTCGGGCCCTTGGTGCGGGCGGTGTCTGCAGCCTCGACGATGGCGCGTGTCGAGGGACCGCCCGAACCCATAATGATGCCGGTCCGCTCGTTGGAGACCTCGTCAGGCGCTAGACCGCTGTCCACGATCGCCTGATCCATCGCGACGTGGTTCCATGCCGTCCCGCCGCCGTGGAACCGCATCGCCCTCCGATCGATGACTTCTTCGGCGCGGAGTGTCGGCGCACCGTGGACTTGGGAGCGAAAGCCGAGCTCGACTTGTCGGTTGGCGCGCGTGATCCCGGACTTGCCGTCGTGAAGGCTGGCCGTCACTTCCTGCGTGTTGTTGCCGATCGAGGACACGATCCCCATGCCGGTGACGACTACGCGTCTCATTCTGTCACCTCCACCGTCGACCTCGCTGGCTCCGAGAGGTTAAGCCGGAGCCGCTGGCCCAGGGCTGAACAAGCCGACGCGCATATCCTTGACCTCGTATATTCGTCTGCCATCGCCCTCTAGCCAGCCGTCAGAAACGCCAAGGATCAGCTTGCCCTTAAAGACACGCTTCATGTCCACGCCGTAGACGACCTTTTTTATTGTGGGGAGCACCTGATCTGCGAACTTCACTTCCCCGACGCCAAGCGCGCGGCCCTGTCCTGGCAGACCGAGCCAACCGAGAAAGAACCCGGTCATTTGCCAAAGCGCGTCCAAGCCGAGACATCCCGGCATCACCGGGTCGCCCTTGAAATGGCAACCGAAAAACCAGAGGTCTGGCTTGACGTCGAGCTCTGCCCGCACGCCCCCCTTGCCGTTGGCCCCTCCAGTTTCAGAGATCTCGCTGATTCGATCGAACATCAACATCGGCGGCAAAGGCAGTTGGGCGTTGCCCGGCCCGAATAACTCGCCGCGACCGCAGGCGATGAGATCCACGTAATTGAAACTGGTACGCCGTTCGTCCATGCGCGCGGTCTGTCCCTGGGACCGCGCGCCCCGCGCGGAAGCCTCAAGCCGGCGTGGTAACACACACGCCCTCTTATCGAAAGCGCTCCGCGTTGCGCTTAGGTTAACGCCCTGCAGTCGGTGACCGTCTCCTCGTCGCCCGGGGCGAGGCCGGGGCGCGTACGGTAAACACGACCGGCCGGAGGCCTACCCTCGCGATGAGTGCCATCAATAGCGGGGAAAATCCGCGGAGGCGATTAGGCCACCGCTAGTCGTGACAACCCATCCGTTGCCTCCGAGCTCAATATGCTCGACCCGCCCCGCGCCGGGGAGAAAGTCTCCCTGACGGACTTCCCGCTCGCCATAACGCCCCCCGACTAACGCAACGTCGTCGCGAGCGTCCAGCACGACATATCCGCGCAAAAGAGGTTTCGGCCGTTCGATTGAACTCGTCCTGTCCATCGAAACATTGTCGAACTTCGGACGAGTCGGGGGTTGCTTCGCCTGTGCGGTCGGTGACGGAGCTGGAAGCGGCGCGGCAATCTTCTGCTCAAGCTTGTCGATGCGAGTCGAGAGGCCGGCTGTCAAAGCGGTTGCTTCGTGATCGACGCGTTCGGTGAGCTTGTCGACCTTCGCGCTGGCTTCATGGTCCAGCTTGTCAACGCGTTGGGACAGTTGGACCAAAGCCCCGTTAACCTCCCGCGTTGAAGCCAGGTTTGACCGGATCTCGCCGACCGACTGCTGCAAATCGGTCAGGCCTGCGTTCGACATCGTGCTATCGATTGCGTCGAGGCGGACCTTCAGCGACTTGATGGTGTGAACCAGAGACTCGTTTTCGCTCGCCTGTTGCGCAAGCGCCTTGGCCTGCTGTTGGTCCTCCAAAAACAGCGCCCCTGCGACGGCGACGACGACCGCAAGCGCCGCTGCGGCGGCGAAATGGAATCGGGAGAAGGGAGGCCTGTGCGCAGTCGCAGATTGCTGCTCAGCTTTCGATTTGGCTTCCGCACGCGTCTCCACGACAATGAGCTCGCGCGACGAGGTGGACGGCTGCAGCGCGTTGCCGGCGCTTAAATTCTCGAATTCACCCATCGGTCAACATCCCCGGCTAACGAAGCGTTTACTCCAGTCTCCGCCAATGGGATTAATGAATTGTTGACCGTCACGGCGCGGCCTTGCTCCGTCCATAATTTGGGCGCGGATAGGCCGCTTTGCCGGACAAAGACAGTAAGGGCAAGTCCGCTGCGAGGAGGATGCCCGCGCCCGTGTTGTTTCGGCGGCGCGACTTAAGGACCGCATAATACGGCTAAGCGGCGCCCAGCCTGAGTCCCGCGTCGGTCCGAATCCGCTCGACCATGGCGCGCACCCCATTCGAGCGCTGGGGCGTCAGATGTTGCTCGAGGCCGAGCGCGCGAAAGGTGGCGACCGCATCCACGGCACGGATCTGCTCCGGCGTGCGATCGGAAAAAAGCGCGATCGCAATGGCGATCAGACCCCGCACGAGGTGCGAGTCGCTGTCGCCGCGGTAGTGCAAGATGCTTCCGCCTTCCGCGTTCGTCCTTGGCTCGCACTCAAGCCACACCTGGCTGACGCAGCCCCGCACTTTGTTGACGCCGTTGTGTGCCTCTTCGCTCAGCGGCTCGAGCGAATGACCCAATTCTAGGACATAACGATACCGATCCTCCCAGTCGTCGAGAGAGGCAAAATCTTCGCGAATGCTGTCAATTGCCGACAAGGGATGCGCCGGCCTCGTTGAGTCGTCCATAGCCCTTATATGGGCGCCGGTCAGCAGTGGACTAGCGCACCCGCCAGAAATCCATACTTCGTTAAGGTTCAAGAAGGCCGTCGTAATGAAGGATAAACCATAATCCCAAAGCTCACCGGATAGGGTTGCAATTAGGGAAGCGGCGGAGTCTAGACTTAAGATTGGTTTAATCAGCGGCTGCGATTTTAAGGAAACGCACGACGATCGCAGGCGCTTGCAAGTGATGCGTCCGCACTCTTCTGCCCTGCCAAACCGAGCTATGTCGGCCAATCGTTACGCCGCCGCCCTTCACCGAAATGACCGGTATTCCTCCGGTCGCTATTCCATCCCCGCTCTTTCGAACGCGAGACGGATTCGAGCGGAGCCGGTGCGGTCTCAGGAGAACACACGTGGATCTAGCGCTTGCACGCATAAAAAATAATCTGGGCGAGCTCCGGGGGCCGGTCCAGCATTCAGCTCATGAAGCGCTGACACGAAGGATTGCCGGGCGCGTGAAGCTCGCGCACCTGCGGTATTACCTCGGAGCGGCACTGTTCGCCGCCCTTGTCGGCATTGGCGTTAACGCGCTTCTCTTGCAGCGCGAGCGTCACCCCGCCCCGTTATTTGGTTATGCGGCGCCGAAGCTTCCCTCCGCCGCGCCCGCGCCCGCCCCGCCGCCTCCTCAGAAGCCAGTCAGCACGGAAGACAATGCCCCGCCCGCGCAGTCCTCTGCCGCTCTTCCGCCCGCGCGCCCGGCTGAGAGCGCGGGGAGCTTGTCCCCAGCGTCCGATCCGATCGCCGAACTGTTGGCAGGGGAACCCCACGGCGATGCCTCGCGCTTGACTCTCGCCGCCCAAACCGCCCTGGCCAAGCTTGGCTACCCGGTCAAGCCGGACGGGAAGGAGGGGTCCGCAACGGGGCAAGCGCTGCGAGAGTTCGAGCGCGCGCATGGCCTGCCTCCTGCGACCGAAATCACCGAGCGGCTTGTGAAGCAGCTAACCGCCGCCGCTCGCGCGGGGGGACACTAAGCTCGGTGCGCTTGCGCTCCGACATTTGGGTCGCGGCCTATTTGCGTCGGTGCGGAGTGGAAGGGGTGAGCGCCGTCTTGCGCCGGCGCGGCGCTGCGGAGGCCGGCGCTATTTTCGTCAAAGTCGATCACCTCAATGGAAGCGCGACGGTCTATGGGCCCGCGCCGCAGTCTGTCGCGGCTGAGGTGCCGAGCGGCGTCGACAGAATGTTTGCCCGAACGCACGCGGGGCCGTTGATCAATTCCGACGAAGCCGAGGCGCGGCTCAAACGAGAGATCGCCTTTGACCCCGACCTCTGGATTGTCGAAGTCGAGAACGGCGTGGATGGAGCTTGGCTCGATCTCGCGCCCTAGGTGAGCCAATCCCCCGGCCCTCGTTTATAGTGTCGAAGGACATGCCTCTAAGCGCCTGCCATTGTTCGTGAAATTAATAAGACCACACCTACTGGGAACGATGAAGATTCCGATTCAAATTGAGTTAAGAATTACTTCAAATCCTTACCACTGTGCATCGTTCAAACTTATTCGCCGCTTAACCAACTCCCTCAACTTCAATTGCCTGCCTCGCCAACGATTACTCAAATTAACGCGGTCGAAATCGGGTGGCCCTACTCTCGGCTCGGTCGGCGACGTGGAAATCTGGGTTCGTCGCCGGCGGTCTTTGGAGTAGGAGCAAACAAATGTTTCAATCGATCAAGGAGTTCGTCGGCGACGAGTCAGGTGTCACGGCGATCGAGTATGCGCTGATTGCCTCGCTGATCGCCGTCTTCATCATCACCGCGGTCACAACGGTTGGCGGCAAGGTCAGCACGGTGTTCAACGAAATCGGCGCGACCCTCAAGTAAAGTGGTTGCCGTAAGATCTTCGCGCCGACGGCCGCCTTGTTGGCGCGAAGGATCGCTCGGGGCTTGCCCGGATCACGGACGAGCGAGACGCAGATCGATTCTCCCTGTTTGATGCGACCGAACAAACCGCGATGGCTTCGAACCTAATTCATCTTTCGATTTTCTCCTTCTTTCCGACCCTCATGGCGCTTTCAGCGTCCATGGATCTCCTGACCTTTACAATCCCCAACCGGATCTGCGTCGCTCTTGCGCTCGGATATGTGATCTTTGCGGCGCTGCTTGGCGTTCCGGTCGTTAATATTCTCCTCAATATGTCATGCGGCTTGGCGATTCTCTTGATCACATTCGCCATGTTCTCTTTCGGCTGGCTCGGCGGCGGGGACGCGAAGCTGGCGGCCGCAACCGCGGCATGGCTCGGTTGGACCGCAATCCTCGACTATGGTCTCGCTGCCGCCCTCTTCGGCGGAATCCTTGCGCTAATCCTTCTCGGCCTTCGCACGGTCCCCCTGCCCGCCGCGCTCGCCCGTGTGGCTTGGCTTGCGCGGCTGCATAATGCCGGCGCCGGCGTCCCCTACGGAATTGCATTGGCGGCAGCCGGCCTCATGCAATTCCCGAACTCATCCATCTGGGCTGCGGTCGTTTAGACCGACATCGATCCCCGCCGCCGACTGTCTGCGGATCGGCAAACGGAAGCTGCCAGCCCGCGATGGTCGCGAGCGTGTCAACGACGACGAGCGTTCGCTTTCGGTCATTTCTCGGTAGATGGGCAATATTCGTCTCGACGAAACGATGAGGCGCCGATCCTAGATTCAACGCTCAGTTGCGTGAGCTGGATCGAATTATTTTCAGCTATTCTTCCAGTCGAGACCTCATCAGCGAAAGTTATTATAAATAACTCTTCGGAATAGCAGCGTAGCGTCGGGATTAAGAGGAAGAGTTTCCTTTAAATCTGTCGACCTCCTAACGCCAGACATACAAGTCGATACTTTAAATTAACCGTACCTTGACGATTACGATGTCTAAATCGCGTCGCTAGCGAGTCAGTGCGAAGGGTCATCATTTATGAATCGACGGTTGATCATCGTGGGGGCAATCGCAGTTCTAGCGTTCGGCGCCACGTATATGGTCTTGAGAGGCGCCGGCAATTCTGCGCCGAGCGCGGCTGCAGAAGCCCCGCCAAAGGTCGATGTCGAGCAGGTGCTTGTCGCCGGTCAGGATCTGCCGATGGGGACCGTGGTCAACGAGGGCGCGATGGCTTGGCATCCGTGGCCAAAAGCGGACGTCTCCGAACTCATGATCATAAAATCGACAAAGCCCGACGCCCTCAAGGACGTCGAAGGCTCGATGACACGGGTGGCTTTCCTGCGCGGCGAGCCGATTCGGCATGACAAGCTCGTTCAGGCTGGGGCGGGCGGGTTCATGTCGGCGATCCTGCCGACCGGAAAGCGTGCGGTCGCGATCAAGATCGACAATGACGGCGATTCGACCGCCGGCGGATTCATTCTTCCGAATGACCGGGTCGACGTCGTCCGTCTTGCCCGCGACGAGGAATCGACCAAGGCTCGAGGGGTCGAAGTCATGACAGCGCAGCCGATCCTCGCCAATGTGCGCGTCCTGGCCATCGGTCAGAACGTGGAAGAGCAGAACGGCAAGAAGGTCATCACCGGAGCCAACGCGACGCTGGAGCTCGACCCGGATCAAGTCAATCTCATCATCCTTGCTCAACATGCCGGCAATTCGAATCTTCATCTCGTTCTCCGCAGCCTGGTCGACAGCGGCGGCCCCGCGAAGACAGTTGTCAGTCCCGATGACCCTTTGACGGTGGTTCGTTACGGCGCCCCGCAGCAGGCGACCCGGTGATTCGCTTTCCTCCCTTCCTTTCTCGCTTGTTCTCCAGAGACGGAGCCGGGGCATGAAGTCCGATCGCATTCAGAGACGGCAAAACATTGCCATTTACGTCTCGGCGGCGCTTCTCGCGATCGCGCCGGCTTCGACCGTCCGGGCCGCCGAGGGCGGTGATTTCGCGCGGATGGGCGCCATGTCGGACGCGCCGGCCCAGCCCCTGCAAATGGGCGTTGGCCAATCGGTCATACGCGACCTGCCTGAGGAAGCAGGCGAGATCTATGTTGGCGATCCCACCGTCGCCAACGCGATCGTTCGCACGGCGAAGCGCATCTATATTTCGGGCGTCGCCAACGGCCACACAAGCATTTTCGCCCTAGCGAAGGACGGACGAAGAATTGCGTTCTTCCAGGTCTCTGTCGGTCGGGCCATTGGCGAATTGACGGCGCTCCTCGATGTCGCGATTCCGGGCAACGAGATTCGCGTGCGCACCGTCGAGAACACAATCATCCTCACGGGATCAGTGGCCTCGGCGGAGGAGGCGCAAAAGGCGCTCGACATCGCTTCGGGCTTCATCAACGATTCGCCAACCTCATCGGGAACCGGCCCTCAGATCTCCATTTCGAGCGGCTCCAGCGGAGGCGGCGCGCCCGGCGGCAAGTCGCCTAGCAGCCCCCAGGGAAAAGTGGTCAACGCTCTCACGATCCGCGGGGCCGACCAAGTCAGCCTGCGCGTCACGATCGCGGAGATTCGGCGTGACATCATCAAGCAGCTGGGCGTCAACTTGAGCGGAACCGGGCCAAACGGAACCTTCACGCTCGATCCTCCGTTCGCGATCAATGGCGCGATCAGTGGCTCCGTCGCCGCCACTGCTTCCGAAGCGACCCTGAATTGGTTCAAGGGCAGCGGAAACCTTAGCGCCACTTTGCAGGCCTTCGAGCGACAGGGCGTCGCCCACACGCTGGCCGAGCCGACCGTTACGGCAGTCTCCGGGGAGACCGCCAAATTCCTCGCAGGCGGGACGATTCCCATCCTCAACAATGTACAGTGCAATCCAACTTGCCAGTACGGCTTCATCCAGCAGCCCTATGGTGTAACCCTGAATTTCACTCCGATCGTCTTGTCCCCGGGACGGATCCAGCTGCGAATCGCAACCGAAGTCACCGATATCGACTATACGAAGCAAATCACGTTCAGCGGTCTTTCGATCCCTGGGTTCCGGACCCGCAACAATACGACCACAGTGGAACTGCCTTCGGGCGGTTCGATCGCTTCGGCGGGCCTGATCAGCACTCAGACGGAACAAGCCATCAATGGCCTTCCGGCGCTGATGAATCTCCCGGTGCTTGGGGCCCTCTTTCGTTCGCGGGACTATCAACGCGACGAGACGGAGCTCTTGATTGTCGTGACGCCATTCATCGCGCATGCAATCGACCCGAGCCAGGTCGTGAGGCCCGACCAGAATTTCCAGGACGCCAGCGATCCGCAGACCTGGTTCCTGGGCCGTGTCAACCGGATCTACTCCACCTCGCAGTCGCTCCAGCCGATGCCTGGCTATGCCGGCAAGATCGGATTCATCACCCAGTAGGCCTTGCGTGCTTCGCCAAACGTTTCCTCAGACCTGAGAAAGACAGCTCTCATGGCCGCTCTTCCCGACGCACGACCCTTATCCAAAGCGCATGGCTTGAGGTTGAGCCTCGCCGCCGCGGCCGCCGCCGCTCTCGCCGGTTGCGGCGGCGTTCCCTACACTTCGTCAGATCCCGCGTTTCCCGGCAGCTTCGAGCAGCGTCATCCGATCGTGGTCGCCGCGGCGCCGACAAGCGTTGATCTCTACCCGGTCGGCGGCAGGCTCGACGCGCGTTCGCGGGCGAATGTCCGCGCCTTTGCTGACCGCTATCGCCGCTATGGTTCAGGCGCGGTCATGATTCAGACGCCGGTGGGAACGAATCCAAACTCGATAGCCGTTTACGAGGTCCGTCGGGCGCTTCTCGCCGCCGGCGTCAGAGGCAGGATCGCCGCGGGAGACTACCTGCCCCCGAATGATAGCTCAGCGCCTCCGGTGCGCGTGTCGTTCACGGGGCTCAAGGCGGTTGTCCCTACTCTATGTGGTCAGTGGCCGGAGGATCTCGCTTCGGGGTCATCGGTCGAAGGATGGAAGAACGAACCCTACTCCAACTTCGGCTGCGCCACCCAATCCACGATCGCGGCCCAGGTCGATGACCCGCGCGATTTCGTCCAGCCGCGCGCAATCGGCCCGTCCGATGTCGCCATGCGCACCCGAGCCATCGAGGCCGTCCGCGACGGCCAAGATCCGAGCACCGACTGGAAGAACGCCGTTCTCACGCCAATCGGCGGCGATCTGCCGACCAACGGAAACTGATTGATCATGAAGGCGCGCTACGCTGACGCCGTAATCGACGGAGACGCGTCCATGGATCGGCCGGTTGCGCAAATCGAGCCGGTGCCGAGGGTATCGATCCAGGCGTTCTGCGAATCGCCCGATATCGCAGCCGTTGTCGCCGCCGCGATATCCGATCGCCGAATGGCCAAAGCGCATGTCAAGCAGAACATGGGCGGCGCTGCCGCCGCGCTTGAAGCTTACAAGAGCGCGCCGACGCCGAATGTGGTGGTACTCGAGGCCCCCGCCAGCCGGGATGCGCTGCTCGCGCAGCTCGAAGAGCTCGCTGAATATTGTGACGCGGGGACCAAGGTCGTTGTTCTTGGCAAACTCAACGATATCGTTCTCTACCGGCAGTTGATGACGCGCGGCGTCAGCGAATATCTGGTGGCGCCGTTCGGCGTCGTCGACTTCATCCAGGCGATATCCCAGCTCTTCGCCGTGCCCGGCGCCAAGCCTCTTGGGCGCGTGATCGCGGTCGTCGGCGCCAAGGGCGGGGTTGGAGCATCCACCGTTGCCCATAATCTGGCCTGGAGCCTGGCCTCGGTTACGGAAATGGCGACGATCATCGCCGATTTCGATCTTGCCTTTGGAACTGCGGGCCTCGACTACAATCAGGATCCGCCCCAGGGCGTCGCGGAGGCGGTGTTCGCCCCGGATCGCGTCGACGCCGTGCTGGTGGAGCGTCTGCTCTCCAAGTGCGGCGAGAAACTCAGTCTCTTGGCGGCGCCCGCCACTCTTGATCGGGTCCTCGACTTCAGCGAGGCTTCGTTCGACTCGCTGCTCGACGCCATGCGCGCCTCGACGCCCTGGATTGTCGTCGATGTGCCGCATTTGTGGTCGGGCTGGGCCCGACGGATTCTCGTTTTCGCCGATGAGGTCATCGTCGTCGCGAGCCCCGATCTCGCGAATCTTCGCAACACCAAAAATCTGATCGACAACATGAAGGGCGCCCGCCTCAACGACGCGCCGTCGCGGCTCGTCCTGAACGGTGTCGGTATGCTCAAGCGGCCGGAAATTGCCTCTGCGGAATTCGCCAAAGCGGTGGAAACCGATCCGACCGCGATCATATCCCACGACGCGAAGCTCTTCGGCGCCGCGGCCAACAATGGGCAAATGATCGCCGAGATCGAACCAAACGGCAAAACCGCGCAGGTCTTCGTTGATCTTGCCTCCACGCTTGCCGGCCGAGCCGAGGCGCGCAAGCCCAGGAGAGGCGTTCTTGAGCCGCTCATGGCCAGGCTCGGGCGCAGAAAGAAATGATCGGCTCGCAAACGCATCGCGCCATCTCCGCTGAGCGCTCGTACAAGCGCAAAGGATCCTGAGCGATGTTCGGCAAGCGTAGCGGGAGCGTTAGCGCCCAGGTCGCCGTGTCGCGCGTCGCATCTGTGAGCGTGGTGAACGAGGCGCCCAAGGCCGCGGTCGCTCAGACCGCGCCGGTTCAAACCGAACGCAGATCGGAGACCTATTTTCAGACCAAGTCGCTGATCTTCGGCGCCTTGATCGAGGCGATTGATCTTGCCGCACTGTCCAAGCTCGACCCCGAGAGCGCGCGCGAGGAAATCCGGGACATTGTCCATGAGATCGTCACCATTAAGAATTTGGTGCTGTCGATCGCGGAGCAGGAAGATCTGCTCGACGACATCTGCAATGACGTCCTCGGATTCGGCCCGCTTGAGCCGCTGCTGGCGCGCGACGACATCGCCGACATCATGGTCAACGGACCGACGCGATGCTTCATCGAGGTTGGCGGCAAGATCCAACTCACCAACGTCCGTTTTCGCGACGCATCGCAGTTGATGAACATCTGTCAGCGGATCGTCAGCCAGGTCGGGCGCCGGGTCGACGAATCCTCGCCGATCTGCGACGCTCGTCTGCTTGACGGCTCGCGCGTCAACGTTATCGCGCCGCCGCTCGCGATCGACGGCGCGGCGCTGACCATACGCAAGTTCAAGAAGGACAAGCTGACGCTCGATCAGTTGGTCAAGTTCGGCTCGATCTCGCCGGCCGGCGCGGAAATCCTCAAGATCATCGGCCGCGTCCGTTGCAACGTGGTCATTTCCGGCGGCACGGGCTCGGGCAAGACGACCCTCCTGAACTGCTTGACGAACTATATCGACGCGGATGAGCGAATCATCACCTGTGAGGACGCCGCTGAGCTTCAGCTCCAGCAACCCCATGTGGTGCGGCTCGAGACGCGCCCGGCGAATCTGGAAGGCGTCGGTCAGATCACGATGCGCGACCTGGTGAAGAACTGTCTGCGCATGCGGCCCGAACGCATCGTCGTCGGCGAAGTGCGCGGCCCCGAAGCGTTCGATCTGCTGCAAGCCATGAACACCGGCCACGATGGCTCGATGGGCACGCTGCACGCGAACTCACCGCGCGAAGCGCTGAGCCGCGTTGAGTCTATGATCACGATGGGCGGCTATGCGCTGCCGATGAAGACAATCCGCGAAATGATGACTTCCTCGATCGACGTGATCGTTCAAGCTTCCCGCCTTCGTGATGGATCGCGTCGGATTACGCACATCACCGAAGTCCTCGGCATGGAAGGCGACGTCGTGATCACGCAGGACCTGTTCGTCTATGAAATTCTCGGGGAGGACGCTCAGGGAAAGCTCTTGGGGCGGCATCGCTCGACCGGGATCGGGCGACCGAAATTCTGGGACCGCGCGCGTATGTACGGAGAAGAGGGGCGTCTGGCGGAGGCGCTCGACATCTCGGAAGTCAGCGCAGCCTAGCGTTTAACGGAGTGAAGCCGACATGATCAATCCAATAGCGATCGCGGCCTGTCTTGCGCTTGGATTCGGCGGTCTGGCATTTGCCTTTGTTGGCGGGGACTCGCGAGTCGACAAGCGCCGCGCGGCAGTCACGAAAAGCGACGCGAAGACCAGCGTCGCGGCTGGCGTCGACCGGGCGACGCGCAAGAAGCAGATCGCCGCCGGCGTCCGCGACAGTGAAATGAAGGGAAAGCGGCGGCGCGTCAGTCTGGCGGCAAAAATTGAACAGGCCGGACTCTCGATCACCAAACAGCAATATTGGATCGGGAGCGTGCTCCTCGGCCTGATTTGCGGCGCCTTGACCTATATCCAGTCGAGAAGCTTGTTGCTCATGCTTCTTGTTGTCGTGACGGCCACGGTCGGGTTGCCGCAACTCACGCTGGCCCGCCTGCGCATCCGGCGCATCAACAAGTTCGTCTCCAACTTTCCAACCGCCATCGATATCATCGTGCGAGGCATCAAATCCGGCCTTCCCCTTGGCGATACTATCCGGATAGCCGCGACCGAAAGCCCCGAGCCGGTGAAGTCGGAGTTTCGAAGAATTGTCGAGTCGCTCTCGATTGGATTGACCTTGTCGGAAGGCATCGAGCGGATGGCGCAACGCGTTCCGATCGCCGAAACCAATTTCTTCTCGATCGTCATCGCCATCCAGAGCAAGGCGGGCGGAAACCTATCCGAGGCCCTGGGCAATCTTTCCCGTGTGTTGCGCGAACGTAAGAAGATGAAGGGAAAGATCACCGCCATGTCCATGGAAGCGAAAGCTTCGGCATCGATCATCGGCGCGGTGCCGTTTCTCGTCGTCGGCGCGCTTTACGTTTCGTCTCCCAAATACGTTTCACTGCTGTGGTCGACGAGTCATGGAAAAATGATCTCCGTGATTGCGATGTTTTGGATGGGGATAGGAATCGCAATGATGAAAAAGATGATCTCATTCGACTTCTAAATCGAGCCTGCTCATGCTTAACGATATCGTCGCTAAATTCTCTGACGCCCACTTCCTGGCGATGCTGTTCGCGGCGATCGGCTCGGCCGCGACCGTTCTCACCGCTGCAATGCCGTGGCTCCAGCCGGACACCTTGTCGCGCCGCATCAAGGCGGTCAGCTCCGAGCGCGAGCGAATTCGGGCGCGAGAGCGCGAACGGCTGGTGGCGTCCCAGAGCAAAGGCACGTTGAGGGTAAGACCGACTGGCCTCGTCAAGCAATTGGTCGAAACACTCAATCTGTCGAGCTGGCTCAGCACCGAAAAGGCCAAAATACAATTGGCCATGGCCGGATATCGCGGCGCCGGGGCAGAGTATACTTTTCTCTCCTTTCGCCTCGTGGCGCCAATCACCTTTTTCCTCGTCGCTATTGTCTATCAGTTTCTGATCATCAAATGGAACCAACCTGCGATGATCAAGATTGGCATTGCGATCGCAGCCACTTACCTTGGCATCAAGGCCCCCGAACTGTTCCTGAAGAACAAGACCGGCAAGCGGCAAAAGGAACTCGAACGGGCGTTTCCCAATACCCTGGACCTGCTCTTGATTTGCGCGGAATCGGGAATTTCGATCGAACATGCGGTGCGCAAGGTCAGCCAGGAAATTGGCATGGAAAGCGTTTCGATGGCGGAGGAGATGGGGATTTTGGCCGCCGAAATGTCCTATCTGGCCGAGCGGCGGACCGCGTTCGAGAATCTGGGCTTAAGGACCGGATTGGAGTCGATCCGTTCTCTCATCACTGTGCTGTCGCAGTCGGAAAAGTATGGCACGCCGCTTGGCGCCGCGCTTCGGGTTCTCAGCCAAGAAAGCCGGGACCATAGAATGTCGCTGGCTGAGAAAAAAGCAGCAGCGCTGCCGCCGGTTCTGACGGTGCCGATGATCCTCTTTTTTCTGCCGGGACTCTTCGCCGCAATTCTGACGCCGGCCATAATTCAGATCAACAACTGGAATTAGCACGACAGTCGCATTTAGGGGGACTTGAGGGCGGATCATGGTCGCATCGAGCATCACCGTACCAGTTCTTAAGCCTGTGCCGGCTCGCTCTCATCGCCGCCAAGGCATTGAAGAAGCACGTTTATTCCACCTCCGTCTAGGTTGCGGTCAACAAAGCCTTGGCTTATCCGCAAATCCTCTGTATACTTTCCGGCAGATCGAAATGGGCGGCCCAGGGTCAGGTGGAGGTGCGCTTCCTTTTGCTATGCCCCGGCACACCGCCCGTCTGACCGGAGATCCTGGGATTCCGAGGCGGCCGCGCGTTGGATTACCGAGCGGCCGCTTTGCGGCCTTCGGGAATGACCGGATGGAGGTACGACCGAGTTCGTGTGATTTGACGAAGGCACCCGGAATCAGAAACGCTCGAAAGCGCGAGAAAGTTGCACAAAAGAGCAGTTAAGCCACTGAAATGATTGGCCCGCGTAAACTTTTGCGGCGACCGCCGCGGAGGTCGAACAGAAAATCCGTCGCAAGGTTTTACAATCGCTTCTCCCGCGCAAGGAAGGTCGCATCCGATTCCAGCAAGTCTTTTCCGCGCGAAAGCGCATGGCGGCAACTCCTTTTCGCCAGCAATATGAGCTTTGGACGAGGGCGTTCGTTGCTCTCGCGCTTGCACGTTTCGGGTTGCGCTGATTCGCTCGTGGGCGCATGATTCGATTCGTGTCGCAACGCTCAGAAAGATCCAAACCGGCGGTCATCACCCCGCACTCGTCTCATGCCGTCGCACGCGTCGCGCTCATCCGACATCCCCACGACGCTGATCCCCCCTACCTCGAGGGGTTGAACGAAGAGCAACGACGAGCGGTCGAGTCGCTGGACGGGCCGGTTCTCATTCTCGCCGGCGCTGGCGTGGGCAAGACCCGCGTCCTCACCACCCGAATTGCGCACATCGTTTCTACCGGCCGCGCGCGCTCTCATGAAATCCTGGCGGTGACCTTCACCAACAAGGCCGCGCGGGAGATGCGCCTGCGGGTTGCTGTCTTCTCCGGTTCGGAGCAGGCGATGCCGTGGCTCGGCACGTTCCACTCGGTCGGCGCCAAGATTCTGCGCATGCATGCCGAGCTGGTGGGCTTAAGGCCTAATTTCACCATTCTCGATGCCGACGACCAGCTGCGCCTGCTCAAGCAACTCCTCCAGGCGGAAAATCTGGACGACAAGCGATGGCCGGCGCGGGCGCTCGCTAATCTCATCGACGGCTGGAAGAACCGCGGCATCGATCCGAAGAGCGTGCCGGCGAGCGAGGCTACAGGGTTCGCCGGCGGCAAAAGCGCGGCCCTGTATGAGAGCTATCAGGCTCGTCTGAAAGCGCTTAACGCGGTGGACTTCGGCGATCTCTTGCTCGAGCCTTTGCGGCTGTTGCGCGAACACAGCGATGTTCTCAACACCTTCCGCCGACGCTTCCGTTACATCCTGGTCGACGAGTACCAGGACACGAACGTCGTTCAGTATCTTCTTCTCCGGCTCATCGCCCAGGCCAACGGCAATCTGTGCTGTGTCGGCGATGACGACCAGTCGATCTACGCCTGGCGCGGCGCCGATGTCGAAAACATCCTGCGCTTCGAGAAGGACTTTCCCGGCGCCAAGGTGATCCGGCTCGAGCGAAATTATCGATCGACAGGGCACATTCTGGCCGTTGCGGCGGGATTGATCGCCCACAATCGCGGCCGTCTGGGGAAGACGCTGTTTACCGACAAGCCGCTCGGAGATCGGCCGCGAGTCGCTGAAGGGTCGGACAGTCAGGAGGAAGCAAGACTCATCGGCCAGGAGATTGAAGCGGTCCAGCACAAAGGGGTCTCTCTCGACGATATCGCAATCCTGGTGCGCGCCTCGTTTCAGATGCGCGAATTCGAGGAGCGGTTCATCGCCTTGGGGCTGCCTTACAAGGTTATCGGCGGCCCGCGATTCTACGAGCGGGCGGAAATACGCGACGCCCTGGCCTATCTTCGCTGTATCGCCCAACCCGACGACGATCTCGCCTTCGAGCGTATCTATAACCAGCCCAAGCGTGGCCTTGGCGAGGCGACGCTTGCGATTCTGCACGAATATGGCCGCCGAGCCGGTCTTCCGTTGACGCGCGCGGCGCGCGCGCTCGTCGAAACCGAGGAACTGAAACCGCGTCCCCGCCAAATTCTGCGGGGTGTCCTCGACGACTTCGATCGGTGGCGAAGGCAGTCGGATCAGATCCCTCACGAAGAGCTGGCGCAGCTTGTTCTTGAGGAGAGCGGCTATATCGACATGTGGAAGGCGGAGCGCACGCCCGATGCGGCCGGCCGACTCGACAACCTGAAGGAACTCGTCCGTTCGATGGGCGAATTTCCGGATCTTGGGGCGTTTCTTGAACACGTGTCGCTGGTCATGGATGTCGACAGCGGCGACGAGGGCGCGCGCGTTTCGATCATGACCCTTCATGCGGCGAAGGGACTGGAGTTTGACCTCGTCTTTCTCCCGGGCTGGGAGGAGGGGCTGTTTCCGAATCAACGCTCGCTCGACGACAGCGGCCTTGCCGGGCTCGAGGAGGAGCGGAGGCTGGCCTATGTCGGCCTGACCCGTGCGCGTCGGCAGGCAAGGATCTACTACGCTCTCAACCGACGCGTGCGCGGCTTATGGCAGACCTCGATTCCGTCGCGGTTCATCCAGGAATTGCCCGCCGACCATGTCGAGTTCGACGAATTCGTCGGATCGTCGGAGCGCGCCTATGGTTCGTGGCCGCGAGCGGGTCTGGAAACGGGTTTTGCCTCCCGCTATGACACGCCCGGCTGGCGTCGCGCTGAGGCAAAACAGCGCGAGTGGGGGGAGTCGGGCTCCCGTGGGCCTCGACCTCCCAGCGCGATTTTCGAAGGCTTAGTCCACAGACAAGCCGCCCCGTCCCCGGGTTTTCATGCGGGCACGCGGGTGTTTCACAACAAGTTCGGGCCCGGCGCCGTCGTTGCCGTAGACGGTCCGAAGCTGACGGTCGATTTCGACAAAGCGGGCCGAAAATTGGTGATGGACAGTTTTGTCGCTGCGGAGGGATAGCCGAGCCGAGTAACGGCAGGGCCAACAGTCGTACGACCGCCGCGCAAATCGGACTCAGCGGTCTTTTTCCGCCGAATCCCGTCCGACTCGCGTCAGGCAGCCTTGGTTATCGGATTGACTTCCTCGGTATAGGCGTCGATGAGCGCGGTGGTTATCGCCGCCGGTTTGTAATTGTGCGGGCCGATCTCGCCGACCGGCGTCACCTCGGCCGCGGTTCCGGTAATGAAGCATTCGTCGAATTCGCCGAGCTCGGCGGGCAAGATTCGCCGCTCGATGACTTCGAACCCGCGCTTGCGAGCAAGATCGATCACAGTCGCTCGCGTGATGCCGGCGAGGAAGCAATCGGCAATCGGGGTGTGAATCGTTCGGTTCTTGACGAAAAAGATGTTGGCGCCGGTGCATTCCGCCACGCGACCTTGCCAGTCGAACATCAAAGCGTCCGCATATCCGCGACGCTCGGCCCGGTGCTTGGATATGGTGCAAATCATGTAGAGACCCGCCGCCTTCGCCATGGCGGGAGCAGTCGCGGGATCAGGCCGGCGATAATCGGCGATATCGAGCCGAATGCCTTTCATCCGCTGAGCGGGATCGAAATAACTCGGCCACTCCCACACTGCGATGCCCAGGTGGATCGTGTTACGCTGCGCCGCGACTCCCATCATTTCCGAGCCGCGCCAGGCAATCGGCCGGACATAGGCGTCGGAGAGATGGTTCTTTTTCAACACTTCGGCTTTGGCGGCGTCGATCTCCGCGACGCTCCACGGGATCTCAAAGTCGAGAACCTGGGCAGAATCTCTCAGCCGCCGGGAGTGGGCCGTCGATTTGAAGACGCGCCCGCCATAGGCGCGCTCCCCTTCGAAAACGGCGCTCGCATAGTGGAGCGCGTGGGTCAGAACATGCACCTTGGCGTTGCGCCAGTGGACCATATGGCCATCCATCCAGATCCAGCCATCACGGTTGTCAAAAGTCTCGGCGGCCATGGCGATTTCCTCTCTTCGTAGCGAGCCGGTTTGGATTCTTGGCGATTAGAGCTACATGGGTTGCGTCGCTAATAGTCACTACGATACCAAGAGGGCTGAATTATGTCAATAGTGCTGACCTAATAGGCTCATCGATGTCGTCCGACGTCTCCAAACCTGGTCTGCCGCGGCAACCACGCCGCGGCGAAGAGCCAATGTATGACTTGATCGAACAGTTCTTTTTCGCCTACCGCGATTTCGTCGGAGACGCCGATCGACTGCTCGAAGCTTATGGGTTCGGGCGCGCTCATCATCGGGTCCTCTATTTTGTCAGCCGACGGCCGGGGCTCACGATCGCCGAGCTCCTGGAGATATTGCGGATCACAAAGCAAAGCCTCAACCGCGTATTACGAGAACTCGTCGACAAGAACTTCGTTGAGATCCAAGCTGGGGCCCTGGATCGTCGCCGTCGGCAGCTCTACGCGACGCCGGACGGCGAGCGGCTGGCGCTAAGGCTAGCCCTCGTTCAGACGCGACGATTTGCGCTGGCGCTGGAACAATTGGGCGACTGGGGTCTCCCATCGGCGCAAGCCTTTCTTAGAGCGATGATCGATCCTCAGAAGGCGCCGAGCGACGTCACCGACCGCCCGGAACCGACGAAATGGGCAGGTCAGGCGCGGTGAGCTCGACGCCGACCTCCCTCCCGGACGACGCTGCCCACGTTCTCGTGGTCGACGACGATCGGCGGCTTCGCGCTTTGTTGTCCACCTATCTGGTCAAACATGGCCATCGCGTCACGGTTGCCCCCACGGCCGCCAAGGCCCGCGCTTTTCTCGAGGGATTGGCCTTCGATATCATCGTGCTTGACGTCATGATGCCAGTCGAGAGCGGGTTCGATTTCGCGGCCGATTTGCGGACGCGATCGCAGGTGCCGATCCTCATGTTGACGGCGCGCGGCGAATCGCAGGATCGGGTGCGTGGCCTCGAAATTGGCGTCGACGACTATCTCGCAAAACCGTTTGAGCCGAGGGAACTGCTGTTGCGGATTGGTTCGGTGCTTCGACGAACCCGAGCCCCTCCGACGGGCAGCGTCGAGACCAGCGTCATTCGCTTCGGACGCTTCGCTTTCTCGCTCGAGCGCGGAGAATTGCGAGCCGGAGACGATCCGGTTCGCATCACGGAGCGTGAGCGCGAGATGCTGCGCCTGCTTAGTGCAAACCCTGGCGCGATCGTTTCTCGCGAGGCGCTGTCGGGATCGGGCGGCGCCGCTCAGGAGCGAACGGTCGATGTCCTCGTCAATCGGCTTCGGCGCAAGATCGAGCAAGACCCCACCAATCCGACATACCTGCAGACGGCGCGAGGAGCGGGGTATCGGCTCGTCGCTGACCGATGAGCGATCGACTCTCATTCAACAAGCTGCGACAGCTGGCGCAAATCCGTATTCTTTGGCGGCGCGCTGCGCGCGGGCTGGCGGAGATGCTGCCGAAGGGCCTCTATAAACGCTCGCTCCTGATCGTGATCGTCCCGATGGTGCTGCTCCAAAGCGCGGTGACGCTCGTATTCATGCAGCATCACTGGGATTTGGTGACCCGCAGGCTCTCCGAGGCGGTTGCGCGTGACGTTGGAGCGCTGACGGACCTCTATCAAAGGCTCCCACCCGGGCAGGACGACGCTTCTTTAGTGAATCTGGCGTCCGAAAGGTTTCGCATGGACGCGTCATTGCTGCCGGCGGGTCCGCTGCCGCCGGTCATGCCTCGCTCCTTCTACGGCGCACTGGATCCGCTCACGCGGACGCTTCCGAAGGAAATCAGAAAGGAGGTCACACAGCCTTTCTGGATCGACACTGTTGGCCGCTCGGGCTTAATGGAGATACGCGTCGATCTTGGGGGCCGAGTGCTCCGCTTGGTGACGCGCCGCGCTCTCGCCTATGAGGCGAACGCCCATATTTTCGTGCTCTGGATGCTGGGGGCTATGATCGTCCTCCTGACGGTCGCGATCATTTTTCTGCGGAATCAGATTCGACCCATCTTGCGCCTGGCGAGGGCCGCGGAGGATTTTGGCAAGGGGAGAGATCTCGATTTTAGTCCGCACGGAGCGCGCGAGGTCCGGCAAGCGGGTCATGCTTTCATTGAGATGAAACGGCGAGTCGAGCGCGCGACGGAACAGCGCACTGCAATGCTGAACGGCGTGAGCCATGATCTGCGCACGATGCTGACCCGATTCAAATTGTCTTTGGCGCTGCTCGACAATTCAGCCGAGGGCGAATTTTTGCAAAAGGATGTCGATGAGATGGGGCAGATGCTCGAGGGCTATCTTGCCTTCGCGCGTGGCGACACGGGTGAAGCAACCGCCCAAGTCAACATCGCATCGATACTTGAAGACCTCCGGGAGGCTTCCGAGCGGCATGGCGCGAGCCTTGGTGTGGAGACGCGAGGAAATCTCGATATCCGTATTCGGCCAATGGCGATGAAACGCTGCGTCGGCAATCTCGTCGCCAACGCCCAACGTCACGCGGACAACGTCCGTGTTTCGGCGACCCTCGAGGCTCAATTCCTGTCGATCGTTGTCGACGACGATGGAGCCGGAATAGACCCTGCTTTCCGCGAGGACGTGTTCCGGCCGTTCTATCGCCTGGACGAGGCGCGCAACCAGGATGAAGGCGGCTCCGGCTTGGGGCTTGCAATCGCACGCGACATTGCCCGCTCTCATGGCGGCGACATCATCCTTACTGAGAGCCCTATGGGAGGGCTACGAGCGGCCGTGCGTATCCCAGTTTAGCTCCGCCGCTCGAGCCTAGGAGCTTAAACCGAAGCGCTAATCCAGCGAGACAGCTCGCTCTTCGGACCCGCTCCGGTCTTGGTGGCCACCTGCTTGCCGCCTTTAAACACCATCAGCGTCGGGATCGATCGGATGCCATATTTGCTGGCGACGCCCGGATTCTCGTCGACATTGAGCTTGGCGATTTTCACCTTGCCGTTCATTTCGGTGGCGATTTCTTCAAGCGCCGGCCCTATCATGCGGCATGGCCCGCACCATTCGGCCCAGAAGTCGACGACGACGGGCTCCTCGGATTTGATGACATCGGTGTCGAAACTCGCGTCCGTGACTTTGGCCGTTACTGACATGGCGTCCTCAAAGACGGCGTGCTTGCCGCGCTCAATAGCTAGGAACCAACCCAGGCGCCGTCAAGCAGGCCGACAGGACGCGGATCGCGCCCGCGGTGAAGATCCATGCCTTGACACGGATGAAGTCGTCGCCTAGCCGAGCCGGCGATGGGGCAGGAACAGGCGCAGATCATCAGGCAAATCTCCGGTCTCAGCGAGATCTCGGGCCGTTATGACCTGATTCTGTGCGACATCTGGGGCGTATTGCACAACGGCGTGGCCTCCTTCACGCAAGCCTCGGATGCGCTTGTGTCGTTCCGAAGGCGGGGCGGCGCCGTCATTCTCATCAGCAACGCGCCGCGTCCCTCTCCGCCGATCGCACGGCAAGTGCTGAAGCTTGGGGTTTCGCCAGACGCATTCGACGCCGTCGTCACGTCGGGCGACGTGACGATCGGATTGATGGAACAGCAGGTCGGCGACCGGGTCCTCCACATCGGACCGGAGCGCGACCACAGCCTTTTCGAGGCCGCAGCAGAGACGACTGGCGCCAGGGTCAGACTTGTGTCTCTCGAACACGCTCAGTATGTGCTCTGCACCGGGCTCAGAAACGACGAGACCGAAACGCTGCAGGATTACGAGCCGGAACTGCAGGCGATGTCGGTCCGCGGGATGGCGATGATTTGCGCCAATCCGGACATCGTGATCCACCGCGGCGACACTCTCATCTATTGTGCCGGAGCGCTCGCGCGTCGATACGAAGAGCTTGGCGGTTCGGTCGTATACGCGGGCAAGCCTTACGCGCCGATCTACGACAGGGCCTTGACGCTCGCTGAACAGATTCGAGGCGCGCCGATCGCAACGCCTCGCGTGCTTGCGATCGGCGACGGCATGCGGACGGACGTCACAGGGGCCGCGCGAGCCGGGTTGGACGTGCTCTTTGTCACCGGAGGCATTCACCGGTCCTTGCACAAGGAGACGTTGGACTCGCCGGCCGATCCGATCGAGCTGCAGCGTTTGTACGACGAAAACGAGGTGTGGCCGGTCGCCGCCATTCCCGTGCTTCGGCCTTAGGCGGCAAGGCCGTGGAGCTGTTTCAGACGCTCTATTTCGAAGATCTCGCGGTCGGCATGCGGGCGACGATTCGCAAGACAGTCGAAAACGAAGACGTGATCCATTTCGCCGAGCTCTCGGGCGATCACAATCCCATCCATTTGTCGGAGCATTTCGCTCGCAAGACTCGTTTCGGCGGCCGAATCGTTCATGGGCTCTACACCGCGAGCCTTATTTCCGGGGTCATTGGCATGCGGCTGCCAGGGCCGGGCGCTGTCTATATCTCGCAGACCTTGAACTTCCGTGGTCCGGTCAAGATTGGGGACCTCGTTGACGTCAGCGTGGAGGTGGCCGAGCTGACCGAGAAGAACCGCCGCGTCCGGCTGCATTGCGAGTGTCGCGTCGGCGATCTTGTTGTCCTCGATGGCGAAGGCGTCCTCAGCTTGCCGCCGACGCCGAAGCACAAGCCCCCAGCCGGTTGACCGTATCCGGCGCGAAGGGCTGTTGCGTGAGCGGACAAACGCAGGTACGGGACGGCGGAACCCCAGGCGCCGGCAGGATCCAATGACCAACGGCTTCGTGCTCGCCACGGACCCGATGCTGCCGCCGCACGGGCTAGAGGGCGCGGTCTACGCAATCGGGAATTTTGACGGCTTGCATCGCGGGCATCAGACCGTCATTGGACACGCTGTCGCCATGGCGAAAGAGAGAGCGGCCCCCAGCGCTTTGCTGACCTTCGAACCGCATCCGGTCGACTTCTTCGCCGGACGCCCGGTCGTGTTTCGATTGACGCCGCTCCGGGACAAGGCCGCGATATGCGCCCGGCTCGGGCTGACGGGTCTCGTTCTTATTCACTTTGACGCCGCGCTCGCTGCGATGAGCGCGGACGAGTTCATTGCAAACGTTCTGGTTGCGCGGCTCGGAGCGGCCGCGGTCGTCGTCGGATGGGACTTTCATTTTGGCAAGGGCCGGTCCGGCTCCCCAGCGACGCTCGCCGAAGCCGGCGCAAGGCACGGCTTTGGGGTCGAGATTGTCACGAAGGTGGAAGACGACGCGGGGGTTTTCTCCTCGAGCGCCATTCGCAAGGCCCTCGAGCGCGGCGATCTCGCCGCCGCGGCGCGCGGTTTCGGCCGCAACTATTCGGTTTCAGGCCTCGTGATTTCGGGCCAGCGCCTGGGGCGGACCCTTGGCGTGCCCACGGCGAATATCGCGCTTGAGCCGACCAATCGGCTTGCCCATGGAATCTACGCGGTTGTGGCGCGAATTGACGGGGGTGCCTTTCCCGCCGTCGCCAGCTTCGGCACCCGTCCGACGGTCGACGACGGCCCTCCGCTGCTCGAGGTTCATCTCCTCGATTTCGACGGCGATCTCTATGGGCGGGAGATGGAGGTCGAGTTCATCGAACGCATCCGGGACGAGCGCAAGTTCGATTCCATCCCCTTGCTCGTCGCCGAAATGAACCGGGACAAGGAGCGGGCCCGTGCCATTCTGCGGTCATTTGCTTCTGGGTGGAAGCGGCCCGTCTAGCATCAGACGCTGTCGTTTCAACGACCTGAGTCCTCCTTTCGCGCAATGGGTCGGGCGCCCTCAGACCTCGGACTTCGACAACCAGCGCGCGAGTTCCCCGCGCGCAAACGCTAATAAAACGCCGATAAACGCTTCTAAGCACTAGTAAAATCGCTAGCATTTACTAACGCTTATTTTTCGTAATTGGGACTTTTCAAAGGGTTACGGCCCATAAGAATAAGAAATCTTCCTTCCTTCCTTAACTCCCGCGATGGGTTGTGGTCAGGCAGGTTTTCAAACAGCCGCGGCCCTCGCCGGGCTGCGGCTGGGCGAGTAGATTTCGCTTAAGAAAGTAAGTATGGCGCTAGTTTCTGATTTTGTCAAGGCAATCCGCTCTCGACAGTCAAATCGGTCGGTCTCGAGAGCGATTTGAATTATGGAGCCATCACCCTCCCCCCAAGAACGCTCTGGGGGTAAAGCGCTGAAAACGAATTTGGCGAATTGCCCCAAATCCTCTAATTCGACGCGTCCGTTCTCACGACACCCGAATTTGGCCCCCAAGCCCATGTCCGACGCGTCCGTCACAGCCCTCGATTATTCCCGCACTCTGTACCTGCCGAAGACCGATTTTCCCATGCGGGGCGGTCTGCCGCAGAAGGAGCCGGAAATTCTGGCGCGCTGGGCGCGCGAGAATTTGTATGGCTCGCTGCGCGAGAGCGGCAAGGGACGCCCCAAATTCGTTCTCCACGACGGGCCTCCTTACGCCAACGGCAATGTCCACATCGGCACGGCGCTCAACAAGACGCTGAAGGACATTGTCGTCCGCTCGCATCAGATGACAGGCCGGGAATCCAATTACGTGCCCGGCTGGGACTGTCACGGACTGCCGATCGAATGGAAGGTGGAGGAAGAGTTCTACCGAAGCAAGGGCAAGATGAAGCCCGATTTTTCGGATTCGCAAGCCATCATCGCCTTCCGCAGAGAATGCCGCGCTTATGCCGAGCATTGGCTCTCGGTGCAGCGGGAGGAATTCAAGCGGCTGGGTGTCGTCGGCGACTGGGATCATCCCTACACGACGATGAGCTATCCAGCCGAAGCGCGGATCGCGCGGGAAATCTTCAAATTCGTCGCGAGCGGGCTGCTTTATCGCGGCTCAAAGCCGGTGATGTGGAGCGTCGTTGAGAAGACGGCGCTCGCCGAGGCTGAGGTCGAGTACGAAGACCATGTCAGCGACACGGTGTATGTGGCGTTTCCGGTCGAGTCCGACGATGCCTCCATTGTCATTTGGACCACGACGCCCTGGACCATCCCCGGCAATCGCGCGATCGCCTTCTCTCGCCGCATCCCCTATGGACGCTATCGGGTAACGGATGCCGCGGCCGACAACTGGGCGAAGGTCGGGGCGACTTACATCGTCGCGCAGTCGCTGGCCCAAAGCGTTTTCGACGCGGCCAGGGTGACTGCGTTCGAATTTCTCGGCGAAGTCAAAGGGGATGCGCTCGCCTCGATGGTTTGCGCGCATCCCTTGCATGCCCACGGCTACGGATTTGTCGTTCCCTTGCTCGACGGCGACCATGTGACGGAAGAAGCGGGCACGGGCTTCGTCCACACCGCGCCGGGCCACGGGCGCGAGGACTTCGAGTTGTGGACCGCGAGCACCCGGTTGCTCCAGGAGCGCGGGATCGACACCCGCATTCCCTATACGGTCGACGAGAACGGCGCGCTCACCGATGAGGCGCCGGGTTTCGAAGGCAAGCGCGTCATCACCGACAAGGGTAAAGTCGGCGACGCCAACAAAGCGGTCATTGACGCCCTGATCGAAGCGGGCGGGCTGGTGGCGCGCGGAAAGCTCAAGCACCAATACCCGCACAGCTGGCGCTCGAAGACGCCGGTGATCTTTCGCAACACGCCGCAATGGTTCCTGGCGATGGATCGGCCGTTCGCCAATGCCCAAGGCGGCAAGACCCTTCGGGTCCTTGCCGTCGACGCGATTGAACGGACGCGATGGGCGCCGCCGTCGGGCGAGAACCGGATCAAGGGCATGGTCGCCAACAAACCCGATTGGGTGTTGTCTCGCCAGCGCGCCTGGGGCGTGCCGCTATCGATTTTCGTCCGCAAGGACGGTCACGAAATCCTGTTCGACGACGAGGTGAATGCGAGGATCGCCGACGCCTACGAGCGGGAAGGCGCCGACGCATGGTTCGCTGAGGGCGCAAAGGCGCGCTTCCTTGGCGCGAAGCACGATGCCGCGACTTACGACAAGGTCGACGACCTGGTCGAAGTCTGGTTCGACTCTGGCTCCACACACGCCTTCGTCCTCGAGGACCCCGAGCACTTTCCGGGATTGGCCGGCATCCGGCGGGCGATCGACGGCGGCGAAGACACGGTGATGTATCTCGAGGGCTCGGACCAACATCGCGGTTGGTTCCAGTCGTCACTTCTGGAAAGCTGCGGCACGCGCGGTCGCGCGCCGTTTGACGTGGTGCTGACCCACGGCTTCACGCTCGACGAGAGCGGCCGCAAAATGTCGAAGTCGCTGGGCAACCAAACCTTCCCCCAGGACGTCATCCGTGTTTCGGGCGCCGACATCCTGCGTCTGTGGGTGGCCAGCGTCGACTACACCGACGATCAGCGCATCGGCCCCGAAATCCTGAAAGCCGTTAGCGACAATTATCGAAAGTTGCGCAACACAATTCGCTGGATGCTCGGAACCCTCGCTCATCGGGAATCCGGTGATTCGGTCGGCCACTCGGCCATGACCGGGCTCGAGCGGCTGATGCTGCACAAGCTCGCCGAACTCGATCTCAAGGTTCGCGAGGCTTACGAGAATTTCGACTTCGCGCGCGTCATCGCGACGCTCACCACGTTCATGAACGCGGACCTCTCCGCCTTTTATTTCGACATTCGCAAGGATGCGCTCTACTGCGATCCACCGTCGAGCGTCAGGCGACGTGGGGCGCTGGAGGCGATTGAGCACATTTTCCGCGCCGTGACGGTTTGGCTTGCCCCGGTTCTGGTTTTCACCACGGAGGAAGCCTGGTCAGCGCGAGACGACGCGCATAGCTCAATCCATCTCGACCAATTTCCGGCCATACCTGCCGCGTGGCGGGATGACCAACTGGCCAAGACCTGGGAGACGATCCGCCTGTTGCGGCTCGCCGTCACTGGCGCGATCGAAATTGCGCGGGCTGATAAGCTGATCGGTTCCTCGCTCGAAGCCGCGCCACGGGTCTATCTCAGCAATCCCGAGCATGTGAAGGCGCTTGAAGACATCGATTTTGCCGAGGTCTGCATCACCTCGGACATCGCGGTCGAGTTCGGGACGCCGATGCCCGGGACGGCGTTTCGACTGCCCGAAGCGCCCGACGCCGGCGTCGTTGTGGAACGGGCTAAAGGCCTAAAATGCGCGCGCTCATGGCGCTACTTCGATCCGACGACCGCCTCGCCCGATTTCCCCGACGTGACCCCTCGCGACGCGGAGGCGCTTCGCGAACTTAAAGATCTGGGTCGCTTGCCATGAAGCCGCCCGCGCTGGGCGGCGTGGTCGCGCTCGCGGTGGTGCTGGTCGACCAAATCGTGAAAGCTGGTGTTCTCTCCTATTCCGCCCGACCCGACGTCGATCCGACGCCGCTCACGCCGTTCCTTGATCTGGCGCTGCGCTGGAACCGAGGCATTTCGTTCAGCCTGTTCGCCCGCGATTCTGCCTTGGGGCAGATCACGCTGGTGGCGCTGACTTTGGCGGTGACTGGCTTACTCGCTTTGTGGTTGTTTCGATCCCGATCGGCGCTTCCCGCCGTCGGCCTTGGATTGATTATCGGCGGCGCTCTCGGCAATGCAATTGATCGGGTTGCGCACGGCGCCGTCGTCGACTATCTCGATCTGCACGCTTTTGGGCGGCACTTTTTCGTCTTCAATGTCGCTGACGCCGCCATTAACATCGGGGTCGCGCTTTTGATTCTTGACTTATTGCTGGCTCCCGGCGCGACGAAAGAGTCAAAATCAAGGGAGCCCGCCGCGTAGTGCGAACTAGAGATTGGCTGGGGCCGAAATTAACGGAGTTGCAACTGTCATCGAATAGCCGGAATTCATGGCGAGATACGCCTGCGTTGAACCGTTGTCTCAACGCTTCCGGAGGAAAAGAGGCGCCTACGATGGGGTTTTGTTTGCGGTCAGCGGCGGTCGCCTTGGCATTGACGTCCGCCTCTCTCGTCAGTTTGCCCAGTTGGGCGGGCGACGATGGTGCTGCGCCTCTATGGCAAGGAATTGGATCGATCTTCGGTCCAGTTGTTGGATTTACTGGGCTCGGTGGCGGGGATAAGCCCCCGCCAATCGAATATCGCGAACACGGCAAGCTTGTCCTCCCGCCGAATACGGAGTTGCCGCCGCCCGGTTCCTCCGCTTCAGCGGATCCCGCTTGGCCCGTCAACCAAGAGATCCTGCGCAAAAAAGCACTCAAGGAAGAGGGAAAGAAATCAATCGCCGGAGTGGGCGATGCGCGTCTGCGCTACACGCACGGGTTTCCGGCGAACGAACCTGTGACTATTCGTTCGGTGGATCCAGACGGACAAACGGTCAAGTGCGAAAGCAATTGCGGATCGAGCTCATCGGTGCTAAGCAATCTTAACCCACTAAAATGGGTCGGAATGGGGGGCAAGTCGGCCACGGCCCTTGGTCCAGAGCCTGACCGCGAATGGCTTACTGACCCTCCGAAGGGTTTCCGAGCCCCGGTCGAATCGGTAGAAGGGTCTGCTAAAAACTGATCTATCGGTGACCTGTGGTCTGTCGCCGCTTTGCGAGTCGGACCCCAGGATTCGAGCCCGGATTGAATCGCGGCTTGGCTATCCAAGCGAAAACCGCTACTCTGTTTGTAAAACCGCTACTCTGTTTGTAAAGGATTCGCCGGCAGCGCAAATTTTTCCGCCTTCGCCTTTCGCCCCGAACCAACGCGAACTATCTGGTCGCGGGAAGGGTTGCCGAGGCAGCGGAACGGGGTTAGGCGAGGCGGCCTGCAACAGGCCTTACCGGACATAAGACGATGATGCTCCCCGAGCGCGGCACGGGGCGCCGCTGGTAAAGGGAAATTCGCACGGGATCGAGATCAGTGCGATCGGTCATGTCCGTGCGTCGGGTGTGACGAGATAGCCCCATTCGAATGACGCGAAGGCGTGAATCGTCTCTCTCACGTCAAAAATCGAGAAAGCTTGGACCGAAAACGATCGGAAGCATTGGGCTAATCGGACGGATATTGGGAAGTCAAAATGAGACCAGGTCAGAATAAGAGGATGCGCGGCCGGCCGACAAATAATCGGCGCGGGCCCAATCCTTTGACGCGATCCTACGAATCGAACGGACCAGACGTGAAAATACGCGGCAATGCGCATCACGTCGCGGAAAAATATCTCCAGCTTGCAAGAGACGCTCACACCGGCGGAGATCCTGTCGCGGCGGAAAATTATTTGCAACACGCCGAACATTACTTCCGGCTTATTGCCGCTGCGCAAGCTGCACAGGCGCTCGCGCAGACCGGTCAGCAGCGGCCGCCCGGCGAGGATGAGAATGACCTGGAGGATGACGGCGATTTCGACGCGCTGTCGGATCGTTTCGCTTCGCCCGCGGAGCGGCAAATCGCTTTCCAGCAGCCGCAGCAAGGATTTCAACCTCAACCGAGCGCTGTGCCGAACGCCCCACAGCCGTTCGCCGACAGACCGGCTTACGAGTCCGAGCGCCAAGGAAACGATCGGGGAGGCTTTGCGCCCCGGCAGGACCGTCAGGGCAACCGATTTCAGGACCGAGGTCCCCGACCCGATCGCCCTTACCAAGACCGCAACGAGGGCTATCGCGACAATCGAAATGGACGCGATGGTCGCCCGCGGGATTTCCGGCCCTATCGCGATCCCCAACCGCCGCGTGAAGCCGGCCCAGATGCCGCGGCGGCGCCCGGGCTTCCATCCTTCATAACGGCGAGTCCGAGGATCAATAATCCGGATCCGGCCATGGGCGCGCTGTCGCCCGAGACGGTGGCTTCGCCGCCGCCTGTCGTGACGCCTGAGGTTGCTCCCTCGGGATTCGAATCGCCGTCAGAGGGAAGCGCTTTTCCGGCCCGAGGTCGACGGCGTCGGCTGCGGTCGCCCTATGGATTTGGCGGACCCAATTCAGGTGAGGGCGAGCAACCGGACGCGACTCCGGAAATCGCCGACGATACGCCGGTCAGGGAATAATAGTTCGGCGGGAGGTCTCATCGCCTGTGATTGGGCGCGACGGCCCGGTCACAAGGCCGGCGAGCCGTCAGCGGAATAGTCTGCAACCTCGACGTCCCCCATCTGAGGCGCTGCAGCGACCGTCAGCGTAACATTCTCGGGCGAAGTTGAGACGTTGAGCGTCGCGTGACACTCGCGGGCCAGAAGTGTTGTGAAATAGAGCTGGATTGAATGGCCGTCGATTGGCTCGTTGGGAACGGTGTTTGTCAGGAAATTGGCCGCGCTGTGGGAGAGTCGGGCATTTGTACCCTTGGCCTCGACGCGCATTGTCATGGTGTCGCCTTCGCCCGAAATGTCCACGGTAATGACCCCGCCTCGGGGCACGGCGCTGGCCGCGATCAGACAGAGGTTCAGCAAAAGCTTGACCGAGCTTCTCGACGCCATCCGCCGACCACAGTTCCATTCCAAAACCGTGCGACCGTTGGCAAAAAGCTCCCTTGCCGCCTTTTCCGCGTCGCCTGTGTCGAGCAACGCGCCGAAGGAACCGGCGGCGCCGAACGCCAGCCGGCAAAATTGAAGGCGCGCGGAGGCCGAGATCGCGCTCTTCTTGATGAGTTCCATGGCCACAGTGCGCATCTCTTCGTCCTCCTCGCCATCGAGCACCTCTAGGCCGTTGATGATCGCTCCGACCGGGCTGATCACGTCGTGGCATACGCGCGAGCAAAGCAGGGCGGCGAGGTCGAGCGGTGTTAGCGAGGCCATCATCAAGCGTTTGATCCTGCGTTCGATTTCAGGGCCTGGGCCGAGGCAGAGGCGCGGGCGGCGGCATTTTGCCTGATTCGAATCCTATCTATCCGATTCGCACCCGGGTTGCGATGCAGCCTCGCTTGCGCCAATGCGCTCGTTTCGTCTGGCGGTTGACTGAGATGGGGAAGACAACTTGAGTTCTGTTCTCCGGGATCCAAATTTCTTCTCGCTCGATCGTGCGAGCCGCGACGAAATTGCCCTGTTTCTCGCGAAGGCGGCGCTCGCGGCTGGCCCGGCGGTGATGGAGGAATACGACCGTGGCTGCTCGGTCGCATCGAAAGAAGACGGCAGTCCGGTCACATCCGCGGATCATCGGGCCGAAGCGATCATCTGCGAATATCTCGCGAGCCTAGCGCCCATGCCGCCAGTGTGCGCTGAAGAGTCGATGGCCGCCGGGGCGCAGGCTCAAGTCGCCGAGCGTTTCTTGCTGGTCGATCCGCTCGATGGAACGCGGGAATTTCTCGCCGGCAACGGCGAGTTTACGATCAATGTCGCGTTGATCGAGAGGGGCGCCCCCGTCTCCGGCGCGGTATACGCGCCCGCGATCGGCCGGTTGTGGGTCGGCGGCGAAATGGCCTTCGCGTGTGAAGCGCCGGTTGGAGCGGCCTTACCCGGCGAAGGATCGCGGCGGCGCATCAGGACTCGCAGCGCGCCAACAAACTTGGTCGCTTTTGCAAGCCGCTCACATCTCGACCCAAAGTCGGATTCCTTTCTCAAAAGATTGCCAATCGGGGAGACGCGATTTGCGGGTTCATCACTTAAGTTTTGCCTCATCGCTGAGGGCCTTGGCGATGTCTATCCGCGGTTCGCGCCCACGATGGAATGGGACACAGCGGCGGGCGACGCAGTTTTGCGCGCGGCCGGCGGCGGAGTTTTCGATCCTTCCGGACTGCCGCTGTCTTATGGCAAAGTGGGCGCCGGATTACGCAACGGTCCCTTTGTCGCCTGGGGTGACGAAACGGCCGCCAGGCGCTTGGGATATTAAAATAATCGCTCGCGGATTTTTGGGCGATAAACTGAATTTGCAATGCGGCGCCGTGGTACCCGTTAACGTAAACTCGAAGCTCCGGCCTTTTGACCATTTTGTTAACCTTCGCCCTTTGACACTGGGGGCGATCACAACGATCGACCGATTCTCGAGGGGCCGCATGAACAATGTCATCCGTTTCCGGCCCGCGAACAGTCCGCGTCGCATGGCTTCGGGCGACCGCGGCGCCGCCCAGATCTTGTTCTTTACCGGCGTGCGGTATCAGCGCTGGGGCGAAGACACCCACACTCCTCAGCCGCAAGCGCAAAGCTCCCGGCGAAAGCGCGAACGCGTTCAGATTAGCGAAACCGGAAGGGCACGGAAGAGCCAGGCCTAATGTCAGCGGGACACGAAGTCTAAGCGGGTTCTTCGAGAAGGGCGCGTCATTGAAGAGCTCGTCGGCTAGCTTCTGACCCCGTGTTCCGAAGGCGGATTCGCACGCCGCTTGCCTTTGTTTGACGATTCCGATATGAGCCGCAGCGGGACACCTCTCCCCAACGAGAGGCTTCCATCTGAAAGGATGGCTCGTCATGACGACCAAGACGCCGGGCGTTCGCCCCGCAAATTCCTGCTTTTCTTCCGGCCCATGCGCCAAGCGCCCCGGCTGGTCCCCCACAGTTCTGAGTGACGCGGCGCTCGGCCGTTCGCATCGGGCAAAGATTGGCAAAGCCAAGCTCAAGCTCGCGATCGACCTCACCCGCGAAGTCCTCGGCGTTCCCGCCGACTACCGCATCGGGATAACCCCAGGCTCCGACACCGGCGCCGTCGAGATGGCGCTCTGGACGCTTCTTGGCGCGCGTGGGGTCGATGTCCTCGCGTGGGAAAGCTTTGGCGACGGATGGGTGACCGACGTCGTCAAGCAGCTCAAGCTCAAGGATGTGCGCACCCTCAAGGCGCCATATGGCGAGCTACCGAACCTGGCCCAAGTCAATTTCGACAACGACGTCATTTTCACCTGGAATGGCACGACCTCCGGCGTTCGGGTCCCGAACGGCGATTGGATCGCCGGCGACCGCAAGGGATTGACGATCTGCGACGCGACATCGGCGGCCTTCGCGCAGGAGCTCGACTGGCCGAAGCTCGATGTCGCGACCTTCTCCTGGCAGAAGGTGCTTGGCGGGGAGGCGGCGCATGGCGTCATCATCCTCAGTCCGCGCGCGGCCGAACGCCTCGAGAGCTACACGCCTCCCTGGCCGCTGCCGAAGCTCTTTCGTCTCGCCAAGGGGGGTAAGCTCACCGAAGGTTTTTTCGAGGGCGAGACCATCAACACCCCGTCCATGCTGTGCGTCGAGGACTATCTCGACGCCCTGCAATGGGCGAAGTCGCTCGGCGGCCTGAAGGCGCTCTTTGCCCGCGCCGACGCCAACGCCAAGGCGATTGCGGACTGGGTCGAACGCACGCCGTGGATCGATTTTCTGGCTCGCGCGCCCGCGACACGTTCAAACACCAGCGTCTGTCTTAAGGTCGTCGATCCCGCGGTCGCCGTTCTGCCTGCCGACGCCCAGGCTGCGTTCGCCAAGGGGCTGGCGAGCTTACTCGAGAAGGAAAAGGTCGCCTTTGACATCGGCGCCTATCGCGACGCGCCGGCTGGCTTGCGCATCTGGTGCGGCGCGACAGTCGAAACGGCCGACGTCGAGGCGCTGACGCATTGGCTCGATTACGCCTTCGTCCTCGAGAAAAGCAAGCTCGCCAAGGCCGCCTGACCGCCGCGCTCAGTTCGACCGCCTGGCCGAATGACGAGCCGCTCTCTCATCACGCATCGCTTAGCGGCCGAGACTCGATCGAAAGCAGCCAGCACAAACAATTCGCAGCGGCGCCGAGCACCGCCCGCCCACTAAAGGTTATCCGCCATGACCCCTCGTGTTCTCATTTCCGATAAGCTTTCCCCCGCCGCCGTCGTGATCTTCAAAGAGCGTGGCGTCCAGGTCGACGTCAAACCGGGTCTCGACAAAGAGGAGCTCGCCAAGATCATTGGCGACTACGACGGGCTCGCCATTCGCTCCAACACCAAAGTCACAGCCAAGCTGCTCGAGCGCGCGGCGAAGCTGAAAGTCGTCGGTCGAGCGGGCATCGGCGTCGACAACGTCGACATTCCGGCCGCCACCGCTCGCGGCGTGATCGTGATGAACACGCCGTTCGGCAATTCGATCACCACCGCCGAGCATGCGATCGCACTGATGTTTGCGCTCGCTCGGCAGATCCCGAGCGCCGACGTCTCGACCCAAGCGGGTAAGTGGGAAAAGAACCGCTTCATGGGAGTCGAGCTGACCGGCAAGACGCTCGGCATCATTGGTTGCGGGAACATTGGCGCGATCGTCGCCTCGCGCGCCCTGGGATTGAAGATGCGGGTCGGCGCCTTCGATCCGTTCCTGAGCGCAGAGCGCGCTCAGGAGATCGGCGTCGAAAAGCTCGAACTCGCTGATCTCCTGGCGCGCGCCGATTTCATCACCCTCCACACGCCCTTGACGGCGCAGACGCGCAACATCCTCTCGGCGGAAAATCTGGCGAAGACCAAGCCAGGCGTTCGCATCATCAATTGCGCCCGCGGCGGTCTTGTCGACGAGGCCGCGTTGCGCGCCGCGCTCGACAGCGGTCACGTCTCGGGCGCGGCCTTCGATGTCTTCATCGAGGAGCCTGCGACGGCGAACCCGCTGTTCGGCCACCCAAACTTCATCGCCACGCCCCATCTCGGCGCCTCCACCAACGAAGCGCAGGAAAATGTGGCGCTCCAGGTCGCCGAGCAAATGTCGGACTATTTGACGCGCGGGGCGATTTCGAACGCGATCAACTTTCCATCGATCACCGCGGAGGAGGCGCCGAAGCTCAAGCCGTTCATCGCATTGGCGGAGGGTCTCGGCTCATTCGCCGGCCAACTCACACAGGCGCCGATCCAGAAGGTCACCCTCACTTACGAGGGTGCCGTCGCCGAGCTCAAAATCAAGGCGTTGACGTCGGCCGCGATCGCTGGGCTGCTGCGTCCCTCGCTGGTCGACATCAATGTCGTGTCGGCGCCCGCGGTCGCTGCCCAGCGCGGCATCGTCATCGAGGAAATGACCCGCGCCGCGGACGGCGATTACGAAAGCTTCATCACGCTGACCGTCGAGACGGCGCAGCAAACGCGGGCGATTGGCGGGACCGTCTTTCATGACGGCAAACCGCGCATCCTTTCGATCAAGGGGATCAAGGTCGACGCCGAATTCACCCCTTCGATGATCTATGTCACCAACGAGGACAAGCCGGGCTTCATCGGCCGCTTCGCCGGCCTTCTGGGGGACGCGGGCGTCAATATTGCAACTTTCGCGCTCGGGCGGGATGAACCCGGAGGTTCGGCGATCGCGCTTGTTTCGATCGACGGGACCCCGCCTCCTGACGTCGTCGCGAAAGTGAGTAAGATCGACGGCGTGCGTCAGGTCGCGGCCTTGCGCTTCTGAGTTTATTCCTTCCTTCTCCCTCCGGGAGAAGGTGGCGCGATAGGGCTTCGGGAGACGCCCGTCTTTCGACGGGCTCCCGCGCCGGAAGAGCATCTGTGTTTGGCGTCAAGCGTGATTTGGCTGCCAGAGGCGGTTTTGTGTGACGAGGGCGTTGGCGAGGATGACGATCAGGGCGACAGCCGTCGTGGTCCCGATCCCCGGGATCGAGGTCAGGACGGCGAGCCGCCGGGCCAGGCTCGGATCGGCGGCGATGAGGCGTTC
>Ga0209624_10000406_pt1 | contig 38119 bp, 35 predicted proteins | sample JacPinW_OM2H0_O1_FD_188565 | JGI IMG/M metagenome (GOLD analysis project Ga0209624, IMG submission 188565) | Forest soil microbial communities from Algoma, Ontario, Canada - Jack Pine, Ontario site 1_JW_OM2H0_O1 (SPAdes) (version 2) | ecosystem: Environmental > Terrestrial > Soil > Boreal...
CGCTGTCCAAATGAGCGAGTTACTCGGAACGTAGCGCTTCCACCGCGTTCACTCTTGCGGCACGCGCCGCAGGCACAGCTGAAGCAATTACGGCCGCACCCAGAATGACCACAGCGGAACCGACAAACGCAAGTAGGCCCGGCTGATGGACATCCGTTACGTATTTGGCGATTACGCGTGAGAGCGCAAACCCTACCACCACACCCGCGCCCACTCCGATGCCGGCCATCGCCACGCCCTCAACGAGAACGATGGTGAGAATGTTGCGCGGCAGAGCGCCCAGGGCCATGCGGATTCCGAACTCGCGCGTGCGCCAGCTCACAGAGAAAGCAAGAACGCCCGCCACGCCCACCACGGAGATTAAGAGTGCCACGGCGGCGAATCCGCCAAACACAATCGCGTTGAGGCGGTCAGGCGTCAGCACCTCCGCGCGAACGTCTCCGAGCGTGCTGGCCTTTTCCACGGGCTGGTCTGCTGACATCTGGCGAATGGTTTGTGTGATGGCCGGGACCAGCGCGTAAGCATCCTGATGTGCGCGTACGAACAGGCGCCCGTTCCATCCTTGCTCTTGTTCGATCGGCTCATAGATCGTCATCGCAGGCGACGGGATAATATTTTCATCGTCGAAATCGGGTACCACGGCGATGATTCGCCTTGGCTCGGGGCTGATGCCGACAAACTTGATGACCCCGTCCGTCCACCACAGCGTATGGTTCACCGCGTCCTGCCCTGGATAGAGCATCTTTGCAAGACTCTGAGTGATGATGACCACACGTTCGGAGCCGTCCTTGTCGGCGTCGTTGAAGTCGCGGCCCTCCTGAATCGGCACACCGAATGTGTCGAAGAATCCCGGCGATACCACCCGGAACTTTCCGCGGAAGTCCTGACCGTCCGCACGTCTGGCGCCTTGCGCGGCAAATTGAAAGCTGATACCCAGGCCCCGATCGTCACGCCAGGGAGTGCCGAAACCCGAAGACACGTGCTCCACTCCCGGCAGCGCGCTGACGCGGCGTTGCACCTCGCGATAGAACTCATCCACCTGCTGGGGTGTCTTTCCATACGACATCAGCGGAAGATTCACTGCCAGAACGTTGGCCGAATCGAACGGCGGCCGCGTCTGCTCCAGCACAAACAGAGTCTTCATCAGCACACACGCTCCGGCAAGCAGCAGGAATGAGGCTGCAATCTGTGTCACGGCAAAGATGCGGAGACGCCGGCTGCTTCCTCCGGCCACCCGTGTTCCCCGGCCGGTAAGTCCGCCTTGCGGCGCGTTTGCCGAAGGAAGCCGCGGAATGAATGCCAGGAAGATGGACGCGATCAACGCCAGCCCAATCCCAAACCACACCAGACTGAAATCGAGCGTGAGCTCCTCGGCGCGCACTGAGAAGCGCGATGCATAACGACCCAGCACGGCCACCATCGGTATGGCGAGGGCCACTGCCGCCACTGCCCCGCTCCCGCATAGCACGAGGCTCTCAGCCAACAGAGAACGGCGCAGCACTGCAGTGCTTGCGCCCAGCGCCGAGCGTATCGCCAGCTCCGCTTCGCGGCGCACCGTTCGCGCCAGCACCAGATTGGCAACGTTCGAGCTCGCAATCACGAAGAGCAGGGCCGCAGCCGCGAACAGTATCCACAAGATCGTATTGGCGCGCGAATTAATCTGCTCGTGCATGCGCGTTACGTCGATTTTGAAATGGTCCTCCGGCTTATACACTTCCGGGTGCGCCGCCAGCATGGCGCCGTATACGCTGCGCAGTTCCGCCCGCGCATTGTCGACACTCGCGCCGGGAGCCAGCCGCGCGAAGACCTCCGTCATGCGATGCTCGCGCCCCGTCACCATGGTGGCGGAAAGATGATGCGGGCTGGTGACGATATTGGCGATGATCTCCGTTGCCACCGGATAGGGAACGGATGGTTCCAGAACACCAACCACGGTCGCGGGGCGCGCGCCGGTGGGGCCCTCCAGCCGCACCGTCTTTCCAATTACGCTGGGATCGGAGTGCAGCGATGTCCTCCAGAAGTGATAGGTCAGCACCACGGCTCCCGCGGCATTCGGACCGTCATCGGATGGAGTCAGCAGGCGTCCAAGCACCGGGCGCAGGCCCATCACCTCGAAGTAGTGTCCATCCACCACGCCCGCTGGAATCTCGCGTGGCGTGCCCAGACCCACGACCGTAAAATCTATCTCTGAAAATGTGCCCAGTTCCTTAATGGACTTCAGCCCGCTGCCGATGTCCTGAATCTCGGGAACCGAGAACGCAGCGTTGTCCTGGCCGATGCCGGGGGCGCTCTGGCGCAGGTAAAGCAGCCGATCTTCGTCGCGATTCGCCAGCGGACGCAGCAGCACGGCACGCACCACGCTGAAGATTGCGGCATTGGCTCCGATACCCAAAGCCAACGTAAGGGCGACTGTAATCCACAGCGAGGGAACTCGCGCCAATGAGCGCACGGCAATTTTCAAATCGCGAAGAAACGACATCTCGGACCTCCGTTCAGGTGGTTTTCTCTGTCCACAGACAAACCAGGGTCAAGCCAGCTGAAAAACATGATAGCCGCCACGCCAGCCCCAGCCATGATACTGATCATTTTTTCCCTCGGGCTTTCCCTCGGGCCCGCCCTCATCGCGCGGTATCCTTTCGCCGTCGCTGCTCGCTCTGCCTCATGATTTCGTTGATATCCGCAGCTGGACGTATCTCGATTGTTCCGCACTGCAACCGCACTCCCGGAGATTGGGAGATGAGCTGAATGGCGTGATTCAGATCTCGCGCTTCAAGCACCTGAATTCCGCCCAGTTGCTCCTTCGTCTCCGCGTAGGGACCGTCTGTCACCGCGACCTTTCCGTTCTTCCAAGACACGGTCACTGCCGTGTTGGCGGGCTGAAGAGGTTCCTCAGCGACGAGATGTCCGTTCTTCCGCAGTTCGTCGTTGTAGCTAAAACACTCGTCAAACACGGTGTTGCGCTCGCTCTCAGACATGTTTTCGAACTTGCCGGGTTCGAGGTATCCCAAACAGATGTATTTCATCCCTTCCTCCCTGTTTGCTGTGACTCGGAGAGCCGTAGAGCCGGTTTCGCCGGTGGGGGGTGCTTACGGCTTCACCCGCGATGGGTGAGGTGTGCCGCCCGGCAGGCTGCTGTATGGGATCTCGCGCACCTCGCCCCGCGCCCGGGGGTCGATGGCAGCCTTGCGGGCCCACGCCAGCGCCTCGTCCATGTCAGCGGCTTCCAGTATCCAGAAGCCGCCAATGTGCTCCTTGGTTTCCAGATACGGGCCGTCGGTGATGAGCGCCTCGCCATTGGGCTGCCCCCGCAGCGACTTCGCCTGGCTGGCTGGGCTGAGGCCGCAAGCCATGAGCCTGGCACCAGCAGCTTCCAACTCGTCGTTGAGATCATTTATAGCGCGTACCGTCGCTTCGGTCATGGTGGACGGGTCGAAGTTGTCGGGAAGGTAATTCGCAAGCAAATATTGCGGCATGATTTCTCCTTTTATCCTGTAGCGTTCTTCGGGCAGGCCGGTTGCCCTGCCTTCACGATATAGTCGAACGGCGCGATTGGAATTCGACAAGCCGTCCTAGAAATTTTGCCTCGGCTAGGTCTAAGTCGCGGGTGGGGCGGGTGAGGCCTGCGATGACGCGCGCGCACTCGATGCTTCATGCGGTTTCGATAGTGCGATGGAAGACCTAATGTGGATCGGTAGCGGACACTGCTACCGATCACGCCAGCTTCAATCCGTGGATGCGAGAGCGGCTATTTGTTGACGGTCTGATTCGGCAGCTGAGCCCGTTTCGCTACTTTGTACTGGATCTCTTCTTCGGTCAGGATGGGTGCGAAGTCTTCCATCTCACCCACCTGGCGGATTTCGATTTCGGAGTCGGCGTCGTGGGGATGGGGGCAACGCTTGACCCACTCGATGGCCTCTTCGAGGGACTTGACCTGCCAGATCCAGAAGCCGGCGACGAGCTCCTTGGCCTCGGTGAAGGGGCCGTCGACGACGGTACAAGATTTGCCGGAGAATTTGACGCGCGCGCCTTTGGAACTGGGCTGCAGGCCATCCATGGCGAGCACGATACCGGCCTTGATGAGCTCTTCGTTGTACTTGCCCATGTCGGCAAAGAACTGTGTATCAGGGCGGGGGCCTTCTTTTTCTGACTCTGGGGTTGATTTGATGATGACCATGAATCGCATTTGCGGAATCTCCTTTGGGTTGAGCGATTTTCTTGAAAAGATCTTCGGGTGGGCCGATTTCCCTGCCTTCACGATATAGTCGAACGGCCAGACTGGAATTCGACAAAGCGTCCAGGAAATTTTGCTTCTTCTGCGCTTTTTTTATTTCAGCTGCCGAATCCGCTCCTGCAGGAATTGCCGCTCTGGTTCCTGTTGGGTCAGCGCCAGGGCTTTCTCATAAGAGGACCGGGCCTCAGCCGTCTTGCCCAGCCTGCGGTACATATCTGCACGGGCGGAATGCGCCAGGTAGTAATTTGCCAATTCGCCATGTTCCAACACCGCGTCGATATGCGTCAGACCGGCCTCTGGGCCATCGCGCATTGCAATGGCCACGGCACGATTTAGCTGTACAACTGGTGAAGGCTGAATTTGTGCCAATCGGTCGTAAAGCGCAACAATCTGCCGCCAGTCGGTCGCAGCGACCGATTCCGCCTTCGCATGAACGGCCGCAATCGCAGCCTGCAGGGTGTAGGAGCCGAAGCCGCGGGACTTCAGGGCTTTCTCCAGCAATGCCGCTCCCTCCGCGATCTGCTCCCGGTTCCAGAGCGAACGGTCTTGATTCTCCAGCAAAATCAGCTCTCCAGTGGGAGAGGTTCTCGCGGTGCGACGGGATTCCTGTAGCAACATCAGGGAGAGCAGCCCAATGACTTCCGGCTCTGGCAGGAGTTCGCTCACCAACCGGCCCAGTCGAATCGCCTCGGCGGTTAGTTCGGCCCGCGTTACCTCTGCTCCCGCCGCAGCAGAGTAGCCCTCATTAAAGACGAGATAGATGACCTGAAGCACCGCGTCGAGTCGCTCTGGCAATTCCTGCGGCGACGGCACCTCGTACCGAATCCGCGAATCTCGAATCTTTGCCTTTGCGCGCACAATGCGCTGCGCCAGCGTACGCGGAGTGGTGAGGAAGGCCTTCGCAATCTCCTCGGTCGTCAGCCCGCACACCTCACGCAAGGTGAGCGCAACGCGCGCTTCCGGCGATAAAGATGGATGACAGCAGGTAAAGATCAGGCGCAGTCGATCATCCTCAAGGCTGTCCTCTTCATTGGACCTCTCTGCCGAAGCCCATTGCGCTTCGAGATATCGTGCGAGCTCGTCCTGAGACGCATCAAATCTTGCCCGTCGACGCAGAGTATCAATGGCTTTGAATCGGGCTGTTGAAATCAACCATGGCCGCGGGTTATCGGGTACTCCACTCCTCGGCCACAGGCTCAGCGCAGCCGCAAAGGCTTCGTGCATCGCCTCCTCGGCAAGATCAAAATCACCGAGCAAGCGAATCAGAGTTGCCAGGATCCGCCCCGAATCCACGCGATAAAGGGAGTCGAGCAATTCGCATATCTGCTCCGTGGAACGCTCGGACATGACGACGACTTTAGCAAACCAGCCAGCTCGAATCAATTTGGCAAACGGCGGATCGATTCAAAGTGCCCAGGCTGCGACTCTGAAATCTGGAGCAGCAGCACCGATTCCTCGGTTGACGCAAGATCACCAATGCGGTCATCGAGGAAGCGATTGGTAATGAAAAGTCGGCCAGTGTCAGGGATCTCGGCTACCATCGTTGGTACCTGGTTCTTTGCCGCTTCGGCGTTTAAGGGTTCGCTTGCGACGAGCCCGATTGCCGGCATTAGACACCGAACTGACGCAGATTCTGGTCGAGGTGCTGACTTCTCGACCAGAATCTGGCGATCCTGTGCGATTTTAAGCCGCTCTCCGCCGATCAGATGCAGACGCTCCGCGACCACGGCAAACAATTCAACGATGGTCGATACGAACTCTACAAAAGCACACTGAAGTACGACAGGGACCTTGGCCGCAGGCAGCACGGTTATCCCTCAGCCGCTGAACTTCCCTTGTGAGGGAACGCGGATTGGTGGCCCACCTAGCTCGGATTTCTCGTTCGCCGTGCAAAGGCGTATGGACCACAGCGGGTGAGAGCCCATCTGAGTACTGGTTCGTACCGCGAATCGACGCGAACTCCTGACAGAAGCGAATAGGCAAAATGAATTTGAAACAGAGTAGGCAGTAGCCCACGCAGCGCTACTACTATTGCAGTAGCGGGACCGGCTCCTGTGGTGCTGGCCCCATCACATCCTGGCAGCTATGGAGGAAGGGCTTAGAAATCCCAAGCCTTTGCATCTTGCAGATCAGAGTAGTGCGTTTCAAGCCAAGCTTGGCGGCTGCACCTTTCGGGCCGCCGACCACCCAACCAGCCCCTTCCAGCGTGTTTAAAATCAGAGCGCGTTCGGAGTCCCTCAGAGTTGTTGCAGCAGGAAATATGAAGGCATCCTTAGACGCTGCGGTCGGCAGAGGATTGGGTAGTACTCCAAAGTTAGAAAGGATCACGGCACGTTCGATCAGATTCTGCAACTCGCGGATGTTCCCCGGCCACGTGTACGAGCTGAGCGCAAACATTGTCTCGGGAGGAATGTGTTCGATTCGCTTACCCATCCGACGGCAAAAAATCTCGACAAAATGCGTCACCAGGGCCGGAATGTCCTCGCGGCGCTCACGCAACGGTGGCAGCAGGACGGGAAACACATTGAGACGGTAGTAGAGGTCGCTGCGAAATTCGCCCCGCTTCACCATCTCCGTCAGATCGCGGTGCGTTGCAGCCACCAGGCGAACGTTCACTTGGTGAGTCTGAGTGCCGCCCAAGCGCTCGAACTCTTGTTCCTGCAGTACGCGGAGCAGTTTGGGCTGCAGAGTCAACGGAATATCGCCCACTTCGTCCAGGAAGAGCGTGCCTTTATCGGCCAGTTCGAAACGACCAATCCTTTGCGCTATGGCTCCGGTGAAGGCGCCTTTTTCGTGGCCAAAAAGCTCACTTTCCAGAAGATCCAGCGGAATGGCGGCGCAATTCATTTTTACGAATGAGTGACCGCACCGCGAACTGATATTGTGAATTGCGCGTGCGATCAGCTCCTTACCGGTGCCCGTTTCGCCCTGAATAAGAACGGTGGAATTTGTAGGGGCGACGCGTTCGACTTGTTCGAGCACTGTCTCCAGAGCAGGACTGTTGCCTATGAGCTGCTCGAATCTGCGCTCACAAGAAACCTGACCGCGACTTCCGATATTTTCGAAAGCTCCCATAGTTAACCTCCTTGTGCCGGGTGCGTGCTCCTTATCGGGCTCAGCTCTCCAGAGCCGCTCGAACAGTCTTGAGCAGGGCTTCATCGTCGAACGGCTTTGCCAGAAACTCCACTGCTCCTGCTCTCAACGCCTGCATCCGCATTTGTGCGTCGCCGTGTGCGGTGATGAAGATGGTTGGAATCCTGCAACGCTCAGCGTTCAGCCTTGCCTGTAATTCCAGACCGGAGATTCCCGGCATGCGGATATCCGTGATCAAACATGCAGTCCGATGTTGTTGACCGGAGTTCAGGAATTCCTCCGCCGACGCAAACGCTTGCGACGGTAATCCAACAGATTTCAGGAGACCCTGCAATGCGCCGCGCATCGAATCATCATCATCGACAACCGCTACGAGTTTCGTCTTCTTTTGCGTGGCCATAGCGGAAGCCTAATACGACATCAACAATGGCACAATTATGCTTTGGTATAAGGGGCCCTAATACGGCCAATGAACCGACAGGCCACTACAAATCGTTCTAAACCAAGGACGAACGCTGTTGGAGCGCCAGCGTGCATTATTCATTGGCCTCGGCTTTGGTGGGTAAAGTGAAACAAAAGCTTGCGCCGCGCGGGGATTTGTCAGCGGCCCACAGGCGCCCTCCGTGCGATTCCACGATGGAGCGGCTGATCCGAAGTCCCATACCTATTCCGTGCGGCTTCGTGGTAAAGAACGGATCAAATATTTGGTCCGCCTGCTGCTCGGGCAGCCCCACGCCGGTATCGCTGACCGACACCATAAGTTGCTCATTCTGCGTTCGTTGCGGGGTGATTATTAGCTCACGCGTCCCATCCACTTCCTTCATCGCATCGATGCCATTGATCATGAGGTTCATCAGAACCTGCTGCAATTGCACGCGATCTCCCATGACTTGGTGTATTCGGCTGATGATTTCTGCCGCACGGGTTGCGTCTTTGACGACTCTCGACGCGGCCTCGCATGCCTCTTCCACATTGGGGTGATCGCGCCTGAGCCAGCGCAAGCAGGGAGAGCCTGCGGGCATTATTCGTGTGCCTCGACTGAGATGGGCAGGGCAAAGTAAAAGCTCGCGCCACGCGGAGAGTTATCGGCAGCCCATAGGCGGCCACCATGCGCCTCAACGATGGAGCGGCTGATGCGAAGTCCCATGCCGGTGCCGTGAGGCTTCGTAGTAAAGAACGCATTGAATATTTGATCGACTTGCTGGGCGGGCAGCCCTACGCCAGTATCGCTGACGGACACCATAAGTTCCTCGTTTTCAGCCTGCTGCGACCTGATGGCGAGTTCGCGTGGCCCAGCCACATCGTTCATCGCATCGATGCTATTCATGATGAGGTTCATCATGACCTGCTGCAACTGCACGCGATCACCCATGACCGGAGGAAGATCCGCGGTGAGTTCCGTCCGGATTGATACGGGGTGTCGCGTTGCCTCGTTGCGCAGAAGGACGATCATCTCTCGAATGACTTCGTTTACATCAACCAGCTCCCGCACTGGAGCGCCCTTTTCGAAGAGCAGGCGGATCCGGCTGACGATTTCCGTCGCACGCTTTGCGTCTTTGACAATTCTGAACGCAGCCTCGCGCGCCTCTTCTAGATCGGGCTGATCGCGGGTAAGCCAGCGTATGCAGGTATTGGCGTCTGTGACGGCTGCGGCAATCGGTTGATTCACTTCGTGCGCCAGGGAGGCAGTCAACTCTCCCATGGTGGTCACTCGGCTGACGTATGCGAGATCCGCCTGCGCCTGGCGAAGCGCTTCTTCGGCCAGCTTGCGCTGGGTAATGTCCGTCGAACTGCCCACGAATTGCACCAAATCCCCGGATGCGTTCAAAACAGGATGGCCGACGGTGTGGATGTGTTTGACAGAGCCGTCTGGAAGAAGGATTCGGAATTCCACTTCGTAATCCGACTTGTCAGCGATTGCTCGATCGATTGCCCCTAGCCACTTGGCTCGATCGTCCGGATGAGCGCGCTGCACACGTTCTTCAAGAGCCGGCGGGCCATTTTCTGGATCGAAGCCATAAATGCGGTACCATTCCTCGGACAAATGCAAAGCTTCTCTTCCCGCTACCCGCCAGGCCCAACTCCCTGTGTGCGTGAGCCTCTGCGCTTCCGCCAAATACGCCTCGCTTCGCTGCAGCTTCTCTTCCTGCAGTTCCAAGGTCTGGGCAGCGAATCGTCTATCCACCCAGGACGTCAAAAGAGCTAGCCCGAGGACGATAAAGGTGACGGTGGCAATTCCGGCGGTGCCGAGTGAGGAGATGCTTACGGCGTGAGACAGGTCCGCCGGCATGCCCGAGGGCGTGAAACTGGCGGCGGCCATGCCTGTGTAATGCATGACGGGGATCGCAGCACCCATCACGACGGCTCCGGCTAACTTTTCCCGGCCGATCCCCGTTTTCTCATCTCGGAAGTGAAAGGTAATCCATAACGCGGCGAGAGAAATCGAAACCGCGAACACGACGGACAGGACGACGAGAAAGGAATTAAACTGGCATATAGCCGGTAAACGCATGGCGGCCATGCCGATGTAATGCATACTCGCAATACCCGCACCCATCAGGACACTTCCGGCGACCGCTCGGGACGCATCCATTTTCTGTCGGCTCACCACGTACAGCGCAATGACCGACGCGAAAATGGCCGCAAACAGTGACAGCAGAACGGTCGGCCAATGGTAGGCTACGGGAATCGGTAAGATGAACGCCAGCATCCCAATGTAGTGCATGGACCAAATGCCAGTTCCCATCGCAGCGGCCCCGCCCAGCAGCCAAACCGCGCGAGTCCAACCGCTTGCGGCCGTTACGCGACCTGCGAGATCCAAAGCAGCGTATGACGCAAACATGGCGATCAACACCGAAAGCGCCACGAGCGCGTAGTTGTACGAGCCAATCAAGTTCACAGCAGCCATTTGACTCCATGCGGTTGTCACGCGGAACAGTCGTAGCGCTTAAATCAAAAATTAAACCGCCTCCCTAACATCAGCGCCAATTCTTACCAGGGTCGAACGAACGGCCGCGCACTTCTTCCGGGTCTCAACCGCGCCGACAAACTCGATACCGCCCGAGGCATCACTTTGTGCATGAGCCACGATATGGAGGTAATAATCAGATACAGATACGCAGCCGTAACGAGATTGAGCCGGAGTTGGAAGCAGACGAAGGTCACCAGTGCGAGTGCTACGCAGCTGGACAAAAAATGAGCGACTGCGCGCCAGAACCTATGGAAGTTCCGCGAGGCTCTTGAGGCGAACAGGTTCGTCCCGAAGAATGTTCTCAAAGGTGTGATGGCTCACTCCTGTATCCCGTGTATCACGCTCTAGCTTTCGAATCCCAATCCGGACAACATCGATTCTGCTATATGCGCCTATCTTTGCTGCTCTAGGGGGTTGACCCTCGACAGGCCTGAATTCTACTCGACTTATTCGCCGAGCTTCCATCGCCTGTCGGCCGTCATGTCTCGCCGCAGTAAGGTTTGTGTCCCATGCCTTCTCCATTGGGAAGGAGTGAATGTGTCACTGGGGCAGACGCAGCGTTCTCGGACGGCGTACTTTTTGAGACCGTCCCGTCGAAATGCGGACGTAGCGTCGACTCCATGACACTTTGCCGGAATTGAATGTGGTCCTCCTCAACCCATCAGCTGACTCATGCCGCTGAAAATACGAAGCTAAGCTCTCAGGCGGTTGATTGGCAATCGACGTGCCTCTTGTAGTGGGCACCGGAGGCACAGACAACATGCAGAAGACAGAGTCAAACATCGGAACCGAGCAGCGCCTCGATGCCTGCATCCTTGAAAAAGAAACTCTGGAGATGCAGGATGTTCTCTCGGAGTGCCTGCCGGCGTTTTACAGAAGGGCCTATCGATACCTGGGGAATGAGGCCGATGCCGAAGATGCGGTCCAGGACGCGCTTCTGTCCGCTTGCCGGCATCTGGGCCAATTCAAGGGGCAGTCGAAAATGTCGACCTGGTTGACCACCATCGTCATCAACTCCGCCCTGACGCAATTGCGAAGACGGCCACGTCAGGTCCACACGTCGCTTGATGAGCAAGTTGGCGAGGAGCCAGGATATTGCGTGTCAGAACTGTTGGCGGACCGCAGACCAAGTCCTGAAGAGGAGTGTATAGAGTCGGAACTGCATGGGCATCTCATGCGTTTCGTAGAGGAGCTTCCGCCTTCGTTGAGCAAGGCATTCCAGTTGCGTGACTTGGATGGGCTGACTACAAGCGAAGCAGCACAGATTCTGGGAGTGGCAGATGTAACCGTGAAAGCCCAGGTATCACGGGCACGCGCGAAGCTCAGGCTGATAGGCCAGCGCTCGATGCAAGCCCTCGTTCAACCTTGACCTGCACTGCTTGGCTAGTTGTGGCGAGGAAGTAAGCAACGAGAATCAGGTTCTCACGCGCCGAACACGACACGATATCGCGATCGAGCGCCGTTTCCCGAGCCATGGGATTTTACGCGGGCGCTGGCCAGGAGCTCTTGCAAAGTTCAGCCTTCCCCCACTGCCGCTTACTATGCCGCCCCCACCCATTCCCGTCGGCCTGCTCTCGGAACTGCTGGAAAGACGCCCGGATATCGCGGCAGCAGAGAGGCGCGTGGCATCAGCCAATGCCCAAATCGGAGTTGCGAAGTCGGCTTACTACCCGTCGATCAATTTGGGTGCTTCGGGAGGGTTTGAAAGCTCCAGCATTGCGACCTTGCTCAATGGGCCCAGCCGCTTTTGGTCTTTTGGGGATCGGCTTTGATGACCGTCTTCGATGTCGGAAGGCGCCGCGCCCTCACAGACCGGGCGATTGCGGCCTATGACTATCAAGTCGCTGCCTATCGAGAGAACGTGCTGACTGGATTTCAACAAGTGGAAGATAATCTTGCGGCCGTGCGCATTCTGGAAAACGAGGCCAAGGTACAGGATGAAGCAGTCGTGGCGGCCCAGCGTTCCTTAGACCTTTCCATCAAACGCTACAAGGGAGGGGTCACGGACTATCTTGAGGTAATCGTGGCTCAAAATGCGGCTCTCACGGATGAGGTCAGGGCCGTCAATATTCTGGGACGGCGGATGGCGAATACGGTCTTACTGATCCAGGCTCTGGGTGATGGATGGGACCGCACAAGTTTGCCCGCGCGGCCGAAGAGTCTGCAAAACAGATCGCAGGTACTCCTCAGCCCGTCAGACTGACTGCCACCCGCCTGCGCGGAAGATGACTCGCAGCTTAGACGCAATGATTCGCGACCATTGTTTGCCAGGCCCCCACGGACTTAACGGGTTGATCGCAGGTAGTGTAGGTATTTGCCAGACGTTCGAGTGCCAGCGCGCGCGCAATGATGACATCCCGCCGCGAGCATCCCAAGAGAGTCGAGCAATCGTCATCGGTCCGTTTTTCGAGAACCGACATCACATAGACAAAACGCTCGAACGCATCGAGTCCGACAATCGCGTCAAAGGGATTGGTTTTTCTGGACGCTGCCGATCCTTTGAGAAGGGCGAACGAGAAGTCATCCGCGCGATCCGGCGCAGGCATGATCATCCAGATCGCACGCTTGAGAATCGTGTGTCGAGCCCGCGTTTGCGTCCGCGCCATGAAAACGCCGATTTCCTCCTCGCATTCTCCCATACCGCTGAAAAAACACTGCTCAGCTTTATCGAGGTCGGCGGTTAGCAGGAACGACAACAGGTACAGACCGTGCATCTCGTCGGTCAAGATATTCCAGAAGTCGGTTCCGGTTGCGTAGGTTGTGGCTCTGTCGTCAAAGATGTGCGTAGGCAGCTCCAGCATATTTACCTCTTTCTTTCAGCTTGCGCGGGCCAACGGAATGGCTGCCAGTTGCGAGATATATTGAACGACTGGTATTGGGCTGGATCGGCTGAAGTGCAGAAATACGTCGTTCGCCGTGTCCTGGATTCGAGTATTTGGCCTGTGAAATTTGCGGGTTGCTTTCGAGGCAAGCTTGGTAAGTAGATAACGATTTGAAACGTGGGTCATTGCGCCGAAAATCAGTTCAGAACGCATTGTGTCCTCCTGGGCTTGAAGGCTGATTTAGCCCTTCAATAGCGATGAATGCATTTGCATTGCCAGACCTACTGCAAATGAACATTTTGCGATGTAACTGAATTCAGGAGTGTTGTTCTGTGGAAGGGGTAGCCTGTTTGAAAAGCGTCAGGGTCTCTGTCGAAATCTGGACAGAGGCAGAATGTTTTCGACAGAGCTCTTCTTATCGCGAGAGACAATTGAGCAGCCAAAGAATCGGACGGCGACTGTTGATTCCTTTCAACAATGGGTCAGCACTTGCTGCTCCGGTCGCGACGGCGGGTTGTCGGTGATGTTTAAATTTCGCCTCGGTCTTAACCATCGACGGCGTCGTGTTCGCCGAAGTGGTCAATCCCGTATGCCACACCCATCAGATCGTGAGGTGTTACGAACAGGAGTCCAATAGGTTTTCGTAGAGGCTTGTCGTTCCAACAAATAGATCTTCGAGGCCCACCACACGGAATGCGGAATCAAACCACTCCTCCATCCAAACCATTCACCTGCCGAACAAACCAACGATCGTGATATTCGCGACCAGGGCAAGCCTAGGTACTCACTTGTCGACCGACGATAAAAGGCGTTATCGCAGACAAGTCCTGATCGCCATTTGAGGACAGGTTAGATGTAAGCACCGACCGGGCCACTCTGGCCGCGGGCAAATCCGCACCAGAAGTCCTTGCGGCCTCCATAACCAGATCCATGTCCTTACTCATCAGACGCAACGAAAATTCCGGGGAGTAGTCGTTGTCCTTGATCTTTTGGAATTTTCCTCTAAACGCCGGAGGTATCACCGCCGTCTTGGATAAAACATCGAGCAGAACATTCCTATCGATTCGAAGATGCTCTCCCAGCGAAACAGCTTCAGCAATCGCCTGCATGTCAACTCCAAGGAGAAGATTGACAACCAACTTCATCCGGATGCCAGAAGAACCAGGCCCGATTAAGAACCATTGTTTAGCAATGGATTCGTAGATGGAGGTACATTTCTTGAAGGTATTCTGGTCGCCGCCAGCGAGTAGTGTGATAGTCCCTGCCTCGACCGCTGGCGTTGAACCGGAGATAGCCAGATCGAGTAGATCAACGTTTCGGACGGATGCTTCCTGGTGGAGAAGGCCGGATAGTTCTGGCGAGATCGTGCTCATTTCAAGAATGACGGTTCCGGGCTCTGCTGAAGAAAAAACACCACCGTTGTCGAAGTACACGGAGTGAACCGCCTCGTCATTGGCCAAGGAAGAAAGGATTACGTCAGAATCGGCAACGAGCTTGGCAATCGACGATGAGATCACTACTCCATCACGAGCCAGCGATTGTGCCGGATCTGGACTACGATTCCATGCTTGAACGTTCCAGCCTGATGAGTGCAAGCGTCGCGTCAACCGGCTCCCCATAAGGCCCAGGCCGATGAATCCAATTCTAGCTGTGCTTTTATTGATTATGTTTTCTGGTACGGCAGTCACGTTATCTCCTCGCTGTCGGTCCATCTCTAAAATTGCGCCAGAACTAGCCGAGTGAATTTAAGATGTTCACTTCAAAAGCGCCTTCGAGCAAATCGCGAACATTTTGCGTTAGTTGCTTATAGTGCGGTGTCTTTGTATGGCGATCGAGTGCATCTTGACTCTCCCACTCTTCGTAAAAGTAAAAGAGTCCTTTGTTGTTGGACTCATAGAGCTCATAGAGTCTGCATCCCTTTTCAGCGCGGGTGGGCGCGAGCATTCCAGCTAATGTGTTTCGAAGCTGTTCCTCTTTTCCCGCGCGTGCTAACGCCCTTGCTATCACTCGAATTTCATCCATAGCAATGTCCTCTCTGTGCCCATTGAAATCTCTCGTCGACGCGAATATCAGCTTTGTTACTTTATCGTCGGATCAGTGCATGAATTCTCCCTAGGAGAGTTAACTGTCATCCAGGTCTCTCTGCGCGGTTACTTGAAGAGCATTTTTGCCGTCATGCCTGCTGGATGCCTTGAGAGCAATCGCAATGCCAGAGCTGGTAGAGGCGATCATCACTGCGACGCCATTGGATATCAGATCGTTAGGGTGCGAGCGAGGTTAAACGCGGCAGAAGTATCAGTCGAATTCTCGACAGAGCCCCAAAATCTTCGACGCGTAATCGACACCCGGCTAGAACTAGCCGGAGCATCCTTAAGCTTAGTAGGACGGTCTCCGCAGTGTAATGAGACTTTGGCTGAGATTGCGGACTGGTTGAGGGCAACAGTGGCTGCCGAACAAGAACTACTCTTTGACGGCTACGTCCAGGGCTTGCGTCGCTGTAGAAACTTGCTGCGGACCAGTCATGGACTTCGACGGCTCGACTCGGGATGCCGTGCTCATCGTCCGCCATGTATCGACAGGAACACGAGACGACCGCGCCAGGATTGTTCCGAGTGGCTGACAACCATTAGGATGGGGTACGGCGAGTGTCGAACCTTTCGACTCGGCTGAGGACTTATTAAATGGATATTGCCCTCTCCCTGGATCCGGAATCACCTCTGGCTTTGTATCGGCAAATTTATGACGGTCTTCGCGAGGGAATCCTTACGGGGAGATTCGAAGCGGGTTCTCGATTACCCGCGACTCGCAGCCTCGCGGTTTCCCTTGGCGTTTCGCGGATCACTGTAACTGAATGCTATGACCGGCTCATCTCAGAGGGATATTTGGAAACGCGGCAAGGTTCGGGAACCTTTGTCTGTGCGCGTTTGCCCGAAACGAGCATGTATCCGATAAGCAAAGATGAGAATGAAGTCACTCCACAGCTACAAGACGAGAGGGTTTATCGGCTTTCGCGCTACGGTTCAACCGTCAACCTACCGCTCCTTTCCCCCGTGGCTCCGAATATGATCCGATTCGACCTGTATGGAACAGATGTCGCAACATTTCCGAAGCGGCTCTGGACCCGCTTGTTCGCTCGAAGGATGCAAGAGGAATCCGGAAATCTTCTGCGATATACGCAACACTACGGCGGACAGCCCGAACTAAGAATTGCGATTGCGCAATATCTCAAACAATCACGTGCTGTTGTGTGCGATCCGAATCAAATCGTCATCGTGAGCGGATCGCAGCAGGCGATCTCTCTAGCCGCAAGAATATTACTCGACGAATCCGATTACGTAGCGATGGAGAATCCAGGATATCGGTTAGCTTGGCGTGTCTTTTCCTCACAAGGCGCGAAGATTCTCCCAATCCCCGTCGATGAAGATGGTATCCAAATCGCTCAGCTTAGGAAACAAGCCGACAAGGCCCCCAAACTCGTGTATCTGACGCCTTCTCATCAGTATCCGCTTGGAGTAGCTCTGTCTGTAGCTCGTCGTATAGAGCTTTTGGAGTGGGCACGAGAAACTAACACACCCATTCTCGAAGACGATTACGACAGCGAGTTCCGATACGGCGAAAGACCCCTGCCATCCATTCAGGGAATGGTGCCAGACGGCCCGGTCCTTTATACCGGGACTTTCTCAAAGCTCTTATTTCCAGCCCTTCGGTTGGGCTATCTGGTGGTTCCGCAGGCACTACATCACGCATTTACGACAGCAAAACTTCTCTGCGATTTGCAAAGTTCAGCTTTAGATCAACAGGTGTTGGCGGACTTTCTGTTGGATGGGCATCTGGAACCGTATGTTCGAAGAATGCGCATTGTGTACGGTGCCAGGCGAGTTCTGCTCATCGATTGCCTACGGAAACATTTTGGCGACAAGGTGACTATCCACGGCGATGATGCAGGATTGCATTTTGTCGCTGACTTCCAGTCCAGTCTTTCTGAAGACGATGCCTTCGAACGCGCTTTGCAAAAGGGAGTTCGACTAGAACGAGTCTTTTGGACCGGAGGGGCTGCAGAGAAACGCCCTGGTCACATTCAATTCGTCTTCACTTTTGCGGGCCTGAAAGAAGAAGAACTTGTTCTAGCCGCGCAGCGCCTAGCCGATGCCTTCTGCTAAGAGTTCCATGTGGGATGGAGCATTTATCAGACTAATTCCCAATTTTTCGGACCCATCGCTGCCGGTACAAGGTGAGGCCGGAAAGGCCCCTATCCCACCCACCTCCTGCACTGGCTATATGAAAGTTTTTCGAAGTGGCCATTGGATTCCTGGTGATCCGATCCTAAAGTTAATCCATTCACGTATGTAGTTCGTTGATTTCAGGCCACTTCTCAAGTCCAGGTGAATAGGAAGGGATTCTCGTGACGAACAGAACGAGGACGTCTCTGTCGGCCAGAACGCTGCGTATCTGTTTATGGAAGCTTCGTTTCCTCGCGCTGGGATTACTGTTTTTCCTTACTGCGATTCAGTTCTCGAACGCAACGGATCTTTCCGGAAGCGTTCGCGGAACTGTGAGCGACTCGGAAGGCGTAGCCATCGAGGGTGCAACTGTCGTAGCCACCAACCAGGATACCGGTGTGGACTCCAGCACTCGCACAAGGAAAGATGGAAACTACGAGTTTCTCAAACTTCCCATCGGCATTTACTCAGTGAGTGTTCAGGTTCCCATGTTTCATACGTTCACGGTCTTCGGAATTAAACTTGATATAGATTCGGAATTCATTGAGAAAATCGTCATGATTCCCGGAAGCATGACCAGTGCTGTCTTAGTTCCGGTGGAGGGTGTTCAGTTCGGCTCAACTGATATGCAGCTAAACAACGACGTTGGCGCAACCCAAACCGCTGAACTTAACCTGACGTCAGCCCCCGCGCAGGCGCAGCAACAACCGGACCAATCCAAGGGCGGCATGCCCGGTATGGACATGAGTGGCGCGGGCGACATGGGTGATATGGGCTCCAGCATGGCGGCAATGGCCGGTCACATGTACATTACGCCGCTGCGGCCCAGGCAGCCTGGGGACGAGGAGAAGGTCAAGGCCGTGGTGGCGCAGGTGAAAGCATCCATCGAGCGCTACAAGGACTACCGCAAGGCTTTGGCTGACGGATACGTGATCGCGAACCCGAAGGTGAAACAGCCCCAGTACCATTTCATCAATCCGGCCAACAGTGCGGAAGCCGAACACCATTTCGACCCGACCAAGCCGTCCGCCCTGCTTTATTATGGAACACCAAGCCAGCGGTACAGGCTGGAAGGCGTGATGTTCACAGTCCCACCGAACGCGAGCGAAGACGAACTGAACGCGCGAATCCCGCTCAGCATCGTGCGGTGGCACGAGCACGTTAAGTTCTGCGCGGCCCCAGCCAATAAAGTGCAAGAGTATCTTGGCCAGCACCCAAAGTTCGGCATGTTCGGTTCCATCACCACCGCGGAAGCCTGCAAGGCCGAAGGTGGCACGTTTTACCCTGTTATCTTCACCTGGATGATCCACGTCTTCCCGTACGAGGACAACTTGAAAGACGTCTTCTCCATGAACGACGACATACCCCATTACACTACCTTGCCGGGCATGCCCCAGTGACCGCGAGGGTCAGCGTTGGGGCAAGGATGTGTGGTGTTCGGAATGGCCAGGAGCAATCCCTTCTCTGACCACGGACAGGCAGTAAGCGCCAGTTCACGAGAAGCCCTGTTCTCATCAGTTGAAATATACTCTGTCCACTCGGCCCGGAGGTTCCGAGTCGGCGACACTCCGCCCGGATTTATATTGGTGACTTCGATGGAGGCCGAGCCTGCCTTCGCGCCCCACCACGAATAGCAGTTGGGACTGCCGGCAACTAGGAATCGAGCGGCTCCATGTCCACTGCGACTTTGAGTGTATGCGCTCCACCGCCTAGAATCAGGCCGCGCAGAGGACTTACATCGCCGTAGTCCCGGCCCCAGGCGAGCGTCACGTGGCCGTTCGAGGGGACAACGTTGTTAGTGGGATCCATGTCAAGCCAACCGATTCCCGGACAATAAGCAGACACCCAGGCGTGGGATGCATCGGCGCCCACCAGCCTCGGCTGCCCGGGAGGTGGATAGGTTCGAAGGTATCCGCTTACATAACGGGCCGCAATGTTCAGGGAGCGGAGACAGGCGATTTGCAAGTGTGCGAAGTCCTGGCACACGCCGCGGCGCTTTCGAAAGACCTCTTCGGGGGGGGTTCGGACGTTGGTCACTTTTGAATCGAAGCGAAAGTCTTTGTGGATGCGCGCTGTCAGATCGAGGAGCGCCTCCGGCATCGGCCGTCCGGGCGTAAACGACTGTAGCGCATAAGAGGCAAACTCCGGCCGTACCCGGATGCGCGGCGACTCAAATCCAAACTGGTAAGCTTCGAGCCCCGCGGGGCTCTGATCGTTGGGAAGCGATCTGGCTGTCTCTTCCCAAGGGAGCGACTGTTGCGGCCACGGCGTCGTATTCCCCTCCATGATCACTTCGCTCTGCGCCTCCACCACCAATTCCTTGTGCGGCTCCTGAACGGTGAAAAAGCAGAGCAGGTTCCCAAAATAATCCACCCTCTCTGTACGCGTCGCTGGAGACGGCTGGATGCGCAGTTCGCTCCGCGCCAACTGGTGGTGCAGCAAAGTCCGCGGCTTCAGGCACGCCACGTGGTTCCCGACCGAGACCGGATATTTGTATTTGTACGTGGTTCGATGAACAATTCTATAAATCATTGGCCTATGGCGATCGGTAAGGTGCGAGCATGGCTAAAGTACCTGCTCGATAAGTTATTCGACCAGGAAGGCAGCAATCGTTCCAGATCTCGGAGGAAACGCTCAAGCCGGGAGAGCCCCTCGGAACCATTAGCTACCGTCGCGGCACCTGGCAGCGGGTATGTCAACTCTCGTAGATCGAAGCTGCGTAACAATGCGAGCGCGTCCCGCATCGCATGCAGGTCATCCGGCAGGTGCCGAGGAAGCCTTTGATAGAGATCCACAAGGTGGCTCAGCTGAAAGTCCAATGACCGGGGATTCGTCTCATCGGCCATGAGCACATCGAGCAGAGCCAGTGGCTGCAGAGTCGTGTAGTACCGCGTTCGGTAGGTCATGGAGCTGTCCGCGACCTCGAGCAGGCATTCCAAAAGCGACCAGTCCTGCTCGGCGAGCGGCGTGGTGATCTCGCGCAGTTGCCTGGTCAGATAGATTGCTCGCTCGAGCCGCCGGCCGGTGGTCAGGAACAACCAGCCCAATCCGCGGTTGATATTTTCGCGCTCCATCCCGGAAAATGCGGAAAGCAGTTCCAGACAAGAGGTCAGCATCGCCGGATACTCGAGAAACTGTGTGCCAGGCTCAACCTGGATTGAGTCCCGTAGCTGGCCGATGAGAAACATCATGTCGGCCGACAACCGCTCGCGAACATTGCCGCCAACCCGAGATACCTCCGCCAGAGTCGAAGCCAGGCTGTCCGGTCGCTTGACATCGGTCATTACCGAGATCATCTCCTGTTCGAGTTCAAGCGAAGTCGGCCGCCTGTCTTTAGCCTTTGGCAACTTGCTGTGCCGCGACTCCAGGCAGCTGTGCAGTCGGATGATGCACCCAAGTTCGGCCTCGTCGGCGCGACGGACTCGAGAGATCATAGGGCGCAAGATTCGAGCGATGTTTTCCGCCCGCTCGACATATCGACCCAACCAGAAAACGTTGTCGGCTACACTGCTCGGAACACCCCGCGCGACACGGCGCAACTCCACCGGCTCATTGCGTGGGTGCAGCATACTGAACGTATCCACGGGGCCGTCCCAGAGGACCCATGCGTCCTTACTGTGTCCGCCCCGCTGCATCGAGACGACCGAGCCTACCGTTTCTGCAACGCGTACCAATCCTCCCGGAATTGCAGTCCACCCGTTGCCGGTGTTGAGCACGTAGGTACGCAGCACCAAGCTGCGCGAGTTGAGGTGTCCGTTGTCCCACACGGGCGCGGTGGACAAAGCGATCTGCTCTTGTGCCACATACTCGTGAGGGTGGGCTCGCAATTTTTCGGCAAACTTCCCCTTTTCGGAGTGCGGGAGTTCAGCCCCGAAGACCGGTTCCATCCCCCGCGACGGAAATGCCGGTTTTACCACTACGGAATCGAGATGGTCGAGCACCCAATCGAGCGCGTACTCCTGCCCGCACCACCAGGTCGCGACGGATGGAAGTTTGAGCTTCTCGCCAAGCAGGTGCTGGGAGAGGCCGGGAAGAAAGGGCATGACCGCTGCCGTCTCAATCAGTCCGCTTCCTAACGCATTCGCAACCTTCACGTTTCCAGCGACGATGGCGTCCACCAGGCCGGGCACGCCTAAAAGCGATTCACTCCGCAATTCGAGAGGATCGCAAAAGCTATCGTCCACCCGGCGCAAAATGACATCGACCTGCTCCAACCCGTCGACGGTCTTTAAATAGACGCACCGGTCGCGCACAGTGAGGTCGGCTCCTTCGACCAGAGTGAAGCCCAGGTATCGTGCGATATACGAGTGTTCGAAGTAGGTCTCGTTCAACGGCCCAGGGGTTAGCAATACGATTCGTGGATTGTTGCGTTGAGAGAGGCTGGTAAGCGCTTCGCGTTGTGCACGAAAGAAAGGCGCCAGGCGCAGTACGTTCGAGGTGCGAAAGAGATTCGGTAGAACATCGGAGACAATGGTGCGGTTCTCCAGGGCATAGCCACTGCCCGAGGGCGCCTGCGTCCGATCAGCCAGCACCCACCACTGCCCATCCGGCGAACGCGCAAGATCGACGGCGAGCATATGCAGATAACTGTGCGCCGGAACACGCACGCCCACAAGCGGCCGAAGGAATGCAGGGTTTGCGTAGAGAAGCGCGGCAGGAAAGTGGCCCTGCGCCACGAGGTCCTGAGACCCGTACAGATCCTCGAGAACCAGGCTCAGCAACTGGGCGCGCTGAATGATGCCGGCCTCGATGAACCGCCATTCGTCCGCCGAAATCAGCAGCGGAACGATATCGGTTTTCCAGGGCCGGTTTGCTCCGAGGGGATCGCCGTAAATGTTGTAGGTGATCCCGTTCTCGCGAATGCGGCGCTCGGCACGCCCCCAGCGTCGTCCCAACTCTTCGGGACCGATCTCCCTAAGAGACTCCATGAGGTGTTCCCAGTGTGGCCGAGGAGTCACGCCATCGGCCGACAACTCATCGTAGACAGCTGTGTAGTGAAGTGAAGTTTGATAGAGGGTCATGGCACAAACCCCGGCCTCTCGATGTGGGTCTTCTGTCCGGACGCCAGTCTCCGCAGGTCAAGAGTGACAGGGAAGGCCGGGTTGCTCTCGCGCTCCGGCGCCGCCATCGGACGGAGCGTGTGATCGGACTCTTGAAAGCGTTCCCGACGCCGGTCTTCGGCCTCCGTAGCGTTAGCTGGCCGGGTGGTGTACTTACGACCGTCGGCTGGTCCCGTGTGATAGGTGCATCGGCCAATCGACCGCTCTTTCCAGCGATCGATGATGTCGAAGACAAGGGGCGTGTGCACGGGGATTGTGGGATGCAGCGTCGCAGAGAGCCGTCGGGCGCGATACCGTACGCCCGCTACCGCCTCTCCGGGCTCGCCCGTGGGAGTGAGAGGCACTTCGCGCCCATTGCATGCAACCGCATAACGGGATTCCGCCGCGAACCCCGAGACCTTCACCTGCATCCGCTCGAGCGATGAGTCCACACTGCGAACCGTTCCGCCGGAAGTAGTCTCTTCCGCGAGCACGTTCCACGGCTCAAGGGCCTGACGCAGTTCGAGTTCGACTCCCTCTGCAGCGATCGACCCGATCTTCGGAAACCGAAACTCCAGGTGCGAAGCGAACCACTTCTCCTCGAAGTTGTAACCCGACTGGCGCAACTCGGTAAGCACATCGGAAAAATCGCGCCTGACAAAATGCGGCAGCATAAAACGGTCATGGAGCGCCGTGCCCCAATGGACCAGGTTGCCTCCGAAGGGCCGTTTCCAAAACGTACAGACCAAAGCGCGGATGAGTAGCATCTCCACAAGACCCATTCTGACATGCGGAGCCATTTCGAAGGCGCGCAATTCGAGCAGGCCAAGCCGCAATCCAAGACCCTCGGGCGGATAAAGTTTGTCGATGCAGAATTCGGCGCGATGCGAGTTTCCTGTCACATCGACGAGCAGATTGCGGAACAATCCATCCACAATGAATGGCGGGCAGTCGGTCGCAGGCAACTGGCTGAACGCAACCTCCAACTCATACAAGGCGTCCATGCGCGCCTCGTCCACCCGCGGATATTGGCTCGTCGGGCCGACATACATACCCGAAAACAGATACGACAACGACGGGTGGTTCTGCCAGAACGCCACCATGCTGCGCAGCAGATCCGGGCGGCGCAGGAAGGGGCTGTCCAACACGCTCGCTCCGCCGATCACGATATGGCTTCCGCCGCCGGTTGCGACATGGCCGCCATCGTAGTTGAATTTTTCAGCGGTCAACCGATTTTTGCGTGCCTCCTCGAAGAGCACCGTGTTGATCTGTTCGAGTTCGTCCCAATTGCTCGCGGGCGGCAGATTTACTTCCAAAACACCGGGGTCGGGAGTAACGCTGAACGAACGCAACCGCGGATCGGGGGGAGGAGCGTAGCCCTCCAGCCACACCGGCTTCTGCAGATACTGGCACGTATCTTCGACGGCTGCGACAAGATCGAGATAGTCTGCGAGCCTGGACGCATACGGCAGAAACACATGCAGCCGGCCTTCTCGAGCCTGTACGCACAGCGATGGCCGGATCAGCTCCAGCGCTGTTTCGGCTGTGCTTGAGAGAGCGGGTAGCGGATCGGGCACAGGGCGCTTCTCGAAAAGATCCATGCGGCGGACCGGGCCTGATGGGAGCTTGACTCGGTCTGCGAAGGGCGCAGCCTCGTACTCATATTCAAGCTCATCGGGCGCCACCCAGGGCATCGACTCGGTCGGTATGCGATAGCCTATCGGCGAATCACCCGGCGTCAGGAGCAGACGTTCCGGACGAGGAAACCACAACTGACTCGACCAGGACAGCACACCCGCCGGCTGGCGGCGACGAATGGGCAAAATGTACCCGGCCGCCTCCGTCGACTCACCTTCGGCGTTGTAAGCAGGCAGCACATCTTCGGAACTCACCTGAAGGCGGCGCGTGAGCGCTTCCATGAAGCTGAATGCATCGGCCGCGCCGAAGCCGTAATCCTGATCTTCGCGAGCGATGAGATCGATATTCTCCCATACAGGGACACCGTCGCCGCGCCAATAGCAGCTCAGCGCCCAACGCGGCAACGGCTCGCCCGGATACCATTTGCCTTGTCCGTAGTGAAGCATCGCGCCGGGCGCAGTCTTCTCTCGGAGGCATTGGATCAGCGCCAGGCCGCGGCTTCGCTTCACGGGTCCCAGAGCATCGATATTCCATTGCGGGCTCTCGGGCTCGTCGATGCCGACGAAGGTGGGCTCGCCGCCCATGGTCAGGCGTACATCCTGCGCCACGAGGTCCGCGTCGACGCCATGCGCGAGATGTTCCACCTCCACCCAATCCTCCTCGGTGAAGGGCCTGGACGGCCGTGGTGCGTCGTTCAGGCGGCGAATGGATATGGAGTAGCCGAAGTCTACGTTAGCCGGCTCGACCGTTCCCCCGATGGGCGCGGCCTGGGAAGCGTTCGGGGTGCAGACGAGCGGGATGTGGCCTTCACCTGCGAACAGGCCCGAGGTCGGATCAAACCCAATCCAACCCGCACCCGGTAAAAACGCCTCTGCCCATGCGTGCAAATCCGCGGAGTCGGTTTGCGGACCGCTGGGACCGTCTAACGCGCTCTCGTCTGCCGCCAACTGAATCAGATACCCGGAGACGAAGCGTGCGGCGATACCCAAATGCCGGAGAATCTGCACCAGCAGCCATGCAGAGTCACGGCAGGACCCCGTCCGCTTTTCAAGAGTCTGCTCGCATGTTTGGACGCCCGGATCCAGCCGAGTCACGTAGCCAATTTCGTCTCGCACCCTGCGATTCAAGTCGACCAAAAAGGCGACCGTTCCGCGCTTCTCGCCTGAAAGGCTCTGAAGAAAAGCCCGGAGTAGAGGGCCCGCCGGATCGACCGAACGGTAGGGTTCGAGATCCCTGGCCAGTTCTGGCGCGTACTCGAAAGGATAGTCTTCGACTCCCGGTTCCAGGAAGAAATCGAACGGATTGAAAGGGGATAGCTCCGCGACGAGATCCACCTCAACCACAAAGTCCTTCGTCCTGTCTGGGAAAAGAAGGCGCGCAAGGTGATTGTGGTGGACATCGAGCTGCCAGTTGAGGAGGTGATCGGCGGGAGTGACGCTTAGCGAGTAGCTGAGGATTGGCGTTCTGCAATGGGGGGCGGGCCGCAACTGTATTACCTGTGGACCGAGAAAGACCGCCTTGTCGTACCGGTACTCTGTCCGGTGATTGAGAGCAACCTGTATTCCCATCCACCCTCATGCGGCGCACGTCTGGAGTGCGTGGCTCGTTCTCACTGGGCACCACTCGCCCGTGAAGGCGCCAAGCGTTCTCGCGGGAGCTGCTGCTGTAAAGCTACCTTAACATATCAATCGCAAGAACGATATCGATTCTGTTCATGAATCTTCGACAGTCGACGACAACGTACGAATTCAGTTTCAGGGTGATTGAGGGTTCCGCGACTTTGCGGGAAAGCGGGGTAGCTTCTGGACCAACTGTGACCTTGAGAATCTTAACTCATGGCCAATCACGGTAATGACGAAGGGACCTCCGTTTTGCCTCCTCGTCACTTTCCAGCCTTCGCGATTGGTGAGTTATCTCGCCGCCGATTAGAGGAATGGGCGGACCCTGCCGATAGAGACAGCAGTGGATGTTTGGTCATCCGCGGATTGATCTGCGCGAAATCAGTATTGTGTGGCGAGCCTGTCGCCGGGCGAAAGGACAAGATCCATGTCTCTGATCCAGACCTGCAAGTGCGAAGAATGTGACATGCAGAAATCGTTTGCGAACCACTGGGTGATGTTGTACGAGAGGAATGGGAATCTGGTGATTTTGCCGAAGTGGGATGAAAAGATGGTCCGGCGCACGCGGCATTTTTGCGGACGAGCCCACGCGAGTCGGTACGTTGAACGTTGGATAGCGAGCCCGGTTATGATGGCGATGTCCGATGGCATAGGTCCGCTTGAGCCCCAGAAGGTCGCGCAACCACAGGCGCTGCCACAGAGTTTTCTGGATGCCGAGGACGAGGCGATGGCGGCGGAACTGGTTGCAAGGTATGGCTGAGGTTGACCGCTATTCTGCTGTGGCTCGTCAATAGCTTTCATCTCAGAGATAGCCAGCAGGGTTGCCCGCTGAACTTGCTGACCACGTGAAGAGTCTTTCGGTTGTCAACGCGCAGGGCCACTATGGTCGATATGGTTGAGCTACGATGGGGATATGAACGTATCTGCCAGAGATCGGGTTCTGCGTCTTCTCGCGCACCAGGATTGGTTGCGAGGCCGCGACAGAATCATTCGAGCGTTCTCGCATCCTGATCGTCAGGAGTCTCACGTCTTCGAGGTCGACTTTTTTGGTCAGCCTTACTCCGGCAACATGAACAACTTCATCGACTGGAGCGTCTTCTACTACGGAGCGTTCGCCGGGCATGAACTTCAGCTTCTGTCTGCACTCTCTGAGGCGCTCCGAGCGAAGGGGAAGCCGGTAAATTTCTACGATGTGGGAGCCAATATTGGACACCATTCGCTGTTTATGTCGCGCCACGCGGATCGTGTCTTCTCCTTCGAACCGTTCTCCATGGTGCGCAACGAGATGGCACGCAAGCTCAAACATGCCGGTGCTGAAAATGTGATGATCTTCCCGGTTGCGCTTGGCGATGAGAACGAGACCGGAGCCTTTCATCCTCCCACTGGGGCTAACCTGGGCACGGGAACCCTTGGCCACCTTCTTCCCGACAACGCTTCCTCCACTACGATTCCTGTCCAGGTCGCACGCGGGGACGACTTCCTTGCGGCCGAGAAACTGCCTCCCATCTCGCTGCTCAAGATGGACGTGGAAGGTTACGAAACCAAGGTGCTGAGTGGGCTGCGGGAGACGATCCGGCGGGACAGGCCTCCCATCTTCCTGGAGATTCAACCGGAAGAAGAGGGTGCTGTCGAAGCTTCGAAGGGCGAGCGTATCGAAGATTTGCTCTATCCCGATCACCTGCTCTTTGGAGTGACACACTCACGCGGAAAATTTCTGCTGAAGCCATTTTTGCTGGGTGGTACCGAAGAGGCACTTGTGCTTCCCGCTGAACTCGCTGGCATCGTGCCCGGTACCGCTCTGAACTAAAACGGATTTCGAAAACACAATTGGTTACGACGTAGGGCATGCCATCCAATGAGAGACGGTAGCGACGATCATTGGATGACAACCTAAACCATCTTTGAAAATCGCAGACGCCGTGTTTTCCAGTCTTCTTTCGAGAAAAGCCGCGGACCTAGTTCGACCAGTCGCGGCAGCATATTGAAGACGGAGACTTGATTCCACCGCTTGCCGTCGCGCGTTCGAAATCCCTTCTCGTTCAGGTCGCTGGCTATGCTTGAGAAGGAGAAATCCTCAACCACCAGGTCCATCATCTGGACGAGCACCTGGTTCTCACGAAGATCGATCTCCAGGCGCTGGCAATCTTCGGAGATGCGAAGACCGTATGGAATATCTTCGTCGAAGGCGCCTTCACTCGGCGCTTCGTTGTCTGGCAGCTCGCGTCGCCACTCTATCGACACCAACTGCCACCCTGCTGCCGTACGCTGCTGCATGATGGCTGGACTAAATGGCCCGGAAACAATATCTTTTATCCGCTCAAAGTGCGCCATGCGTGCCTCCCATGTAAGGACAGACTATGAAGTCATTCTAGATCCACTATCTAAAGCAATCGACGCACCAACTTCCGAATGGGGATAACGCTGCAAAGCCGAATTGTCTCAGTTACTTACGAAATGATCTCTTTTTGGAGGACACAGGAAAGTTGTTCAATATCGCGAATTGCTGTTCGGTTGTGGACATAACACGAGCCAACCAAAACCAATTCGCATCAACCGCCGGTCAATTCTCCTCGGAGTTGTCGTTCTCTTCTACGATGGACGCCGATCCGACGACGTCGTAGGTGGTGGGGTCGCCGCCAGTGGGTTTCAGAGTGACGCGCATAGGCAGGCGCTGCCACTGTGCGGGCTGGCAGACCGGGATAAAGTGGTCCGTCTGCGGCCACTGGCCGATCTGCTTCTGGACCACGGCGCGGCGAGCTCCCAGTTGGGCGACGATGGCGAAGAGGCCTCCCTTGGCGGTTGTGGAAATGCCGCAATAGGCAGCGTAGTCGCGGAACCAGACTACGTCGGAGACAGCGGAATCAAAGTCGGGCAAATGGAGCGCGGTGATATGGCCGGTGACGCGGTCGACCGACAGCCAGGGGCCTGGTTGCCAGACCCAGCGAGGGACGGCATCAGTAGGAAGCGAGTCGTTGATACGAAGGGCGCGGCGGACGGCGAAGGTGCGGTCGGTGACGTCGTGGATCTCGCCGGTGGTCCACTCCTTCTGACGGTCATCGACGAAGAGGGGACGAATCTTCAGGGCTGAGGTCTCGTCGGATTTGGTGTCGGGAGTGGCGTCGGGTTGCGTATAGGGAACTCGGCGGTATGGCCCAAGGGTTACGGTATGGATCTTGGGAGCGGCAGCGTGGACGGCCGCTGATGGAAGCTGAAGGATAAGTAGAAAGATAGTGATGCGGAGTGATGGTTTCCGCGTAAAGACGGAGCGGGTGCAGAGTAGAGGCAAAGATAGGCTCGCGAGGGTGGGGTCCGTCCCTCGCGCTGTGCGGGGACGGGCCTTGTTTGATGGGTCACTAAACCTCAGGCCAAAGGCGTCCTAGTTCGACGCAGTTTCGACCGGCTTCTGAGCAGCCTTCAGAGCCTGACGCTGCTTATCGAGATCCGCGTTCTGAGCCGCGACCTTCTTCTTCTCGGCGTCAAGCCGCTTGTTATCATTGTCGATCTTTTGAGCTTCTTTGAGGAGCTCTTGATTCTTTTTAAGGATACCGCGCTGTACATTGAGCTGGTCCTGGAGGACCTTGTTCTGCCGGGAGACATCTTCCCGGAGCGCAGCGAAGTCAACCGAGGGATTGGAGCTATCGGCAGGAAGAGCTGCCGTGGTGGAGGCGGATGAGGCGGGAGTCGAAGTGAAGCTGTTCTGGCAGATTGCTGGAATTGCCGTGGAAGTTGCTAACAGGAAAACGCAAGTAGGGAGGAGACGCATTCTTACACCTCGGGTGAAAAAAGTTGAAATTCGCAAAGCCATCGGGTAGAGAAATTCTCTCCCCGCAAGCTTCTAATTGCTGCAATGCTACTGCGTCGCCGATGGGTTTGGCGTGAAAACTATCGTCAAAGACCTGCCACTTTTGGGGTATGTGGAAGAAAAGTCAAGATGTTGAGAAGAAAGTGGATGGCAAAGGGAAAGAGCTACGGAGGTGTTGAGAAAGGTGCAAAAACTGTGAAATAGATTGTGGATACAGGCGATTTCGTACTGCGCAGAGTAGTATCGTGGAAAGAATGCGTGCTGCCGTTGCGGCAGCGCGTGCGACAGCCTGCGACGGGACAATTTTTAGCGGTATACGAAAGGATATTAACGAATATGTGGAAACCGAATCAGCCTGGAAGCAATACCCCCTCAACTCCTGAACCGGTGCGTCCGTCTGCACCTGCGCCCTCCTTTGAGGCCAGCCCGACTCGACCGGCGGCCGTTGGTGGTGGAACTGCGGCCTCTGCCGTCCCATCGGGCGAGCAGGCGACGATTGGCAAGTCGCTGATCGTCAAGGGCGAGTTGACAGGCTCCGAATCGTTGTACATCGACGGCAAGGTCGAAGGTGCAATCAATCTGCCGGGAAATCGTGTGACCGTGGGCCGCAATGGCCAGGTTGCCGCGAACATCGTAGCGCGCGAGATCGTCGTGCTGGGTAAGGTTCGTGGTAACTGCCAGGCCAGCGATCGCGTGGATATTCGCAGCGAAGGCTCGCTCACCGGCGATGTGATCGCAGCGCGAATTTCGATCGAAGATGGTGCGTTCTTCAAGGGCGGCATTGACATTCGCAAGCCCGGCGGCACCGATCTGAAAGGTGGTCCGGCGACGCCCGTTGCAGCGGCGGAGCCTGTCACTGTCGACGCATAGCCTGCAGATGGCGAACGCGAGTGTTCTGCAACAGCGGTCCTGGCTTATGCTGGGGCCGTTTTGCGTCCCGCTATAGCCATCGAGGAGGCAGGTTGCGGAGGATGGCGAAAAGGCCTGCGGCGGCGGTGGCTGCGTAAATTGCGGCCAGCGGGAGCTGCGGCCAACAAAAGTCTTTTTCTCGCAGAAGACGCCGATAGCAGACGATGCCATAACCCAGCGCGAACGGAAGCATCAGCGTAATCAGTGCGTTGAAGTGGAGAGCCTCTCTCAAGTGGCCCTGCAGCAGGGAAGCCAGCGCCCGCGTACCGCCACATCCGGGGCACGCAAGATGCAGGGCAGCGTAGATCGGGCACTGCGGATAAAAAGTACTGTCTTCCGGCGGAAAGCGCAGCAGTACCGCGGCGACTACAGTCAATAGTGCCGGAGGTGCAGCCGCGCGCAAAGTTGTTGTGACACGGCCCTGGGCAGAGCGGATCATCGTGCCACTGACTGGTAGCGAATCGCCTCTTTGATCTCGTTAATGCGATTCAATTTGTACTGGAAGTAGATGCCGCCGAAGAAGAAGGTCATCACCGCGCTCAGGCGCAGGCCCAGGGGTTCGGGTCCGTTGAAATGTTGCTCGAGCGTGTCGCGCAGAGTAAAGCGCGCGATCAAACGGACGACCCAGGCGGCGAGCGAAAGCAGACTGCCCAGAACACTATGGTGGTGGTGCTGATGGTGAGTGAGAGAGATAAGGACGCCCCATGATCCGCCAAGGTTCATCACGATCAGAACGGTAGCGATGATGTAGTACATAAAAGCATTGCCGGCGGGTGCGACGCGTTTGGCCCAGCTGGCGATAATCAGATTCCAGACCACGACGAAGAGCCCGCAGGTAAGGAAGCCAAGCAACAGCTCAAGCCCCCAGTTAAGATTAGGCGGATCAGGATACTGGTTGACGGAGGATGCAGGGTAGGCCGCCGGTGGTGCGTAGACTGGAGCGCCGACGCCGATCGCACTAGGGGGCTGGACTGGTGGCTGGCCAGAGGGCTGGCCTGGTGGCTGCCCGAGGATCTGGGCGACAGGAAGCCAGTCGGCCATCTCTTCGCTCTTGGCAAGGTCGGTCGGCAGCACATTGCCCGAGGCGACGTAGCGTCGGAGATCTTCAAGGGTGTAAGGCCCGTACATCTGTCCGTTTCGCGAAACCTGGTAGGTCATCGGGAGCTCCTGCTGGCGTCGTGCTGACGTGCTTAGACCGATGAAAACACGCCAAGTCGTTCTGCACAATGAGAATCCGGCCCGCCAATTAAATATCTCTGAAGTAAATCGGTTTCCTGTCGAAACTGCGAAAGCTCGAACGCGATCGTGTGCCGGCTAAATGATCTTTCCGTCCGCGGTTGCCAATTGCGTGTCGGGTGCAGCACGGCTTATGAGGATGCGCAGGTCGGTAACTTTATCCAGATGAAACGCCGGTATACCGGTTGGTGCGGTGACGGCGATGAAGTCGGCACGGTTGATGGAGTCGAGGTAGAAGGTAGGGCGAGCGTCGGGCTGGGTCGGCTGGACCTCGACGTGGCTCATCTCGAGGTTGTTAATGTGGCGAAGGTAAAAACCTTGCGCGGGGGTATCGGTGCCGAACATCTGTGGGTCAGGATACTTCTCGACATTTTCTGGCAGGACGATCTTGGCGGTGTCGGCCGAGGCGCCTCCTTGATGCTGGATGTAGATGTTGGAGAGCTTGATGTCGAGAATCGGGTAATCGGGAATGCCGCTAAGGATGGAGCAGATGTGGGAGCCGGTATTGTAGCTGACGAGGTTGTCGACGAGGACGCGGCGGAGGGTTCCAACCTTGGTGTTCTCTTTGGGACCACGCAGCCGAGCCCCGAGACGGAAGAAGAGCGGCGCGTTGACGACGTCGCGCATGGTGATGTTGGAGATCGCGATGTCCTCACAGAAAGCGCCATCTTCGCTCTCGAGCGCAAGCCCCATACATCCTTCGAACACGCAGTTGGAGATGGTGATGTTCTTGAACCCGCCGTTGGATTCCGTACCGCACTTGATGCGGCCAGTACGCGGAACCTTGGAGTCGGGAGCGAACTTCTTGAAGGTGCCGTCGAGCAAGGTGCCGAGCTCGTAGTAGCCGCTGACATAGCAATTCGTGATGGTCACATTCTCAGTGGCCCGGCTATATCCGAGAGCGTAGCTGCTCTTGGGGCACAGAGCGTCGTCCCATGGCGCGTTGACGAAGCAGTTGGAGACACGGACGTTCTTGCAGCAGTCGATGTCGATGCCGTCACGGTCGGTGTCGATGGTGAGGTTATCGATGGTGAGGTTGTCGACGCCGGTAAGAAGCAGGCCGAAGTGGCCGCCCTTGAGGATGGAGAAATCCCGGAAGATCACATTGCGGCAGTTCTTGAGAGCGATGGCCTTATTACCCACGCCGGCCTGCTCGGCCTTGTAGAGCGGGTAGTTGCCGCGGGCCGCGCGGGTGTCTCCGAAGCTAAGACCCTTGCCATAGATCAAGCCGGGGCCGGTGATGGAGATGTCGTGGATGTCCTCACCCCAGAGAAGCGAGTTGTGCCAGTGATTGTGGCCGTAGTCTTGGTAGGCATCCCATGCGGTATTGCGCTCGGCGGCATCGTAGGTGCCGCCGTTGTAGCCCGTGGTCGCGTCTGGAAGCGGTGAGTCCGCAGCAAGGATCGTCGAGCCCTGCCCCAAATAGAGCGCGACATGACTCTTCAAATGGATGGAGAAGCATAGCCAGGTGCCGGCGGGAAAGAGAACCGTGCCACCGCCCGCGGCGGCTGCAGCTTCGATTGCCTTGTTGATCGCCGGGGTGTCTACCGTCTTGCCATCGCCGACTGCGCCGTAGGTGCGGATATCGAAGAGGTGAGGAGTGCTTGAGATCTCGGAGGATCTTTTCTCTGCAGCAAAGGCGGGAAGGGTGGCAATCGAAGTGGCCAGACCAATTCCACCAAACTTGAGCATTTCGCGACGCGCCGAGCTGAACGATTCCATTGACACGAGATCCTAACAGGATAGAGGTCAGACCAGCAAATGGGCCTTTTGAAAAGGCAATCTTCCGCAAAGTGACGAAGAAAGACCTACCGGTGTCACGATTCGTCGTCGCCGGTTGGGCGAAAACGGTAGCCGACCCAAGGCTCGGTAAGAATGTAGCGCGGCTCCTCGGACAGTTCGATCTTCTTCCGCAGCTGGCCTATGTTGACGCGCAGATACTCAGGCTGATCTGCGTTCGTGCCCCACACCGCGTGCAGGAGAGTGCGGTGCGTAAGAACCTGTCCCGGATGTTGCGCGAGGCAAACGAGAAGATCGAACTGCTTCGGTGTAAGGTGCGTGTCCTGGCCGCGGACCACAACCCGATGCTGCGGTATGTCGATCAGGAAGTCGCCGAGAGCGATGACCGTCTGCGCCTCGCTGGTGGGAGCGATGCTGCGACGCAGTTGTGCACGGACGCGTGCCAGCAGCTCCTGGATGCTGAACGGTTTGGTGACGTAGTCATCCGCGCCCGCGTCCAGCGCCTCGATCTTCATACGATCATGGCTGCGGACGGACAGAACGAGAATGGGTGTCTCGGAGATGGCGCGAATCTCACGGCATAGCTCAACACCGTTCATCTGCGGCATGGAGACATCGGTGATGACGAGATCAGGCTTCCATTCAAGCACAGCCGCCATGCCCTCGACCCCATCGGCTGCAACTCGCAACGAATAGCCCTGCGTCGAAAGCGAAGTGCGCAGGACTCGCGTAATCTGCGGCTCATCATCGACGATGAGTATCTTTGCCGGCTGGTCGTGTGCGTTCTGTTTCATTCGCGCTCCGAGTGCTGTGTGACGATGTGTACGTCCACATTTGGTGACTCCTTGAGAAAGTGCTGAATCGCCCAATAGTAGAGGTATTTTCGAAAGCCATGCACGGCGGTCCGCCCGAAGACAACATGGGTGATTCGTTTCTCGCGCACGAAGGTAGCCGCCGTATGGGCAACGCTTTTTCCCTTGACCGAGAAGACCTGTGCGTCCAGATTGCGCGCGAACTGTATGTTGGCGGCAAGGGTCGCTTTTTCTTCTTCCGGCAGATCGTCGTCGTTATCCACATGCAGGACGAAGAGTTCGCCGCCAACTCCTTCGGCCACCCGCGCGCCGCGTGCAATCAGCATCTGCGACGAGCTATTGGAGCTGATACAGACGGCAACACGTTCGCGCACGGCCCAGTGGGCTTCAATCCGCTTCAAGTCCATATAAGCGGTCAATGTGCGGTCGACTGCTTTGGTGACATGTTGCAGCGCGAGTTCACGCAGTGCAATCAGATTGCCGCGCCGGAAGAAGTTGGCCAGAGCTTTTTCGGCACGGTCGACACCGTAAATATCCCCGCGCCGCATACGGGTCTGCAGCGCCTCCGGGGTCAGGTCGGCCATTACAATCTCGTCGGCGCGCTGCACCATCCAGTCCGGAACCGTCTCCCGAATCTGGATGCCGGTAACGCTCTGCACGGTTGGCGCAACGCTCTCGATGTGCTGCACGTTCATCGTCGCAAGCACGTCGATGTTGGCCGCGAGTACGTCGAGCACATCCTCATAGCGCTTGCGGTGCTGGCTGCCCTTGATGTTGGTGTGGGCGAGCTCATCGATCAGCACGATCTGCGGATGGCGAGCAAGGATGCCATCGAGGTCCATCTCCTCGAACACGACACCCTTGTATTCAATCTGTCGCCGTGGAACCTTCTCCAGTTGTTCGGCAAGCTCTGCGGTGCGCGGCCGCCCATGCGTCTCGACCACGCCGATGACGATGTCTTCACCACGCTGGTGTCGGCGGATCGCCTCACTCAGCATGTTGTACGTTTTGCCGACCCCAGGGGCGTAGCCAAGAAAGAGTTTGAACGTCCCGCGTGTTTTTTCTGGTGCGACCTTCTCGAGCCATTGTTCCGGACTCTTTGCGGGAGGATTCGATGTGTCGCGACTAGACATAAGGCTAATATATGGGAGTGCAGCAAAAGCTTATTCGCAGCATCGTCCGCTACAGTGTGTCCACGGCGACCACCGCTGTCATTGTAGCTGTCTACTTCCGTCGCCTGCACGTCAACGAGACGACGATATCGCTGACCTTCCTTATCGTCATACTTCTTGTAGCCGCGAATTGGGGACTGCGTCACGCGATTTACCTGTCGATTCTATCGGCGGTCGCCTTCAACTTCTTCTTTCTTCCTCCGGTCCTGACCTTCACCATTGGCGATTCGCGTAACTGGGTCGCGTTGCTTGCCTTTTTGGTGACCAGCATCGTAGCCAGCCAGCTTGCGGAGCGCGCCCGCCGCGAGGCAAAAATCTCACGCCGCCGCCAACGCGAGGCCGAGCGGCTCTACGAGTTCAGCCAGCAGATGCTCGTGACCGGCAACGTCATCGATCTGCTGAACATGCTCCCGCAGATGATCGCCGTAACCTTCAACCTGGCCGGGGCGGCCGTCTATCTACGGGAGAAAGACCGCATCTACCGGTCGAGCCCAAACTACATGGATGTGACGGCGGCCGAGCTTCGTGACGCCGCCTTTACGCGCGATCATCGCCGGGATGAGGAGCGCGGCGTAACTCTGGTGCCGATCCTTTTGGGAACCCGCCCGATCGGCGCGGTCGGCATCACCGGCGAAGGGACCTCGCCGGAGGCGCTCGACGCCGTCTGCGGACTCGCTGCAATCGCCATCGAGCGTGCCGGCGCCGTCGAGACGCTCACCCGCGTGCAGGCCTCACGCGAAAGTGAGCGGCTGCGTAACGCTCTGCTCGACTCCGTTGCCCATGAGCTGCGTACCCCGTTGACCTCGATCACCGCGGCGATCACTAGCCTGCGCACGAACCCTCTCCTCGACGCCGAGCAGAGCGCAGAGATGATGCAGGTGATCGAGGAGGAGGCAGCCAGGCTCGACCGTCTCGTCGGCCAGGCGATGGAGATGGCGGAGTTGGACGCCCATGAGATCACGCTCGATCTACAGATGCACTCCATGCGCGAGGCCGTCGACCTGGCGCTTGAAGAGGTGCAGCCTCAGCTCCGGACCCATCCCGTCGATATCCGGCTGGCGGACTCGCTGCCTCCCGTCGTCATGGACCTCGAGCGCATCGCCAAGGTGCTGCAGCATCTTCTGGAAAACGCCGCGAAGTATTCCGCCGAGACAAGCCCGATCTTCATCAGTGCCGAGGTCGTGGGTGGACAACTGGTCACAAGCGTGGCCGACCGCGGCGTCGGCGTCGATGATCTGGAGCGGATGATGATCTTCGATAAGTTCTATCGCGGACAAGGGCAGCGCTATCGTGTGCAGGGAACCGGCATGGGACTGGCCATCGCCAAAGCTATCGTCGAGGCGCATGGCGGATCGATCGATGTCACCAGCCAGCCCTCGCAGGGGTCGGTCTTTTCGTTCTATCTTCCTCTGCAACAGTCGGGCGGCTAAAGCTTCGGCAGGCTGGTCACGTTCCATCCACCACCAAGGGCCTTGATCAAAAGCACGCTTGCATCCATCTCCCGACGCATGAGGTCGATGTCGTTTTGCTCGTTGATCAGAGCGGTCGTCTGCGCCGTCACCACCTGCAGATAGGTGTCGAGGCCGCCGACATACCTGTTGTTGAAGATCTGCTCTGCGGACTGCGCCGCCAAAGTCGCTTTGCGCTGGTGGTCGGCCTCCTGGTTTAAAACGCGCAGCGCGACAAGGTTGTCCTCGACCTGTTGAAACGCGTTCAGCGTCGTCTGTCTGTAGTTCGCGACGGTCTCATCGTAGCCGGCGTTGGCCTGCTCGGAGAGAGAGCTTCTCCGTCCCGCATCGAACACCGTCTCAGACAGCGTTGGCCCTATTGACCACAGAAAGCTCGCCGGGCTGAAGAGATTCGCGAAGGACGACCCTTCGAAGCCTATCGTTCCGTTCAGCGATACGGTAGGGTAGAACGCGGCGCGCGCAATACCGATGCGGTCGTTCGCTTCAGCCACCCGGCGCTCGGCTGCGGCGATGTCCGGGCGACGCTCCAGCAGCTCGGAAGGAAGCCCGGTCGGGATCGCAGGCGGCCGCGCATCGAGCGGAAGATTTGACAGCGAGAATGACGCGGGCGGCACACCGAGAAGAACTGCGATCGCGTGCTCGAACTGTGCCCGGCGCAGGGTGATATCGTGCGCCTGCACCCTCGCCGCTTCCAGCTGCGTCTCTGCCTGGTCCACGTCGGACTGCGGAGAGATGCCACCTTCAAAACGATTGCTCGTGATGCGATAGGCCTCTTCGTAGTTCTTCACGGTGTCGTCCAGCAGTTTCTCTTCCGCGTCTGCGCTGCGTGCCTCAAAGTAGTCGACCGCCAGTTCCGCCTGCAGGCTCAGCATAGCCGTCTGTCGATCGGCGGCGCTGGCCTGTGCTTCTTCTCGCGCAGCACTTACGGTCCGGCGAATCCGTCCCCAAAAATCGATCTCATAGTTCAAATCGACGGGGAGCTGAATCGCGCTCTCGCCATTCCCGTTAGTAAGCGTCTGACTAAAGTATGGCTGGTTCGATGATTCTCGTACTCCACCGGCGAACGGTGCAACGCCAATCGTCGGATACAGTGAAGCGCGATTGAATCGAATCAACGCGCGTGCTTCGCGGAAGCGCGCATCCGCAGCCTTCAGGTCCTGGTTGTTGGCGGCAATCTGCGGTTCCAGCGCGTTCAGCTCCGCGTCGCCAAAGATCGTCCTCCACTCCCCGCGCTGTACCGCGTCTGCTGGCTGCGCGACATGCCAGTTGGCGTTCTCCTTGTAGGCATCCGGTCCTGCCTCCTTGAATCCGGGAGTCATCGGCACGGTTGGCTTCACATACTTCGG
>Ga0209624_10000407_pt1 | contig 38077 bp, 34 predicted proteins | sample JacPinW_OM2H0_O1_FD_188565 | JGI IMG/M metagenome (GOLD analysis project Ga0209624, IMG submission 188565) | Forest soil microbial communities from Algoma, Ontario, Canada - Jack Pine, Ontario site 1_JW_OM2H0_O1 (SPAdes) (version 2) | ecosystem: Environmental > Terrestrial > Soil > Boreal...
CGCCAACACTGGCGTGAAGTACCGGGTGAGCTACGAGAATTTCCACGGCGGGGCGCTGGTGCAGTGGGGCGGCTATGCTCAGGGCAACGGCACGACCGGCCTCTATCAGGGCGATGTCGGCGCCGACGTTGCAAACCTCTTTGGCGGTCTCCTGTCGGTGGACGTCGTCGGCAGCTACGCTCAGAACGCGGTGAGCCTCTCCAACCTCACCGGCTCCTGCGCCACGCTCACCAAGGGCGCCTTCAAAGGCGAGACTGCCTGCACCAACGGGATTCCGAACTTCTACGGCCCCGACGACCTTAAAGCCACCCTGTCCAACAACAGTGGTTTTGAGCTGCTCGCCAAGTACAAATGGGGCCCGGTGACGCTCTCCGGCGGCTGGCTGTGGTGGCAGCAGGCCAATCCCAGCGACGACTTTTTGAACGGCTTCCAGACACTCGGCGGCTACAGCGTGCCCGCGACCATCGTCACGACCAATAAAGCCATCGGGAAGCTCTTTCCGACGGCTTGGACCAATTTTACGGCCTATAACAAAGCGCGGGTCGTCAACGTCCCCTTCATAGGCGCCAAATATTCAATCAACCCCCAGCTGGACATGAGCGGCGCTTTTTATTACGAGAACCAGAACAACTATAACTCCTCGACCACGCCCTGCGCCTACGCCAAGACCAGTTTTGTCCAGGCAAGCGGCAACGTTCTCAACGTTATCCGCGAAAACAACAACGCTTGCGCCGGCACGCAATACGCCATTTCCGCTATGATCGATTATCGGCCGCTCAAGCGCGTCGATCTCTATGCCGGCGTGATGTTCTCAAACGTCTATGGAGGCCTCGCGAACGGCTTCTTGGCGACGCAAAACATCGCCCCGACCGCCGGCTTGCGCGTCAAGTTCTGACCGCAAGCTTTACCGAGGAGGATGGACGACTCCGGCGCCTTACAACTTCGAACACGTCACCTGTGGTCGATGCAGCCCCACCTCATGCAATCGTCCGGATTGCGGCTCAGGCCGTCGGTCCGGTGGATGTTGTAGGGCTCGTGCTGATAGGGGTTCGGACTTCTAAACACCGTCGGCAGCTTGTCAGGGGGGAGCTGCAATGCGGCCCGGAGCGTCATGACCGGAATGTTTTGATCTTCCGCGCGCACCGCGACAAGGGCCGCCAGCGAACCCGCCACGCCAGCCGCAACCGCCAGCCGGCTCATGAGCGATATCCTCATTCCTGCCTCCTCTTCGCTTCGGCGGGACGATCACTCACCCGCGCCGCCGCAAGCCGCCACATCTTATCGCTCAAGATACTGGGCGCGCCGACGTAAAGACAAATAAATTCCAATTCATAGAGTAACTTTATATCTATAAAGCGTGAACGGAGGTTCGCCGTGCTGCCAGCGCTACTTAAACTCTCAGCGAGGCGTTCTAAAGTGAGGCATGCGTCTAGGCTTCTCTCTGAATTTTCGTGGGTCAGATTGGCGAGAGATATCCCGGCCTACTCGAAGGCAGCCAGCTTGGCGGAACGAACCCAAATTATTCGACAACGGCGTGAGTCGCGGAAACCGCGTAGCAAAGGCCGAAACGCTTTTCGAGACAGGCCTTCGGGATCAGAGGTGCCGAGGGATTGGATGAAGCCTGCCCGTCTCCTATGAACGGAGACAGGCGCGCCGATCACACGATTTTGATATTGCTGGTTGGCAAGCTCAAAAAAGCAAAATATCGCCAGGAACTTTCCATGGACCTCCAACTCAAGGGCAAACGCGCGCTGGTGACGGGGAGCACCGCGGGCATTGGCGCGGCCATCGCCAAGGCGCTGGCTCGGGAGGGCGCGTGGGTGATCGTCAACGGGCGCTCCGCGGCCGACGTGGAGAAAGCGGTGGCGACGCTCAAGGCCGAATCCGGCGGGGATCTTGTCGGCTTCGCCGGCGACTTTGGGACCGCTCAGCCGATCGAGGAGTTGGTTCGCCGCCATCCTGAAGTCGACATCCTCGTCAACAACATGGGCATCTTCGAGCCGAAGCCGTTCGAGGACATCCCGGACGCGGATTGGATGCGGTTCTTCGAGGTCAACGTGCTAAGCGGGGTGCGCCTCTCGCGCGCCTACTTGCCGGCGATGAAGCGCGCGAATTGGGGCCGGATCATCTTCATCTCCAGCGAGAGCGCGCTGCAGATTCCGGCGGAAATGATCCATTACGGGGCGACGAAGACGGCGCAGATCGCAGTCGCGCGGGGACTGGCCGAGACGGTCGCCGGCACGGGAATCACGGTCAACAGCGTCCTGCCGGGCCCGACCAAATCCCGCGGCGTGAACGATTTCGTCGCGGCGCTGAGCGCGGGCGCGAGTTTCGAGGCGTTCGAGACCGAGTTCTTTCAGAACATTCGTCCGACCTCGCTCATCAAGCGCTTCGAATCGCCCGACGAGATCGCCTCGTTTGTCGCCTACCTCGCGAGCCCGCTGGCGTCGGCGATCACCGGCGCCGCGCTGAGGGTCGATGGCGGCGTGGTTAAGAGCGCCTTCTAAGGCGCTTTGCCTTTGCATGGAGTCGGTTTGGCTCCTTCTCGGCAACGGGCCGCGACGTTGGTCCGGTCGATCCGTTTTGGGTTTTCTTGGCCCCTGGCCATTTCGCTGCGAAGACCCCTGCTGATGAGTGTTGGATTGTCTTGGATTTCCTTGGATTCTCTCGTTCGAATCTAGACTTTTCAATGGGTTACGAGGATTTTACCGGGAAGAATTTTTCTCTCTCCCTGTCCGCCGGCGCGGAGACGCCGGAACGGGAGCCCGCGGTCTTAGCCTGCGGAAGGGCAGGATTGTTCATGGGGCAACCTTAATCTGTTTTCTGATTTTCTGCAATAGATTGCCGCCCGCGCCGTTCCCTTTCGGCCGCCTCAATCCAAAAGCCCCTCGCTCTAAGGGCGGCGAATAACGGTGATCTTCCCGCTCTCGATAGCCGGCGCGACGTCGGTGAAGTCCCGTGGCTTCAAGGTTCGAAGCTCGTCCGATTGGTGAGCGCGACGCCGAGTCAGGCGCCGAGATAGGCCGCCTTGACCTGCGGATTCTCGAGCAGGTCCCTGCCGGTCCCGGTCAGGGCCAAGCGGCCCTGCTCGATCACATAGGACCTATCGGACAGCTCCAACGCCGCGAAGGCGTTCTGCTCGACCATGATGATGGTGGCGCCCGCGGCCTGGATGCTCTTGATCACCTCGAAGACGCGATCGATGATGTTCGGCGCGAGGCCCAGTGAGGGCTCGTCGAACATAACGAGCTTTGGGCGCGACATGAGCGCTCGCGCAATCGCCAGCATCTGTTGCTCGCCGCCAGACAATGTGCCGGCCATCTGCCCGCGGCGATCATAGAGGATCGGGAAGCGGTCGAAGAACTTGGCCATGTCGGCCTCGACCTCGCGCGAGTCGCGGCGCAGGTGGCAGCCCATGTGCAAGTTCTCAATCACCGTCATGTACGGAAAGACGCGTCGTCCTTCCGGACAATGGGCGACGCCGAGCTGCAGAATGCGCCGCGCCGAGGCGCCGGTGATATCCTCGCCCTCGAAGATAAGCCGGCCGGCAGCGGGCGCGACAAGCCCGGAGATCGCCTTCAGCGTCGTCGTTTTGCCGGCGCCGTTGGCGCCGATCAGCGTGATGAGTTCGCCTTGATGAACCTCAAGCGAAAGGTCGCTGACAGCAGTGATCTTGCCATAACGGCAGGTGAGGCCCTCAACCCTCAACACGAGCGCGCCTTTCGCCTAAATAAGCGCGGATGACGTCCGGATGGCGCTGAATCTCAGCCGGAGGGCCATTGGCGATGATACGGCCCTGATTGAGACATATGACGCGATCGGAAATACGCATCACCATCTTCATGTCATGCTCTACGAGAAGAACCGTGACGCCGCGGGCGCGGATGCGCGCGATCGTCTCCATGAAACCCGCGGTCTCGACCGCGTTCATGCCTGCCACGGGCTCGTCCAATAGAAGCAGCGTGGGTCCTGCAGCGAGCGCCACCGCGACTTCGAGCAGTCGCAACTCGCCATAGGCCAGGGACGACGCAAGCTCGTCCTTGCGCGATTCAATTCCAACGAAGTGGAGCACCTCCTTGGCTTTCTCGACCAGGCGTCGTTCCTCGCGCGCTATCGAGGGCAAGCCGAGGATGATGGCGAGCGGATGTTGACGCGACTGCAAATGCAGGCCGATGAGAATGTTGTCGAACACCGACCGCCCGGCGAAAACGCTAGTCTTCTGGAACGTGCGCACGACCCCGAGCGCGGCGATGCGGCTTGGCTTGAGGCCATTGAGTCGCGCCCCGCGATAGACGATGTCCCCTGCGGCCGCCGGCAGATAGCCGGTAATGGCGTTGAAAGCCGAAGTCTTGCCCGCGCCATTCGGACCAATGAGCGAGAGCAGCTCGCCTTCCTGAATGTCGAACGTCATGCTCTCGACGGCGGTCACGCCGCCGAAACGGATTGACAACTGATCGACCGAAAGGGCCGCCGCCGGAATTGCGCTCATCGCGCGGCCTGTCTGGCGCCGGCGTCCGTAGGCCGGGCCGGCTTGGCGGCCGCGCGCCGCCGGTCACTCCACCAGCGGCCGACCGCTGGAACGATCCCGCTCGGCAGGATCGAAACGATCACGATCATCAAGACGCCGTAAGCGACCCATTGCAGCTCCGGCCCGATGTTCAATGAACGCAAGGCTTCGGGTAGGAGACCGAAAATCAGGCCGCCGACAATCGGCCCCGCAAGCGTACCCTTGCCGCCCACGACGACCATGATCACCATCGTCACTGTATAGATGAACAGGAATATGTTCGGATCGACGATCTGAACGTATTGCGCGTAGAGCGCGCCGGCCATTCCGGCGATCGCCGCCGAGACCACGGCCGACAGAACGAGATAGCGGGTCACCTCGATCCCCACTGACGTGGCGAGCGGTTCATTCTCGCGCAGCGCAATCATTGCGCGTCCGGCTCGCGAATACACAAGCCGCGCAATGACGATATAGGCGATGATCGCGGTCACGAGGACGAGATAGTAGTTCGGGACCTTGCCAATGAAGGCGAACTCGAAAAGGCCCGGAATCGAGAAGGTCAGCGGCGGAATATTGTTGAGCGCCATGGGACCTTGGGTCAGCTCATCCCAGTTCAACGCGACGAGCCGCACGACTTCCGCGAAGCTAATGGTGACGATCACGAAATAGGCGCCGCGGACTTTGAAGGAGATGCGGCCGATCGCCCACCCGCAGAAGCCGGAGATCGCGATCGCCCAAAGCATCGCGAGCCAAACAGGTTGCGGATCCAGCGTCACAAGCCAGTCCGGTGTAAGGTGGACCGCAAAGCCAAGCGACACCAGCGACGACACATAGGCCCCGATGCCAAAGAACGCGACGTGACCCAGGCTGAGCTGGCCAGTGTAGCCAAGAAGCAGGTTGAGGCTCATCGCCGCGATCGTGAAGATGCCGGTGATGATCAGCACGTGCAATACGTAGAGGTTGCCGACCCAAAGCGGGATCGAGAACAGGAAGGTGAGAAACGCCGCTATCGCAAGGCGCCTCATCCGATCCGTTCCTTGCGGCTGAACAATCCCGTCGGTCGCACGATCAGAACAAGAATGATGAGGAGGAAGCCCATGGCGTCGCGGTAACCCGATGACACATAACCGGCGCCCATCTCCTCGATAAAGGCGAGAAGGAAGCCTCCGATCGTGGCGCCGGCGATGCTACCCAATCCTCCGAGAATGACCACGGCGAAGGCTTTGAGGGCAGCGAGATCGCCCATTCCCGGTGTCACCACGAAGATCGGGCCGAGCAGCGCTCCGGCCGCAGCCGCAAGCCCGGAACCAAGCGCGAAAGTCGACAGGTAGACCCTGTCGATATCCACGCCCATCAGCCTCGCGGCGTCGCTGTCCTGAAAGGTCGCGCGCATTGCGCGGCCGAGACGGGTGCGATCGACGAGCGCATAAGTGCTCGCGATCAGCGCGAGGGCGACTATGAACACGAACAGCCGGCTCCAGGCGACGGAAAGCGCTCCAAGTACGAGCGGAGCCGAAGGGAATGGGGTCTTGATCGATTTGGCGACGCCAGACCAAGCAAGCTGCTCAAGGTTCTGCATGGCGATCCACGCGCCGATCATCACGAGCATTGTCGTGTCAATGTCAGCGCCACGCAGCTTGCGCAGCAGCACAAACTCGATCACGGCGCCAAGCGCGATACCCAGCGCCATCGCCAGCGCCAACGACAGGAAGAAATTGAGATGCAAGAGCATCACGAACGCGAACATCATGTAGGCGCCGAAGCTGTAGAGCTCGCCATGGGTGAAATTCACCACCCGCATGATGCCGAAGATCAGGGTCAAGCCGATGCCGAGCAGGGCGTAGATGCCGCCGAGCATGAGCGCGTTCAGGCAATGTTGGAGGAATTCATCCACGCCGGCGCACTCGGAACTGCACCTTGATTGACAGCCCTTCTCGGCCCGGCCGCAGGCGCTCCGCGAGGTTCCGCCCAGGGCTCTAGGCTCGCCGCGAGACTTCGCCTGGCCCCGTCGGCGAGAGCGCCTTTACGGCCGGGCGGCGAGCGCTACTGTCGGACGACCTTGCCGCCGTCGATCTTCACCAAATAGACGCTGGGCACACTCTGCCCGCTTTCCTTGCCTTCGGGTCCCTGCTTGATGAAGGCGATGTCGCCATTGACCCCCTTCACATGGACGCCCCACAGCGCCTTGGCGATCGAGTCCCCGTCCGCCTTGCCGCCGGCGTCCTTAAGGGCCGCCGCGATTGTGTAGACGCCGTCCCAGCCACGGAAGCCTTCCGTCAGGCCGCCGACATCGTATTTCGCAGCTTTCCAGGCGTCCATGAACGCCTGGGCGGCGTCGGGATTCTTCACCGCGTCCGGGAACCAAGGCGTGAAGAAGACCAGATGGTAGGAGCCGTTGGCGGCGTCGGCCGCCTGCTCGATGAGCTGGTCAGGCGAGACCGAGCCGCCCGTTGTAATGATGCGGGCCGTCACTTGCTGATCCTTGGCCTGTTTGAGGATCAAGGTGAGTTGCTTGACGTCCGTGGTGACGAAGATCGTATCGCCGCCGGAGGCCTTGATCTTGGCGAGTTGCGCAGACAGATCGGTCGCATCCTCGGCCATGGTCTCGGAAGCGCCGATCGCGACCCCATTCGCCTTCAGCATCTTGGTGAACTCCAGCATGGAGCCCTTGCCGAAATCGTCGTTGGTCGCGAGGAAGTCGGCCTTCTTAATGCCCATGGTCTTGACCAGTGGCGCGAAGGCCTTCGCCTCCATCTCCGAGGTCGGGCTGATGCGGAAGATGTAAGGGTTGCCCGAGGTGGTGATCTTGCCCGACGAGGATGTCTCCACCACCATCGGCACCTTGTATTCCGTGAGCTTGGGCATGACGGCGAGGGTGAGCGACGAACCCCACGCGCCCAGCATAACCGGCACCTTGTCCTGGACGATCAGACGTTCGGCGGTGGCGGCTGCCTCGGTCGGGTTCGACTTGTTGTCCTCGACGACGAGCTGGATCTGCTTCCCATCCACCCCGCCCGCCTTGTTGATCGCCTCCGCGGCGAGCTTGGCGCCCTGCGCTACATAGTTGCCGTCGGCGGCGAAGGCGCCGGTCAGAGGCTGCGTGACGCCGATCTTAACCGTGTCCTGAGCGAACGCGGCGCCCGCCAACACGAGGGCGCCGGCCGCCCAGAGCAGCGCCTTAAGAAAACTCCGTTGCATCAACCCTCTCCCTTCGCTCTTATTCTCGCCCACGGTGGTTAGCGCCGTCACGCCAAATCCTTGCTCGTCCGCTCTTCGCGCTCGGCTCGCCCGAGGGGCGGCCGGAATCTCCAGCGTTCTTGCAAGTCACACTATCTTGCTATCCTTAGTACCACTATCATCCAGATTTTTCGGCCGATCAATAGCAAATGGCGCCGCGAAGCGGCCCTTACGCCGGACGATCCGATCGAGTTTTGAAAAAATTCTTTTCCCTCGCCGCCTTGCCAAGGCGCGTCGTACGCCGGGCGGTCGAACTTGCGTCTACGGCGCCTTGCGGTCTGGCATGCTATGCCGCGGGGGCTCGGCCGCCGCATCCACGATCGCGGCGCGAAGCTTTTTGGTGGAGGCCCCGCTACCGTTGCCCGGTCCGCTGTGCTTAAGCAGGTCGCTACGCAAAACGAAACAGTTCTTGAGGTAGTGGATGTCGGCGACGTAGATCGCAACGCCCTTGTCGTCGATGACGGTAAGGTGGCAGTCGGCGGTCGGCTCGCCGAGCCCGATCTCGAGCAGATCGGCGGTTTCCGGATCGGCCACGCCAATCGTAAACATTTGATAGGCGTGGGTGATAACCACGTCCTCCATTTCGGCGATCTTCGGCAGCGCGGCTGAGCGCGTGAAGCGCTTGCTGTCGCGCAAGAACAGCTTCTGATCAAGGTGCAGGTTGACAACGGAGAAAGGCTTGCCGCTGTTGAACTGGACGCTTCTGAGGAAGGTGTAGGCCTTCGCTGGATTCCCCTCGCCGGGGATGAGGACCGGCGGCTCGGCGTCGCGTTGAATGAACACGCGCTTCAGGACGTTGCTGCGGATCGACTCGACCAAGGAATCGAAATCCGTCGCGAGGTTGAGCCAGCGATTGTTCACCGCTTTGCCAGAAACGAAAGTGCCCCTGCCCTGCTGCGCCTGCAGGAGGCCCTCGACACGCAGGAGCTCGATCGCCTGGCGAATTGTCACCCGCGCGACGCCGAATTCCTGCTCCAATTCCTCGAGCGTGGAAATTCTCTCGCCTTCGACCCAACGGGCCGAATTGATGCGCTGACGCATCACCGAGGCCACCTGAAGATAGAGCGGCACGCGGCTTCGGTCGTATAGCGTGGAAAATCTCCCCATCAGCTTAACATACGACAGATAGGATCATTATTCCAGGTGACTTCCGCCTCGCAGGCATTGATGCGCCGGCGCGAGGCGGGTCAGGAGCGGCCTAAGAACCTTCTGAAGAAGCGTCTTAGCTTGCCGAGCAGCACCGCTGTGATCAGTGAACCTGCGTTGAGTTCTGGCGCCGAAGGAGGCGTGCGGCCGCCGCCGTTCCGGACGGAAAGACGCGCCTCAAGGTTTTGCGCAAAGGCCGCCGTCAGGCGACTTGCAATATCCTGGACCAAGCCTGAGCGGCCAAACTGCGCCAACAGTCCCGTGAGCGTGTAGCCGACGTCAATGTCGACCCGGGAGCCGGCGCCGCTCTCATCCGGCTTAACGGAATACCCGACGATTCCGCGCGTTGCAGAGTTGCTGCGCGTGTCGCGACCCGACCCTACGATCGCGCCGCGATGGGCCGCCTCGTCGCGCGTGATCTGCGCAACGCCGTTGAATTCGGCCGTGATCGGGCCAACCTTGACCCTCATTTTGCCGTTGACGACGCCATCCTTCTCACCCCCATCGAGCGACGCGCCGGGCAGACATTCCGCGACATCTTCGACGCGACTGAAGAAGGCCCACACCTCGTCGACCGGATAAGCGATGACGAAGCTCTGCCGGAACTCGACCTGCGGCTTCCAATCCGCCTCGACCCGCGCAGCCACGCTCGCTGCAATAGCTCGTGGAGCCACGCGAACGCTCGTGGAAGTCATCGCCGCGGCGCCGGCCGCGCGCGTTTCGCCCGCGCGCCCTGATCCGGCCGGCCCCAAGAGCTCACGACCGCCTCCGGGGACGGCCAAGACGCCGCGGGCGCGCCGGTAAGAAAGGACGCTTTGGATCGCGCGCACAATGCCGACATAACCTGTGCATCGGCAGAGATTGCCGCTCATCGCGACCCGGATGTCATGCTCGGTCGGCGCCTCCATGCGCAGCACGATGTCGCGCGCCGAAACAATCATCCCGGGGGTGCAATAGCCGCATTGCAAAGCATGATGGCTCGTGAAAGCCGCCCTCAGCTCACGCGCGATCTCGTCCTCATCAAGCCCTTCGATGGTCGTCACCTTGGCGTTTTCGCAGGCGACCGCGAAGGTGATGCAAGAGCGTATCGGCACGCCATCAACGAGCAGCGTACAGGCGCCGCAGACGCCGTGTTCGCAACCGATGTGAGTGCCGGTCAGGTTGTGCGTCTCGCGCAACAGATCGGCGAGATGCGTGCGCGGCTCGACCTCGGCGCTCAGCGCGGTGCCGTTGACGGTCAGGCTGACCTTGGTCATGCGGCTGCAGCCCGCTCCACGGCGCGCCGTAGTGCGACAATATGCGTCTGGCGTTCCAGCGCATCGTTCATGCCGGCTGAACTCGTCAACTCGTCTGCGGTGCGGGTATCGAAGCGCGCGGGATCGCCGTCAGCGATGATGGGACGGGCGTCGGCGATGACAATTGGACGGGTCTCTGTCGCACCGATGACCGCTCGGCAAACGCCGCGCTCGGGATCGACGACGAAGGCTCCGATCGCGTGGGCGAATTCGCCTGTCTTGCGGCAGATCTTGTGATAGCCCCAGCGCGCCGAGCGGCCGAGCCGCGGCGCCTTCACCGAAACAAGCAGTTCGCCCGGCCGGAGATCGGCCTCGAGCGCGCCGAGCATGTAATCCTCGACGGGGATCGTGCGCTGGCCATGCGGGCCGCGCAGCGTGACCGACGCGCCCAGCGCCGCGAGCATCGATATCCAGTCCGCCGACGGGTCGGCATGGGTAAGGCTACCGCCAATTGTGCCTCGGTTCCTCACCGCGCGATAGGCAATGCCATGGGCGACGCTGGGGAGCGCGCCGCCGGTCACATCCGGCACGCGCCTGTCTTCAATATCGGCGTGGGTGACGCAGGCGCCGATGACGACTCCATCGGCTTCCTCTTTGACCTGACGAAGTTCGTCGATGCCAGTGATGTCGACGAGAAGATCAGGCTGGACCAGGCGCATGTTGAGCATGGGCCCTAACGACTGACTGCCAGCTACGACTTTGACGGAACGTCCGTCCTCAGCCAGCATCGAGAGCGACGCATCGACATCCTTCGGGCGGGCATAATCGAAATTGACCGGTTTCACCCCTCCACTTCCTCGGATTCGACCAACGCTTTCTCACGCTTTGCAGCCGCAATCGCCTCGAGCACGCGGCGCGGCGTCGTCGGCGAGTGGAAGACTTCGGCTCTGAGAGGCCGCAAGGCGTCGTTGATGGCGTTGCCGATCGCCGCCGGCGGGGCGATGGCGCCGCCTTCGCCAAGTCCTTTCACGCCAAATTCCGTGTAGGGCGCGAGCGTCTCCATGTGCCGCACCCGAGGCGCGGGAACTTCGGTCGGACCCGGCAGGAGATAGTCGGCGAAGGTTGAGGCGAGCGGCTGGCCCGAAGAGTCGAAGTTCATCTCTTCGTAGAGAGCTGTCCCGACGCCCTGAGCGAACCCGCCATAAATCTGGCCGTCCACCACCATCGGATTGATGAGCTTGCCGCCATCCTCGACAATAACGTAGTCGAGAATCTCGATGTCCCCTGTCTCAGGGTCGACCGCGACAGTCGCGACATGGGCGGCGTAGCTGAAGGTGCCCGTGTCGCGGCCGGGCTTATAGCCGATCGTCGCCTCGAGACCGCGTGGGTCGACCGAAGCCGGGAGATCCTGCGGGCGCCGATACCAGGTGTGAGCAATCTCCGCGAGGGTGACGCTGCCGGAGGGTCCATGGACTGCGCCATCGCGCAGCACCACGGATTCGGCGTCCGTCTGCAAGAGATGCGCGCCGATTGCTTTTGCGAAACGCGCCACTTCGCGCGACGCGGTCGCGACCGCTCCTCCGGCCATCACCGCGCTACGCGAGCCCCAGCTGCCAGTCGAATAAGGCGTGTATTCCGTGTCGCCATGAACAAGTTTAATCTTCGCGATCTCGACGCCTAGAATCTCGTGCGCCACCTGCGCGAGGGTCGTCTCCATGCTTTGCCCATGCGAGTGCACGCCGACCCTGAGCTCCAACCCTCCATCGGGCGTCATGCGCGCCGTCGCCTGCTCATGCCCCGGGACCATGGGAATGCCCCAGCCGGCGTAGACCGACGTGCCATGCGCGCCCTGCTCGCAATAGACCGCAAGGCCGATGCCGATGAGGCGCCCATCCGCCTCGCCGCGCCTCTGGCGCTCGCGAACACTGTTGAGGTCGGCCGCTTCCAGAGCGCGGCGCAAAGCTTCGGGATAGTCGCCGCTGTCGAAATGCTTCTTCGTGATGTTGTCGAACGGCATCTGCTCGGGTTGAACGAGGTTCTTCATCCGCACCTCGAAGGGCTCGAGGCCCGCCTCGCGCGCGACGAGGTCGAGCATCAGTTCAAGCGCGTAGCAAACGCCCGTCCGCGCGACGCCCCGATAGGGAAGGATCGGACATTTGTTGGTCGCGACCGACCAGGTGCGGCAGCGATAGGATTGGAAATCATAGGGGCCGGGCAGGATGCTCGCGACCTGCGCCGCCTCAAGGCAGGCTGAGAAGGGATAGGAGGAATAGGCGCCCGAATCGACCGTCGCCTCACAGTCGATTCCGCGCAGCGTTCCGTCTCGGTCCGCGTAGGCGGTGACGTTGTAATGATGCTCCCGGCAATTGGCGCCGGCGGTCAGGTGCTCGCGCCGATCCTCGAGCCAACGCACCGGATGGCGGCAACGCATCGCGAGCCAGCCGAGGCAAATGTCCTCCGGCAAAAGTATGCCTTTGTAGCCGAAGCCGCCTCCCACATCGGGCGAGACGATGCGCACTTGCGTTTGCATCAGCCCCAGACATTCCGCGAGGCCGGTGCGCACGATATGCGGCATCTGGCTGCCCGTATACAACACGAGCTGGTCCATGCGGTTGTCCCAAGTGGCGACCGTGCCACGGCCTTCCATCGGAGCCATGCATTGGCGGGCGGTGGAAATCTCGCGCGTTATCTTGATCGGCGCGTCGAACGCGGCTTCGATGTTGATGTCGACGAACGTCTCAAGGAACGTGTTGTCGCCCCAGTGCTCGTGCAGGAGCGGCGCGCTCGGCAATCGCGCCGCCAGCATGTCGTGCACGGCCGGCAGCTCCTCCAGATCGACCTCGATGTTCGCGGCGATATCCTCCGCCTCGGCCCTCGTGCGGCCGACGCACATCGCGACGAGTTCGCCGACCTGCCGCACTTTCTGGTTCGCGAGCGCCGGTTGCTCGGACGCCTTGAATCCCGGGAGGCCGGACACGGCGACGATCGGCTTCACGCCGACAAGGTCCGCGGCGGCGAACGCCTTGCCGCGATGCTCCTCGGGAATGTGAACGGCGCGCAGCTTTGCGTGGGCAAGCGGCGAGCGAACGAAAGCGACGTCTTTCATGCCCGCGAGGCGAATATCGCCGACAAACTGGCCGCGCCCGCGCAGGAAGCGGTCGTCCTCCTTACGCTCAACTGAGGCGCCTACGCCCTGATTGCCCATCTCCTAACCTTCCTGAGCCGCGACCCCAGGCTAAGTCGTACGGCTCGCCTCCCAATTGGGTGAGAGCCGTCGTTCAACCAGCCACAGCGATCGCCTTACGTGCTTCGACGGATCGGCTCGGCGTTGCACCAGTCGTAAATCGCGAGCGCCATCACCTTGATCGATGTGAGATAGTCGTCAATCGAGACATACTCGTCGTCTGCGTGCATGACAGCCGTCGAACCGGGCCCGAAAATGACTGTCGGCGTATCGCCGTACAGATTGAGGAAGCGCGTATCCGCCGCTCCCTGACGGCCGCTGATCACGGGAGCCTTGCTGGTAATCTCGGTATAGGCCCGCGACACCGTCTCTACGATCGGATGATCGCGCGGGATCTCGGAAGCCTGAGCGTCATAGCCGACGAATCGGACTTTTGGCGGATGATCCTTCATCCAGCGATCGGCTGCGGCGGCGCGGGCCACTTGATCGACAAGGCTTTGCTTGACACCTTCGTGGTCCTCGCCGGGAACCGTGCCAATGCTCCCCTTGAGCAGGCAGTTCGCGGGGAAGGCGCTCGGGTAGCCGCCTGCCTGAAAACTGCCAACGATACAGGGCAACGAATCAATGGCGCTGGGATAAAGCGGGTGGGTCACGGTCGCGACACGCTTGGCCTCGAGATCCGCGACCGCCTTCGCGATTGTGTTGCCGAGATCGATGCCGCTGATACCCTCGTAGCGTTTCTGGATGCCGGCCGGCTTGCCTTGAATCTCGATCTCGAACCAGATGCGGCCAATGCAGGCGGGCTGCACGGCGAGGTCGCTGGTCTCGCCTGAAATTCCGGCGTCGGCTTTGTAACCCCGGATGACCGTGTCGAGCGTGCCGTGGCCGCTCACCTCCTCGTCGATGACGACATTGATCATGACGTCCCCCTTGGGGGTGAGGCCAAGTTCCTTGAGATATTGCACGGCGAGGATATGACTCGCGACGCCGCTCTTCATGTCGCAGGAGCCGCGCCCATAGATGCGCCCGTTCTTGATCCGCCCTGACCACGGATCGTCGCTCCAGCCCTCGCCGGCACCCACCGGAATGACGTCGGTGTGGCCATTGAGCAGAAGCGACCTGCCGCCGCCCGTGCCTTTCAATATGCCGACGATGTTGGGCCGCCCTTCGTAGCCGCGCTGGACCGGGCGATAGCCGGGATGCTTCTTGATCGCTTCCCAGTCGGTCTCCCAGATATCAACCTTGAGGCCAATCTCATTCATAGTGTTCGAGACGAACTTTTGAATCTTCGCCTCGTCCCCCGTGACGCTCGGAATGGCGATCATCTTCTGCAGAAAGCCGATCGCTTGCTCGCGCCTGGCGTCGACCTTGTCGAGAATTCTCCGATGGTTGGGATCAGTCATTGGCGCTGCTTTCTTTCCTCCTTTGCCGCATCGATCAAGACGACCTCAGGCGCGGAATGATCTCACGCGCGATCGTCTCGACTTGATCCGGCCGGTACTTGTAGGGAACGAAGATGATCTTCTGCACGCCGACAGCGAAATGCTCGCGCAGCTGCGCCACGCAATCGTCGACCGAGCCCATGACCGCGCTTTCGCGCGAGCAGTCGCTGTGCGCGGGAAAATCCCACTCCTTGTTCAGCCAGTCCATCATTTCGTCGCGCACCGCCTCCCTGGACGGCCCGACCATGATCGGAAGCTGCGAGGCGTTGAGCAACGCGTCAGGGTCCTTTCCAGCCTCTTGGGCAAAACCCCGGATCTTGTCCCATGACTTCTTGAAGTCGGCCGGGCGATAGAAATAGGTGAGCCAGCCGTCGCCGGCAGTGGCTGCGCGCTGCAGCACCTTGTCCACATAGCCGCCGATCAGGACCGGCATGCGTGGCTTCTGATAGGGCTTGGGATACATCACGGCGGCGGAAATGTTGTGGTTCATATATTTCCCGTCGACCTTGGGCTCCGTCCATAGCCGGTTCATGATTTCGAGATTCTCGTCCATGAGTTTGCCGCGCTTGTCGAACGGAATGCCGACCGCGTCGAACTCGCGCTTGTACCAGCCGGAGGCCATACCCATGATGAGGCGGCCTTCGGAAAGGAGGTCGATGCTGGCGAGCTGCTTGGCGAGCGTGACGGGGTTGCGCAGAGGCAGGACGAGGATGCCGGTGCCGATTTTCAGGCGGCTCGTGCGCGCAGCGATTCCGGTCAGCGCCGTGAGCGAATCGATAATCGGGAAGTTCGGCTCAACACCGAGCAGCATGTGGTCCCATACCCATACCGAGTCGTAGCCGAGCTCCTCGACGCGGACGCCATATTCGACAAGCTCCTTCGCGTTGGGCATTTCGGGATAGGCGGTGAAATTGCGCGCGGCGACGCCAAATGTCTTGGCGAGACTTTTCATCAACTTTCCTCCAGCAACACTCTTTCAGGCGGTGAACAGACGGTGAGGATCGAGATCCCTCAACGTCTCAAGCTCACGGCCCGTTGGCGGCTCGGTCATCGAAAGCGCCTCGTCAAAGAGAAGTTCGAAGCCGGTATTGTCTTGAACCTGCGCCCGGTCGACGCCGGGATTAAGTGCAAGGACCTTCATCCGCCGCGTTTCATCGTCGAAACCAAACACCGCAAGCTCGGTGATCACGCGGAACATGCCTCCTGCGGGCAGACCGCTCTCGGCGCGCGTCTTCCATCCCTGAATGAACCCCGGGCTCGTGATAAAGTCGACCTTCTCCACAAAGCGCCGCTTTTCATGCTTCATCGCGACGATCATGTTGGTGAGGCTCGCGATGTCGTTTCCGCCTCCGGTGCCCGGCAAACGGGTTTTCGGCGCTGCGGGACTGCCGATGAAAGAGGAGTTCAGGTTCCCGTACTGGTCGATCTGCGCCCCACCCATGAACCCGACATCGACATAACCGCGCTGCAGCAGCAATAACACGTCGGCGCTACCGAGCACCATGTTGGCGCGCTTGGTGCATCGCTGGTCATTGGTCGAGGGCGGGAGCTTCCCAGGCTCCACGAAGGCGCCAATGACGCCTCCTTCAAAAAGGATCGTAAGACCGGGACAATGAAGTCGCTGAGCGAGGGTCGCTGCGAGTAACGGAACGCCGACGCCCGCGAACACAACCTGTCCGTCCTCAAGCTGCCGCGCACTCAGGATCGCCAGTGTTTCCGCAGCTGTGTAGCGCCGGCTGTCAGTCATTGTAAATGCTGCGCCCCTTGTTCGCGGCCTCGAGCAAGTTGTCCAGGCCTATCAGCGACAGAAAATCTGTCCACGTCTCCGGCCCATAGACGTGTCGCTCAAGATAGCCGCGCATGCCCTCGAGCGGCTCAGCGTTCACCTTCGCCACATAAGCCTCCATGTGGCGCATCATCGGCTCGTAGACGCCGAAGCACTCGTGCGGGGCCGCCCCGAAGGGAACCTCCACCACCGCGTCAACGCAGAAGAAGGGAATCTTGGTCTGGTCCGGCGCCCGCCTGATCTGATCATTGGAAATGATGCGCTCAGTCGTCAGGATCACCCGGTCGGCGGCCATGGCGAGGTCGATGTCCATGAATTGCAGCCCGTCGATATGGGCGTTGCCGTAAGGGTCGCAGCGCTGGACGTGGATGAGCGCGACGTCTGGGTTGAGCGCGGGGACGAGCAGCAGTTTCTCGCCGGTAAAAGGGCAGTCGAACTCCTTCGCTTCGGGGCGTTGCTTGAGGACGTCGGACCCTAGCATCGAGCGGATCGGCAGGAACGGCACGCCCATGGCGCCGGCGCGGAAGCGCATGCCCATCGCCATGTGGCTCCATTCCTGGAAGCGCTTGCCGCCCTTCTCGACGTGGTGGCGCATGACCTTGGAAAGCCCCCAGAGAATGCCCTGCGCGAACCAACTGGTGACGACTTCGTCGGCGATATCGGAGCCGAACAAGAGATCGCCGTCGGTCGAAACGATGCTGCGCGAGCACGAGAGATGCTTGCGCCGCTGACGCATCAGCTCCCAGATCATCGCCATCGGCGTACGCGACATGGTCGAGCCGCCGACGCCAACCGACATTCCGTCCTGCACGAGCGTGGCTGCGTTATGTAAGGACATGACCTTCTCGCGCAGGCTGCGATCGCGCTGGGAAATGCCCTGCCTGAGCGACCGATAGTCTCGTACGAGCGGCGCAGTCACTCGCTCCTCCTTTGAGCCGACAAAGCGGCGTCCGTCAGGCGGCCGCGAGCGAGCCGCCGGTTCGACCCGTCAACTGCGACGCCCTCCATGTGCGCCCCTGTTCTCACCAAATAGTCCTATCGTACCGATATTAGGATGACCATATAATACGCGCCTACGCTGGTCCAGGGCGGCCGGCTTAAGCGCCGAGAGAAGGGGCGAGCGCCGCCTCGTCCCGCCGGAGGCTGCCGGCGGCGAAAGAGCGTTTCCGGCGCTCCGGGGGTGCGTCCGAGTAGAGCGTATTCCGCTGGCGCGGCGTGCGGCCCGCAGCGCGAATGATGGTCTCCATCCGCTGCGGGGTCATCTCCTGTCCGTGACCGGCGCCGGCGGCGCGGGAGATGCTCTCGTCCATGAGCGTGCCCCCGAGATCGTTGACCCCGGCGCTAAGGCAATGGCGCACGCCCTCGCCGCCGAGCTTCACCCACGAGGCCTGGATGTTGACGATATGCGGATGGAGCGCCAGGCGCGCGACGGCGTGCATCAGCATGACCTCGCGGAACGTTGGGCCAGGCCGTGAGCGGCCCTTCAGGTAGATCGGCGCCTCCATGTGCACGAAGGGCAGCGGCACGAATTCGGTGAACCCGCCGGTTTCGATCTGGAGGTCGCGGATCCGGATAAGATGGCGCGCCCAATGCTCATAGCGATCGATGTGGCCGAACATGATCGTCGCCGTCGAACGAAACCCGGTCTTGTGGGCCGCGCGCATGACTTCAAGCCATTCGAGCGTGTTCACCTTATCGGGGCACAGGAGCTGGCGCGCCTCGTCGTCGAGGATCTCGGCCGCGGTTCCCGGCAGCGTGCCAAGCCCCGCCGACTTCAGCTCGGCGAGAAACTCCGAGAGCGGCAGGCCAAGCGTTTTCGCGCCCTGGAACACCTCAAGCGGCGAAAACGCGTGCACATGGATTCCGGGGACGCTCTCCCTGACCGCCCTGCAGATGTCGAGGTAGGTACGCCCCGTATAAGACGGGTGAATGCCTCCCTGCATACAGACTTCCGTTGCGCCGCGCTCCCAGGCTTCCCATGTGCGATCGGTGATGGTCTTCAATTCGAGGTCGTAGGGACGCCCGCGCAAATTCTCGCTGAGCTTGCCTTTTGAAAAGGCGCAGAACTGGCATTTGAAGGAGCAGATGTTGGTGTAGTTGATGTTGCGCGTGACCACGTAGCTAACAATGTCGCCGTTGACGTCGCGACGAAGGTCGGCGGCCGCCCGGCAGACCGCAGTGAAATCCCGGCGCCTCGCCTGAAACAAATTGACGATGTCGGATTCCGTCAATAACTCACTGCGCTCCGCCTTGGCGAGGGCGGAGCGGACGCCGCCCGAAACGCACAGCTGCGCCGGCCCATGAAGAAGCGCAAGATCGAGGGGCGGCGGCGGGCTTTCGCGCCCAGGGCGCCAATCGTCAGCGCGCGGCCAACCCTCGCCGTCCACGAGATCATAGACGGGCTTGCGCAGGCGGTCGCCCAGCCATTTCAGGGGATGGCGCGCGTAGGCGGGATAAATCGCGAGCCGCTCAGTCAGCGTCTTGCCAGCCTCGCTGGCGGCGTCTGCGAGCGCGCGTAGATGCGGCCACGGCGCCTCTGGGTTCACGTAATCGGGCGTGACCGGCGAGACGCCTCCACAGTCGTTGATTCCGGCGCCGATGAGCGCGGCGAGTTCGCCGGGGCTTAGGTTGGGGGGCGCCTGGATGTTCATCTCAGGCTCGAAAAGGAGACGCGCGACAGAGATTGTCCAAAGATGATCGTCGAGCCGCGGCGCCTCGGCGCCGGCCATCCGCGTGCTAGGCTTCGGCCGAAAGTTCTGGATGATGACTTCCTGGATATGGCCGTAAGCGTCGTTGAGATCGCGCAGCGCGAGCAGCGCCTCGATCCGTTCGGCGCGGGTCTCGCCGATGCCGATCAGAATCCCTGAGGTGAAGGGAACAGCCTGCTCGCCGGCGCGCCTGATCGTGTCGAGTCGCGCCCCGGGATGCTTGTCGGGCGAACCGTAGTGAGGCCCGCCTTTGGCGCATAGGCGCAACGACGCGCTCTCCAGCATGATCCCTTGCGAGACCGAGACAGAACGTAAGGACGCGAGATCGTCATCCGACATTAGTCCCGGATTGACGTGAGACAGCAGGCCTGTCTTCCTCAGGACCAGGTCGGCTATTTCTCCGAGATAGGAGAGCGTGGTTTCGTGGCCGAGCTCGCGCAGTTCCGCCCGTGCGACGCCATAGCGCAGCTCCGGCTTGTCTCCGAGCGTGAACAAGGCCTCGTTGCATCCGGCGTTTCTGCCCGCCTCGGCGATGGCGAGGGCCTGCTCAGGAAGCAGATACGCGCGTTGGCCTTTCCGCGGCGGGCGAGCGAAAGTGCAGTAATGGCAGACGTCGCGGCATAGTTGCGTGAGTGGAATGAAGACCTTGCGCGAATAGGATAGAGCGTCGCCATGAGCCGCGTCGCGGCGGCGGGCGGCGGCGGCGGTCAGAGCGGTCTGGTCCGTCAGTTCGACGAGACTGAGCGCCTCCTCGCGGGACAGGCGCTGGTCCGTCGAGAAACGCGACAAGAAGTCGGAAGGATCCGTCATGGCGGCGTCCTTTCAAAAGATCGCATCGGCGCGAAGGACGTCGTGCGCCCGAGCCTGCCTAGGTAAGCGATGGTTCTGGCGCCCATGCCAGACTTCGCTGAGGCCGGGCCAAGGGCGAGATCAGCCGGCACGTCAATGTCGCGGCCGGCGCCTTCGAGCCGAATGACGACTGGCTGAAGGGCGTGCGCGAGCGAGCGATGCCGCGCGAAGCTTTCCAGTCCGAAGGCGGGCTCAATCACGTCAGGCGGCGACAACCCCAGAATGTTGGTGCCGCCGTCGCGGGTTGCGGGCGTGAGTACGACCGATGTCTGCTCGAGCGCCGCGAGCACAGAGCTGAGCTCCTCGTTGGTGACGAACGGAATGTCGCTTGGCACGATGATTGCGGCGGACGCGCCGAGCGAGCCAAGCTTGCTTACGCCAAACGCGACGGCGTCGTTGACGCCGCTATCGGCTGGATCGTTCAGGACAGCGGCTCCGAAACCTCCGGCGATCGCCGTCGCCTCAGTATCGGATGTCACGACGAGGACGCCCGTCAGCCCCGCCGTTCCCGAGAGCTGCTCGAGCACATCGCCAAGCATCGCCGCGGCGAGCGCAGCGCGTCCTGCGCTGTCAAGCACCCCTGACAAGCGCTGCTTGGCTTGGTCGAACCGCTTGACCGGGACCACCGCCCAAACTCGGCCCAATGGCGCCCGTGAGATCATGACGAAACCCTCGCCTTGTGGGACAGTTCGTCAACGAAAGCGAGCGCCTCAACGGCCAGACGGTCGCGGTCCGCATCGTTCTGCATGAGGGTGCGCGTGACCTTCACGGCAATCTCAGGCAGGTCGCGTTCGGCGGCATCGGCCTCGTCGATGACGAGCCCGTCGATCAAGCCGCGGTAATGTTGGGCGATGGTCTGCGAAGTCGCCGGCGCCCCGAGTTCACGCATGATCTTCGTCGTTGGGCCCTTGACTGCCGCGCCGCCGATGATCGGCGATACGGCGACAACCGGCGCTTGCGCGGCCTCGATCAGCTTGTGGATGTCCGGCGTGGCGAGGATGGGATCGATGCTGAGATAAGGGTTCGAGGGACAAATCATGATCGCCTGCAGGCCGGGCGCCTCGAGCGCTTCGCGAACCTGCGCAGAAGCGCGCGCATCACTGGCGCCGTCGAAGCGGATGCCGAGAACCTCCGGCGCGCAACGGCGCTCGACAAAGTAGCGCTGGAAAGCGAGGTCGCCCTCCGGCGTCTCGACGATGGTGCGGATCGCATCGTCCGACATCGGCAGGATCGTCGAGCGAATGTCAAACCGCCGCGCAACCTCGCCGACGATCGCGGTGAGCGTACGGCCAGCCCGCAACGCCTGAGTGCGCAAAACATGCAGGCCGAGATCCAGGTCCCCCAGTTGAAACCAGGTCTCGCCGCCGAGTTCGCCCAGAGCCGACAGGAAGCGCCAGCTCTCGTCGGCCCGACCCCACCCTCGTTCCTTATCGGCGCGTCTGCCGAGCGTATAAAGGACGGTGTCGATATCCGGTGAAATCGCAAACCCCAAATGCTCGAAATCGTCCGCTGTGTTGACCACGACGACCAGTCTCTCTCCCAGAACCCGCGTCAGCCCCGCGGCAAGCTTGGCCCCTCCGACGCCGCCGCACAAAGCGACGACGCGTCCTTCGCCGGAGAGCGAGCTCGCACCGCTCATCGGAACAGATCCCTTTCTCGGTCTCGGACCAGCGCGGCGGCGGGACGCGAGGGCGCTTCGAAGTGAAGCCCGCGGGCGAGCACGGCGGGGATCGCTTCGTCCGCCTGTCCCATCAATAGAGAGGCAGCCGAAGCAAGCTCGTCAGCAACAGCAATCTCGGTCACTCGGAGCTCGCGGCCAAACAGGTCTCGGGCGCCTCGGCGATCGACGAGCGAGGGTAGACCCGCAGCGCCGAGCGCCACTCCGACCACGCCGTTGCGCCAGGGGCGCCCGAAACTGTCGTTGATGATCACGGCCGCAGAAACCCCAAACGTTGCGTCGAGTCTGCGCTTCAGTTCGGCGGCGCTGCCGTCCGGGTCGCGGGGCAGAAGGAGGACGCGGTCGGCGCCGTCCTCGTGGTTGATGTTCGACTCGTCGATGCCCGCATTCGCCATGACGAAGCCCAGTTTGTGCGCGGCGATGACGAGCTGCGGGCCAAGTTTCACGATCTCATCCGACTCGGAAAGAATGACCTCGACACGCCGCTCGTCTTTGCCCGTGCGTTGCGCGATCTCGACAGCGCGCTTAGACGGCTTGACGTCGTCAAGTTTGACATAACACCCCTCGGCTTTCGAGACGATTTTCTGCGCGACCACCAGCACGTCCCCGTCGCAGAGTCCGACCTTGCTCTCGCTCAGCGCCTTCGCCAGGATCGTTGCGAGGTCGTCGCCCGGCTCGACGAGAGGAATGCCCGGCAAAGCGAAGAAGGAGACCGGCGTCAGGCTCATCGACAGTCAGGTCGGACCGGCTGTCTCGAGGCCGGTAATGCCGATGCCGGCGCCTAGCGTTTTGTACTGGCGGTTGATCCAGATCAGGACCGAGGTCATGGCCTCCGCCGCCGCCGAATTGGCGAGGCCGCCGCCGCCGACGCCGCGCGTCGCAATCTCGCCGGCAAGACCGATGACCAGATTGCGCGCGGCCTTATCGTCGCTGAACACGAGCACATCGCAGTCGACGCGGCCGCCTACGTGGAGTTTCGCCGCGCTGACATTGTGGAAGGCCGAGACGACCCGCACCTCTGCCCCGAGCAGCCGCTGGGTGATCTGCGCCGCCGAGCCTTCAGTTGGGAGTTGGACTGTCGACACCTTCGGGGGCACGAGCGGCACGGCCGTATCGACGACGATCTTGTCGCCCACCACGCCCTTAATCTCCCCGATGGTCTGCTCATGACTGGCGAAGGGAACTGCGAGCACCACGACGTCGGCGGCGTTGGCCGCGCCGACATTGTCGTCGCCGCTCACCGCCTCGCCAAGCGCGGCCGCGGCCTTCTCCGCCTTCTCGCGCGAGCGCGAGCCAATGATCACCTTGTAGCCCGCCGCGGCCCAGGCCTTGGCGAGGCCAGACCCGAGATCGCCCGTCCCTCCGATGATGCCGATAACTGGCCTGACCGAGTCCGACATGCCTCATCCGCCGACTGAATCGGGACAAATGCGGCGCGGTCACAAAGACGTCGCGCCTTGCCAAATCATACTATCTATAGAAAGATAAGACAAGCGCGGGTGCTCCAGTTCTGTTGGCGGACCGCCTGAGCCAGCTCGGCGGGAAGCCAGGGGCGGTGGCCATATGCGTATCATGCGGAGAGTGAGCCGGCGAGAGTACAGCCGCATCACGAGAGTGCGTTCAGAGAGAGGCGGCCATGTTTCTCGCAAACCAGCTCGGGGCTTATCGCTTAGCCCTCGACCCGAGGGACGCCGAGACCCTGAGCGTGCCGGCGGCCGAGGAAGTCGAGCGATTCCTGAGCTATCGCGAAAACCACGTCGTCACTCCCCTGCACGCGCTTCCGGGGCTCGCGCGCGAACTCGGAGTGGGCGCGATCCACGTTAAGGACGAGGGCCTCAGACTCGGCCTCGGCAGCTTCAAAGCGCTTGGCGGCTCCTACGCGATCATCCGGCTCGTGCTCGATGCGGCTTTAGAACGGCTTGGGCGCGCCGTCGACGTCGCCGCGCTCCAAGCGCCCGGTGTTCGCGCCATCGCCGCGGGAATGACCTTTGCCTGTGCGACCGATGGCAATCATGGGCGTTCGGTGGCGCAAGGCGCGCGGCTTGTCGGCGCGAGCGCGGTGGTTTTCGTCCATTCCGGCGTCAGCCACGAGCGTGTCGCGGCGATTGCGCGTTTCGGCGCCGAAATCGTCCGCGTGGCGGGCTCGTACGACGATTCCGTCGAGGAAGCGGCGCGGGTCGCGGACAAGAATGGCTGGACAATCGTCTCCGACACATCCTGGCCAGGTTATGAGCGCATTCCGGCGCTCGTGATGCAGGGCTATACCGCGATGGTGCGTGAGGCGCTGCGTCAGCTCCCAGAGCCGCCGACCCATGTTTTCGTGCAGGCAGGGGTCGGCGGCGTCGCTGCCGCGGTCGGCGGCCATCTCGCCCTGGCGCTGGCGGATCAAAGGCCAATGTTCATCGTTGTCGAGCCGGCGAGAGCCGCGTGCCTCTACGAAAGCGCCCGGGCAGGGCATCCGATCAGAATCGAACAAGGCGAGCCGACTGTCATGGCGATGCTTGAATGCTACGAACCTTCGCTGATCGCCTGGCGAGTGCTCTCGCGCGTCGCCGACGGCTTCATGACCGTTGAAGAAGAGGACGCCGTCGCCGCAATGAAGCGATTGGCGCGCCCTCTCGGAGCCGACCCGGCCGTTGTCGCGGGCGAGAGCGGAGGCGTCGGTCTGGCCGGCCTCATAAGTGCGTTGGCCGACCCTGAAGCGCGCAAGGCGCTGCGTCTTGGCCCACGATCGCGGATCTTCGTCATCAATACCGAGGGCGCAACGGATCCGCTGCGCTACGCCGAGCTGGTCGCGTAAGCTAGGGATCGGGCACGACTGCGACGGCCTGGATCTCGACCTTGGCGCGGTCCTCCACGAGGGCCGAGACCGCAATCGCGGTCATCGCCGGGAAATTACGGCCAATCGTCTCGCGGTAGGCTTGGCCAACGCCTTTGAGGTTGTCGAGGTATTCGCGCTTGTTGGTGAAGTACCATGTCATTGAGACGATGTGCTCGGGGCGCGCGTCGCCGCAGGCAAGCACCGCGACGATGTTTTGCAAACTCTGCCTGACCTGCCCGACGAAATCATCCGTCTCGAACTTCGAGTCCTGATTCCAGCCGATCTGACCAGCGACATGAATAACGCGTCCGCGCGCGGAGACGCCATTGGCGTAACCCGCCGGCTTCGCCCATCCGTCCGGTTGCAGCGTTTTCTGCACGACGCCCTCCGAATTCAAGCCGTCGTCACGACGGCCGCGACTTGATCAGCTCTCGCGCGACGATGAGCTTCTGCACCTCGGTGGCGCCCTCGTAGATCCGCAACGCGCGGATCTCACGATAGAGGCTCTCGACAATTTCGCCGCGTCTGACCCCGCGGCCACCGAACATCTGCAACGCCCGATCGATAACGCGTTGCGCCGTCTCCGTCGCCGTCATTTTCGCCATAGCGGCCTCGACGGTCGTCGGCAGCTTCTGGACGTCGCGGCGCCATGCGGCCCGATAGGTCAACAGCGCAGCCGCATCGATCTCCGCAGCCATGTCGCCAAGCGCAGCCTGAGTAAGCTGGAGGTCGGCGAGCGTCGCGCCGAACATCTTGCGGCTCTTTGCTTGTGCTAGCGCCTCATCGAACGCACGACGCGCGAAGCCGAGCGCCGCGGCGGCGACGGACGCGCGGAAGATGTCGAGCGTGCGCATGGCGATCTTGAAGCCCTCTCCGGGGCCGCCGAGCCGCCGGTCTGCCGGAACCCGGCAGCCTTCGAAGCGCAGTGTGGCCAGCGGATGCGGCGCCATGACGTTGATACGTTCAGCGATTGAGAAACCGGGATCGTCCGGAAAAACCAGGAATGCAGAGAGGCCACGGGCGCCCGGAGCTTCGCCAGTGCGGGCGAACAAAGTGTAGACGTCAGCAATCCCGCCGTTCGAGATCCAGGTCTTCTCGCCGTCCAGGCGATATCCGTTTCCGTCCTCGCTTGCCGAGCAAGCCATCGCCGCGACATCGGAGCCAGCCTCCTTTTCGGAGAGCGCGAAAGCAGCGAGCCACTCGCCGCTGCGGACTCTTCGCAGCACTAGCCTGCGCTGCTCGTCAGACCCTGCGATAGCAATGGCGCCGGAACCCAGCCCTTGCATGGCGAAGGCGAAGTCGGCGAGCCCGTCGTGATAAGCGAGCGTCTCGCGAGCGAGACAGACGCTTCGCGAGTCGATTGCTGACGCGTCTCCGTCAGGAGACGCGACTGCCACATCGAGCAGGCCCGCTTCACCAAGCGCGCGCACCAGATCACGGCAAGATTTGTCGACGTCCTCATGATCGACCGCTGAGGTCGCGCCCGAAGCGACGAAACAGTCGAGCGCGCCTGCAAAGGCGCGATGGGACTCGCCAAAGAACGGCCACTCGAGCCAATCGCGCTTCATCCGAGGCGCGCGAGCCACGACGTTCATCAATCACCCTCGAAGACGGGCTTGCGCTTGGCCGCGAAGGCGTCGAAGGCGCGCCGGAAGTCCTGGGTGGCCATGCAGATGGCCTGCGCCTGCGCTTCGGCCTCGATGAGCTCGTCCAGCCCCATCGCCCATTCCTGATTAAGCATCGTCTTGGTCATGCCATGCGCAAACCACGGGCCGTCGGCAAGCGAGCGGGCAAGCGCGAGCGCCTCCCGCTCGAGGTCAGCGCTCGGATGGAGCGCGTTGTAGAAGCCCCACGCTGAACCTTCAGCGGCGCTCATCGTTCGACCGGTATAGAGAAGCTCCGCGGCGCGGCCCTGGCCGATGATCCGCGGAAGAATTCCGCACGCGCCCATGTCCGCGCCGGCAAGCCCGACTCGGGTGAAGAGGAACGCGGTCTTCGCTTCCGGCGTCGCGAGGCGCAAGTCGGAGGCCATCGCGAGAATGGCGCCAGCGCCAGCGCAGATTCCATCGACCGCGGCGATGATCGGCTGGGGGCATTTGCGCATGGCCTTGACGACATCGCCGGTCATTCGTGTAAAGGCGATGAGCCCCGGCATGGCCATGCGCGTCAGCGGCTCGATGATCTCGAATACGTCGCCACCCGAAGAGAAGTTGCCGCCCGCGCCGGTCAGCACGATGGCGCGAATGTCTGCTCCGTTGGCCAGCTCGCGAAAGAGATCGCGAAGCTCGACATAGCTTTCGAAGGTCAGCGGATTTTTGCGCTCGGGGCGATTGAGGGCGATCGTCGCGACTCGCCCGTCCTCGCTCGCGGTGAAGCGAAAGTGTCGCGCGGCATAATCGCGCAATGGACGGCGCATGGCCTGCATCGCATTCGGCGTATTCATCCGACCATGACCTCCCCGCCAGCGACCACGATCGCCTGGCCATTTATCGACGCGGCGCCGGGCGACGCCAGCCAAAGCACCGCATCGGCGACTTCCTCGGGCCGCACCAGGCGGCCTTGCGGATTGGATTTGATGAGCTCAGCCTTGGCCAGCGCTTCAGATCGGCCGGTCTTCGCCACAATGGTTTCGACAGCGCGCGCGATGAGCGGCGTCTCGGTAAAGCCGGGACAAACGGCGTTGACTGTGATTCCGGTCTTAGCCAATTCGAGCGCCAGCGCTCGCGTGAGGCCGATAAGCCCGTGCTTCGCCGCGCAATAGGCGGCGACATAGGCATAGCCCACGAGACCGGCAGTCGAAGCAATGTTGATGAGCCGCGCGCCCGCGCCTCGCGCCTTCAAATCGGAAAGGACGGCGCGAGAGACGAGATAGGCGCCGTTCAAATTGACAGCGATCGTGCGCGACCAGAGGCCGGGATCCGTCTTGTCGAATGGCGCACTCGGCGCTTCGCCCGCATTGTTGACGAGGATCGTTACCGAACCGAACGCCGCGCGCGCTCTTTCGAGGCCGGCCGAGACCGCGTCCCCGGAGGTGACATCGAACGCATCGACGACCGTGGCCGAACCTTCCGGCGTGCTGTGGGCGATGTCCTCGAGCGGCGCGCGTCGGCGTCCTGCAAGGCTTACGCGTGCTCCCGCCCGAGCGAGAGCACGCGCGGTCGCGGCGCCGATGCCGCTCCCTGCGCCCGTCACCAGCGCATGGTGGCCGTCGAGTGTTTTGTCCGTCATGGCGCCGCAGCCTGCGCTGCGGCGGCCCTCGCGAGGTTGGCCTCGTATTGCGCCTTGGCGGAGAAATATTGCTTGGGCCACGCAATGTCGGCCACGCCGATCTTAGCGGCCTCATGGAGCGTCCAGGCGGGATCCGCGAGATGCGGCCGGGCGATGGCGCACAGATCGGCGCGACCCGCCGCGACAATCGAATTGACGTGATCGGCTTCGGAAATGGCGCCCACAGCGATGGTGTCGACATGCGCTTCGTTGCGGATCTGGTCGGAAAACGGCGTCTGGAACATGCGGCCGTAAACCGGCCGCTCGGCCTTCGAAACCTGACCAGACGAACAGTCGACAAGGTCGGCGCCGGCTTCCTTGAACAGCTCTGCGAAGAATGCCGCATCGTCGGGAGTGTTTCCTCCCGCCGTCCAGTCGTGGCACGAGAGACGCACCGATATCGGACGGTCTTGGGGCCAAGCGGCGCGCACAGAGCGAAAGACCTCGAGCGGATAGCGCGCGCGACTGGCGCGATCTCTTCCGTATTCGTCATTGCGGACGTTGGAGAGTGGAGAGAGAAAGCTCGAGAGCAGGTAGCCGTGCGCGCAATGGAGCTCGAGCCAGTCACATCCAGCCGCCGCCGCGCGCCGGGTCGCCGAGACAAAATCGTGGCGCACTCGGTCCATATCGTCTCGCGTCATGGCGCGCGGGATCGGCCCGTTCGGCAGATAGGCGAGCGCTGACGCCGAGATAAGCTCCCAGCCGTCCGTCTCGAGCGGCTGGTCGATGCCTTCCCAAGCGACTTTGGACGAGCCCTTGCGGCCGGCGTGCCCAAGCTGAATGCCGGCTTTCGCTCCGGCGCCGTGAATGAGATCGACGGCGCGTCTCCATTGCGCCGCCTGCTCATCGCTCCAAAGACCGAGACAGCCCGGCGTGATGCGCGCATCGGGCGAGACGCAAGTCATCTCGGCGAAGACGAGGCCCGCCCCGCCGAGCGCGCGCGCGCCGAGATGCGCGAGATGGAAATCGTCGATGAGGCCGTCGGTCGCCGAGTACATCGCCATCGGCGAGACGATGACACGGTTCTTAAGCGTCAGACCCCGCACGCGATAGGGCGTCAGCATCGGCGGCGGCGCGCGTTCGTCGTCGTTGAGCGGAACGCCGGTCTTGCGGGCGAACCAGCGCTCGTAGCCCTCGAGCCAAACCTTGTCGCGCAGCCTTAAGTTCTCGTGGCTGATCCGTTGCGAGCGCGTCAGCATCGAATAGAAGAACTGCGGCGGCTCAAGCGAGTCCGCGTAGCGCCGGCCGACCACCTCGAACCATTCCATCGCGTTGCGCGCCGCGTTCTGGATGCGCGCAACATCGACGCGGCGAACCTCCTCATAAGCCGCGAGCGTCTCCGGGATACGCTCGACCGCGTGGCCTCGCGCATCGAACTGTCGCGCAAGCTCGATGGCGTCATCGAGGGCAAGCTTGGTGCCCGAGCCGATGGCGAAATGAGCCGTATGGGCGGCGTCGCCCATCAACACCACATGCGAGCGCCCGTTAAAGCAGCTCCATTGGCCGCAGATCAACCGATTGAAATTGAGCCAGGCAGATCCCCGCATGTGGCGCGCATTGGTCATGAGCTTCGCGCCGCCGAGGGTCTCGGCAAAAAGCTTCTCGCAAAACGCGATCGAGGCATCCTGGTCGAGCCCGCCGAGCCCATGCGCCTCGAAGGCCTCGTCGGTCGTCTCGACTATGAAGGTCGAAGTCTTGCGATCGAACTTATAGATGTGCGCCTGGAACCAGCCGTGCTCGGTTTTGCGAAAGTCGAAGGTGAACGCGTCGAACGCCTTGGCGGTGCCGAGCCAGATGTAGCGGTTCGGGCGGACAAGGAGATCGGGACGGAACTGATCGGCGTATCGTTCCCGGATCTTTGAATTGAAGCCGTCGGACGCGACGATGAGGTCGGCTTCCGGGAATTCAAGGTCGGAATTGACGTCGTACTCGAACGCAAGTTCAACCCCCAGCGCCTCGCAACGGCGCTGCAGGATGTTCAAGAGCTGCTTGCGGCCAATGCCGATAAAGCCGTGGCCGGTCGTGCGCTGACGCGAACCTTTGAAGACGAGTTCGATGTCGTCCCAATGATTGAATGCGTCGGCGATCTCCGCCGCGCTTTCCGGGTCTGCGGCGCGCATCGCACTCATCATCGCGTCGGAGAAGACAACGCCCCAGCCGAAAGTGTCGTAGGGCTTGTTGCGCTCGATCACGGTGACTGCATGCTCTGGCCGGAGCTTCTTCATCAGGAGCCCGAAATAGAGCCCGGCCGGGCCGCCGCCGATACAGACGATGCGCATATTGTCCTCGTCTCTGCGTTTTATCGCGCCAGCATTTTCGCCAGCATATAGCCCGATGCGGCGCCGGTCCCAGCGCCGGGCCAAGTCCCAGCGCCGCAGAGATAGAGTCGCGGCGTCGGGGTTGCGTAACGCGAGTAGCCTGCCACCGGCTTGAAGACAAAATTCTGGTCGAGATGATGGCTTCCGGTCAGATTGTCGCCGCCGATCAGGCACGGGTTCTCGCGCTCGAGGTCGAGCGGCGACCATATCGAGCGTCCCAGTATCTTGGCGCGCAGGCCCGGCGCGTAAGTTTCGAGAATATCGAGCACGCGCTCGGCATATGGCTCTTTCGCCTCATCCCATGAGGGTGCGGAAATGCGGCCGAGCGCATCGCCGTCGATTGTCGCGGGCAAGACCCGAACCTGGACCCACAGCACATGCTTGCCTTGCGGCGCGCGCGTTGGGTCTATTGCAGTCGGCTGACCGACGACCAGCATGGGCTCGGCCGGAAGAAGGCCCGCCGCGGCCTCCGCGAAGGGGCGGCTCATCATCGCGAGATCAGGGGCGACATGAACATAGGCGAAGCGTTTCAAGTCAGCGCCGGCGCGCCAGTCGGGCCGCGACTCGAGCGCAAGGTGAATCATCATTGTCCCGGGGCCAGCGCGAATGCGCGCGACCTTCTCGTCGAAGGCCTTGCGCTTCGGGTCCGGGTTCATGAGCCGGCCGAACACGATCTGCGGATGAAGGTTTGCGATCACCGCCTTCTTCGCGGCGAGCCGCGTCCCATCGCCAAACTGCACACCGGTCGCGCCGCTTGCGTCGTTCTCGATCCTTGCGACCGGCGACTTGACCCTGACTACGCCTCCCTTCGCCTTGATGAGGCCGATCATCGCGCGAATAATGACGTCCGCGCCGCCTGCGCCGATGACCATGCCGAAGGCCTGGTTCGCCATCGACTCGAGATAGGGGAAAAGCGCGCCGCCCGCGGCCTCGGGCGGGAAATCGAGATGCATGCCCCAGGCGGCCATCATCGCCTTGACCTTTGGCGATTCGAAATGCGCGTCCAGGAAATCGCGTGGGCTCGCGAGCAGGAGGCGACCGAGATCGAGGAGCCCCGATGCGCCCTTGGCGCGCCATGCGGACCAGAGCGTGCGGGCCGCGGCGAACGAAGGCATGGGCGAACCGAGCAGGCCGAAGATGTGCGGAGCCTCCTCGCCGAAGCGCGCGAGCATCGCCCGCCAGGATGCGGCGTCTTTCGCCGAAAGCGCCGCGATCGCAGCTGCGGTTGTCTCGAGATCCTTGCTGACGCCAAGATAGGTGTGGTCACGAAAGACGCTGGCGAAACAGTCGGCGGCGGGAGCGAAAGCGAGGCCCTGCGCAGTCAGCTCGTCCTTGTACGCGTCGAAGAACGGCGACCCCGCAAACAGGGAGAGGTTCATCGCGCAGAGGTCGTGGCGGAAGCCGGGCAAGGTGACTTCGCGAGTCTTGACCGCGCCGCCGGGCTCGGCCGCCTGCTCGACCACCGCGACCGACCAGCCGCGGTTCAAGAGGTGGATTGCCGCGGCGAGGCCGTTATGTCCCGCGCCGACGACGACGGCGTCGAAAGCGTCCATCCCGCGTTCTGCTCTCCGCGATTAGCCACCAGCTGCATATATCCTAAGCGTGGTGGCGCGAAGTTACGTCCAATGCCTGCCCCGCGCAATACTTGAACTGCGCCGGAATAGGCTAGCGAAACATCCCCAGCGCGCTCGAGCCGATTGCTTGCATTCGCATATTCCTGGCCTATGGTGGACCCGCATTCGCGTGCAACACATTCGACGGAACGCGAATGTGCGAGGAAACTTTCGAGGAGCGATGGAGATGAGCACGAACAAGGTCCTTACGGACTTCGCCGCGGCGCTATTGTCAGGGTCGATCAAAATCGTCGACCTGACCGCTCCACTCGGCCCCAACACGCCAGTGCTCTATCTGCCGCCGGAGATCGGCAAGAACACGCCCGCGGTGAAAGTGCACGAGCTCTCGCATTATGATCAGAACGGCCCGTTTTGGGCGTGGAATTGGCTTGAACTCGGCGAGCACACCGGCACGCATTTCGACGCGCCTGTGCATTGGATCACCGGCAAAGACTATCAGGATGGCACCACCGATCGAATCCCTGTAAAAAATTTCGTCGCGCCCGTTTGTGTCATCGATCGCTCGAAGGAAGCCGCGAAGGATCCGGACTATGTGCTCACCCCCGACAGCGTGAAGGAATGGGAGCGTGAGCATGGAGGCATCGAGGCCGGCGGCTGGGTGGTGCTGCGCACTGACTGGTACAAGCGCAACGCGTCTGCTGACACCTTCCTTAACGCCGACGACAAAGGTCCCCATTCGCCGGGGCCGACCGCGGAAGCGATCGAATATTTGCTGACGAAGAACATCGTCGGCTGGGGGTCGGAGACGGTGGGCACGGATGCAGGCTCGGCCGGCGGCATGAATCCGCCGTTCCCAGCGCACAATCTCGTCCACAAGGCCAACCGCTACGGCCTTGCGAGCCTCTGCAATCTCGATCAGCTGCCGCCCAAGGGCGCGATCCTGATCGCCGCGCCGCTCAAATTCGTCAACGGCACCGGCTCGCCGGTGCGCGCGCTCGCCATCGTCCCCTGATCTTGAGAGAGGGGCGAACACCAAGGCCATGAAGCTCGCTCGCGAGAACGAGGCATGAGCGAATACGACTATGTGTTCGTCGGCGGCGGAATCAACGCGCTGGTCGCGGCCGCCATGCTCGGGAAGAAGGGGCGCACGACGCTCGTGCTCGAACGCAATTCCGCGATTGGCGGCTGCCTGCGCACGGAAGAAGTGACGGCGCCGGGTTTTCTCCATGACGTTATGGCGACGACGCTCGTCCTCTTCCGGACCTCGCCTGCTTATCAGGCGCTCGGCAAGGATCTCGAAGCGCGCGGCTTCGCTTTCGCCGACACGAATTTGCCAACCGCGGTGCTTCGGCCGGACGGGTCGAGCGTCATTCTCTCGATGGATCGGGCGCGCAACGTGAAGACGTTCGACGCGCTTGCAGAAGGCGACGGGCACGCTTTTGCCGCCGAGATGGACGCGCTCGGGGCGGACGCGCCGTTTCTCTTCGCGCTTTTGGGCGGCTCGCTGTGGTCGAGCGGCATCGCCAAGACACTCGCACGCGAGGTTTGGCGCCGGGGCCCGCGCAATCTTGCGGAATGGTTTGGCGAAGCGCTCGCGCCGGCGCGGGGCTATCTCGAGGCGACCTATCGCTCGGACGCGGTCCGCGACCTCTGGGCGCCGTGGGTGTTACACACCGGCCTCGGACCGGAGAGCGCGTATTCTGCGGCGATGGTGAAAGTGATCGCTTTCGCGGTCGAGGCGGCGGGCTGTCCCATTGCAGCGGGCGGCGCCAAGACTTTGCTCGCCGCGTTCGCGCGGCTCATTGTCGATCAGGGCGGCGCCGTGCGATCGAGCGCGGACGTTGTGCGCATAATCCCCGGTCCGGGCTCGCGCGCGAGCGGGGTCGAACTGGCGGGCGGGGAAACAATCACGGCGGCCAGGGGCGTGATCTGCTCCACCGGACCGGAGCAGCTTTACAATGGGTTGCTCAAGGACTGGCCCATACCCGGGCCTGCTGAAGTACGGCGAGGCTTGAAAGCTTTTCGGCATGGCAATGGCGACATGCAGATCCATTATGCGCTCAAAGGTGGCCCACGCTGGCGCGGCGATCCGGATCTCGCCAAGGTTGCGCTCATCCATCTGACAAGCGGGTTGGACGGTGTGTCGCGCGCCGCGAACGAGGCCGAACGCGGCCTCCTGCCGGCCGAGCCCACGATCTGCGTCGGCCAGCCGACGGCGCTCGATCCGAGCCGAGCGCCACCCGGCGGAGCGATCCTCTGGCTGCAGATGCCGGAGGCGCCACGCTTCGTGAAAGGCGACGCGGCCGGCGAGATCGACGCGCCCGCGGATGGCCGTTGGACGGAGGCCATGCGCGAGTCTTACGCGGACCGCATCGAGCGGCGGCTCGCCGCGCATATCGAGAACTGGGCCGAGATTAAGCTCGCGCGCCGCCCGTACTCGCCGACCGACCTCGAGACGATGAACGTCAATCTCGTCGGCGGCGACCCTTATGGCGGCGCCTGCGCGCTCGATCAGTTCTTCCTCTGGCGCCCGTTCAAGTCGAGCATCAATCACCGCACCTGCGTGCCGAACGTCTACCACATCGGCGCTTCGACCCATCCGGGCCCGGGGCTGGGCGGCGTTTCCGGCTTCCTGCTCGCGTCGTCGCTTTAGCTGATGTTAGGCCGCATGGGATGAGCATGGAGCAGCGGTTTTCCGGCCAGATCATGCAGCGCGATGTTGATCCGGCCGCGCGTCAGGCGACGCTTGGCGAGATCGGCATCAATCAGTTCGCGCCCTACCTGATGAACCGCATCATGGAGGGCTGGAACGGTAATCTCGCCGAAGCCCTGAAGCTCCACAACATGTCGACGACGATGATGAGGGCGCTCGCCGTGCTCAGCATTTCCTCGCCGGTGACGATCAACGAGCTTTCCGCCTATGCGGTCACCGAGCAGTCAACGATGAGCCGCACGCTCGATATCCTCGAGGCGCAGGGGCTAGTGCGGCGCCAGCGGCGGGCGGAGGATATGCGCATCCGCGACGTGTCCATCACCGAGGATGGGCGAGCGGCGTTCGAGCGCGTGTGGCCGATGATGCACGCGCGGTTCCAGACCCTTTTCGACGGCGTCGAGGAGGAAGAATACCATGCCTTCACCGCGACGCTGCTCAAGATCCTGCGCAACGTCGCGAAGCTGCCGGAGTAGGGGCGCAGCGGTCGAGGCGCTCAATCGCCCTTTTCCTTGAGCAGCTTCACAATCTGCCGCCGCCGGGCTTGCACTTCTTTGATGTGCTGGTCGATGTGGGCAAGCTTGCTGCGCAGCGCTTTGACCATCGCGGCGTGTGAGGGAAAATTCGGCGCTGCTTCGCTCAGGCCTGTGCGAATCTCGCTCAGCGAAAAACCCAATCGTTGCGCGTCATCGATTAGGCTCAGGATTTTCACAGCCGCATCCGGATAGGTCCGATAGCCATTCGCATCCCGGCTCGGCTTAGGAAGCACGTCGTGCTTCTCGTAGAAGCGAATGCGCGAGGTCGAGATCCCTGTCCTTCTGGAGAGTTCCCCGATGCGCATCAAAATCTCCCTTAACCTTAAACATAAGTTTAAGGTGTAGCATCTCTTTGGCCCTTGGGAAAACCTTTGAAATGGGCCGCTGAAATGACTCGTGGGAATGAAAATGGCCGAGGCGCCGGTCTCGGCTCGATCCGCCTGGATCATGGGAGAAAGATGAATGGCGCGCGTTTTGGTCACCGGGGGCACGGGATTCGTCGGCGCCCATTGTCTGATCCAGCTCCTGGCGGGGGGCCATGAAACGCGCGCCACGGTCCGCGACCTCAAGCGAGAAAGCGACGTGCGCGCCATGCTGCGACAGGGCGGTGCCGGCGAGGTCGGCGAGCGTCTAAAGATGTTCCGCGCCGATCTGAGCGCCGATGCAGGCTGGGCCGAAGCCGTGCGCGGTTGCGACTATGTGCTGCATGTCGCCTCGCCCTTTCCGGTCACCGTGCCCAAGGACGAGAATGAGCTGATCGTCCCGGCGCGCGATGGGGCGCTGCGTGTGCTGAAGGCCGCGCGCGACGCGGGCGTCCAGCGCGTGGTGCTGACCTCGTCCTTCGTGGCCGTCGGATACGGCGTCCCGAAAGACCGGACCGCGGTGTTCACGGAAGACGACTGGACGAACCTGAACGATCCGAGCGTGCAACCGTATGGGAAATCAAAGACGATCGCCGAGCGCGCAGCCTGGGATTTCATCGCGCGTGAGGGAGGTCAGCTTGAACTCGCCGTGGTTAATCCGACCCTCATTTTTGGACCTGTCCTTGGATCGGATGTGTCGGCCTCAATCGTGCTCGTGAAGCGTCTGCTCGACGGCTCCTTGCCCGGTTGCCCGGATCTCTGGTTCGGCGTGGTCGATGTGCGAGACGTCGCTGATCTGCACATCAGGGCGATGACCGATCCGGCGGCTCGCGGCGAGCGATTTCTCGCCACCAGCGGAGATTTCGTGAACGTTCGCCAAATCGCTCAGACGCTGAAGGACGGCATGGGCGAGCTTGCGCGCAAGGTTCCGACCCGCTCGTTGCCCAATTGGCTCATGCGCGCGGTCGGGCCGTTTGACCCTGAGATCCGGGCGATTCTGCCCGAGCTCGGCAAACGCAAGAACGGCTCGAACGAAAAGGCCCGTCGCCTGCTCGGCTGGACGCCGAGAACCACGAAAGAGGCGGTTCTCGCCACGGCCCGAAGCCTGTCGGAGCTTAAGCTCTTGAAGGCGGCCTAGTCGCCTTCCGCCAGCCTGCGCTCGGTCTGCTCGATCCAACCCTTGAGCGGCGCGAGGAGCGGGCCCTGTGTCAAGCCGCCGCAACCCCGGCCATGCGGCGCCTGCGCCCAGGCGACGATCGCAATCACAGCCGATCCGTCCGCCGACCAGATCGGCGCGCCGGAATCGCCGCTGCAAGCGCCGGCGGCCCTTCCGGTGGGATCAGAGGCCCAGATGAGAACAGTGGAGGCAGGCTCGCGGACGGCAAGGGTTACGCTTCGCAGCTCCCCGCCCGACGACCAGTCGCCCTCTCGCGCCGCGCCATAGCCGGAGACGATCGCTCGCGCGCCGATCGCCGGCGACCCGCCATCGGCGATCGCCGCGCCGGCGAAGCGCGGGGGAAGCGGCCTTGCCGTCCTGATAAGCGCAAGGTCGATCGATTCGACGCGGGCTTGAATTGCGTCGGCGCGGTAAAGCGGATGGGCGATAGCCGCGTCGATCGGGATGATGACCGCCGCCCCCGTTGCGTCGCGATAATGGACCGCCATGTCGCGCAAGGGTCTCAGACAATGGGCCGCGGTCAGAAGAACGCGCGGGCTCAATACCAGCGCGGAGCAGAAGCCGGCCTTGTCGCCGCCGCGGATCAGCACCATCGCCACCCGGTCGGCGAAGCGGCTGTCGGGCTCGGCGCCGACGAGCGCGCGCGCCGGATCGACCAGCGCCGCCAGCGCCCCGGCAAACGCCAGCGATCGAGAGAAGCGGGCCAGGGCCAAGGTCATCGGCCGGCTTCATGCGCCAGAACGCGCGTCGCATCAATCGCCCTGCCGCCCGATCGCCGCTTTTCCGCCCGCTTTCGCGCGCGTCGTCCGTTTGAGGCTTCAATCGTGCGCCGAGACCATTCACATTGCATTCAGCCGCCAGCGCGAACATGGGGCATCAAATATTCGCAATAGAGGCTTTGCCGTCATGGCCGCGCTCGCCATGCTTTGCCGCGCCGGGGGTCTGTGCGCCCTTATGCGCTCGGCGGCTTACGCCGCAGGGGTGGGGTGCGCCTCTTTGGGATGTCCGGCGGCGAAGGCCGCCGAGCCCGAACTCCACGCTGCGGCGGCGAAGCCGGTCTGTCTCAACGCCCCCGAAACGCGGGAAATGGTCAAGTCGCGTCACCTGCTCGAGCCGTTCGCGGCGCTCAAGTTCGCCGGCGCGCAACGCAAGGCCGAGGCGCTGTCGGCGAGGCTCTGCCGCACCGGAGACGATTTCGTTTACGAAATCACCCTGTTGCATCGAGACGGGCGCCTCGTGCATGTCGAGATGGAGGCCGGGACGGGGAAAATCGCTTCCCGCCCGGCGCATGAGTCGCACGAAGCTCATGAGCCCCACGAACCCCACGAAGCTCACGAGCCACACGAATCTCACGAGGCCCACGAGCCGCCCGCCAAGAATTGATTTCGGCGGGAATCAGGGATAGCAGGCGCCCCATGCGGCTTTTGGTTGTCGAGGACGATCGGGATCTGAACCGTCAAGTGTCGGCTGCTCTTGAGGCTGCCGGCTATGCGGTCGACCGCGCGTTCGACGGCGAGGAGGGCTGGTTTCGCGGCGACAC
>Ga0209624_10000408_pt1 | contig 38074 bp, 28 predicted proteins | sample JacPinW_OM2H0_O1_FD_188565 | JGI IMG/M metagenome (GOLD analysis project Ga0209624, IMG submission 188565) | Forest soil microbial communities from Algoma, Ontario, Canada - Jack Pine, Ontario site 1_JW_OM2H0_O1 (SPAdes) (version 2) | ecosystem: Environmental > Terrestrial > Soil > Boreal...
AGTTGGTCGCGACCGAGGGTGCGAGTTATCCGTTCTGGTCGCCTGACGATACAGCGGTGGGCTTTTTCGCAAGTAGCAGGCTCGAGAAGATCTCCATCGCGAATGGCTCTGTGCAAACGCTGGCGCGCGTCAATTTCGCTCGCGGGGGGACGTGGGGTTCCAAGAATGTGATTCTCTACACGCCCGACCCCGGCGGCCCAATCTGGCGAGTAAACGCGGACGGAAGCGGCGCAGCGGCGGTTACCACGCCCGATACGAACATCGATTCGGATCGCTGGCCGCTGTTTCTGCCGGATGGAGATCATTTCCTGTTTCTCGCAGCGAGATTTGGGACTGCCGCAGAGGATGCCGTATCCGCGATTTATCTGAGTTCGCTCAGCGCAAAAGAACCCACGAGATTACTTTCAGCCAGGTCGAACCCCGCGTATGCGGAGGGCGCCCTATTGTATTTGGATGAGCAAAAAGCTCTGCGAGCCGTCTCCCTCGATCCCAAAAAGGGACTTGTCGGAGGAGAGCCGCGCGTGGTCGTGGATGCGGTGGGGTTTCAGCCTTCGGTTTACTGGGGAGCATTTGCGGTTGCCTCAAACGGGACGGTGATCTACAGCGCGACCGCAGAGGCGGCCCAGTCGGTGCTGACATGGTACGACGGGGCCGGAAAAGAGCTGGGGAGGGTGGGTGAATCGGGCGTCCAGGCAAACCCGACACTTTCGCCTGATGGCAATCGTGTGACCGTCGACATCACCGACTTGCATGCGAACAATACGGATGTCTGGATCGACGAGCTCAACAAGGGAAGCAGCACACGATTCACATTCGATCCAGCGGAGGAAACCGACGGGGTGTGGTCGCGGGACGGCGAAAAGATCGCCTACCGGTCGGTCGCGGACGGGTCGGGCGTAAATCTGAAGAATGCCAGCGGATTACAGACCGAGAAGACACTGGTCAGAGTGAAGGACGCAATGAAATCCGTCGACAACGCCGACAGCTTCGACCTGATTCCGAATTCCTGGTCGCTGGACGATTCGGAAATTCTGTGCGCTTTGCAGACAAACACCAAGGACTCATTGGGATCGGTGCTCGTTCTGGTACCGGCCAGCGGAGGAGGAATTACACAGTTTCTGCCGAGGGATTCGAGCAAGACGAATGGGCAGATTTCTCCGGATGGGAAATGGGTGGCGTACGCGTCGAATGAATCCGGTGAGTGGGAGATTTACGTAGCAACGTTCCCGAGCGCGGCGGGAAAATGGCAAATCTCGCGCGGAGGCGGAACGGAGCCGCGGTGGCGAGGCGACGGCAAGGAGATCTATTACATCGGGCCTACTTCGACGCTCATGGCGGTGCCGGTGGAAGCGGCTGGAACGTTGTCCTCCGGTGCTCCGGTCCCGCTATTTCAGATTCGGGGGCGCGCGCCGATATCGTCCACCGACCTCTTTACTTATGACGTTACGAAGGATGGAAAGCGCTTTCTCGTGAATCAATATCTCAAGCCGGATCACGTTACGCCGCTGACGATCGTTCAGCACGCGTTTGCGGAACCACCAAACTAAATGCGAGTGCAAAGAGCGCTATGGACAGATAGGAGAAGACGCTTGCTTCCGGTCCGACTGTCCCGCCCGTAAGCCACGCAGGACCGTGCATTGTTGAGTGCAGTAATTGTCCCCGCGCCGCATTGCCACTGTCGTTCACCGAGATCAAGAACGTCTCGGCAAAGTCACCTGCAGCGTGAAAACCGACGGCAAACCATATGCTGCCGGTGCGGAGTACGGTGAGACACATGACGAGCGCCCAAATAACGATCTCTAGCCCGCCCATCCAATTTTCTCCAGTGTTCAACAGATGCACAGCCCCAAACACGATTGACGTTAGAATCGCAGCTGGCCAAAAGCCCATACCCGACGACAGGGTAAACAGGACGTAGCCTCGATAGCAAAACTCCTCCTGCAACCCGACCAACACAAATGCAATCGCCCAGAGTGCGGCATACGTTGCGATGCCGCCGGCACCGAGGGCCAAGGTTCCAACCGAAAAACCGTGGAAGACGCAGATCAGCGACAGCATCAGAGCTTCGGTCGCAAGTCCCCACAGAGCGCCTTGCCAGAAAAGCTTACCGAATAGACCGGCAAAAGGGAGTCCATAGACCGAAAACGGACGGTGCTCGATTTTTGACATGAACCACGCGGCGACGAGAATTGCCAGAAGGGCTGACCCTTGCAAGACGATATCGCCGAGCGGGACACGGGCGCCGCCACTGAGATTGTTTTTCGCTGCCGCTTTTAGACTGGGAATTAACTTCGCTCCGGACTGGATCAGGAAAATCCCTGGCAGGACGAACGCAAAGAAAATCACCATGCGCCAGCCGGCTCGCGCACCGTTCGGACCGAAAAAAACTGAGCGCATTCTGATTCTCATCGGCCGATCATCTGGCTTGCAACCTCATGCAGTGCTTGCTGTTTGCAGAGCGCTTGGAACGTTCTGACGATCGGACCGAAGAATCGGTAGCAGGCCTGTTGCAAATGTCGCTCGGCTGGCTGGGACGTCAGGGACATAAACACTACTGAAAAACGGGTGTCCTGGCCATCGTGAGACCGATCGCATTGAGAGTCGCAGCCGTTCGATATCAGCCGGGCTCGGGAGATCACACTCGGGGTCGAGGCCAAAACTCGCGTTTCTTTGACTCCCCCCTTCCAATTCAAGTAGAATCCGCGCGCTCGGGTTAGAGGGTGCATGTACAATCTGCCGCAGAAACTCATCGCTGAATTCGTGGGCACCTTCGCGTTCATCTTTATTAGTGCCGGAACGATCTGCGCCGACCAATTTCTGGCCGCCAGCGGCCAGAATGGAGTGGGACTTCTGGGCATCGCAGTCGGGAGCGGACTGGCTTTTGCCATCGTAGTCACCGCCCTGGGACACATTTCTGGTGGACACTTCAATCCTGCGATCACGATAGGCTTTTGGGTCACGCGGCGCCTGGGCACGCTCGACAGCATCGCGTACTGGATCGCACAGTTGCTGGGCGCGGCAGCGGCAGCTTACCTGCTGAAGCTCGCGATCCCCGATACCACCTGGACCGCCAAGGCCCTGGGGTCGATCACGCCTGAATTGGGCGGCGACTTCACTCGCGCTCACGGCATCACCCTTGAGGCCGTCATGACCTTCGTGCTGGTCCTGGTCGTCTTCGCCACAGCCGTCGATGCCAAAGGAGCGTTCGACAAGATTGCCGGTTTCGCAATCGGCCTCACGGTCACGGCCGACATCCTGGTTGGCGGACCGTTTACGGGAGCGGCTCTGAATCCGGCTCGCGCCTTCGGCCCGGCGCTGGCAACAAGTCACTGGCAAAATCACGGCGTTTATTGGGCCGGCCCTCTGCTCGGCGGTGTGCTCGCAGCCGTACTCTACGACCGTGTCTTTCTCCGGGACCAGCCGCCCGCCTAGAATTCTCTGTTCCTTGACGCTCGTCGCTCGCCACTCCGTTGCGCCCCTAGAAACTCCCGCGCCTGGCACGCTTGTGGGGTACTAGAACCCATGCTAGTTTTGGCTTCAGCTTCTTTACCGGGGAGTGTTCGCGATGGCCATCAATATTGATGATCTCCTGCGCCGCGCCGTGGATAGCCGCGCCTCCGACTTGCACCTCAAGGTTGGCAATCACCCGTACCTCCGTGTCGACGGCCTGCTGAGCGGACTCACAGACGTTCCCCGCATCACGCCGGAAGAGATGCTCTCGATGGCATTCAGCATGATGACCAACCGGCAGAAGCAGAAGTTCAAGGAAACCGCTGAGTTGGACATGGCTTACGGAGTCGCAGGCCTCGGCCGCTTCCGCGTCAACGTTTTTCAGCAGCGCGGCAATGTCGGCATGGTTCTCCGCGTCATCCCGACCAAAATCCGCACGATCGAAGAGCTGGAACTCCCGCGCATCCTCATGCAGATCTGCGAAGAGCAGCGCGGGTTGATTCTCACCACCGGTACGACCGGTTCTGGTAAGTCCACGACGCTTGCCGCGATGATCGACCGCATCAATTCGCTGCGCGCCGAACACATCATCACGATTGAGGACCCGATCGAATATCTGCATCGCGATAAGAAGGGATTCATTAACCAGCGCGAAGTCGAAGTAGACACTTCGTCTTTCTCGACGGCCCTACGAGCCGCGTTGCGGCAGGACCCCGACGTCATACTCGTCGGCGAAATGCGCGACCTGGAAACCATTTCGACCGCTCTACTGGCAGCCGAGACCGGCCACCTGGTTCTTTCGACCTTGCACACCCTTGATGCCACGGAAACGATTCAGCGCATCATCGCCGTCTTCCCGCCGCCGGAACAGAAGCAGATCCGACTGCAGCTCGCAGGGACGCTCAAGGCAGTCGTCAGCCAGCGCTTGGTCCGCAAGAGCGACGGCACGGGTCGCGTGCCTGCGGTTGAGGTCATGGTCGCAACCGGCTACATTCGCGATTGCATCATCAATCCTGACAAAACGCGGATGATCCGCGAAGCCATCGCCGCAGGAACCAGCCAGTACGGCATGCAGACGTTTGATCAATCCCTGTTCGATCTGTACTCGCGTAACCTGATCACGCTGGAAGAGGCCCTGCTGCGCGCCTCGAACCCGGACGATTTCCACCTCCGCGTACAGGGCATCCGTTCCTCCGCCGACTCTGCGCGCGAGGACATGGAACGCGCCATGAACGAATTCGAACGAACCGGCAAACACTAACGGGTCTGCCCAAACGGGCCAGCCGAGAGGATTGCCGCGCGGCCGCTTAAGACCGGATCCTTGCTTCCCTGCCTGCTTGCCTCTAAGCTTCCTCGATGCGCTCCCGTTCCGGTCCGCGCAAGCTTGCAACCGACGAGCAGCTGTACGCGTCGGCAGTTCGTGCATTGATGCGTCGCGCATACGCCATACACGAGATGCGCAAATACCTGGAACGCCGCACCGAGGACAAGGAGGCCGTTTCAACCGTAGTCGCGCGCCTCCGCGAGCAGCAGTATCTCGACGACGCCCGCTACGCGCTTGAGTACGTTCGCCATCACGCGCAGACCCGCCGGCAGGGTCGCTTCCGTATCGCACGCGAGCTGCGCGGCCGCGGCGTTCCCGACCGCCACATCGAAGCGGCGCTTGATTCCATTTTTGCCGAGACCGACGAAGCAGCCTCCGTGCGCGCACGCCTCAAGCGGCATCTGTCGCACACTCGCGGCGCACTCGGCCAGAACAAGATCGCCTCGATCTATCGCAGTCTGCTTCGGGCCGGCTTTTCCTCGGACATCATTCGAGACGAATTGCGTGGGGTCACCCACGGCACTCTGCCCGAATTTCCCGACGCTTCTGATACCGAGCCCTGAGCCTCGCCCCGACGAAATTTTCCCCGGTTCCCGCACGTATAAAGAAGCAGCAGGGCGTTTCATTCCAGGGAGAGCATGCGAACAGTTGCCCTTATCGTCGCTGTCATCATGGTTCTCGGCGCACTTGGTATCGTGACGGTCGCCGATCGTCTGCTGGGCCTGCGCGCGGATTTAAGCGGGGAACGAGGCGCCGACGAAAAACGCACAATCCTGGTGGGCGGCCTGAGGCGAAACTATCTTCTGCATGTTCCCGCGGACTTACCCGCCGGCAAGCCTGCTCCGCTGGTCCTGGTCTTGCACGGTGGCGGCGGCCACGACTGGAATATGCCCGGCTTCACTCACTTTGACGAGCTCGCCGACCAGCAGGGCTTCTTGGTCGCATACCCCGACGCCGTGAACGGGTACTGGAATGCCAGCCGCAATACCTCGACCGCAGATGACGTGGGATTCATCCGCGCGCTGATCGATGAAGTTGCCCGCGCGCATTCCCTCGAGCTGCGTCGTGTCTATAGCACAGGCATTTCCAACGGGGGCTTTTTCACAAACCGCCTCGCCTGCGACCTCGGTGACAAAATCGCGGCCATTGCATCGGTGGCCGCGACGATGCCGGAGTCTCTCGCCGTCGCTTGCAAGCCATCGCGTGCGATTTCCGTCATGTACATCCAGGGAACCGAGGATCCTCTGGTCCCGATCAACGGCGGCAAGGTTGGCTTCCGGCGCGGCCGCAGCTATGGCGAATCTATCTCGCTTGCCGACGCCGAAGCCTTCTGGTGCAAGAACGATCGGATCCGGTCCACGTCGACTGCCACGGACCTGCCCGATCACGCCAGCGACGGTACGCATGTCCATCGAGAAATCTGGTCCGGCGGTGCCGACGACACCGAAATCGTCGTGTACACAATAGAGGGCGGAGGCCACACCTGGCCCGGCGGCCCGCAGTATCTTCCAAAACTCGTGGTTGGCAAGGCCAGTCAGAATCTGAACGCTACACGCACGATCTGGGAATTCTTCAAGACGCAAGTCCTGCCCTAGGGGTGCCGCCCGATCTCCCGGCTCGCAAGTCAGCTCAGAAATCCATCAAAACCTTTTGTCGCCAGCTTCGTCTATACCCGTCAGTGCAATGCATCTGGTCCCGAAGAAGTGAGACGCTGACGATCAAAGGAGATTTGACGATGAAGAATCTGTTCCTTGCGGCTTTGGTTTTTGTCCTGGCGATCGGCGCAACGGCCAAGCGCGTAGCGGCTCAGCCCGGGCAACCCGCGGACACCACAACCCCGAGCTATGACATGAAAGGGCAGTCACTGGTTGATCTCGATGACATGCACAAGAAATTTGTTCGACTCGCTGAAGCGATTCCGGCCGAAAAGTATACCTGGCGGCCCGGCGACGGCGTCCGTTCGATCAGTGAGGTATTTCTCCACGTTGCCGACCTCAATTTCCAGATGCCGCCGGCAATCGGGGCAACCCCGGCGCCCGGATACAAAAAGGAAGGTTACGAGAAATCCACCACGGATAAGGCGAAAATCATCGCCCAGTTGAATCAGTCCTTTGAATACGTCCACTCGTACGTCGAGCAAATGACGAATGGCGATTTCGCGAAGCCCGAAACGAAGTTCGGACCCCAGGCCAACGCCGGCGACGTCATCTATATCATCGTTTCCGACGACCACGAGCACCTTGGCCAGTCCGTCGCCTACGCGCGCGTCAATGGCATCGTTCCGCCATGGACGGCCGACCAGATGAAAAAGCAGCCGGCCAAACAGTAGACCCAGGGCCGCGTCCAGAGCTGTGGCCCCGGCCCTGTGCCGGCTTAGCTCGCCACGGTATCCTGCATAACGGCATTCACAGGCGGCAGGATGCCGAGGTCCCGGTAGATCGGTCGAATGAGCTTTCGAATCTGCGGGAGACGCGTGGCGAACCAGATCGCACCGGCGATACAACAGGCTCCGCTCAGCATCACCGTCCGTGGGGCGCCGATCGCGTGCGCAAGCGTACCCGCGAGCAGGCTGCCGAACGGAGCCATTCCCACGAACGCCACCGTATAGAAACTCATTACGCGCCCTCGTTTGCTGTCCTCGACGATCGTCTGAATGATGGTGTTGCTCGCGGCCATTTGTTGCATCAACCCGAAGCCGCAAACGAGCATCAGCACAAAGGAGAACCAGAAATTCCGGGAAAGCCCAAATAGGATCAGACCGATGCCGAAGGCTCCGGCGGAGAGTGGAATCATCCTCCCAAGCCCCAGGACGGTTTTTCGTACCGCAAGCGAGATTGCCGAAACCACGGCGCCGACTCCCATAGCACCCATCAGAAAACCGAGCGTATGCGGTCCGCCGTTCAGAATTTTCCCGGCGAAGATAGGCATCAACACCGTAAAGGGCCACCCCATCAGGCTCACGATCGCAAACTGCAGCAAGATCGTGCGAATCGGCGAGAATCCGGAAACGTAGGTCCAGCCTTCGTTCAATTGCGCGAGCATCGAGCCCGTGTGGCGTTTTACGCCCGTGGACCTCACTCGTCGCATGGCCAGCAGCGAGGCGATCACCGCAAGGTAGCTGAGTCCGTCAGCCAGGAAGCAATAGCCCTCCCCGGACATCGCGATCACTGCCCCGGCAAGTGAAGGCCCGACGAGCCGCGCGATATTCACCATCGATGAATTGAGCGCGATGGCGTTGCCCAGGTCCTCTTTCTCCTCCACCATTTGCACCAGGAAGGCTTGTCTGGCGGGCATGTCAAACCCGTTGATTGCACCTTGGAACGCGCTCAAGAAAACGATTTCGTGAACATTGATGTGCCTTGTGAGCGTAAGCGCAGCCAGGGCGAGCGACTGAAACATGGCCAGAACCTGGGTTACCAGCAGCAGGTGACGCCGGTTCAGCCGGTCGATCCAGACTCCGGCAAATGGCGCGAGCAAGAAAGTCGGTATCTGCCCGGAGAACCCCACCAGTCCCAGCAACAGAGCGGAGCCGGTCAGTCGATAGACGAGCCAGCTTGTTGCCAGCCGCGTCATCCACGTGCCAATCACCGAAATGCCCTGGCCCCCGTAGTACAGCCGAAAGTTTCGATGCCGAAGTGCTCGCCAGGCATAGGAAAGCCCACCGGACCCTTCCGGGGGTGCTGCGGTCGAAGAGGAGCGCGCGCTCACAGGATTCCATTTTGCCATTGCTGGAACCTGATGCGGCTCGCAATCATTGCCCCCTTGCGCCATACGTTTCCTGGAAACCTCAGTGAGCGCGTGCGGGCCGTTCTCACCGAAGCGGCAGAAATCCACGTCAGGCTTCACGCGCTAACCCGCTGGGACGATATGGCTCGCAAGGCAAGGTGAGTCGGGAGACTTCGCCTGGAGGATCGCTTGCGCTCGATGGTTTCTCTCCCTAATATGGCTCGGTGAGGAAAATTTGACCGGCAACGAAGTTCGCAGGATGTTCCTGAAGTATTTCAACGACCACGACGACCATCGGGTGGTGCGCAGCTCTTCGCTTGTTCCGACGAATGATCCTACGTTGCTGTTCACCAATGCCGGCATGAACCAGTTCAAGGATGTTTTCCTCGGCCTTGAGCAGCGCGATTACAAACGTGCTACATCCTGCCAGAAATGCGTTCGCGCCGGCGGCAAGCACAACGATCTTGAGAATGTCGGCTTCACCAATCGGCATCACACCTTTTTTGAAATGCTCGGCAACTTTTCCTTCGGCGATTACTTCAAGAAGGAAGCAGTTGCCTACGCGATGGACCTGGTGACATCGAAGCAGTGGTATGGCATCCCGCTCGATAAGCTCTATTTCACTGTTTTCGGCGGCGCGGACGTCGCGCCGGGCAAGAGGCTTGACACCGATAGCGAAGCAGCCGCTTTTTGGGTGAAAGTTGGCGCGCCCAAGGATCGCGTCGTTCCCGTTGCGGGCCTGAAGGAAAACTTCTGGGCCATGGGTGATACCGGCCCCTGCGGCCCGTGCAGCGAAATCTTCTACGACATGGGCCCGGATGCCTCCGACCAAGGCCATCGGGACTGCGCATTCGGCTGCGACTGCGGCCGGTACGTCGAGATCTGGAATCTCGTGTTCATGCAGTTCAATCGCGACGCGAGCGGCAACCTCAATCCACTGCCAAAGCCGTCGGTAGACACCGGCGCGGGCCTGGAACGCATCGCGGCGGTCATGCAGGGCAAGATCAGCAATTTCGATACGGACCTTTTTCAACCGCTGATTAGCGAAGCCAGCCATCTGGCCCACGCCGATCGAAACGACGCCAGGGTCCAGCCGTCGCTGCGCATCATCGCCGACCATTCCCGCGCCGCCACGTTTCTGATCTCCGACGGTGTGATTCCGTCCAACGAAGGCCGCGGCTACGTGCTGCGCAAGATCATTCGTCGGGCGCTGCGCCACGCGCGCTTGCTTGAGGCGCCATCGCCGTTCCTGTCCCCGATGTCGGCAGCCGTCCGCGCCGAAATGCGCGAGGCCTATCCGGAACTTGAAGAGCACTCCGCCCGGGTTACGCGTGTGCTTGACGAGGAGGAAAACCAGTTCACGCGCACGGTGGAAGTAGGCTTGAAAAAGCTCGACGAGGACCTGGTTCCCTATCTCAAGGCGAAACAAACGCAGCAGATCGCGTCGTATCCGGGCGCAAATGCCTTCCGGCTCTACGACACGTTCGGGCTGCCGCTAGATTTCATCGAAGACGTCCTGCGCGACAACGGTCTGAAGATGGAACCAGCCGAGTTCGACCGCGCGATGCAGGAACAGCGAACCCGCGCAAAGGCTTCGTGGAAAGGTGGGCACAAGGAGTCTGCCAATCCTGCCTACGCCAGGCTCGCCGACACATTCAAGACCGAACCGGACTTTTACTTCGGCACGCGCACAAGCGACTGCCGAATCGAAGCGATCATCACAAGGCAAGGCGCGGTGAACGAAATCAAGAAGGGCGATGAAGCCGAAATCGTCCTGGACCGCACCTCCATCTATTCCGAATCAGGCGGCCAGGTCGCCGACACCGGCGGCCTCTACGACAACGCGGAATCGCTTGAAGTAGCGGAGGTCCGCGGCGCGTACTATCCGGTTACCGGACTCATCGCACACCGGGTTGTTGCCAAAGAGGACCTGCACGTGGGCGACCGCGTCGCAACCGTCGCAGACCCCGAGCGCCGTGCGCGCAACATGCGCAACCACACCGCGACGCACCTGGTGAACGCCGCTCTGCGCAATATTCTGGGCACGCACGTCAAGCAGGCGGGCTCACTCGTTGCGCCCGACCATCTGCGCTTTGACTTCTCGCACTTCGCCGCGGTCGATCCGCGCGAAACCGCCGAAATCGAGCAGCAAGTGAACGAAGAAATCCGCAAGAATCTCGAAATCCGCACAGACATCATGAACATCGACGACGCGCTCGCGTCCGGCGCGCTCGCCTTCTTCGGGGACAAGTACCCGGAAGCAAATGTTCGCGTCGTGACCATGCCCGATGATTCCTCGCCGCGCGGCTTCTACAGCAAGGAGCTTTGCGGAGGGACGCACGTTGTCCGGACCGGCGCGATCGGCCTGTTCAAGATCGTCGCCGAGCAGTCCGCTGCGGCAGGCGTCCGGCGAATCGAAGCGATCACCGGCGACCGGGCACTGGCGGAATACCAGCGCGCTCTCACCACCCTGCGCGCCGCAGCGGGCATGCTAAATGCGTCTGAAGACCAGCTTGTTTCCGCGATCGAACGCCAATTGGACCAGATCAAGGCGCTTCAGAAGCAGGTCGAAGGCGTCGAACGCAAGGCCGCCGGCTCCCAAGCCGAGGGCCTGATGGAGGGCGCGCGCGAGATCAAGGGAGTACGGGTGCTGGCCGCTCAGGTCAACGGGTCAAGCCGCGAAACCCTTCGCCAGATGGTCGACACGCTGCGCCAGAAAATCGGCTCAGGCGTCGTGGCTCTCGCTTCCGGCGATGACGGAAAAGTGGCTCTAATTGTGGGAGTTACCAAGGATCTGTCTCAAAAGTTACACGCCGGAAAAATCGTTCAGGAGCTGGCAAAAATCGTTGGCGGATCCGGAGGCGGAAAGCCGGATTTGGCCGAGGCTGGCGGAAAAGACACATCGGCCATCGAAAGTGCCTTGCGTTCCATTTACCCCCTCGTAGACCGATTGCTATAATTGCCGTGGTGCCAGAAGTTTACGCCGGGGAAAACCTCTTTCCCGATGCGCATCGGTTTCTGTCTTATGACCAAATTTCTCGTTCGGATGTGCAGTAGTATGCCTTCCCCAAGGGCATGGAGTAAGCGGCAAATCACCAGGTTCGGCATAGCCATGACAGCTCTGGCTGCCGCCTGGCTTTTGCTGCCTGCGCCATCCGCTGCTCAAATTGCGGCCTCCGTGGACCAAAACGGCAAGATGACTTTCGTGAACTCCAATTCGCATCCGCATGCCAGTCGGAGTGCGGTCGCTGCTTCCTCACCTCGCCCGGAGGCTCCGCGCGATGCCAGCACCGAACCCGCCGCGACTGCCAAATCGCACCGAGCAGTGCAACCGCCAGCGCCACCGGCGATTCCTGCGACGGCGGATGAGTTCGCGACTGCGCCACCGGTTGCGCCAACAGAGGAATCGACTGACCCGATGGACCGCATGGTTCGGGAAGCTGCCGAGCGCCACAAGGTAGACCCGGCGCTGGTAAAAGCGGTAATCACCACCGAATCTGGGTGGAATCCGCGCGCGGTATCGCCCAAGGGCGCCGTAGGGCTCATGCAATTGATTCCTGAAACAGCCCAGCGTTACGGCGTTGGCAATCTGTTCGATCCGGCCCAGAATGTCGAGGGGGGAACGACATACCTGAAATGGCTGCTCGATCGGTACAACGGCGACTTGCCAAAGACGCTCGCGGCATACAATGCCGGCGAGCACGCAGTCGATCTGTTCCGGGGGGTCCCGCTGTATCCGGAAACGCAAAGGTACGTGCAAAAAGTAACCCACGCATACTTCCAGCCTGGATCGGGCCGCAACCCGACGCCCTGGAGCCCGCCACGGGCCCCGGTGCGGCGCGAAGTGGATTCGAATGGCCGGGTAGTTTTCACGAACGAATGACACGCATCACTTCTTGGGGGAAACTCGGCGCCCGAGCCATTCTGTGCGCGGCAGCCATTGCCGCTGTGCTCGCTCTTTGTGTGGCGCTGCCGGTCCGCGCCGACAGGAAATCTGAAGCCCGCGACCAATTCGAGCGCGCCGTCAAGATGCGCACGATGCTGGAAGGCTACCTCGAGCGGGACCGCTCGCTCTCCGATTACCGCCAGACCGTCTCCGCGTATCACAAAATCTATTTGATCTCGACGCAGGCCGAAGAGGTGACGCCTTCGCTGGTCGCCGAAGCCGAGCTGTACCAAGAGATGGGTCGGCTGTTTGACCCCAAGTACTTCCAATCCGCAATCGACGCATACAAATTCCTGCTGAAGCAGTACCCGGAAAGCCGCTACCGCGGCCAGGCGATGCTAGCCATCGCTCAAATTCAGAAAGACGATTTGCACGCACCGGCCGATGCCGAAGCGTCCTTCAAGGAATATCTAAAGCGCTTCCCGCGCTCGGAGAAGTCTGGCGATGCGCGCCAAGCGCTCAAGGAGATCGCAGCCGGCGGCAACCAGCAGGCCGAGCAGCTTCCGGACACCGACGGACCGCGCGTTGATCCAGCTGTCGCCGACAAGGGCACGCCCGCGGTCACAAACATCCAAGCCTGGAACGCCGAGGACTCAACCCACATCGTTGTCGCGCTCGACGACACGATCAAATACGATTCCGTGCGCATCGCCTCGCCCGATCGTATCTATTTCGACCTGTACAAGGCAAAGCTCGGTGCAAGACTTCTGAGCAAGCAGGTCGACGTCGAGCGGGGTCTGCTGAAATCGGTTCGCGTGGCGCAGAATAAACCGACGGTTGTCCGGCTGGTCCTTGATGTGGACGGTGCGAAGGATGTTTCAGCGTATCTGCTGGCGAAACCGTACAGGCTGGTGATTGACGTTCACGCAAAACCCGACGCAACGGCCGCGAGCTCGCCCCCGAATTCGCCCGCGCCTGTCGCCGACTCGGTACCGGCGAAACCCGCCAGGAGCACCGGTTCGGTCCAGCTGACAGCAAACACCGCCGCAAAGGTCGCAGCAGATGTCGGCCCCGTTGCACCCAAGAAAACACCCGCGAGCCTCGCGGCTCTTGGGCCGCCACCGGAGCCCAAGCCCACACGTGAAGGCGATCGATCTTTGACCCGGGCACTGGGACTGAAGATCAGCCGCATTGTGATCGATGCCGGCCACGGCGGCCACGATACGGGTACGATCGGTCCCCATGGCCTGATGGAAAAAGACCTGTGCCTGGATGTCGCACTGCGCCTGGGCGCATTGATCGAGCAAAAGCTTCCCGGCGCCGATGTGATCTACACGCGGAAGGATGACACCTTTATTCCGCTGGAAGAGCGGACTGCGATCGCAAACGAAGCGAAAGCCGATCTGTTCATCTCGATCCACGCGAATTCCAGCCACGACCCGGCGGCTCGGGGCATCGAGACCTACTATCTGAACTTCGCAACGTCGGCGGAAACCCTGGAAGTAGCCTCCAGGGAAAATGCGAATTCGCAGGAATCGTTGCACGATCTGCAGGATCTGATTCAAAAGATCGCGCGCAACGAGAAGATCGAGGAATCCAAGGAACTTGCAAGCGATATACAGGACACCCTCACGGCGAGGATGCAGCTGGTCAACCACGGCGAAAAGAACCGCGGCGTGAAGAAAGCACCGTTCGTGGTGCTCATCGGCGCCAATATGCCCTCGGTGCTGTCAGAAATCGCTTTCGTCAGCAATCCGGGCGACGAGCGCCTGCTCCGCAAGCCCGACCAGCGCCAGCGAATCGCCGACGGCCTGTACCGCGGCGTCGCCACGTACCTGGAGAACTTGAACAGTCTGACCTTTAACAAGCAGAAGCTCATCTCAGAGAACCACGTCCCGGGCAGTCATCTGGAGCCGGGAACAGTGGCGTCCGCCGAGAATCCCAAGTAAGATTTCAGGTGTCTAATAGACCGGGGTATTTATGCGACGCCTGACAGTCTTGTCCATCGCCGTGCTGGTGCTGATTGTCTGGCCGGCTCACGCCCAGCAGACTCTGCCGAACCAGGTGTCGGGATGGACCCAGACGGCCGGGGTCTCACCGGTTCCTGCACTTCCCTCCGGTTCCGCGATCCTGGCCGAATATGGCTGGAGGTCAACGGAATCGGCAAGCTACGGCACCGCCTCGCGAGGGATAGGGGTAGTACTTTTTGAGATGGACGATCCCAGCGGGGCCTACGGCCTGTATTCCTATCTGCGCACGCCGGAGCTGGCCCGCGCAAACCTGACCGATCATTCTTCGATCTCCGGTGATCATGCTCTGGTGCTCGAAGGCAATCTGGTTCTGGACATTCATGGACAGGACCTCGGAAAATCCACGCCGCAACTGAGGGCCCTGGTTGCCGCGGTTGCACCCAAGGCTCACGACGGGACCCTTCCGATGCTGGGTGCGTTTCTTCCGCAAAAGAACATGATCGATCGAACCGACCGGTACGTGCTCGGTCCCCAGACTCTGAATCAGTTGTTTCCCGGCGGGCTCGGCGATTCACTCGGGTTTCAGAGCCGCGCCGAGGCGGAACTTGCCCACTACCGCCTCGCTGGGCACGACGCAATTCTGCTGATTGTGGAGTTCCCCACCGATCAACTCGCATCTCGGCAACTTGTGGACCTTGAGCGAACCTTCCATGTGAACGACACAAGCCAAACGGCTGGCTCGCCGATGGTATTTGCCAAGCGCTCGGCAACGCTGCTAGCAATCGTCTCGGGCGCCTCAAGTGAAGCCGAAGCGAATGTCTTGCTCGACCAGATCCAGCTTGAGACCGACCGCAGCTGGAATGAGCCGACCTTTCAATTCAAAGAGCCCAGCATCGGGATGATGATCGTCGGATCGATCATTGGCGCAGGCACCATCTGCTTGTTCGCGCTGATCGCCGGAATCTCCTTCGGGGGACTGCGGCTGGTCATCAAGCGCGTGATGCCGGGAAAGATCTTTGACACCAAGAACCATCTTCAGGTTCTTCAGCTCGGGCTCGGCAGCAAACCGATCAATTCCGACGACTTCTACGGCTATAGCGTTCCGCCCCCGCCGGGCGCAACTGTCGACAAAAACCTGCCCGACCGCGTCGCAATGCGCATATTTCGCTGATAAAAAGGGGCTTACCAGCACAACGGAATCAGGGGTTCACGCTTGACATCATTCCGGGTGCCCACTAGACTGCGGGCGAGGATAGGGTTCGAAGGCCATCCGCGCATTGGCCGTAGAGCTTTTTCCCCAAGAGGGCCCGCTGCGAGGCGGGCCTTCTGCTTTCCTGTTGTCTCTCCAGTTGATTCGCAGGCTCTCGGGCACCCTTTTCGCGCTCGTGGCAATCAAACAGGGCGACACGCAGTCTGGAAACTCAAGGATTTCAACGGTTCAACGAGCGCTCTGTTCGGGAGACAATTAACGGGATGATCCATCGATACGGGCACGTCCTCGCAATACTGTTTGCCAGTTTAATCCTTGCATGCCCGTCGTTCGCAGAGGATCAGCCTTCAGATGCTGGCCTGGATTGGCTCGCTCAACAACAACCCGCCGCGAATGCGCCGGCGTCCCAGTCGTCTCAAACCCAAGCGCCCGACGCGCAGACGCCCCTCAACTCCGAGGAAGAAAAGCAGGAACAGAAGACCGGCACGTCGAATGACCGTATTTTCTGGGCCATGCCGAACTTCCTGACGGTGAAGGGCGCAACGATACCGCCGCTCACCACCAAGCAGAAATTCAGCGTTGTGGCGCGGTCCGCGTTCGATTATTTCGAGTACCCCTGGTACGGACTGCTTGCCGGTATCAGTCAGGCGGAAAATAGCGACCCCGGATATGGCCAGGGAATGGAAGGTTACGCAAAGCGCTACGGAGCGGCGTTCGCCGACGGCACAATCGAGAACTTCATGGTCGGCGCCGTCCTGCCGTCGGCTCTGCACCAGGATCCGCGGTACTACGAGATGGGCAAGGGAGGGTTCTGGCACCGGACCGAGTATGCGGTAAGCAGGCTGTTCATCACCCGCTCGGATTCCGGGCATGCCGAGTTCAACTTCTCAGAAATCGTTGGCAGCGCACTCTCCGCCAGCATTTCCAGCTTCACCTACCATCCCCGAGGCGAGCGGAATATCGGAAGCGCGGCCACCGTTTGGGGCACCGAGATCGGGTACGACGGAATTACGATCGAGATTAAGGAATTCTGGCCCGATATACACCGCAAGTTTACGAAAAAGAAACAAAACTGACAGGTTGTGGCCTTGTTGTCCTGCAGTGACTCCCGCCCAGTGCGCGGTACACACAGAGGGTTAGGCGCGCGCCGACGATCCCGCCAGGTTCAGGATCTTCTTGTAGTAAGCCTCGTAGAGCGGAATGATATCGTTTGAGCAATATTTGGCCCGGGCGCTGGCGCGGGCCATCTGACCCATCAGGCGCCCGCGATCGGGCCGCGTCAGAATCTCGACGGCGTATTTCGCCGCGGTATGCACGTCACGGGGTTCGAAAAGATAGCCATCCACTCCGTGTTTTACGACCTCCGGCAAGCCTCCCACGTTGGTCGCAACAATGGGAACTTCGCAGGCCATCGCTTCCAGAGCTGCAAGGCCGAACGATTCCTCGTCACTGGGTAGAAGGAACAGATCGGCCAGACCGAGTTTCTCGTGCACATGGTCCTGCTTGCCGAGAAACAGCACGTCCTTGGCGATGTGTTTTTTCCGGACGATGTACTCGGCCGCGCCGCGATCCGGGCCGTCGCCGATCAGCACGAGCTTGGCAGGAATCTTTTCGCGAACCAGCGCAAAGATCTCGACGACGTCGGTCAGGCGTTTCACGGGGCGGAAGTTCGACAGGTGCATCAGGATCGGCTCGCCCCCGGGCGCCCAACGCGCGCGCGCTGCGTGATCGTCAGACTTCTTATAAAGGTCGCAATTGACGAAATTCGGAATCACCTCAATGGGCCTCTTGATTTCAAATTCCTTGAGAGTGCGGTCTCGCAGGTAACTCGAGATGGCCGTCACACCGTCGCTCTGCTCGATGGAAAAGCGTGTGATCGGCAAATAGCTGCGATCGCTGCCGACCAGGGTGATATCGGTGCCATGAAGCGTGGTGATGAACGGCAAGCGCCGCGGTGAGGCCATCATCCGGGCCAGCAGCGCGCTCACCGAATGCGGGATGGCGTAGTGAACGTGCAGAAGATCAAGCGGCACCTGCTCGGCGACTTCGCCCATCTTGGTTGCCAGCGCCAGCGTGTACGGCGGATGATCAAACAGGGGGTAAGTCGTGACCTCAACCTCGTGAAAAAATATCCGATCGCTTGCGCCAGTCAGGCGGATGGGCATGGCGTAGCTGATGAAATGAACCTCGTGGCCGCGAGCGGCGAGTTCGATACCGAGCTCGGTCGCGACCACACCGGAACCGCCGTAGGTTGGGTAGCAGGTAATCCCGATTTTCATGGTCTCAGAGGTTCGCGTGGACCGCTGGGAGAGTCCCAAGCCCTGGCGACGCAGGGCCAATCACGTGCACACGGATCACAGGGCGACTTTGCGCCACCTATTGGCCGTTCGTTCCACCCAGAGCCGCTTCGTCGCCTTCTTTATAAAGGTATCGGATGGAGTGCTTGTAGATCAGCAGATTCGGGCTGCCGAAACGAGTGAGCTTGATGCAATCCCGGTCGTACCATTCCACCGTTCCTCGAAGGACTTCACCGTCGGTTAAAACCACGGCAACCGGCGTCCGCGATTGCATTTGCTTCACGTAATAAAAGTTTTCGGCGAATGTCTGGTCCGGCGGTGCCGGCTTCTTCCGGGGCGGCGGGGCCGCCTGCGGCGCCGGCTGCGACTGCCGTGGCGCAACGTATTGTTCTTTCATGTCGGTGAGAGCGGGTCGAAACAGCTTGCGGTTCACCATTGGAGCTCCTCAGTAGGTCAGCAGTTTATATGACTACGTATGCAGACATTCGGTTGCAACATTTCGCAAAAAAACCAGGATGGCCCGGGACCTTACCGAGTGCTTAGGGAAGTGACCAGAGAATCCAGACCCAACTGACGCCCGATATTGCGGCGCATCCGGCCTTCGAGGGTGTCTAGGCCACGCGTGGCCCGTAGAACCCATTCCCAGTTGATCTTCTTGCCCAAGGCCTCTACTTCCTTTCGCAGGTCGGGGTTGCGAAGGAGACTGCTCTTGGAGCCCTCCGAGGATTCCAGCAAGTCTGTAAGCAAACTATAAAACAGCACGAGAATGTTTTCAAATGATTCCTGCTCCTGCTTCGAAAGCTGAGCAGTTGCCGCGAAAATCTCGCCATATTTCTCGGCCGAGACGGCCCGATCCAGCAGGTTCAGCACGCTTCGGCGAAGCCTGACCGATTCCTCAAGGTCAAGCGTGAGCGCGGCGCCCGGACTCCCAGATGCGAGCTGGGCGGCGAGCGTTCGTTCGGCGGCCTTTCGATCCGAGCGGTCCTTGAGAAATCCCTCGATGTCGCCGGCTGGCACGGGGGCAAAATGAAACTGGAGGCAGCGCGAGCGAACCGTGGGGAGCAGCGCGTCAGGCGTGGTGGCCAGCAGGATTAGCGTCGCCGATTCCGGTGGTTCCTCCAGGATCTTTAGGAACAGATCCGCGTCGTTCCAGCGCATCGTATCGGCGCCGTCCAGAATGAACACGCGCCGCCGTCCCTGAGGCTTGAAATAGGCCGCGCGCTGTACCGCACGCAGCTGACCCACGCGGATCATCGGCCGGGCGACCGGAGTGCGCAGCCGCACCGGGTCGGGGACAATCAGCCAGACATCCGGATGGGTTTCTAGAATCAGCGGCATGCGCTCGACCGCGGCTGCGTCGGCGCCCTCGCCGCGTTCGGTAAGACCCGCTTCCACAAGAGGCGCAGGGTCGGCCAGCCGCGCGATCCGCAGGCAGGACGGACACTCGCCGCAGAAATCGTCCTGCAGGCGCTCACAATTGGCCGCCTGCGCAAACATTCGCGCGAGCGTGTACTTTCCGATGCCCCGGGGTCCAGTGAAAAGCAGCGCGCTCGGAACGCGCCCACGGCTGAGCATGCCGCGCAGAGCACTCACAATGCGTGCATTCCCGAGAAAATCGCCGAAGCCCATTCAGTTACCCGTTGGCCTGAACCGTTGAATGCGTATGGGCTTCCAGGGCTGCCGCAATCTCGGCGTGGATTGCCGCCGGCGCTCGAACAGCGCCCGATGTGGCATCAATGCACTCGACGGTCACCCAGTTTGCCTGCCGCGCGAGCTCGTCATAGACCTGCGAGGCCGCTTCGAGATGACCGAGGTCCGCTTCCTGCAAGTCACGCCGGGATTTCGTGTAATCCCGCGCGCCCTTCCGGCCCACCAGACGATGCGCCTCGCGAGGCGGCAGCCGCAGATAGATCACCAAGTCCTCCGCAGGCAGACCATGCACCTGGTATTCAAGCTGCTTCAGCCACCCAAGAAATTCAGAGCGCTTCTCGCGCGGAACGCGCGCACCCTGATGCGCCAGGTTTGAAGCGACGTATCGGTCGGCGAGCACGATTTGGCCGGCGGCCACAGCTGACTCGATGGCGGGTTTAGATTCCAGGCGGTCACCGGCGTATAGCAGCGCGGAAAAATGGGGATCGACCGCGGCTAGCGGGCCGAATTCCCCGTTCAGAAACCGCGCCACGAGTTTTCCGAAAAAGCCCCCGTAGTTGGGAAAACTGACTTGCAGAAACGCCATCTCGCGGCGGCCGAATTCCCGACCGAGCGCCTCGATCTGCGTGCGTTTCCCGGAGCCGTCGATCCCTTCCAGTACGATGAACTTTCCGCGGACAGGCATGGAATTGGCGATCAGTTTAGCAGCCGCAAGCGACTCGTGACTAGTGGTTCGTGACGGCATGCTAGAATCGCGCCGATGCCGGAACAACTCAGTTCGATCGCCCAGAATCTTGAGCGCGTACGCGTACAAATTGCTCGAGCCGCGAAGAGGGCCGGGCGCAGCGCGGACGAAATCGTCCTGGTCGCCGTATCAAAGACCTTTCCGGCGGAAGCAATTTGCGCGGCCTATGATGCGGGGATGCGCGAGTTCGGCGAGAATCGCGTGCAGGAGCTTGAAGCCAAGCGTCTGAAGCTCGCAGATATCGGTGTTACCTGGCACCTGATCGGACACCTGCAAAGCAATAAAGCCAAACGTGCGGCGCAACTGTTCGATCGCGTGGATTCGGTCGACACCCCCGGTGTGGCCGCAAAGCTGAATGCGGCGGCAGCCGAACAAGGAAAACGGCTGCCGGTATTGATCGAGGTACACATGGGCGGCGAGGCGAGCAAGGGCGGTGTCGCCGAGGCGGAGCTCCCAGCGCTTGCTCGGAGTGTTTCAGAGCTTGCGAACCTCGAGTTGCGCGGTCTGATGACCGTACCGCCCTATTCAGAGGACCTCGAGCAAGTCCGCCCCTATTTTCGGCAACTGCGCGCGCTCGCAAGCGAACTGGGGAGTCAGCTTGGGAGGCCCCTGCCGGTGCTTTCTATGGGGATGAGCCACGATTTTGAGGTCGCGATCGAGGAAGGCTCGACAGAGATCCGCATCGGTACAGCCCTATTCGGCCAACGGAACACCAACGGACTGCCGCGGGATGCAGCGCAGCCCGAGGGCTAGGAATATCGAAGCCAGCGCACCATCTCGGGCAGCGTAGGACGCTTGCCATACATCAGGATGCCAACGCGATAGACCTTCGCCGAGCAGTAAATCACGGCCACGATTGAAACGAAAAGAAGGCCGATCGAAAGCGCGATCTGCCATGCCGGAGGAGTCTGCAAGGAAATGCGCAGCGGCATCAACAAGGGCGAGAAAAACGGTATCTCCGAGAGAATAACCGAAGCCCTGGACGACGGGTCATTCAGAACCATGCTGTAAATCAACATCGTGAAGACCAGCGGTGCCATGGCAATCCATTGCAATTGCGCAGCGTCCTGCTCGTTTGAGCATGCGGCACCGACCGCGGCAAACATCGCCGAATACAGAAAATACCCGCCAAAAAAATAGACACCGGCCGCTGCCAGCAGGCCCGCCGGGATATGAATGCTGGCAAGCGTCGCACCCGTGCCCGCCATGGCGGACAGCGCGGCCCCGTAGGTAGCGAGAAGTGCGAGCGACAGCGACCAGATAAAGAATTGCGTAAATGCCACCGCAGCCACTCCGAGAATTTTCCCGGCAAGTAGCTCGAACGGATGCACGGCGGAGATCAGTACTTCCATCGTGCGCGTGGTCTTCTCTTCGAGCACCGAGCGCATGGTGATGATTCCGTACATCAACAGCGACAGGTACAGCAAGATCACGATGGCGACGGCCACGCCCATGGTCTGGCCTTTTTCAACCGACTCGCCCTGTTTGCTGACCTTGATGATCTGAAGGTCCGCGCCGCGAACAATGTCCCGCACGTCGTCTACGTGAATGCCGCGGGCGTTCAAACGCACCTCGACCAGGGCTTGATCCAGAGCAGCGGTGAGCGGACCGAACAGCGCATAGTTGCCCGGATTCTTGGTATGGAGTTCGGCCGGTTGGCTGAGGTCTTTGGGAATCAGCAGGTACGCGTCGAGAGCGCCGGAAATGACCTTCGCGCGCAAGCCATCCTGAACGGCGCCTGGCGATTGGGGACGATCGATCGTTTCGGTGACGACGAACGTCGGCTGGCCGCTGGGGAGCTTCATGTCCAGACCGCCAACGACAACAGGCGCAATTCCTCCTGCGTTGTCAACGATCGCAAACCGCAGGCTCTGATTCGACTGGTGGCCCACCAGAAAAATAACCAGAGCGGTGAATCCGATTCCCATCAGCGGCACGATCAGCGTGCCGATCACGAAACCCTTGGTTTTCACGCGCGTCACATATTCACGCTTGATGATCAGCCAGATTTTACGCATGGGAGGTTTTCTCGATGAAAATTTCGTTCAAAGACGGCTCGAGCAGTTCGAAACGCATGATTTGCGCGCCTGACTCGACGGCGGCTTTCAGAATTTCCTGCGCGTCGGCGCCCGGCTTCAATTTCGCTTCCACGCCCGTCGCGAAGCGATTGACCGAGGCGATCGCAGGATTGGTGAGAAATCCATCCGGACCGGTGAACTCGATGTCCACGGTGTTCTTGCCGTAGGAATGCTTGATTGCGCGAAGGTCGCCGTCCAGAACACTGCGGCCGTGGTTGATCAGGCAGATCGAATCGCACATCTTTTCGACCTGCTCCATACGGTGAGTCGATAGGATGATTGTCGAGCCCTGCTCGCGCATTTCCAGCATGATGTCCTTCACCGTTGCCGCGTTCACAGGATCCAGGCCCGAAAATGGCTCGTCCAGAATCACGATTGGCGGCCGGTGGAGGACCGCAATGATGAATTGCACCTTTTGCTGCATGCCCTTGGAAAGCTCGTTCATCTTCTTTTCCGACCACTCGCTCAGCTCGAAACGGTCCAGCCATTCACGGGCGCGTCGATCGGCTTCTGCTTCCGACAGGCCATGAAGCGCGGCAAAGAACACGATCAGGCTGCGCACCTGCATTCGGGGATACAGGCCACGCTCCTCGGGAAGATACCCGATCGAGTCCCGGGTTTTGTCGCTCACCGGCTCACCGAGCACGAGGATCGAGCCCTCGTCCGGCACCAGAATGTTCATAATCATGCGGATGGTGGTCGTCTTGCCGGCACCGTTGGGGCCGAGCAGGCCCAGGACGGCTCCCTGCCGTATGCGCAGGTTGACCCCGCTGACAGCAGTCACGGAGTCATACGATTTGGAGACATTCTCAAGCGCTATGGCGTCCACGAAGCCCTCATGACCGAAACGTGCCGCCTATCTTCGTCCAGTTTATACGGTCGATGGAAGCATTTTATTTCATGCCCTGCCGGTCAAAGCGGCCCTAGCCCCGGCTGAGACGGCAGCGGCGGCCCGCTCCTAGTCCGGCAGGCGCTGGCCGGTTGTTTCCAAACCAAACGGAAGAAGGAAAAGTCCAAGGATGAACGGGATCGCGGTAAGAGCCACGGGAATGCCGATGGTATGGAAGTGCGAGACACCGGCGCCGACCATGAACGAAAATCCTGCGCCCACAAACCGGCCAACAGAAGTCGCAAACGCAAAGGCGCTGCCGCGGCAGGCGGTGGGATACTGCTCGGGCAGCCAAAGCGTGTACATCGCGAAGTTCGCCCCGCCGATTCCGAGGAAAAACATTCCCACGAAAAACCAGGTCATCGCGTTTTGGGACAAGTAAAAAGCCAGGCCGAAACTGGCGGAGATGGAAATCGCCATGATGACGAAGTAGACCCCCAGCGTCAGGCGCCGCCCGACTCTCTCGGCAATCCACGCGATGGGAAGGCAGCCCACGATCGTGCCGAACGACAGCACCATGGTGACGTAGGTAGCCAGTTTCGGCGCAAGTCCCGCAGCCAGGTGCATGCGGCCGGCGATCTCGTTGACTCCGGTCGGGACGTACACCGTGCCGGCCCATAACCCGATGATCGAGATCAGGACGTATGCGGAGTTGAGCAGCGTACGCCTGCGGTACTCGGACTTGAAGATCGTGACGAACGGGCTTGCGACCCGCTTGGCACGGACTTTCCAACGTTCCGGCTCGCGAACGCTGTAAAGAATCAGGCCAATCAGAATCGCGGGCGCACCTCCGATCATAAACATCGGCCGCCATCCGTAGCTTTCGCCCACGAAGTGATTCGCAAGCGCCGCAAGAAAGAACCCGAAATAGTAGCCGGTGTGCATGAAGGCCGCGCCCATCTTGCGCCGGTCCTCGGGCCACTCTTCGGCAACGAACGTGCCGCCCATCGCCCACTCGCCGCCGATTCCGACTCCGGCGAGCAACCGGAAGATCGCAACCTCCCAGATGTTCTGGCCGAAAGCGGCGAGAAACGTGAATAGCGAATAGCAGAGAATCGTGAGAGCGAGCGTACGCACGCGGCCATATCGGTCAGCTACCGGCCCCCAGATGAGCGCCAGGCCCCAGCCCACAAGAAAAAGCGCAAACAGCAGCCCGCCGTAGAATCCAATGTTCGCAGGAGTTGGCGCAATGCCGGACTTCGGCAAAAGCTCGCGCATCGCCGGAACCAGGACCAGCGCGTAGATGAACGAGTCCATGCCATCGAGCGCCCATCCGGCCCAGGAGGCCCAAAAACCTCGCACTTGGTTTTTCGTAAGCGGAGTCTTGACAGAAGAGGGCATGGGAGACCGATGAAGGCGAGGCATTGTACGAAGGCTACCACGCAGATGCAAGGATTTCGCTCGCTCTAAAGGAGCCAGATCACTGAACCCGCTACCGTGGCAGGCGGGCTTGAATGAATGCTTGCTGCTGGCAGAACGTTTGAAGGCACCCGCGTCGGCTGTTAGAATCGTCGCGGGTCAAAACAGTAGAACCAAGCCCGTCTTGATTGTGGGCGTGTCTTGCGCTCAAGTCGCAGGGCTTGTTGAATCGAAGCCGGGCTGACCGGTCGAACGGACATTCGAGACCGCTTTCGCCTATATCGTACGGCGGAGAGAGCTCCGCCTGTCTGAGGAGCCAGACCGTCCAGATGCCCGACATCAAGGCAATCCAAGCGGAATTGAGGGCCGGCAAGATTGACGGCTGGCTGTTCTACGACCATCACCATCGCGACCCGATCGCTAGCCGCATCCTCGCCTTGGGCGAGGATGGAATGGCGACGCGGAGATGGTTTTACCTGATCCCCGCCCGAGGCGAACCGCGAAAATTGGTACACAAGATTGAGCAGGGCGCACTTGATTCGCTTACGGGGCGCAAGCAGGTATATGCCGGCTGGGAAGAGCTTCACAGTCAATTGCGAAAGCTGCTCTCCGGCTGCCGGAAAATTGCCATGCAGTATTCGCCCGATAACAAAATTCCGTACATCGGACTGGTAGACGCCGGGACGGTCGAGCTGGTTCGCAAACTGAAGAAGACCGTGGTCACGTCCGCAGACCTGGTGCAGAAATTCGAGGCCGTCTGGACGCCCGAGCAGCTCGAATCTCATCTGCAGGCGGGCGCGATCGTGGACCGCATCACGCTCGGAGCGTTTGAGCGCGCAGCGACCGAGGTACGCGGGGGCCATCCACTAACTGAAAGCGAGCTGCAGTCGTGGATCCTCGATGAGTTTCGCGCAAGCGGGCTTACGACCTCCGAGCCGCCGATTGCAGCGGTGCAGCCAAACAACGGCAACCCGCACTATGAACCGAAGCCGGGCGCCTCGCGGCTGATCCGTGCAGGTGACCTGCTGTTACTCGATATCTGGGCGAAATTGAGCGCGTCGGGGAGCGTCTATTACGACATCACCTGGGTCGGTTTCCTCGGTGACCGAGTTCCGGAAGCGTACGCGAAAATCTTCCGGATCGTGCGCGCAGCCAGGGACCGTGCAGTTGAGTTTGTACGCGAGTCGGTGGCACACGGGCGCAGGATTCACGGCTGGCAAGTGGACCAGGCTGCTCGCGAAGTGATCGGCAAGGCCGGATACGCGAAGTACTTCGTGCATCGCACCGGGCACAGCATCGGGCAGGACGTTCACGGCAATGGCGCCAACATGGACAGTCTGGAGACGCGCGACGACCGCAAAATCACGCCAGGCACCTGTTTTTCGATCGAGCCGGGAATTTACCTGCCCGAATTTGGAATTCGCAGCGAAGTGAACGTGTACGTGGGTGAACGCGAGGCGCGCGTAACCGGCGCAATTCAGGAAGCGATCCTGCCGCTGCTTGGCTGACCGATGGCAACCGACGCTCCCTTGATCGAAAAAAGAAACAATATGCTTCCTGCGATCGCGCTTCTGGCAGCGATCGCTGCATGGGCCGTGCCTGGGCTCGGACATCTGCTTCTCAGGCGCTGGGGCCGCGCGCTGTTCTTGTTTCTAGCGGTGGGAGGGCTTGCGGTCGTGGGCTACGGGATGCGCGGTGAAATGTTCAATACCCGTTCAAGCGATCCTTTTGGCGCCCTGGGCTTTCTGGCCGATGCTTGTTCCGGCGTATTCTACTTTCTGGGGCGCCAGCTTGAGTCCTCAGGTCCAGACATCTCGCGCGCAGCGGGCGATTGCGGCACGCGGTTCCTTGCAGGCGCCGGAGTGGTGAACCTGCTGGGAGTGCTCGACGCCTACCGCATCGCTTCCGGGCGGAAACGCTGAATGTTCGGAGCCCGCGTGCATCTGAGCCATTTTGCGGCAATGGTCGTTTTCGCGCTGTGCGTATCGGTGGCTTTTGCGTGCCTCGGTCGGCAGACAACGGCCGGGAGAATCAAATACGCGGTCTGGTCGCTCGTCTTGTTCCTGGCGATTGGCGTCGGAATCGCCTGGCTGATGTATCCGTTTTCGCGGTAGTCGTTCCCGCATCCGACCGAAAAAAAGGGCGCCCGCTAGGGGCGCCCGGGTATTGAGCAAATTGATTTGCGAGCCGGTCAGGCGATGTCCTCTGGCTTAAAAGGAAGGCGTCGCAGGCGCTTGCCGGTTGCGACAAAGATGGCATTTCCAATCGCCGGGGCGACCGGTGGCACCGCCGGTTCACCCAACCCCGTGGGAGTTTCCTCGCTTGGGACAAAGTAGACTTCGATCTTTGGAACTTCATTCATGCGCAGCATGGGATTTGTGTCGAAGTTGGTCTGAACCACGCGGCCGCGGTCAATCGTGATCTCAGTCTTCAGCGCCGCCGTAATTCCATACACAATGGCGCCGGAAACCTGGCCCTCGGCCGTATCCGGATTGATGACCCGACCGCAGTCCAGTGCGGCGACCACGCGATGAACATTCACCGTGCCGTCCTTGTCGATTGAAATCTCAACGACTTCGGCGGCATACGTCGAAAACGCCTCAAGGCAGGCGATGCCGCGGAAGCGGCCCTTCGGAAGCGGCGTACCCCATCCCGCCTTTTGCGCTGCCAGGTTCAAGACGCTCAACAGTCGAGGCTGTTTGGCGAGCAGATCGCGGCGGAACTCATAGGGATCCTTCTTGGCCGCAGCCGCCAGTTCGTCGACAAAGCCCTCGCTGAAAAATCCGTTCTGCGATGCTCCGACCGACCTCCAGAATCCCATCGGAATCGGACCTTTCATCAGGTGATAATCCACCAGGATGTTGGGAATATCGTAGGCGATATCGGAAACGCCCTCGACGCTGCTGCTGTCCAGGCCATTGGTGATCGAACCAGGGAAAAACCAGCTCATGATCGAATCACACGCCACCCGAGCGGTGAACGCCGTCGGCTTGCCGTCGGCTCCCAGGCCTGCGGACATTTTGATGTAGGAGGCCGGGCGGTAGTAGTCGTGCTGCGTGTCGTCTTCCCGGGTCCAGGTCACCTGCACCGGTGCTCCCATGGCCTTAGATACGATGGTTGATTCAGCCACGAAGTCCGACCATCCGCGTCTGCCGAACCCGCCCCCCAGGTACGTCGTGTGCACTTTGACGGATTCCGGCTTCACGCCAGCAATCCCGGCGGCCATGCCCTGCGAAGGGGTTTGGAACTGCGTGGGAACCCAGAGATCCACGCCGTCGGCCCGCACGTCGGCAGTGCCGTTCATCGGCTCCATCGTGGCGTGTGCCTGATACGGCGCTTCATAGACGGCTTCAATTTTCTGGGCTGCGCTCGCAAGGCCTGCTGCGGCGTCACCTTCCTTGCGCGACACCACGCCGGGCTTTTCGCAGGCATCCTCGAACGATTTCCGGATGCTCGCGCTGGTAACCGCAGCGTTCGGACCCTCGTCCCATTTGATATCCAGAGCCTTCCGACCCTGAAACGCTGTCCAGGTGTTGTCGGCCACCACCGCAATCCCGGTCGGAATCTGAATGACATCTTTGACGCCGGGAATTGCTTTGGCTTTGGTGGCGTCGAAACTTGCGACTTTACCGCCGAAGACAGGGCAATGCTCGACCGAAGCGTGGAGCATGCCGGGGCGACGTACGTCGATTCCGAACTCCGCGGTGCCATTCACTTTCTTTGGTGTGTCCAGGCGCTTGGTGGGCTTGCCGACAATCGTGAACTGGCTGGGATCCTTGAGCTTCACATCTTTCGGCTGGGGAACTTGAGCAGCGGCGTCGGCCAGGCTGCCGAAGGTGGCACGGCGCTTTGTGGCGGTGTGAACGATCGAGCCGCTCTCAGCGCGGCATTCTGAGGCGTCCACGCCCCATTTCTGGGCCGCAGCGCCGATCAGCATCTCGCGGGCTGTCGCTCCGGCCTTGCGCATGGGTTCCCAGCAGGAGTGCATGCTCTGGCTCCCGCCGGTTCCCTGCATGCCGAACGCAGGGTCGTAATAGACTTTGTCGGCAGGTGCAAATTCGGTGTTGATCCGCTTCCAATCGCACCCGAGCTCTTCGGCGGCGAGCATCGCAAGCGAAGTCTCCACGCCCTGCCCCATTTCCGACTTGCTGATCAGGATGGTCACCTTGTCGTCGGGCGTAATATGGACCCAGGCGTTCAGCACTGCAGGAGTAGCGTCAGGCGCAGCTGCGAGAACCTCGCGACGCCCTGGCAGATAGAACCCGATCACCAGGCCGGTTGCGCCGGCAATTCCGGTCTTCAGAAAACTGCGGCGATCTACAGGAGTGGTCGCGCTCATTCTGCCCCTCCTGCCAGCACGGAGTCAGCGAGCGGAACATCGTCGGCGGTCGCTCCTGCCGGCTTCGCTGGTGCCGTGCGAAGCTCGGCGGCGCGGTGGATCGCCTTACGGATTCTGGGGTAGGTGCCGCAGCGGCAGATGTTGCCGGTCATGGCGTCGTCAATTTGAGCGTCGGTCGGTTTGGGAGTCTTGGCCAGCAGCGCCGAGGCGGTCATGATTTGGCCCGATTGACAGTAGCCGCACTGGGGAACGTCAATTTCCATCCAGGCCCGCTGAACGGGGTGGCTGCGGTCGGCAGACAGGCCCTCAATTGTCGTCACGGTCTTTCCAGCGATCGCCGAAATCGGCGTGACGCAGGAACGGATGGCGTCGCCATTGATGTGCACCGTACAAGCGCCGCACAGCGCCATGCCGCAACCGAATTTCGTGCCTGTCATGTTGAGCGTGTCGCGAAGGACCCACAGCAGTGGCATGTCGGGATTGACGCTGACCGTTACGGCCTTGCCGTTCAAGGTAAAGTGAATCGCCACGAAAAACCCTCCCTCAGGACAACCAGGATGGACGCAGAAACATTGCTTCGAACCTAAATTGTAGCCATGGGCTGACGCTACGCCTAGGAATATGCAGAGTCAAGATCGATACGGCCATGTGTGTCGCGTATTGCGAGCGGGCCCTAGGAACCGTATCGAAATAACGATTCTGAGTGCATTGAATAGGATTCGCGAGTGGCGAAAACGGGAAGAGCTGGCCGGACTTTTCAGTCCGGCCAGCCAAGGGCCAAAGTCTCGATCGACGCGCGGTATGTTCGCCGCGAGTGTTGCGCCTAGAATAGGAACTTCAAGGCGAATTGGATAATGCGCGGGTTCACGGAGGTCTGGTTGATCTGGCCAAAGTTCGCCGTGTCAACGTTCGGCAGGAACAACGGGCTGCCGACCGCAAACGCGCCCGTCGGATTGGCAAACTGTCCGTGGTTGAACGCGTTGTAGAACTCCGTACGGAATTGAAGCACTTTACCCTCTGAAAATATCGGAGTCGTTTTGATGATCGAGATATCCCAGTTGAATTCACCCGGACCCAACACAACACCGGGGGGCAGGTTGCCGTAATCGGTGGGTAGTTCGGGTCCTGTAGGTCCGACTACAACCGCGCTGTTTGGAACGTCCGGGGCTACGCAGAACGCCCCATCGTTGAAGTACCCGGGTTGGCCCGGGAGACCCAGCTTCGACTTGACCGGGCCCTTCGTAATGATATCCCCAACCGTCTCACCCGCACACAGCTGAGCTCGGCTGAATCCGCTGTCGGTGCCCGTGCCGTTTGTGCCGTAAGCCTGGCCATTCCGGTCATCAATAATGGTGATGGGGCTGCCGTCCTGGGCGATGGTGACACCCGACACGTTCCAGCCGTTGACGAGCTTACCTTCCAGGCCGGTCATACCCTTTCCGAACGGCAGGTCGTAGCTGTAGCTGATGATGAAGCGCTGGTAATTGTTGAAACTGGCCGGCCCGTATTGCTGGTTCAAATTGCTGGCATTGTTGCTGTTGGCCGACGTACCGATCAGGTCGGTGAGGACTTTGCTCCAGGTGTAAGCGGCCTGAACTTGCAACCCATGAGAGAACTGGTGCCGGACGGTAGCCTGGAGGCTGTTGTAGGCAGACTTGCCGTCAAACGCGGTGATCTGCAGACCCTCAGGCTGATAACCCACATAGGGCACTCGCGCCAGCACGTTGAAGTCATTGTTCTGGGTAATCGCCGTGGTTGTGCCGGTGCCATTGGCGAGCGTAATGCTGCTGCCAGCTGGAATGATCTGCGCCGTGTTGATGTTGTGGTTGTAATCGGTCAGGTTGATGCCCCTGGAACCGACGTAGCCGAGGTCAAGCACCCAGCCGTGCACGAATTCGTACTGGAAGCCCAGGTTGAACTGCTGGACCAGCGGTGTATGTACGTCCGCATCCAGCAGTGGAGTGCTCAGGAAGGAGCTGCCGGGGCTACCCGGGAACAAGCCGTCGGTCGGGAAAGCGCACGAGCCGATGGCCGCACAGTTCGCGTCAAAATAGCGAGGCGCAAATCCGTAACTGTGCGGTACACCCGGGAGATACTGCGGCAGCGGCACAAGTTGCGGCGCCGCATACGGGGTTGCCAGGGATTGAGCGTTGGGGAAGCCGTAGTCGAGCGTAACCGAATAGGGGTTGCCCTGCTCAATCGCGTGCACAAATCGATCAAGACCGGTGCGATCGTAGAAGATGCCGGCTCCGGCGCGCACGACTAATTTGTTGTTGCTCAATGGCTGCCAGGCCAACCCAAAGCGCGGAGCAAAATTGCTGAGGGGGACCCGGTCGTTGATCGCGGTGTTATTGCTGTTGGTCAGAACACCTGGAGGCGGCGCACCGTAGAACCTCGAGTAGTTGTTTGGAACCACATTGCCCGCGAGGCTCAAAGCCGGGTTCGCCAGTGCCGCAGTGACCGTCGTCGGCACCTCTGCGTTCGGCACTGTGTTCAGTGCGCTGACCCAGATGTTGGTGGCGTTTCCTTCCGCGTCGCTGAGCGTTCCGTCATATTCCCAGCGCAGGCCGATGTTCAGAGTGAGGCGCGAACTCACTTTCCAGTCATCCTGCACATAGCCGTTCATGTTCCTCAGGCGATATTCGTGTGGGATTCCGTTCGGTCCGCTGGTCACGCAGAACAAGCACTCCAGGATGTTCCCCGGCTGGCCAACCAGGAAGTCATTGAACGAACCGATGACTGAAACTCCTCTTTCCAGGCCCTGGAACAGAAGATTCCACTGGGTCGCTTCATATTCAGCGCCGGCCCGGATCGTGTGTTTGTTATGCGACCACGAGATCTGGTCGGCGTATTGAAACTGGTTCACCGGGCTCAGGACAGGATCGATCGTGCCATTCAGATCCCAGCCTCCCGTTGCGATCACCGTGAAAGGTGGCTGCGTCAAGGACGCGGAGCTGGGTGTGCTCGAGGTGATTCCAAGATTCGCGTAGGTGTCGCCGGCGGGGAGTGAGACGGAGCCAAAAGAAACCAGCCGCTGGAACGACGCGCGAGCTTCGTTGACGAAGTTATTGCTCACCAGCGTCGTGAGCTTCATCAGCGCGTTGATATTGGAATAGTAGTTGTTTTCCGGAGCGCCCGGCAGGTTGCCTCCACTCGGCGCGCCCATGGTAACGATGTCGGGATTCCGAGAATAGAACGTTCGGATCGACAACGTGTTCTTGCTGTTGAATATGTAATCGCCGTTGCCCACGTACTGATCCTCGTTGTAGATCGACGGAACGCTGAAGTTGCAGGTGTAGTACGTGTTGGGATCGGTAGCGAGCGGGTTGTTGGGAACGCATCCGGGCGTAATGGAGGGCGTAGGAATGTAATAGCCGCTCTTTGTCGGACCCGGCAAATTGAGGTAGGCGATTGCGACCGGACTGATATTCGATCCATTGCACATGGGTTCGGCCCCGGTCAGCGTCACGTGCTGTGGATCATTGCCGGTGGGGCAATTTTCCGCCCCGAGGTCACTGATGAACCCTGCGGTATTCCGCGGCTCATTGGGGATCGGAGGCAACTGCGCGCCGAATGTGTCGCTATCGGATGTTACGCCGTTCTTGGAGCGGGTTCCTTGATAGCTGAAGAAAAAGAAAATCTTGTCTTTCTTGATCGGCCCGCCAACGGTGCCACCAAATTGCTGCTGATTCAGAACCTGGCGCGGTGAATCGGGGCCTGCGCTCTGGTCATAGAAAAAATCGCCCGCGTTCAAAATCGAATCGCGCGTAAATTCGAAAAGCGAACCGTGGAAAGCGTTCGTTCCGCCCTTGGTGACGACATTGACGTTCGCGCCCGGATTGCGCCCGTAACTGGCGTCGTAGGTTGAGGTCTGGACCTTAAATTCCTCAATGGCGTCCGGATTGGGTATGCCAATTCCGGCGTAAATGCCCGAGTCGGTAGCGCTTCCACGATTGGCAATGTTGTCAATCGCGACGCCGTCCATCTGGAAGTTGTTCTGTCCCGGGTCATTCCCGTTCACGCTGACATCTTGCGTGCCTTTGCCAAGCGAAGTGGCGTTCTCCGGACTGCCGCTGGTTCCCGCAGACAAGTTAAGAATTTCGGTGTAGTTCCGGTTGGCCATGGGAAGAGCGGTGATTGTAGATCCGGAAATTGTGGTGCCGAGCGTGGAACTCTGCGTCTGAAGGGTTTCGACGTTACTCTCGACGGTGACCGTTTGGGTCACCTGGCCAACCTCCAGGGCCTTGTCGAGCAGGGGCGTTTCGGTGACGTCGATCACAACCCCGGCAACCTCGGCGGTCTTGAAGCCCGCGGCGGCGAACTTTACCCTGTAGGTGGCTGGCGGCAAAAGAGAGAACTTATAAACACCGTCTGCGCCTGTCGTGGTTGTTCGCTCTTGGTTGGTTCCCGTGTTCACGACGGTCACCGTCGCATTCGGGACGGATTTTCCCGACGGGTCAGTGACTGTACCGGTAAGCGCGCCCGTTCCGGCCGACTGGGCGGCGGCGCGATCCGCGCTAAATACAACGAGCAGCAGCGCGATCAGCGCACACAACAGGACACACGTAGACGATTTCCTGATTCTCTCCATTTCCCCACCCTCCCATTTGAAACCCAGTCACGCACACAAAGGCACGTTTACACGGATTTTATGTAACGGTTCATACTATGCGTTTCGAACACCTGTCAAGTTGAAACCGGGGTCCATGCGGGCCGTGGAGCTCAAAGAAACAACCCTGCGCGGGAACGCGTTTGAGAATGCGGGCGGGTTTCGCGGTTTGACAGTTTTTTCGCCGCGATGTTACAGTCGGTGACGCTGCCGAGGTAGCTCAGTTGGTAGAGCAGCCGATTCGTAATCGGCAGGTCCCCGGTTCAAGTCCGGGCCTCGGCTCCATCCATCCCGTTTCTTTTCGGTGGGTTAACAGGGCTCAGTTGATCTGCTATTCCCTGTGTCGTTGCAGATTTCGAGTGTTTCGCTAAGCGCGTCCGGTTCCGTCCACGACGCGCCCGTCGAGAAGATGAATCGTGCGGTCGGCTATATCCGCGTAACGTGGGTCGTGCGTGACCATGCATATCGTCGCTCCATCGGCGCGCAAGGCGCGTAGTAGATCCATCACTGCCTCGCTGTTTTTCGAGTCCAGGTTCCCGGTTGGCTCATCGGCCAGCAGAATCGACGGTTGCCCCACCAGTGCGCGCGCCACGGCCACCCGCTGCTGTTGTCCGCCCGAGAGTTGCGCAGGATAATGCTTTGCACGGTGCTCCATCCCCACGCGCTCCAGCACCTCCTTCACTCTCCGTTTCCGTTCACCCGTTCCCATGCTCCGGTAGGTGAGCGGCAACTCCACATTTTCGAACACGGTCAGGTCGCCGATCAGGTTGAACGCTTGAAACACGAACCCGATCTCGCGGTTGCGAATTCGCGTACGATCCGTCAGCGAAAGATTCTGCACGGCGTCTGCGTGGATCCAGTAATTTCCCTCGCTCGGAGAATCGAGCAGTCCCAGAATCGCTAACAGCGTCGATTTCCCACAACCGGAGGGTCCGGCAATCGAAACGAACTCGCCGCTCTTGATTTCCAGGTGCACGTTGCTTAGCGCGTGCGTCTCGACTTCGTCGGCGTGAAACACTTTGGTGATGCCTTCGAGACGAATCAAGGGCTGGGCTGTCGCGTTCATGCGCTCTCCTTGGACAGTGTTTTTTCTTCCGCTGCTACTGCAGTCTCACCCGGTCGTAGTTGTCCGATGCCGACATATCCGACAGAATCACCTGGTCGCCCATCTCCAGGCCCGTTCGGATTTCCACCGTGTTCACCGACGCGCGTCCTAGCACCACGTTGACGCGCACTGCTTCTTTGCCGCCATCGACCAGCTTGAATAATCCAATGGTGCTATCTGCATCGCCGTGAACCGGCCGTCCGATATACAGAACATCGGCCAGGCGCTCGATTTCGATCGTGCCCTCGATGCTCAGTTGCGGCACTGCGCCTGGTGGCAGCGCCCCGTCGAGACTCACATCCACGGTCCGCGTTCCGTTTAGCACCGCTGGATCAATGCGGATCACGTGCCCCGAGATTAGTCCGTTATGTGTGTCGATGGACGCGACTTGTCCGGCCTGGACATCCTTGGCCTGGCTCTCGGGAATCTGCAGCGCCGCCTTCAGTTGCGTCGGCTGCGCAACCTTCAGAAGCATGGTCCCTTGCGCCACTTGCTGCCCCACGTCCACGTCCAATTCCTGCAGCACTCCGTCTACGCCCGGCCTCACGTGCAATTCCTCGAGCTGGGACTTCTTCAATTGATAGAGCGCCCGCTTCTGATCGACGGTCGCCTGCTGCACGGCGAGTTGCGCGTTGATCGAGTTTGCGAATGTTTCCACTTCCTTTTGCGCCAGATCGTTCTGTCTCTCCAGTTCCTCGGCTTGCACTTCGACGGTTTTCACATCCAGCATCGCCGCCAGTCCATTTTTCAGCAGCTGTTCTTTCGCGTCCTTTTGCATCTCCGTGGTGCGGTATTGCGAGGAAACCGACGCTGCCTGGGTGCGCTTGTCCATCAACTGATTCTGCAGTTGCGCCTCGGTTTGTTCGAGCGAAGCCTGGGCGCCCTTCAATTGGTACAGGGCGTCGAGCGTCTCCTGTTCCAATTGCGGGTTGGTCAAATCCAGAATCACCGTCGCCGCCTTCACCGGAGTTCCGGGCAGTAAATAGCGTTTTGCCACTCGCCCGTCCGTCGCCGCTGGCACGGTCCAGGTCGTTTCCGGAACGAGCGTTCCCAGCCCGCGCACTTCCCGCAGCATCGGCCCGCGCTTCACCGTGTCCGTCCACACACTCGCGCGATCCACGCCGGGCGCTGCTGGCTTCAGACGCGTGAGCGCCGTGGTGATGATCGCGGCAAGCAAGAGCGCCACGGCGGTATAGACCAGCCGCCTTGTTCGCTTCCGCCGCTTCTCGTCTGGGCGCGCAATGTCCATCAGTAATTTCCGCTACTCATAGCGCAACGCCACGGTCGGGTCGACGCGCATCGCACGCCGCGCCGGTATCCAGCACGCCACCAGCGCGACACAGGAAAGCACCAGCGCAGACCCGGCGAAGATCAAGAAACCCGCTCTGCTGGGTCCAGCCGCGAATCGCCCCATGCCTCGAGTCAGTGCCCAGCCACCGACAAGGCCTACGCCCACACCCGTCAAAACGATTGCCAGCCCTTCACGGAGCACCAGCCTCAGAATGTCGTGACCCGACGCTCCCAGCGCCACGCGGATGCCAATCTCGCGCGTGCGCTGCGCCATTGAGAAGGACATCACTCCGTACACCCCCACTGTTGCCAGTATCAATCCCACGAATCCCATCACCCCTGCCATCGTCGCGCCGAAGCGGTAAACGAAATAACCGTTGCCTCCAGCGAGGGCCTGCTCCATCGTTTCGGCATCGTAGATTGGCAAATCCGGGGCCAGGCTCCGGATCTCCCGCTGCACCTGCTGCAGAAGCGATTCCGGAGGAACCGCGGAACGAATCTGCAAGGTTCGCATTGATGAATAGGATTGCTTCAAGGGGAGATAGAAAAATGGCTGAGGAGGTTCTCCCATGATCATGTACTGGCCATTCCCCGCGATTCCGACAATCCTCGCGAATCCTCCGGACGCATCCGCGATGCGAAATCGCTTGCCGATTGCGTCCTGGCCGGGCCAGAACTTTGCTGCCATGGTCTGGTTTACGATTGCGACCGGAGGAGAGGTTTCATCGTCTGAACTTGTGAACGCACGGCCCCGCGACAGAGGGACTCGCATGGTATCGAAATACGCCGAATCGACTTGGTTGAAGAGTACAACCGGAGGCTGTTGGCCCACCGGCGGCGGATGCCCTTCGACTTCAATCGGTCTCCCGTTGGTGAAAGAGCCCAGCGGAAAGTTGAAAGCCAGGCTTGCCGATTGCACTCCGGGCAGGGCGCGGACCCGGTCTTCCAGTTCGCGATAGAACTCATTGGTGCGGGCCTGGTCGTAGCCGATTTCATGCGGGTCGATGATTACGTTCAGCAGGTGAGTGGGATCGAAGCCCAAGTAGGTCTGCTCAGCGCGACCGAGACTGCGCACAAAAAGGCCCGCTACGACCAGTAGCGCAAGCGATCCCGCCACTTGAACCACCACCAGCGCGCTCCGCACTCGATGGCGGTTGGCTCCGGCGGATTCGTTCTTTCCTCCTTCATGCAACACGGCGCTGAGATTCGTGCGACCGGCCCGCAAAGCTGGCCACAAACCCACGATAAATCCGGTGAAAAGTGCGATCCCCAGCGTGTAGGCAAAAACCCTCCAGTCGAAGCTGAAGTCGAAACGGAACGGTGGATTGGATTTCGGCAGGATTGAATTGACCGAACGGCTGGCCCAGGCCCCCAGAAGCCCCCCTGCTGCGGCGCCGAGAAGCGCGAGCAGAATCGCTTCGGTAAGAACCTGGCCCATCAACCGCCTGCGGCCGGCGCCGAGCGCGGACCGGATAGCCATCTCACGCTCGCGCACAGTCGCGCGCGCAATGAGAATGTTCGCGACGTTCAAGCAGGCCAGTAGCAGAACCAGCCCGGCCAGAAGTAGGAAAAGCCCCGCGACCGCCGGGACCATCCTTCCGACGTCGGGATCGGGCCGCGACAGCGGCTCGGGGATGACGCGAACGGATATTCCCTTGTCCGCATCCGCATACTGACTCGCCAGGCGCTCGGTGATGACGTCGGCGACGCTCTGGGCTTGCGCAACACTCACGCCAGGCTTCAGTCGTCCCATTGCTCTGAGCGTGCGCATTTTGCGAACGGTGAATAAACCGCCCAGCTCCGGACCCTGCGCGAACATGCTCAACGGCAGATACGCATCCATATCGAGGATCGAGTAGGTTCCGTGAAACCCTTTCGGAGCCACGCCAATGATCGTCGCCGGGGCGCCGTCCAAACGAACTTGTCGGCCGATCACGCTCCGGTCGCCGCCAAACCTCCTCTGCCAGTACGAGTATGCGAGAACCAGGTATGGCGGGTCGCCGGGGCTTTCCCCTTCGCCCGGAAGGAACAGCCGTCCCAGTGCGGGCTCAAGACCCAGCGCCGAGAAATAGTTCCCGGACACGTAGCTACCCAATAGCTGGTCAGCGCGGCCATCGACGCTGAGCCCCGCGATGACCGGCTGATAA